>Ga0209200_1000180_pt1 | contig 72093 bp, 61 predicted proteins | sample AD_UKC033_MetaG_FD_184406 | JGI IMG/M metagenome (GOLD analysis project Ga0209200, IMG submission 184406) | Active sludge microbial communities of municipal wastewater-treating anaerobic digesters from USA - AD_UKC033_MetaG (SPAdes) (version 2) | ecosystem: Engineered > Bioreactor > Anaerobic >...
AAGACAGACACCTTATCAGCTTAGGTGCCTGTCAATGTAACCGCTAGGGGTGTCTTTCTTTTCTTGTCTTGTTTAATGGGTGCAGTTCACTTTGCGGGTGGATAATAATCATACCTCAGAATGATAAACGAAGCCGCGGGATAAGTAATTTCGTGTAGATTGAGGAAGAGCAATTCTTCAATTTGCCGATAATTTGAAGGCGCAAGCATATCAATAAAAATCCCTATAAAGGAATTGGATGATTAATGGCAAATATATCAATTAACTTAGTTTTATAATTAGATGTATTCTTACCTTGGATTTTATCATTTTTCACGATTGGAATCAAAAGAGGTATTATGATGGTTAACGACAAGTCCCTAAAAGTCTTAATGACCGATCTTATATCTCTTCAGCAAGCATCGCTGGAAAGTGGATTATCTCGAAGCCATCTTGCTTTGTTAGCCCGCACTGGAGAAATCAATGCGTGGAAGTTTGGTAACACGTGGTTAACCACTCGAGAAGCTGTCCTAGACTATTTAAAATTGAATAAAAAGCCCGGTCCGAGTGCGAAGTCTTGACGTTATAATAAGTTACTATTATAATTTATTATAAAACAAAAGGAGACTTAGTCACTAAAGGAGGGTTAACAATGTCTAGAAACCGCAGGGGGAAAAACGAAGGGACGATCTACAAACGCGATAATGGTTCCTGGCGAGCACAGATCTCTTACTCGGGTAAGAGGTTCAGCAAGGATTTTCACAAGAAATCCGATGCTGATTTCTGGCTCCGGGAAATACGGGCGGAAATTGCGCATGGACGCGTGCTCTGGGGTGGGTCAATCCCATTGGGCAATTTTCTCATGGACTGGTTGGGGCAACATCGGTCTGCGTTGCGTGAAAAAACTGCACACCAATACAACAGCCTGATCCTTAAACACATCCAACCCTTTTTTGGACAAACAAAGATCAAGGACCTGACGCCAATAGGTGTCGATAAGTTTTACCTCGCACTTCAGGAAAACGAGGTGGGGATCAGGACTATTCATATCATCCATCACATTCTTCATGCAGCGCTAAACAACGCGGTTAAGTACGGACTGCTCACAAGTAATCCCACGCAAGGTGCGGCTTTACCAACCTATCGGTTTGATGAGATGCAGGTTTTGAATAAGGAACAGATCAACAGGTTTCTCAGCGCTGCTAGGGAGAGTACCTCCTATGCTTTGTATCATCTTGGCATCGTAACCGGGATGCGCATGGGGGAGCTGCTTGGACTGAAGTGGTCGGACATCGACTTTGAATCCGGCTTAATTTCCGTTCAACGCCAACGCCAGTACGTTCCGGGGGAGGGAATCACCCTGGTCGAACCCAAAACGCGTTACGGCAGACGCACGATCAAAATTGGCGAGACCTCGCTTCTAATTCTGCAAGCACAGAAGACTGCTTTGGCGGAGAAAAAGAAATGCGCGGGAAGACGATGGCAGGAGATGGACCTGGTGTTCCCGAATTCAGTCGGCAAACCGGGGGATCCCAGTAATATCCGCCTGGAGTTCAATCACATCCTTGAGAAAGCGGGAATTCCACGAATCCGCTTTCACGATCTGCGGCACACAGCTGCGACCATTTACCTGAATCACAGAATTCCAGTGATAGTGGTTTCCCATATCCTTGGCCATTCACGTCCCAGCGTCACCCTGGACCTCTATGGCCATGTTCTCAGCGACATGCAAGCAGAAGCAGCATTAGTAATGGAAAATCAATTGCCCTTCGCCATCTAATTTAAAACTTGCGTCTCGATGGAAATCATAAAGATAAACTTCTCTTATTTCTATTGATCGCTCTCATCATCTTCCTCTGATTCCTCAGGCTGCTGATTTTTTTCCCTGCTCTGCTTAATCCGGTCAAAATTTTCAGGATCCCATTTCATGATGTCCTCATCGGTTAGTTTGAAAGGCGTAGGGCCCTCTGTTTCAGATTCGGGATCGTCGGGTGAATCCACCGCATACCCTCTGAATGGAACGAGAGTTGTTCCATTTTCATAATCATTGTTGGTTCTTTGTTTATTTGTTTTATGGGGCTTTTTGTCCCCGGGTCTGGCTTTCGTAAGTTCCTGATCCTTTGCCTCGGATCTAGTTTTAAAGAACCTTTCTCTCTTCTCATTAATTTGCGCTAACCTAAAGCTATCACTATAGTCTTTATCGTACTTAAGCCTTTCCTCGGGGGTGAGAAGATTTATCTTACTGGGGTCATGTTGTTCCATCTTCTCGGCGATTTCAAGTTCTATTTGGTTGAGAGATGAGAGTGGATTGTCCCCCTCAATCTTTCTGTGGTCTTCAACGATCTTTCTGTTGTAGTAACCCTCCAATCTGGCTATCCTAGTACTGTCTTCAATACCCGCTTTCTCCTCAAGTCTCTTCACCCTTCCGTCTAGCTCCAATGCTTTTTGGTACTTCGCGCCTTGATCCAGGAGTATACTGGCAGCCTTGAGTCTTACATTCGCTCCGGGTTGAGAGGGATTGCGCATCACATCTTTGATGGCTGCCAACGCTTCAGGCATGGAACTGATGACCTCTCTGCCAGTATCTTTGAAGAAGTCATTTTGGACCTGATGGAGTGCTTTAAGGAATTCTGGTTGAGTGAACCAACGTTCCAGCGAACGGATGGAATTTCCGGAGGCTTCCGCAGCTTCTTTGATGGTGGGGTGTTCGATCAAGGCTTTTATAGCCAAGACCTGTTTTGTAGATAATGTTTCTTTCATTTTCATTACTCCTTTCGTTAACTAAAAGAGGACCTCAAAGCGAAAACAAAATTCGCTAAGAGATCCTCATCTCTCGGTATTACCCAAGTGTTGCGTCTTTGTTCAACACTGGTAATCTAGGACAATAATAATTCTACCATGCGGTTTAGAGGTTTTTGAGTAATTTGCTACTGGTTAAATGGATTGGCTGTTGAGTAGGGAAGAACCCGTTAATATTACAGGTATATTAATGCGCATAGGTATAAATGTGTAGGGAATATAAAAAAACATGCCAAAAAAAGCCATATTTCCGCACTAAATCGCACGATCCGTATTACACCAGATTACCCCAAACAGAAAAAGACCTGCCAAAAAGCAGATCCTGAATCGTAAATTTCATTGGTTTTTCTCACAAAACTGCCAAAGTTAGCGCCCCCGGCGCGGCTCGAACGCGCAACCTACTGATTCGAAGAACCGTCCTGTGGAGTCCATGCCGTATATGTGGGGGAATAGAGTATGTGAGGTAGCATATATGGGGATAAAAAACGTCCAGGAAGTCCATTTTTGGCACTAAATCCACACGTTTTGCACGTTTTTTGCACGTTTTTTTGGTAACTCACAAGAATTTTGCAGCATTCCCGTTTTTCTCGAATTCGTACAGGTGCGGCCAAACCTTATGAAGGAGGTCGCAAATGTCGATCCAATCAACACGAGCAAGAGAAAAGCTCGTACTCTCAATCCATTTCACCCTTTATCCAGGGGTGGATGACAAATTCATAAGCTTCATTCAAACAACACCCCGGCGTAGTTTAGCCAGGCAGGTGTGCGAAGCTATGGATGCGTATCTCAGCATGGGACACCCGAACGCTCCAGAAAAGCGGTCGGTGGAGGTGAACCATGAGTGAACCATTGTTCTTCGGCGAGGATCTTGGTGCCGGCGCGAACAAGCTCTACGGCGACCACGGCGGGATACAGCTTCAGGCAGTCGTTGCTGCTTATACCGGTCAACAGGTCAGCCAGCTATTGGGGTTCCGTAACCGCAAACCACCCATGAAGGTCGGAGTCGGCGGCATGAATTTCTACGTTGGCCCGTGTGCTCATGACTGGGGACGACCGATTGAAAACCTGGACTATGAACGCATGACCGGTGTTCCTGAAACCCGTGCCATTGTGTATGGCATTCTCAGCCGCTACATGAACCAATTCGGGATGATCGCTACACCGATAAATTTGATTGTCGGTCTTCCCCTTGAGGTTTTATCCGGGGACCAGGCTGCCGTCAATGCTGAGAACGTAAAGCGGTGGTTGGTAGGGGAGCACGAATGGGAAGCTGACGGGCAGCGTTGCGCAATTCAAATTGGCGAAGTGAAAGTAACCAGCCAACCCTCCGGCGCGCTGTTTGATTATCTGTTGGATGATGAGGGTCAGTTTATCCCGCAAAGGCGGGCTCATTTTAACCAGGAGATGGGAATCATCTCGATTGGTTTCAATACACTGGAGCTTCTGACGGTCAACGATAGGACGGTGGTGCAAGCCATGACTGCTGGCCGAACCCTGGGAGTGCGCCGACTGTTGGAATTGCTTAACGGAGATAACCTGCATACCCTGGGTGAGCTGGATACCAAATTACGGTCATCTAAGTTGGAAGTGCGGCACGCGATTCCCGTTTGGGCACGCGAGGTTACCGGCCAGATTGAAAAGACCTGGGGGCCGCGCTGGCGTCGTTTCTCTCAACTCATCATCGTAGGTGGGGGAGCCATTCTCCTGCGTGAACTATTAGTGGAACGATTCAGTGGCAGAGTCCACATTCCTGATGATCCGGTGATCTCGATCAGCCGGGGATTGTACAAGCTGGCCAAACAACAAGCCAATCGGAGAAAAGTATGAGCCTACAGAATGATCGTTATGATGGCTCACTTACTATCTCGGTGCACATACACCTCCGTTTGCGGCCTGGGGAAGATGATGACCTGATCAAATTCTTCAATCGGGCAGGTTCAAGGTGTAAAGCCCGGGCGGTTAAAGCAGCCTTGCGAATGGGTGGACTTCCGACCGACGACTCCTTCTTTATTGCTGAAGAGGACGGTGCTGAAGACGCGCTCAATGATCTGGTGATCTAGGGCTCAAGGAACCGAGTGCAGATTTTTCACACTCGGTTCCAACCCACCAACAAAAGGAAACAGAAATGGACAAAATGTTAGAAACCACTAAAGAAAGCTCTGATCTTGAGCATCTAAGATTTGTGATGAATTTCCACTTCGGTCAGTTCTATAAAGAACTGGGTGTTTCGCTGGATGAGCACATCGTTCTGCATGCCTGCGCAGTCATTGAATACCTGATTTACTATCGGGGTAACGACCGGCGAATGCAGGAAAAACTTCGCTATCGATACCCGGCTGCTATTTTCGAAATACTGGAATGTAAAAACCATCAACAATCCGAGTACCTTGAAGCTGCCGAACAAAGAATACTCCAGAGCAATATTGAAGCGTCTCGGTACAAACAAGAGAAAGCAGACGTTGATCAGAAAAACTACGCTCTGACCGCTGAGAATGAACGATTACAAAAAGTAATCCGCCAACAGAACCAGGTTTTGCGCAACCTGCAGGACCGGTTAGATAGCGTCAACAATTCGGGTCAACAATTCGGTTAAAGTCCATATTAATCAAGTCTTTAAATTACGGAGTGAATTTTTTACCATGAGAGATAATCCGAAACCTATCGACCGCTGGATTGACACACATGACCAATCCGAGCGTTTAATCCAAATTCTAAATTGTTTTTCCCACCGTGGAATAGCCACTGGAGAGCAGGTCGAAATCCTTACCGGTTTGGGGCAGCATCCAGTTCGGGATGCTTTGAAGATCCTGACCGAACCGCCGGGGGGATTGAAGCCGGCGCTAAGGACGATCAATGTTACCTTACCGGGTCAACGCGGTAGACCTTTTACTGCCTTCGTCCTTACGGAAGAAGGGGCGGCGTTATTGGTGGAGGAATCCCGCAATGCACCGAAACTCGATGACCCGATAGAAGCCGCCCATGCCCTGATGGAAATGCAGGTATTCATCGCTGCTTACCAACAAGGCAGAAAAACCGAGCTGGAGAAGGTGCTTCCATATGCTGGGTTGCGGAACATCCGCGCCGATGTTTTGTATGAGAACAAAATCCTCTTCGAGATGGAGCAACAAGCCCGTTTGAATGATGTGCCCAGGATTTCAGACAAGTTGGAACGTCTGTGTCTCTTTTTCAATTCGCCGGCCGGCAGTGGGATAGATCACAAGGTGAGAATCCTGTTCGCGCTATCGGGGAATGATGGCAAGACAATCTCTGTCTGGCAGCAAGTACTTGGTGCTCTTAAGAAGAAAAATGGCTCCATCCCATTTGAGCTTTATTGGAAAGAGATTGGAGCCTTTATACAGAATCCCGAATGGGAAAGCGTTAACTCCTTTCAGCTCTTAGAGCCGGCAGCGATGCTCCAATCAGAACTTCCTTCTGTAAAGGAAAGCTCAATCCTCCAGATTCCTGTTACCCCGAATTTCACCCGGCAAATGCCGGCGGAGTTGAGTGAATTGAACATGGTAATGGGCATCATGGAATCCGAAATCGGTAAGTTGGAAGGGGAGGTGAAGGAAAACCGTTACCAGTTTTTCCAAATGATGGAAGTGATCTACGACGGTTCGCATTACAAAGGTGGACCCGTGGAACGTGAATCCGCTTATCCGGCGACTTCCATAATGCTTCTTTACCGATTCTTGCATATGCATCAAAACAAGCAATTGCTTGATCAGCTTCAGGTGGGGTACAAGAAAGTGCTCTTCAGTCAAAGACAGGCATTGCCCTTCTTTCGGGACAACATTACCCGGTTTTACTGGGATGTCTTTCTACGGTACTTCAACTTTGGACGAGGCGGTCCGCTCAAGGTAAAGGTTGAGGTCCCTTCTTTTGGAGATAGCCGTTCGGAGATTTATCCCGTAGTCACCATTGCTGATTGGGAAATACTGCGTGGAGAGGAAGGATATGTACCCAGTGGCGAGCCGGACCATGCTGAGAATGCGTTGACCTGGGTATTGGAGGCCATGCATCTCTATGCCTTCGATCTTGGATTAATACACGAAAGGTATCCTTCTCGAAAGAATAGGAAAGGGGAATAGGAATGATAGGTAAATCAATCTTGTTCATAACGAAGATGTTTGGAAAAGCAGTAATATTGATGATTTGCCTTGGCTTGGTATTTATAGGCTACAAAGTCAATCAACCAATGATAGCTCCGGAAGCTCCTGAAGGGATGACCTATGTTGAGTTTATGAAAGATCGAATTGATGCTGCCAAAACTGTCGAACCTTCAAGATGCGGCTGGGGAATGATGCTTTCGCTGGCAACACTTGGGCCGATCTACAGCGTGGTATATACGGAGGTGGCAATTAATCCAGAAGGTACTCTGGCTAAAATGACCGCGTCTGATCCGGATATCCCAAAGGGAGTTGAAGGGGCCAAGTGGTACGAAGTACCAGGAATCTGGTGGGGCGTGGTTGAACGGCTATCCTGGACGATGCTGGGTAAGCCGGCCAGCACGGGATGTCAATTTAGGGCGGTGAAGTAGGTTGAAGAGAGGGCAGTCCGAAAAAGGGCTGCCCTTATTACTTAATACCATGGAAATTTCAATAATACCTTGTTTAATCCCTATGCAACATCTTGGTTAGGATTGTCAGGTTTTCTTTGTACAATTTACTAGCTTCAGGTCTACAATTGAGACAAAGGAGGAATTGCCATGTCTGATGGATTAAAGAAAGAAATTCACGAATTGAATGAAGTTTATAAAACTGCACTCGTGAGAATTGCAGATCTAAATAAGGCTGTTCCTAATTTGCATCAAGCTTCCCAAATATTGTCATGGATGGATGAATCGATGAATAATTGTCCGGTCGATTTGGGAGAATTCACTGATGAGACTCTGTTATATTACCTAACGGAAGTCAGAAAAGGGACGATAGTATTAGGCTCCATCCCTAATATAACTCCCGAACTTAATTCATTCGTTGCAATTTCAGGAAGCGCTGTTCCTCCTATATACAACAGATATGTACAAAAGGCTGCTTGTGTCTATACTGCAAATCCAGACGTTGCAAAATGGGCTGGTATTACAATAACGATGGGAGAAGAAATTCGAGACAAGCAAAATATTATCGACGTAGTTTTACATCGACTGACTTTGTTAAATCCAGAACTGGGACAGCATTATAGTGACACTGCGAAGACTACTTTATCAGCCAAGATCACAGAACAAGGTGCTGTGGCGGCTGCCGCAATGTTGGATAGAGTATTAGAGAGATTTAAAGGTGAATTAATTGGCAGGTGTCACCGTGGGGATAAAGCTACTTATAAACGCATATCTGATAATCTTGCTATGGATACTGATCTGGCTAGAGATATTGTTACGAATGGTCAAACGACTTATGATTACATTAATACAGAGTTGATGAGAATACGGAAGAGTATGCAGTCTGATGATGGAAATAAAGTGATGGAATTGATCCACCAAATTGAGGATCATATTATTGAAATAACGGATGCTCTAGATCCGACGAAACTGGGGATATCTTTTTAATGATATTAGTTACATATTACTACTAAGGAAAATCTGCGCTAATTAACCTGGGTTTGGGACATTAGAAGATAACTTCAAGTATTATGCATAAAAGAAAAAGATGAAAAAGGATGTAATATGAAATATTATGTGTATGAAAATTGGACTATACATAAAGCAAAAATACATCTTGCTGATTGCTCATTTTGTAACAACGGCAATGGCATTCATCATGGAGCTGGTAAAAAGAATGGGGTATGGCATGGGCCTTTTGCCACATTAGGTGAAGCTATCAAAGCCGCGAAAGCTACTGGAGAGCCGGTAAGTAAATGTGAAAAATGCGAACCAACATAATGTTATTTGAATAAGGCGTATTTAATGCATTCACGACTCATTGCATTTATCAATGACATTTTATTCACTGGAGACATCCATCGCGATAGCCAGGCTCTTCTCACTCACCACGGTTGCATAGCAACCGCCGAGCACAGCCTTTGCGTGGCCGCCGAGTCCAAAAGGCTTGCCTTGCGTTGGAATGAAGACCCAGACAAAGCCCAGATAGCCGGATGGCTGCACGACATCAGCGCCATTATTCCGCGTGATCTGCAGCTTGAGTTTGCAGAAAGCCTGGATATCGACATCTTGCCCGAAGAACGCACTTATCCCCTGCTCCTGCACCAAAAATTATCCGCAGTCATCGCCCGTGAAATCTTCTCGGTCTGCGATCAGCTCATCCTCAACGCTATCGAGTCCCATACCACACTGAAAGCTAATTCTTCCTCTTTGGACAAGATCGTTTTTGTCGCCGACAAGCAGAAATGGGACCAGTCAGGTGATCCCCCTTATTTGAAACAATTGCAAACTGCCCTGGAGCAATCCTTAGATGCAGGGACCTTCTGTTATTTAGATTACCTTTGGACGAATCGAACAAAGCTGCCCTGCTTGCATCCCTGGGTCATTGAAGCATATCAACAGTTCAGCAAAAAGTCCTTATAATTTGAATAAATTTATCATTAGTAACTAGGGTGTTTGTGCTTTAATTTGATCCTTTTTATCAGTCACTTCTTGCCCTGCTGCAATTAATCGTGGCTATTCCCTTATAGGTGGAATGAAAATTACCTTCTTAATATGGAAGATGATTTACTCTTTACCTTGCTATCAGTTTTCCTAATATTCCAAGAGTAATTATTTACGATTAAATGGAGATCATGGTAATTGTGTATTTGCCGGCCAACACGGGATGTCAGTTTAGATCAGTGAAGTAAGAAGATGAGAGGGCAGTCCACGGAAGGGCTGCCCATTTTACTAAAAATATTAGAAATTTCTGACTAAATTGAATGAAAGAACAATTTCGATTGGTTAAACATTGGTGAACCCGATAATGACATCAAGAAGATTACCCTTTTTGTGCTTTTCTTAGAGCTGATAATTCAAAAACATTAGCTTCCTATGTTCTTTCGACCAATTTATTAGCGAGATATTTGCCGGGTCAATGGTCAGTCTATGCATATAATCTGGGGAAAGCATTAAGCAAGAACAGACAGCAAGCAGAAGAATTTCGCAATGTGCGAAACATACTACCTGATCATCTTCATCATGATGTTGGGAAATCCAGTCTAATCCTTTCGTAATACGCGCTTGGGCATTTACAACAGATTCTCCACCCGGAAATTCGAATAAAGAAGGTTTTTTAACAAAATTCTGCCAAGCCGAATGTGCCAGAAGATAATCAGATTCCTTGCCTTGGAAATCACCGAAATTGATTTCCCTTAAAAATTCCTGTTTGTTAGCTTCTATACCCGATACGTTTGTTAACGCGGCGGCTGTTTCACAAGCTCTCTCCATTGGGCTGGTATAGATGGTTTTGATTGGTTGTTTATATAAGTAATCCGCGGTCTTTTTGGCTTGTTGTAAGCCGATTTTATTTAAGTGAATACCGGGTAAATTACCACATAAAATTTTGCCAATAAAGTCAGTCTGGCCGTGTCGAATTAAATAAATTTGTGCCATTTATACTCCATTTCCTTCTTTTTTTGGTACAAAGAAATCCAATATTACATGTGACGCCAACCCAATCTTGGCTCGAACCATTCTTTTGAAAAATATTTATCAAGAATGAAATGAATTCGTTTACAAACTGTCAAATTGCTCTATTCCTGCAAGTTATTTTTCATTTAGATAATCCTTCTTTTACCCTCCTATAACAATAATTATAATCATCCTTTTTTATGGGCAACAAAAACCGCCTTCTAAATATTGGGGTGGGTGATTTACTCTTTACTTTGCTATCAGCTTTCCTGGAATTCCATGTGTAGAATTTTACGATTAAATTGTGATCATGGTTATTGTGAATTAGCCGGCCAGCACAAGATGTCAATTCAGAGCAGAGAGGTAAGAAGATGAGAGGGCAGTCCACGCAGGGCTGCCCTCGTTTTATTTAATTCCAGAAAGAACATCTTTTAGTCTCCAAGGTCTGTAATCTCGCACCTCAACACTCATATTGATGTGATTCGGTCCAAGGACTGATCCTTCAGCGGGTGGGGAAGAATTATGAATATGTCCATGGAGGTTAATGACACCATCATCGAGGGGAACCACCGGCCAATGAGAGAAAACGATCTTCATTTTTTCATCTAGCTCTACGTAGATGGGCTCATTTACGATTGTTACACCGCGAGCCTCATAACGCAACCTGCTTAAACGATCATGATTTCCCCGGATCAAAATAATTTTTCCATGAAGTTGTTCAATTAATAAGTCAAAGTTACTTCTTTTCCCAAATGAAAAATCGCCCAAATGAAGGACTGTTTCATCCGGGGAGATCAAGTCATTCCAATTCTTGATGATTAGCTCCTGCCAGTTTTCAGGACGATTACAGTATCTTCCAATGTTTTCGTGGAAGAAATGGGTGTCGGAAATGATCCAGATGTTATGGGTGATGGGGAGAGTGGTATTAGTCATTTTGATAACCGCGCCGGTTACCGATTTTACCTTGATACAGGAATTAGGTGAACTACTTGACTGGTCATTCCTTTCATTTCGTTCCTGTAGTGCCTTAATGGGGAGCAGAGAACAACTAGATAATTAGACTAAATTATGAGCCTTGGTAGCTTTTCTGTTTTGTATAACCAGGCGTCTGAACTAGTACTACAAAGTACTAATTTTCCGCGATTTAGTTCGATTATCGTATTAGTACGGAGTGAACCCCCACACCTAGGGCAATAGACTAATCCTTCATCATCGGGTTCTATAATAATTTCCTGGATTGTCTTTGGATGTCTCTTATACGCCTCGAACTCATTCTGCAATTCATCGTGTTGGATAGTGTTCATTATTGAATTGGGAATGGGTTGATTTTTTTCATTCAACTGAATCCATTCAATTATTGCTGAAATCCTTTCTCTTGCAGGTGTTTGGTATGTTTTTATCTTTTGGTAAATGTTGACACATTCATCCCAGTCATAATGACCCAGGCCAAAAGAAATCATGGCTGGATTATTTTTGTCAAAACATCCAACCGATTTTTCTAGTTTGATTATGAGTTTTTTTAAGACCAGAAAATTTTTAACGAGCTCGGGTGAGTGAAGACCTACAGACCAGGAAGGAGGATGGCCATACACAATACCAGTCATTATTATAAAAATGATGTATAGATTAGAATTTTTCCAGAAATCAATAAAATCCTGGCACTGATTATTTTTGTTGAATAATTGCCATGATGATTCTCCTTCAATTCCAACAATTGAAGGCCAGAAAAGTGGAGACCAAATCCACCAATAACATCGAACAAAGTCTTCAGAAGTAAATTCATCCACATGGGTTACGAATTCAATTAATACACGGGATAGAGTCAATAGATTGTCAAGAAGGATCGTAGGAGAAATTTGCTCAATAAAATCTTCCTGGCACATATGATGACCAAATCTTTTGCTGTAGGCGATCAGATATGCGCATAAACGTAATCTTGCATCTGTTAGTTGTTGTTCATTGTTCTCATCTTCATTCTTTGAATTGTCTGGATGATTATCATCATCATCTTTACGAGTTTCAGATGACTGTATTGGTGGTGCAGTGAGTTTTAGAAGAACGATAGACAATAGATCTCTTAGGCTGTGAACGTTCCTCTCATATGGATTTTGTGTATACCATTCAATTTTATAATTTCCAGCGATATCTCTTTCGGGAACGATAAATTGCTCTGGATCTAAGACTGGGTAATTGTTATCTTCAGATTCATCGTCTTGGTTTTGACCGCTTTGCCTGGATAAATTCCTACGATGGGTTTGCATTGTTGGATTGTCTGGAATGATGCGGTCAAAAAGAAATTCAAGTAATTCATGAAATAGGTTTTCTGCCCCTGCTACAGATCCAAGTTTGGCAGCTATTCTTTCGTGGTACGAGCGAGAACCATATTCTTTTAGGGATTCAGGAACATCTATCCATCGTGGCAAGGATTCTGCTCCGTTGTTATGTATATATGCTGCTTCGCTGGTGACAATTTCGGTTGGATAAGCTAGCGAAAAAGATAAATCTGGTTCAATCGTAATAATCTTCTTTTCACCAGATCGGATGAATATGAGTTCAGCCGAAGAGGGAAGGTTTTCCGGCCAACGATTTAGCCTTCCTTCAAGGTTACCATATTCATAAGTGAGTTCAGTGATTTGGATGGTGTCTTGGTAAACTTTGCGAGGTTCTTCAGATGCATTTGCAATTCTTGAAAATTGTATCTCAGCGAGATTTATCAACGAAATTGATGCAGGTTTTTCTAACAAATAATCAAAGGCTTTTTTATCGCTTGAGAATTGAAGTGTAACTAATTCCAAATTCCCGCCACGTTGCCACACCTGGTCAAGTGCAGGTCGAGTCATATTGGCACTTCCGGAAATACACCAAGCACCTTTATCTTCGATACCTACAATCAATTTTCCATGCAGGTATCGGTTTGGCTGATCCTCCCTTGAATCATGAATCCCAAAGACTAATGGAAAATCAATACCTTCTGGCCAGCTTGCTTGGATTGAATTAGCGTTGAATGTTGAATTCTCAGGACTTAGGTACACCTCTATTCGATCAGGGAAAAGATTTTCTGCAAATCGACGGAGCATCGCTCCATCTTTATCATAATAGGGTGAAAAGATTCGCAGCTCTTTGAGCGTATTCCCTGCAAGACCAATTTCTTCCCTCCATTTTGTTAATTGTGTCCATATCGATTGATCGTAGTTGGACCAGATAGCAAAATTTTCTAACTGAATGGAATTCTGATTCAGCCATTGAGCATCATCTCGAATTTTCCTTATTTGTCTTTGAACAGTTTCTGGAAACTGATTATCATTCGTGATTTTTTGTATCAATTTCCATACGGATGAAAAAGCGAGTAGTGTTTCTTGTGAAGGATCATTGGGGTTGTATTCATAATGCGAAAAATTTTCCAGGTTGAGGCTGTATCCATTGAGGGTCAGGTTACCGCTGCCAAGCAGTAAGCGGCCACTTTCCTTGCCCGCCATGAACAATATTTTTGAATGTTGTACACCTGAACTTATTCTTGGAATAGGTGCACAAACATATCGCATCCCTGCATATGCAACTTGTTTTTTGCCTGTTTCAAGAGCTTCAGCATACCCATCCGGATCTGTGAGAATCAAGACATTGGAACAACCTGCACTTTCAAGGGCAGGGGCAATAATCTGTTCAAAGAAATTCAGATTCAAAGTATAAGTGAGGAAGATGGCACTCGAGTAACCACCTCTCTTTACCGCTGAATCTTCTTCGATAATTGTTTTAAGGTTGATCATTGTTGTCTGAATCCTTCCAGAACTTTCTTGTAGTAATTCTTACCTTCTTGAGTCAATGAAAGGATTCCATCTGAAGATTCAGAGATCAAACCAAGATCAACGAGCATCGTCAGGCAGTTACCTAATCGATTTGCCGCTAAACGAATGGGTTCGCGGTAATTTTTCTTTCCGGTTGGCCAATGAAAAGTATCTTCTTCAAAATAGAACTTGAAGGTGTTATATTCCTGGTATCGAAGTTTTTCAAGCGCAATTATTTCATGCTGTTCAAAAATGTATTCCTGATAAACCCAAGATGTCCACACAGTCATAGACCATTTATCGGTCTTGAGTTTTTCATCCATGGATTTAAAAAATTGCTCGATGGGAAGTCGCGGTCTGGAGGCGATTTCTTTCCAAAGGGGATTTTGTGTGGAATAATCTTGATAGAAACGTAAATAAAGTTGGAGCAAAATTTTTGCACCAGTTTGGAACAACAGTTTGCTGTTCGTTTGGTTTCGATTCGCTTTAAAGTAAAGAGAGTATTCATCAAGTTCAGATTGAAGCAAAAAAGATTGTTGTGTGATCTTGCGTAATTCATTGAAGTTAGCTGAAACACCAGCTTCCTGGCATATTTTTTTTGAGACATTTTCAACAGATGTGTTCCAATTATTTTCGATTATTCGAGAATTGAGCCATTCAGCCCATTCTTGCTTGGTAATGTCATTTCTTGCATTCAATTCCAAAAGAAAAGCTGCCCAGAGGCATTGAAGCCCAAGTGTAAATATATGGCGTACCTCGACCATCTGCCATCGCTTTACCCAATCCCTCAACTCAAGGGAGGGGTCGTAGCGAAGTCCTGGTCGATATTCACCAATATATAAAGCCGGCCGAAGCATATCACGTTGGAATTGATTGTCGGCTCGAGCTACCAGATCTAATGCGACTCCGAGCGAATTCCTGCGGCGTATATGTGGATTTGAATTATCTTGGGGTAAATCAAATCTGAAAAAAGTATCAAGAATTAAATCTTTATCTTTACCAAGTTGAATGGCATTCGGGCAAATGCAACCAACGTGGCCATAATCTTTTGCCTCATCTTCGCTAATTTCTGCGATCTGTTCATTTTGCTCAAGCCTTGCAAAATAGGAGGTATCTTTTATCGACGCTTCATAAGCTTCTGCCAGTCTTTTACCTCTATCAGTCAACCGGTAAATCAGGCGAGGTTCTTCTGCTTCAAGAAGGATGTCCATGTTTTGCATGGCAATATGGTAATACTGACCAAAACCGCCCTCAGTGTTTTGGAAGTATTCCTGATCCAATGAAGCAATATTCCTGTCCCCCCAAAATCTGCGCACTTTAATATTATTCACACCGCTACCAATAACGCCTGAAAATGGAGAACCTTGCTCGTGATGTTTATATGCTGAAAGGATCAAGGCTACTTCGTGGCGTTTGAAAAAAAGTCCTCTAAAATTTTTGACAAGTTTCTTAGGGTCTCCATGGTAAATGAAACGGTAAATGATCCAAGCGTAATAACTATAGTATCTTGCATGGTCTGTGACAGTGGTGATCCCAGGCAAGATAGTTTGCTGATAAGATTGGGCAACACCTTCGACCCCAAGCTGGTCTTCACCGTCTACGGTTTTGTCTGTGATTTCGGTAGTCCATTGAGGATATGAAGCATTCATTAAAAGATAATCCAATAGTAAAACTCTTGATTGATTCTATTTGGATAGTAAATTACTAACAATCCTTCGGTATTATTCTAAATATAAGGATTTGCGTAGTTTACCGATCTTTTCCAGTTTCCCGGTCTCTGGGTCCTGGAAATGCCAAAAGTCCCAGCCATTAACCGCTTTCCAATCAATTGCAATAGCTTTCGCAGCTGCTGAGGGTGTCTCAAATGTTTGTTCTTTCCAATGCACAACACCTTTCAGAGAGATGAGCTGAGCTTGAAAAAGTTGATCCTTGTAACTGGCCTGAATAATTAATGGAAAGGTTATTTTTTGATGGACGGGCGCTTTCGTCTTTTTCAGATTCTTCGCAGGTGCTTCAGGTTCAACAGGTGAGACGCCTAAAACTTCTGTCCAATACTCGTTGTCGATGGTCGGCACGACATATTCTTCTTTTTTGACACCCACATTGTATTGAATCAATAGATCCACTAGCTGAATGCCGTTGATCAGGCGGATCGGCGTTTTTCCGCTGGCCTGCGCTTCTTCTTTCGCACCTGAAGAAAAATCGCTGGGAGTGATGATTAATCCTTGTTCTGAATCCGCTACTTTAAGCGAACCGCGCAAATCGCGAACTACACCTGCACCGACATTCGCTGTCCATCGCTTCGCTTGGATTGCCACTTTGACGACACTCAGTGGATTCGAACGCAATACACCACGCACGTCCACGCCTTTGTCGTTGCTATAAGGAGTCGTCTTCGTCTCTTCAAAACCCATTTGCTCTAAAAGTAAGCGGATCAACTCTTCAAACTTTTGCGGGTGCATGTTCAATAATTGCTTGCGAAGATCTTTTTGGAACTGTATTTGGATGTTTTCTATTTGCTGTTGAATGTTGCTGGAAACCATTACTTTCAATGCAAATGTGCCCCGCTCGTCACCACGTCGAAAGCGCGAGTCCGGATTGATGGTATCAGTATAAAGTAAGGAGCCCATAGTAGCTTCGGGTGTACGTCCCAGGGTTTCGAGCAACCCTGCTTCCATAGCTCTGGCGGCAATTTCTTTATAATGCAGGGGCTGTCCGGCTTTCTTTAATACTTCGTACGCGGCATCTTTGAATTGCATTTTGAACCTCTCGATTTACTCATCATTCAAAAGTAAAAAATAATTACAAGTCCATAAAGTGATTTAGATCCAATAATTTACATGTAGAACCGATACTTTGGTTGGACAATCCCATTTTCAGGGATATGTTTCATAATCTCTCCCACCATTCTTGAAAAAGATAAAGTGATGGGAACACCATCAGCGAATGCGCAATTATTAACATTCATTTTTGTTAGAGCTAGGATCTCTTTGAAGAGGTCTTCTGGAGAACTTCCCCCGGTATGTTGCATAATCTGCCAGGGTTCGGGTACATATGGTTTAGAGAAGGTTTCGAGGAAAGGAATATATCCCATTGTGAAAAGCAGGTGAGTGGTATCGTTGATTGTAAAGTAAGTTCCTCGAAGTGGTGGGTACTTCCCCTCTCTAAAAAGCTTAACTCCAGATTGGGACAAAGAGACTAAATCTATTTCACAGCGATCAAATACTTCTCCGATTCCATCTTGAAATCCATCCAATTCATTAAACTCCACATGCTCTTTCCCCCAAAACTCTGATGTTTTGTGGATTACTACTCTTCGAGGAGGATAACCTTTTAGGCTAATATATTCATTCAAAGTGTCCTTAGCTAGCTTTCTTGCCCCATCCTTGGTTAGGTGCGGTGTTTTTCCTAATCGCTGAACATCCCAATTAAAATAATCACCCCGTAAAATCAATCCTTGACCCATAAAATCAAAAGCCTGGGCGACACTAGACCTCATTGTTAAGTCATCAGATAAATCTTTGGCAACAAAAAAACTTATACCGATGAAACAAGTTGCTTCATCGAGCGATGTTATCCGCCATGGGACTCCATTCGCTTTGTAGTACTGAGCTGTACAAAAATTCCAGGCACGAGTGGCGATATCTTGAACATTTTTCCCTTCACCAGTTACGGTACTTTTCGTGATAAGTTGTATTGGAATATTCCATCGCATTGATCGCGCTTTAATGGCACGACGAAAATTCAAGAAAAAGTTTCCTGAGACACGCACACTATGTGCTTTATTTTCGATTTCGGGGGGAAGCGCCAAAATAATTATGTCTGGAGTGGGATCATTTGTTGCAATATTTGCAATATTGTCATCAAAAAGATTGACCAATTGCCAAATAACATCCATTTTATTGTCAAGTTCAAGAATTGAGTTTAATTCTCGGGGGTGAATATATCGGATCCATCGATCATTTGTTTGAAAACAGCAATTGAAGGGCGACTCGACATTAAAGCCAACAAAATCAGGGGTTAAGATTTTTTCCAAGCGGGTGAGTGTTTGTGGACTATCGAAGAGGGCTTCGGTGTCAAATAATTGACCTTCAATGCTTTGGGATGTTGATGCTTTATTTCTCTTTACGTTTTCACTTTCGATGTACTCACCACACCGCTCGATCCACTCCTGAGCCCATGACACAGTCTCTCTTGTACCAATAAAACCAAGTTTTATTTCTGCAGGATGTAATCCTGGGATATTTTTCCCAAAGGGACCAAATTCTGACAGTCCGGTTTTGGAATCCTGGTGTTCAAAATACCCGCCAAACTGAAGAGCTGGCTCCTGCAAATATTTAATTTTAATCATCTTCCCCCACTTCTTGTTCTTCTTCTAGAAAACTGTCTTCGTCTGAATTTAGGAGAAGGCTAAGTAGATTAGGTTGGGTCACCTCTGGAGGCTCTTCATAAATTGCTGGGTCATCTGTAATTGCAAAATCAGTAATACCTGTTTGGGGCATTTTCTCGATAATCAATATTGATTTGTAGTCCAATTCAATGTCAATTTTGCTTTTTCCCTTAGATAGAAAATCAGCCCAAAACAGAACATGATTCAAAACGTGGGGATTCCGCTCTCTGGCTTTTTGACGAGTAGTGTACGATCCCACTTTATCGGTATTCCAAATATTAACTCCATCAACTGTAAACAAATACTTTGGAATGATCTGTAAGAACCAAGAACTTGAGAAATATTTAAATTTCATATCTGCAGCGAGATGACGCCAAAAATGATCATAACCATATTCGTAGTATTGAGCCACTGTGCGAGTGGCATGCGATTTTGTTCTTTGATTTGTCCAGGAAATTTTGACATTCTCAGAAATTTCATCGTTTCGCGGAAAATAAAATCGCTTGTATTGTTGGTTGTATCTAATCCCGCATCGATTGCAGTGCATCCTTAATAGTCGATTTAACATCGAAACATATGATCGGCTTAAATCTGGATCTGACCACCAGGACTGAGCATTATCGATCTGGATTTTTGAAGTTTCACAAAATTCACGCAAAACGCAATCAGGATTGGTTAACTCGCTGAGTGTGTAAATTCGTCCATGATTGACACAAAATGGCGGAGCGAAAGATTGCCTTCCACGTAAAATAGATGAGATCGTTGAGTAGTCCAGGTTAGTAAGAACTGGAGCGTTATATAAATCTTTTGGGGCACGCTGGAGGAGAAATAAGTTGGAGAATAAGCGTTCCTGTTTTTGAAATAACACGCGTGGCGAACTGACATTGCCAATTTGCAAAACTTTATCGCGGAAAATTGCTGTGAATTCGTCAGTTTCTTTGTAGAAAATGAATTTTATCGGGGGCTGTAAAATATTCGGGGTTGCCCTGACATATTCTTTGACATCTTTCCAATACAACTTATCATCATCAGGGTGGTAGACAATGAAAATCACGGGATAGTTTGCATTCGTCCAAAGTTCCAAATCTTCTTGCCGAATGGGTGTAATAAAGCTGGAAGTGGAATCTTGTTTTACATAACTGGATCCTGATTTTGCCTGAACCTTGATAATCTTACCAGTAGCAATTGCGCCTTTTCCATCCGGGCGAGGTTCCAGAAGGTCAATTTCGCCATCAATTCCAATATCGTCCTTAGAAATCTCTCTCCAAATGCATTGCATGTCATGAACCACTTGGGAGATTCTATCAAGGCCTTTTAATTCTTGGAATTTTGACGCTGGAACATATTTTGGCATTTATCCCCCTTATTCCGCCCAATCCCTTGCGAGTAACTCTGCTTGTTCCAAAACAGTTTGAGTGGCTTTTTCTTGCTTGTCTGGTGGATAGCCATATTTTCGTAAAATTCGTTTAACCATAACCCGTAATTTTGCACGGACCGTTTCTTTTACAGTCCAGTCAATGGTCACATTGTTGCGTACCATTTTGACCAATTCTCGCGCAATTTCCTGGAGTGTTTCATCCCCTAAGACCTTAACCGCACTGTCGTTTACTTCCAATGCATCATAGAATGCAACCTCATCCTCAGTTAGATGCAGTTCCTCGCCACGCTTGTCCGCTTCACGGATCTCTTTGGCAATCGAAATCAATTCTTCAATAACTTGTGCGGTCTCTATTGCTCGGTTTTGGTACGCGCGAATAGTACGTTCCAGCATTTCGGAAAAGGATCGAGACTGTACAAGGTTCTTCCGAGAACGCAATTTGATTTCGTCGTTCAATAATTTCTTCAATAGTTCAAGGGCGAGGTTGTGCTGAGGCATACCCTGAATTTCAGCCAGGAATTCATCCGAGAGGATGGAAATATCGGGTTTCTTTAAGCCCGCAGCGGTGAAAATATCGATGACTTCTTCCGAAGCAACAGCGCGGGAGATGATCTGCCGAATGGCATGATCCATGGTTTCAACCGAACGGCCGCTATCACTGGTGGTTTTAGCGACTGCAGAGCGAATTGCCTGAAAGAAGCCGACATCATCGCGAATGGCTATGGTTTTTGGATGCGGCACAGCCAATGCAAAAGCCTGCGAAAGTTCGGTCACGGCTTTTAATAATCGGTTTTTTCCATCCTCTTGAGCAAAAATATGTTCCTGAGCCATTGGTATAAGCCCCAGCTTTTCTGTGGGGGTGCCAGTAGTCCATTTTGACCAATTAAAGCCATGGAAAAGTCCCAAACAGATTTCGTACTTTTCCTGCATAATGGCTACGGCTTGCTCCTGGTCAATAGCCGCTTCGCCTGTACCACCTTCGGCAGTGTAATTCGCCAAGGCTTGGCGCAATTGATCAGCCAGACCAAGATAGTCTACAATCAAACCGCCTGGTTTGTCTTTGAATACCCGGTTGACGCGAGCGATGGCTTGCATCAAACCATGTCCATACATGGGTTTATCCACGTACATAGTGTGCAACGGCGGGGCATCAAAGCCCGTCAGCCACATGTCGCGCACGATGACGATTTTGAATGGATCGTTTGGATTTTTGAAACGTTTCGCCAGTTCCTCACGCCGAGCTTTGTTGCGGATATGTTGCTGCCAATCGAGTGGATCGGAAGCTGACCCCGTCATAACAATCTTAATTGCGCCTTGTAAGTCATCCTCAGAATGCCATTCGGGGAGCAGCGCAATGATAGTGTTGTAGAGCTCAACGCAAATGCGCCGGCTCATGCACACAATCATGGCTTTACCGTCCATTACTTCAAGCCGATTCACAAAATGCTGGACAAAGTCACGAGCAATGATTTGAATCCGTTTCTCAGAACCGACTACCGCCTCGAGTGCAGCCCATTTAGTCTTTAATTTTTCTTTTTGTTCCAGTTCTTCGCCTTCTGTAACTTCCTCGAATTCCTCGTCCAGGTGCGGTTTGAGCTGTTCATCCAACCCCAATTTTGCCAGCCGCCCCTCATAATAAATCGGGACGGTGGCGCCGTCTTCAACAGCACGTTGAATATCATAAACGCTGACATAATTTCCAAAGACAGCGCGGGTATTGCGATCATTCTGCTCAATCGGTGTGCCGGTAAAGCCAATAAATGAGGCGTTGGGGAGAGCATCATGCATGTGGCGGGCATAACCATCAATAAAATCATACTGGCTACGGTGCGCTTCGTCCGCAATGACTACGATATTGCGGCGTTCTGAAAGCGGCTCGCCGTTTCCATTTTGTCCTGCCGGCGGTAAGAACTTCTGAATGGTGGTAAAAACCACCCCTCCGGATGCAACCTGTAGCAATCGGTGCAAATGCTGGTGGTTTTCTGCTTGAACAGGAATCTGCCGTAGCAAGTCATGGCAGCGTGAAAAGGTGCCGAATAATTGATCATCCAGATCGTTGCGGTCTGTAATAATTACCACGGTAGGGTTTTCCATCATTGGATGAGATATCACACGCCCGGCATAGAATGCCATGGTCAGGCTTTTACCGGAACCCTGGGTGTGCCAGATAACCCCCACACGATGATCACCTGGTGCACTGTCAACAGGTTTGCGGGTAAAATAACCGCTGCCCCGCTCAGCGACCTGTCCTTTATGTATGACATCGCACGCTCGCAGGGTTTGTTCCAGAGCCACATTGACAGCGTGAAACTGGTGATATGCCGCCAGTTTCTTGTTCAGTACACCACCGTTTTCTTCTTCAAAAACAATAAAATAGCGCAATAAGTCCAGGAAACGGCGCTTTTCAAACACACCGCGCAAAAGCACTTCCAACTGAGGTTTTTGCACCGGGGCCAGATCTTCCCCCTCAATTGTTTTCCAGGGCATAAACCTCTCCCGATCGGCGGTTAATGACCCAATTCTGGCTTCAACACCGTCTGAGACCACCAAAACTTCATTATAAAAAAATAGATTGGATATTTGATTTTTATAGGTTTGAAGCTGATTGAATGCGGACCAAATGGTGGCCTTTTCGTCTGCCGGATTCTTTAATTCGAAGACGGCTAAAGGCAACCCGTTGATGAAAACCACTACATCCGCGCGGCGATTTTGATTTCCTTCAATAACGGTGAATTGGTTAACCACCAGCCATCGATTATTGTCGGGATTATCGAAATCAATTAGGGCGATTTTATCCCCACCAATCGAGTGATCCGGCCGGTGATATTCAACGTCGATTCCATTCACCAGCATTTTATGCGCGTTACGATTGTTGACTGTCAATGAGGGAGAGACAGGAGCCTTGAGTTTACGAACGGCGTCTTCAATAATTTCAGCGGGTATGGAAGGGTTAATCCTTTGAAGACTTTCGAGCAATATTTTATCCAGGCAGGCATTGTTATAACTGTCGCGGTATAAGGTAGAAACATCTGGCGCAATTTGCGGTCCATTTAACACCTCATAGCCAAGGCTGGTAAACAAGGTGAGCACAAATTCTTCAACAAACTGTTCTGTAATCATCGCCACTCCCATATTTCTGTTTCACACCACCTGGATTATTTCTTTGCACACTGCTTTTCCGATCTGCTCACGAAGAGGCGCAAGTGGATCCGTTGGCAGACGACCAATTGAGCGAGTTAATGAACGGAGAACAGCTTTTTCATCCAGTCCCGTTCGTTCAGCAAGTTCGTATGAAAGCGAATGAAATGCCGTCATCGTCGAAAGCATTCCTAGAAAAGCCTTAGTAGTCGGTACGTCCTCATTAAGCTCTTCTGCCAGTAGCTGGCAGCCTTCGTCAGTATCCAGCTGTGTAAGCATCCATCGTTCAGGGGGAAGCTCTCCTGGTAATTTGATTCGACTAACCTTTGCGGAAAGTTCATCCCTTGTAATCTGATCTAGTGAATCCAACCACTTTTTCACCTCATTATCGTTAACGTCTCCGTCCCAAACGATCAACGGTATCTGCGGCCAACCGGCTTTTAAATGCGCTTCGGCGTACCCTAAGAGTTTGGTTTTTGAGCCGTAGACTACTTTCAATCTTCTGCGTAGATCACCCGGGACGGCCTGGCGGATGAGGCTTTCCGCTACATCGTCTTCACAAAAGATAATGACGTCCGATTCTACCTGAGTCGAAATACTGGTGAAGATTTCCTGCATTTCGGGGTTGTCTTTGGCCTGGTGTGAAGCCCCATCCGATTTAATCAGACAGACCAATTCTGCCGGGAAAGCTGTGATTAAATCGAGTGAATGCGTGGTCAGAATAATCTGCAATCGTTTGTCCAGGCAAATCTCAACCAAATGCCTGGCAAACCTGGGCATGATTACCGGATTTAACCCAATCTCGGCATCTTCAATCAAAATCAGGCTTTCGGCTTCTGCATCTTGAAGAAGCCGGATCATTTCAACCAGCATTTCCTCGCCGGTACACATATTAAAACTGGTGTACATGGCATGGGTGGAGCAAGTTCGAAGCTCATATTCACCGGATAAGCCCCAACTCGCGCCAGTAAAGGGTTTACTCAAGATGTCTCTCAGTCGATCCACATTGCGTGCTTCAAGCTGCTTTTGCTGATCCCATGCGCGGTTTTCTCGAAAATGGGTGACCAGAGAGGGCTTTTCCCATGCTGGCACCACCCTGGATAGCCCAATATAAACGACATTCTTTATAGGAGGCGGGGTAGAATAGGTGCTGTTACTGCCATCCAGGCTAATCAGCGGTGGATCATTTCTCAAATAGGACCAGCGAACCGAAAAATCGTTGAATGGATGCGGGTTATTGATCTCAATAAAAAGATCGTCAAACTGGCGATCTTGCTGAAATCCTAACCTGGATAGGGAAATAAGCGTGCTTTTTCCGCAGCCGTTTTTACCACAGATGATCGTGATCGGACGGTCAAAATTGACCGTTAATTTCTTAATCCCGCGGATGCCGTCATTCCCCTCAATCTCCAGCCCAGAAAGGCGTGGCTTCGAATAAGCAGCTACAACTTTCCACTTATCAATTAGGTTTTTTTCAGCCTGTGAAAGATTTACCCGCGGCATGGTTTTTCCTTATAATCCACTCTGGAGATCGATGTTGTCCACGGTTACTTCCCTGTTCAATAATTTTGGTAATAAGGTATCCCGGAGATTAGCAAGCGTATTAGATTCGAGTTTATTAAGGATTATCTTTTCTAGAAGTGGGGCAATTGCTCTATCCATTTCCCTTAGCAAATCCGTATCTGGAACAATGACTTTTGCTTCGCTTAAGTGATGTCGTTGAATATGCCCCATGGTTGTTGCTTTTCCGGCTGCAATCGCCTGAAAATCTTGCAAATGACGAAGAATCCAATAGTAGTAAAACCATTTCGGATATTTTTCAGATGTGACTTTAAACAGGTGTTGATTGAGCGCTCCTTTTCCACCACACCAAATCACAACATCCAAACTTCCTGACCAAGAAAAGAGAATATCACCATTTTCAATAATATACTCTTTCATTATTGATGCACTTGCTTTATCTGCACCATCAGTATTTTCTGTTCTAAGTTGCGCAATTTTTATAACAGGCAAGAATTCATCGCCAGTTGGGGGGTATTTTTGTAAAGCTAACCCATTTAAGAAATGTGCAATTTGATCTAAAGACTCTTTCCTCCACCCACTGGGCACATCGCCATCCATTGCATCCGGGAAAAGGGCAGCCATTTTTGCATCCATGCCGGCCGGCGCTCGGCCTTCCATTTTTGCGCGTACTGGTTCAAGGTCAATGAACCAAGATTTGAAAATCGCCCGAGCCAGGGCTTCCAGCGTCTGGTTCATGCGGCGGTTGAGTGCAATCTTGTCGTCCAAGCTGCCGAGCACCTCCGCGATGGTGCGCTGCTCTGGGAGGGGAGGCAGTGAGATTCGATAATTTTCTACTGCCGAAGCAGGAACACGTTGCCGGCCTGATGTTCCTTCCATATGTGCAATTGCATAGGCTCTAAAATCAGGCGACCGTGCCAGGTAATACCCATAAAGGTTTTCGCTGACATCCTGCTTGCCGGATAAGACTATGTATTCTGTTGACCCGTGAGCAACAACATTCTCTGCTAAACAAGAAATGTAAACCGTTTTGCCATTTTCAAGGCAAGGGGTAATACGAGCAATTAATGTGTCCCCATTTTTGAATCTTGTACCTGAACCTGAATACTCACGGTAATATACGCGGGAAACTTCACGAGAATGTTCAGGTAATGCCTCCATTGGAATAAATGGAGTTACTTCTCCTCGCTTAATGACTCGGGAGGGATTTACGTCAAATACTTCACCCAATTCAGAAATTTCGGGCTTATTCTCCATGCTTAAGCCTTTTCAAGTTATTTTCAATTACGGTATCAAGCCTTCGCGCTTCTGATTGTTGTTCAAGCAATGTATTCCTCAACCTTATGAACTTGTCCTCAAAGGGTTCATCATCCTCTTCTATGTCTCCGACACCCACATAACGTCCAGGTGTTAGCACATAACCCTGTTTCTGGATATCTTCCATGGTGGCTGCTTTACAGAAGCCGGCTAAGTCCGCATAGCCTTCTGCACCATCGTCCCCACGCCAGGCGTGGTACGCTCCCACAATACGGGCAAGGTCAGCATCATTCAGGTCACGATGGACGCGATCCACCAGAGTGCCTAAACCACGAGCATCGATGAAGAGGGTCTGCCCTCGCCGGTCGCGGAAACGTCCATTGCGCTTGTCCCGCGCCAAAAACCACAGGCAGACCGGGATTTGAGTCGAGTAGAAAAGCTGCCCGGGCAGCGCCACCATGCAATCCACCAGGTCGGCTTCCAGGATCGCCCGGCGGATTTCGCCTTCGCCGGAGGTGTTGCTGCTCATGCTGCCGTTAGCCAGCACGAAGCCTGCCAGCCCGGAGGGGGCAAGGTGGTAGATGAAGTGTTGCACCCAAGCAAAGTTGGCGTTTCCCGCGGGAGGAGTGCCAAACTTCCAGCGCGGGTCATCGCGCAAGCTCTCGCCACCCCAGTCGCTCATGTTGAAGGGCGGGTTTGCCAGGAGAAAATCAGCTTTAAGGTCAGGATGTAAGTCTCTACGAAAAGAATCAGCCGGTTCAGGACCCAGGTTGCTTTCGATGCCGCGAATCGCCAGGTTCATCTTCGCCATGCGCCAGGTGGTGGGGTTAGATTCCTGCCCGTAAACACTGATATCGCCAATGCGGCTGCCATGTGCTTCGGCGAACTTTTCGCTCTGCACAAACATTCCGCCCGAACCGCAGCATGGGTCATAGACGCGGCCTTTATACGGAGCTAGCATTTCCACCAGTAATTGAACAATGGATCTGGGAGTATAGAACTCTCCACCTTTCTTGCCTTCCGTACTGGCAAACTGGGACAGAAAATATTCATACACTCTGCCTAGGATGTCGCGGGAACGGTTCTCCTTATCACCCAGTCCAATGGTGCCTATCAGGTCAATCAAGCCCCCCAATCGTTGTTTATCCAAGGTGGGGCGGGCATAATCCTTGGGTAAGACACCTTTCAAGGAAGGATTGACCTGCTCAATGGCCGTCATGGCGTCATCCAGCAGACGCCCAATGGTTGGCTGTTTGGCATTGGCTTGCAGGTAGCCCCAGCGCGCTGCCGTCGGCACCCAAAAAACCCCCTCAGCGCGGTACTCATCCGGGTCTTCGGCATCGGCGCCTTCAGCTTGCTGCGCTACCAGGCGGGTGTGCAGATCTTCAAATGCATCGGAAATATATTTCAGGAAAATTAGACCAAGTACTACATGCTTGTATTCTGCCGGGTCCATAAATCCACGCAGTTTATCTGCAGCCAACCACAGAGTTTGCTCAAATCCCAGGGCGGCACCATTCGTTGTTTTCTTTTTTGCTGGCATAATTCTCCTCTGGTTATTAAGATTTCCAAAAATTGCTGGTGGAAAATCTTATTATTGCGCTGAAATTTCTTTCTCAAATACCAATAAATCCCCCACCTGGCAATCAAAATATTCACATAACGCCATGATCACCGGTGCATCATAACGGGTCAACTGATTATTTGCCCAAGAGTTCAGTGTTGACCAGGCAATACCTGTCTCGCGCTGCACGTCCATCAAAGCGATATTTTGTTGTTGCTTGGTTGCTTTTTGTGCCAGTAAAATGCGAAAGTGATTGACGACTTTTCCGGGCATGGGTGACCTCCCTGAGGGAACGATATTAATAATAGGTGAGTTTTCGAAATTTGTCAAAGAAAATAGAGTACAAGTCATAAAGTAAGAAATGATTCTGCCAATTTGAGGTAAAAATAACTTGGGCATTTCCTTTGCAGCAAGTTAGCATTTTTGATAGTTTGTTGCAATGGAATGTGTATTTACTATAAAGATATATTCCCTTCTCCTACTTTCACAAAAACCTAGCGATTGAATTTAGTGTTTTGAATAACAGCGCTTATTAGTAGTTTCATTTGTCGCATAGTCTTTTCGAGGATTTATCTCTCTTTGATTCATTCGGGGTTTTCAATCGCATTCGAAATTTCATTTGCCTTGTAAATTCTTCCCCATTCTCGCCCAGTTACTTCCTGGAGCACACCGGCATCCTCCAGCACCTTAATAACTTGACGTGCTGTGGGGTGGGTGATGTTTAGTAGCTGCGTGGCTCTGGCGATAGTCATGTAAGGATTTTGAAATAAAGGATCGATCAAGGCAACCGCTTTGGGTGTTTCCCGAAGTTCTTTCAAATATTTTTCTCGTAAAGCGGTAATCTGGTTTGCTTGGCGAGCTGCCTGTTGAGCGGTTTCGGTTACGCCATTGAGGAAAAACAAAATCCAGTTATTCCAATCCCCATCTGTTTTGACTTTTTGAAGATAGGTATAGTATTCCTGGCGATGAGATTCAAAATAAGAAGAGAGATAGAGTAGGGGTTGGGTTAACCGGCCACGCTCTATGAGGAATAACGTGATTAGTAATCGTCCTACCCGTCCATTACCGTCCAGGAAGGGGTGAATTGCTTCAAATTGCTCATGCAATAGAGCACACTGAATAAGTTCCGGAAATTGATTTCGATTTTGTAAATAATCCTCCCAATTTGCCAAACAGGTTTTCATTTCTATCGGAGGTGGAGGAACATAAGTGGCATTGGATAAGGTGGACCCAGCCGGCCCGATCCAGTTCTGAGAACGACGAAATTCACCAGGGGTGGCATGATCACCTCTCACTCCTTTCATCAGTCTTTCGTGAATTTCCCTGATCAACCTTAATGAAAGCGGCAATTCAACTAATCGTTGAATACCATACTCCATTGCCACAACATAGTTGTTTACTTCATGCAGATCGGGGTCTTTACTTTCTTTTTCTTTGGGATCGAATTCTTCGAGCCACATATCTGAAAGGCCTGCTCTTGTTCCTTCGATGCGAGACGAGAGAACTGCTTCACGGCGAATATATGCATTGGTTAATAGATGAGGATTCGGAAGATATTTTCCGAGCCCGGAAAGCTCACTCAATGCAGCATCGGCACGCGAAAGTGATAGCACCACATCGGATGTATATTTTATTGTTGGGGGAAGGGGTGCAGGGATGAAAGCAAGATATCCTTTGGGAATGATAATTACTTTTCCTGTTTCTGGGGCGTGAAAATCATTCTTGTCCATCCGGGCTCCGATTTGTAAAAAATCTTTCAAAGAATCAATCGCTTTGTAAAATTATACATCAAAATTTACAAAGATATATTGTCATTGAAGATGAATTTACATGACAAGGAGTTCTAGATGAAAAGGCAATTATCGCAGTTGTTGATTTATTTGCTGTTTCAGAATTTCTAAGAACTTAGGATCATAAATATCCATAACATGATCACTGTTCCACAAACCAGAATTCCTAACTTTTTCGCTTTTGGCCCAATGCCCAAGCCAGGTAGAACTTGGACTATCAATCGGATCGCTTACTGAATTGTAATTGCTCAAAAGCGCTATTGAATTACCTTCAATGTATCCCCGCAAACTATTAGTTCCAGATTCGTCATTTACTTCCAACCAGAGGAAAGGCATTTTTCGAATATATTGGCTAACAGATTGTTCCAAGGATTTTTCTAGACGTTTAACTTCCCTAGGTGCATTTTGCCCTATTCCCCAAGTTTCCTTGATTTCACCAGCCCAGTTATCTTTTTGTATCAGAGCAGAGCCGACATGAGATCGAAAGATAGAGCCTCGATGGTTGCCCGCACCGCCTTTATCATTTCCTTTATGTTGCTTAAGGCGGTGCCAAAGTGTAGTTTTGGAACCTTCCTTCAATGCATGAGTGCCAACCCTTACTACTCGCAGTTCACCACTGGTTTGATCTCGGTATTCGCCAATTTCAAAGAAAAAATAGATTCCTCGTTGTGGCCAGTTCATCCTGCCATCACATTTTTCTAAAGTTCGTTTTCCTCCCAACTTTCTTTCAAGGTTGGCTAATAATTCATAAAATTCAGTTAGGTCATTTAATCTGCTCATATTAATTTCCTGCCAATTTGCTTATAAGCCAACTTTTTTGTTCGCCAATTCGTAATCCTTCCATTGGTATGTTCACAGTAAATCCATCGTGTTGCAGTAATGGAATCAAATATTTTCGATAGTCCTGTCCAGCGAGGAAAGTAATATTATCTTCGGTTGAAAGCAAAGGTTGTAACATTTGATAAACTCGGATTGCCCATTCTTTTTTTCCGATAGCGCTCATAGATTTTAAGGTAAGGTCATATGGCTCTATCAGATCGTCGGGATGTATTAGGAAATACTTTGCTGAGAGTATGAACCATTCATCTGCGTTTTGACTTGCATATTGAGCTGCCTTTTTGAACCAGTCAGAAATATATAGATCTTTTGCTGGGCTCGGATATCCCCTTTTTGGTTTTACACAAGACACAAGAAAAATATTTTTTCCCATTATGGTTCCTCGTACTTCAAACTTAAATGATTTGCTGGGACAACTAAACTGCGTCGTAAAACATAATTGTGATATTTATTGAATTCAGGTTATCTTTCAATTATTTAGATGTGTGAATTGCTTTTTTTATAACTTTCAAATTTTTCATCAAAACTAAATTCTTTCAAATTCCCAGATTCTGCCTCTTCCTTAACCCTTTCCCACTCAGTTTTTAGATATATTTGTGTAAGTTCTAATAACTTTTGAGGAGCCGTTTTAATAACATGGGTAGAAATTTTTAGGTCTTTGTCAATTATCTGAATTAATTCTTTGAATATTCTTTCTACCTCTTCTGGTCTTTGCCCTATTTCGTTTAGTTTTTTGTTTATCGATTCCCAATCACTACTTTCGACACCAAGGTTTTCTATCGATTTTGTATAAAACTCATTAAAAACTTCACTATGTTGATTTTGGTAATATTCAATTACCAGCGGAGGAATCGTATATCTTTTTATCTCTCTATTTGAAGATACAAGAAATAAGAATTTTTCATAGGCACTATTGATCGTATCCAATTGATCCGCGATCTGTTTATCTGCCTTTCCTTTAAAATTAAGGTGAAGTTTAATTTGGGCAGTAATTTCATGTATTTCGTCCATAAGTGTAGATGTATCATCAGGTAGTTTCCTATCATAACGGTATGAAACCAAACTCAAATATTTTGATACATAATTCTTAAATTTTTGAATCCACTCAACTCTATTACTGGTAATTACGTTTATCAATCTTTCTTTTTTAGCACTATTAGTAGAGCTTATTATTGTCCCAATGCTTAAGACAAGGCTAGTCAGCAAAGATAATATCGCGATAACGTATTCCCAATTGATTTCGCATAAAATAGTTTCCATAGTTTTCCCTCCTGAAATATTCTTCTTTGTTATTCTATCGCAATTTAACTACTAGGATCAATGATAACTTTTTCAAAAAATATTTTTCGTATGTACATATATTGCACTAACTGAATCTTCGAAACAGCATTTATTCTCCAATAGCACGTCTCTTACCACTAAGATAACCCAGCGAACAATTCGCTTTGTAAAAAACTATTAATTAATTTACAAAGACACGCTGCCTTTGAAAACAAGTCTACGTTGTCCCCCTAGGATCACGTCTTTTCATTTTGTACAATAAGACCAAGTAATCAACACAGATTAATCGTCGCTGAAATCGTTTGGACTTTCTTAATATCGTTGGAGCGACCTGGCCAGTAATTATTGGCAGGTCGTTTTGTTTTCCAGAGCAGAGAGGAGGTGGTCGAGGAAATTATTGACGGAAAGATGAAGAACATACGCCAGCCACGCCAGACCCTTAAGGGGTTGGCATGGCTGGCGGGTCTCAATCACAAATATTGAAAGGAATATGAATGGAAGAAGGAAACACCCAATTTACCAATTTGCTTACCGGCGAAGAGATCGCCAAGATTTTGCATGTCTCACGCGCGTACGCCTATCAACTGATGCGCCAACGGATCATTCCTACGGTCAAGATCGGACGCAGTGTGCGAGTGCGGCCTGCGGATCTGGAGGAATTCATTGCCAGGAATTTAGGGCAAAACAGCCTAATTCCTGGACGCAGTAGACAGAACTGATGTTCCATTTCTGAGAAAAGATGCTACAATGATTTGTAACAACCGCACCTTAAAAAACGAATATCGAGAAAAACGTGGATTGCTGCCAGATGTTTCGCAACAGGAGGAAACAATGACTCAGCAATCCAGAAAAAGCAAAACTAGGCATCGTGGGCATAATGAGGGCAGCATCCGTCCGACTCCCAATGGGACCTGGCGGGCTTGGGTAACGTTGAAATCCGGGAAGAGGATCAGTAAGACACTTCCTACCAAACCTGAAGCTCGTGACTGGTTACAACAGAAGATGATAGAAGCAGAAGAAGCACTCGATGCAGAGAAGACACTCGGAGAGTACATGTTGGGGTGGTTTGAGAACCATTCCTCGCAGTTAAAAGAATCCACTCGCTGCGATTACAAGATCATCATCCACAAGTACATCCTGCCGGCACTGGGAGAGGTGGTTTTAAACACCCTGCATCGATCGGTGTTTGACTCGTTCTATACCAACCTGCGAAGGATACCCGTCGGTGACACGCAAATTCGTTACATTCACCGCATTCTTCACAAAGCGCTGCAGGACGCAGTCGATGACCGGATACTCACCTTCAACCCGTGCGAGGGAGCCAAGGCACCCAAGAAGCAACGTATTCATCGAGTCTACTGCCCGTTGAATGAAGAGCAAAGCATTTTATTGATGAACCAGGCGAAGGGAACACCTCTGGAAGTGTTAATCCACCTGGCTCTCAAGACAGGTATGCGGCAGGGTGAGTTGTTTGCCCTGAAGTGGGAAGACATTCTCTGGGAGACGCAGCAGATTCACATCCAACGCAATTTACAGCGCGTCCTTCGGGATGGCAAACAGGTACGCACCTTCAGCACTCCCAAAACGGCAACCAGTGACCGCAAGATCATGGTGGGTGAGAAGACACTCGAAGCGCTCAGAGCTCAACAAAGAGAGGTTCAGCAAAAAAAGGCGCTGGCAAAAAACCGCTGGCAAGAAAATGATCTGGTCTTTCCTTCCAGTACGGGCACGCCGCTGAATCAAAGCAACGTTCTGAAACAATATGGAGAGATTCAGAAAGCAGCAGGGCTGAAACACATCCGTTTTCATGACCTGCGTCACATCGCCGCTTCAATCATGCTCAACCATGGCATCCAACTTCTGACAGTCTCCTACATCCTAGGGCACTCACAACCTTCAACCACACTGAATATGTATGGTCATCAGTTTAGCGCCATGGAGCTGCAAGCGGCCTGTCTGGTGGATGACATCTTTGATCAACCCCAATTTCAACCGCAAACTCAACCCAGTCCGTTGCCTGTGGAGTTTCTCTCAGTCACGAATCTTAAAAATTGATTTTCCAATCTTAAGAAAAGTTGAGAGAAATTCAAAAAGTTTTGCACGTTTTTTGCACGTTTTTTTGCCCAAATATAGCAATCGGACGGCATAAACCACCATATATGCCGTCCGAACACCTTCAAACCCCTATATATAGGCGCCCCCGGGGAGGCTCGAACTCCCAACCTACTGATTCGAAGTCAGGCACTCTGTCCAATTGAGCTACGGGGGCTTCGCCCACATTATACCCCAATCACCCCGCCCCTTGCCGGATTTGTTACAATGGTCATGAGAGGTCAGGATGCAGCAGGTCATCACCACTGAACGGGTACCCATCAAGCTTTGGCTGGATCACATCGAGGAAGGGGCGCTGGCCCAGGCGCGCAACCTCGCCAACCTGCCCTTTGCCTTCAAGTGGGTGGCGATCATGCCGGACTGCCACGAGGGTTTCGGCATGCCCATTGGCGGGGTGCTGGCGGCGCAGGACGTGATCGTGCCCAACGCGGTGGGGGTGGATATCGGCTGCGGCATGCTGGCTGCGCGCACGGACCTGCGGCACCTGGATTCAGCAACCCTGCGGCAGATCCGCGCGCAGATCAACCTGGAGGTTCCAGTCGGGTTCGAGCACCACAAGACCGCGCAGCCCTGGCAGGGGTTTGACCGCGCGCCGGATCTTCCCATCATCCAGCAGGAGCTGGAGAGCGCCCGCCGGCAGCTGGGCACGCTTGGCGGCGGCAACCATTTCATTGAGATCCAGCAGGGCAGCGACGGGTACATCTGGGTGATGATCCACTCCGGCAGCCGCAACTTCGGGCTCAAGACCGCGAACGCCTACCACAACCTCGCCCGGATATTCTGCGAGCGAAAAAACATCAATCTCCCGCACCGCGACCTGGCTTACCTGCCCATGGACACGCGCGAGGGCAGGGAGTACTTCACCGCGATGAATTACTGCTGCGATTTCGCCCGCGCCAACCGCGCCTTGATGATGGCGCGGGTCGGTGAAATCCTGGCGAAAACAACGGGTGCTATCTTGCATGATGAGATCAATATCCATCACAATTACGCCGCGCTGGAGACCCATTACGGGCGCGAGGTGCTGGTGCATCGAAAAGGCGCGACCAAAGCCTCCCGTGACACCGTGGGTATCATCCCCGGTTCAATGGGTTCGAGCAGTTACATCGTCAAAGGGCTGGGGAATCCTGAGAGCTTTGAATCCTGCGCGCACGGCGCGGGCAGGCGTATGGGGCGCAAGCAGGCAATCCGTGCACTGGACCTGGCGGAAGAGCAGCAGAAAATGAACGGCATCGTGCATGGATTACGCTCCCAGAACTCGTTGGACGAAGCCCCCGGCGCGTATAAGGATATTGCCGAAGTGATGCGCCTGCAGCAGGACCTGGTGAGCATATCCCTCACGCTCACGCCGCTCGCCTCCGTGAAGGGGTAAGCGTCTCCTTCAAACTGGGATCTATTTCCAGGCGGTCAGCGCCTGCACCAGCGCCGGGTTTAACAACCCGTCTCCGTAATCTCCCAGCATGCTGAGATCGCTCAAGACGATTACTTCTCCAGCCCCAACCTTCACTTTGGCGATGTGCGCGCGCTCCCGGCTGCCGGCCAGCACTTCACCCTTATTGACTGAAAAGACCACGGCGTTGACCGGGTTTATGTTCACCGTCGTGCTGCGGTCGAATAAACCGCCGGGTGTAGCTGTTATAGATCTCTCTTCAACCCCAACCCTGGTAAAGGTCACACCCCACAATCCGGTCAGGGTGTTCAGGTCAGCCCAATCTTCATTCGGCTCGGTCACCCAGTTGAAAAACTTAAGACGGTTGCCGCTGTTGACCACCAGCAGTTTCCCGCCTTGCTCTAAATAGTCATTCAGCACATCAGCCTCGCTACCGCTCCAGCCTGTATCGTAAGCCGCCGCGGAGGAATCGGTGATCGGGAAATCGCAAGCCGGCAGCACCACCACCATATCAGCCCCGGATATGTCATCGGGTGTTACCGCCTTACCGTATGGGATGACGGTAATGCCGTATCCGGCGTTGATCAACGCCTTGCTGAAGCGCGAAAGACCGCTGGGGGTCATGTGCGGAGCTTCAGTGTGGTTGGCGAGAAAAACAACTTGTTGCTGCGGATCGTGCTGCACAAAATCGATCTGCTCAGCCGGGCTGAGGGCGGCGGCGAGCGTCAGCCTGGCCATATCCAGCAACTGGGGTTCCATCTGGCGCGCCAGCGCCACCGTGTCATACGGGTCATGCAAATGCCCTGCCACCCACACCCCGCCGGGGTAGTTTTCCATTTCCATGGACTGGTAGATCAGGTTCGTATTGGGGATGTTAAACGCGCTCAGGCTGCCGTTATCTGAGGCGAACTCATAGAAGATGGATTCCAGTTCCAGTCCAAAGTCAGCCCCTTTGCTGTCGAGGAAGATCTTGAACGGGTCTGTGGTCAGGGTGGATGTGCTCACATGGCTGTACATCGGCATAATGCTCGCGGGCAGCCCATCCAGCGGTCTGGTCAGGCAGTCGATCTGGATGTTCGCCTGCAGCCTGCCAAGCAGGTCTGAATGCGTGGTGGTGAAGTACGTTGACCCGTACAGCCCCACCTCCTCGCTGCCGTACCAGGCGATATACAGGTCGTTCTCAGGCTGGATGCGCAGGTCGTTGAGCACGGTGAGGATCTCCATCAGGATGACCGACCCGCTGCCGTTATCCAGCGCGCCGGGTGAATTGGGGCTGTCAATGTGAGCGGAGAGCAGGATCGGTCTTTCAGGATGCCTGCCGGGCACATGGACCACAAGGTTGCCTGAAGGAGCGGGGTTCAGCACATCCGTATCCCATATCACACGTGCGTTAGAAATATTCCCCATTTCATCCCATTCATCCATTCCCGCCGCTGCAAGGTTCTCCATTTCAACGAAGAGCAGCGGTACAGCCTCCCTGCTTTCGAAGCGCTGCATCACGCCGCCGCCATCGCCCGCGAAAGTTCCATGGGTATGTTCGCCGGAGTTGGAGAATTTCGTGACCAGCACAATCGCGGCGGGTTTCAGGTCCAGCAGGGTCGCAGCGTTGTTCAACGCCAGAGAGTTCTCAGTCTCAACCAGGGCGTAATCCACAAAGAGGATCTTGTCTCTGATACTCATCCCTGCCAGATTGGACAATTCACCAGCATCAGGAACAAGTATCACAGGACCTTCTGCTTCGACCGGGCTGGACTGCGCTCCGTTAAAAACCCCATCCGAATCCATGCGCCTGGCCGCCGCAGGGGCATCGCGGCTGCCACGGGTGGCGTCAGCGGGGATCTCCACGGATTGAGAGCCAACCGTCAGCCAAAGAGAAGAGGTATGATCTTCGGTTCCGAAGAAGATGTTAAACTGCTCCCTTTCGCGGGTCATTCCCTGGCTCGCAAGCCAATCCAATTCATCGAGCCGGGTTTCCAGGTAATCCAGCGCTTCCTTCTCGCCGGCCGTTCCCGCTCCACGCCAGCCGGAATGCGGCTGGATGCTGGTGAGGTCTTCCAGGGTCTCAAACATGCGAGCGCTTGATAACGCTTCCAACGCATCCCGTGTGGTGGCCGTGTCTATTCCAGGTTGCGGTGCGGGTTCCGTTAAGAACGTACCAGGTGTCGCGGATGGGGTGATTGCAGCATTGACCGGAGATGGCGTATAAGCGCTCTCCCTGCTTTCTTTGCTGCGAGAGGAAAGGATGGATAAAAGGACAAGTACTTCAAGCACAGCTGTTATGGCAATGCCAATGATCAGCCAGGTGACCCACTTGTGTTTGCGCATCGAGCCCTCCTTTTCACAACCGCGATGGAGGAATCCAGAGAAGGATTAATTCCCGGTTAAAGCTTTGATGAATCCCAGGGCGTTCATGGTCTGCCCGGTGAGCAGGTTCTGGGCTTTAAAGAGCGACGCGCTGGCGCGCACCAGCAGCCAGGCGGTGAAAATCAGCAGGGCGAGCGCCAGCAGGACCTGCCAGATAGGCACCTGCGTCGCGGCCAGGCGGGTCATCATGCTCACCGGCGCTGAAAGCGGAAAGATGCTCAGGAAGGTCGCGAGCGGGCTGTCTGGCGTGTTGATGAGCGCGTTGATGAACATCAGGGGAATGATCATCGGCAGGATCACCACAGTCGTCAGCTGTGAAGCTTCCCGCAGGCTGGGCACAAGCGCGCCAATACCGGCCATCAGGCTGGCGTACATGGCGTATCCAAAAATGAAGAAAAGGATTCCCCAAAGAAGGATCGACGCCGGCAACTGGAACGCCGCTCCCAGCGCGAAGGCTTTACCCGAGAAGCGCAGCATCAGAAGCCCCGCCCCCAGCCAGATCACGGTCTGCAGCAGCCCGACCAGCCCCAGGGCGATGATCTTGCCGGTGAGCATCTGCCCGGGTGTGATCGAGGTCATTAAAATCTCCATCACCCGGTTTTGTTTTTCATTGGTCACGCTGCTTAACATCAACGATGACGAGGTCATGATCACTATATAGAACAAGAAGGTGACGATGTACGGCAGGAAAAAGGTCAGCCAGTGGCCGCTGTCGCGCTGCACCTGGTTGGAAATATCTACCTCGGAAGCGTTGATCGGATTCTGGATGCGCGCTGCCAAATTGAAGTCGCCGTTGGTGAGGTTGTAGGCAACCAGTGTGCTGACGGGTCCCGAGCTGCTGGCACCGCCCAAGGGATTAAAATCCGGGCGGATGCAGATGATATCGCCGGTTTCGATGAAATCCGCCGGGATGACATAATATGCCGCAATGGTTCCTTCTTTTAAGGCTTTTTCGGCTGCTGTTTCAGAGTCATACCGGCTCAGTTCGTCAGTGATATCCGGGGGAATCACGCTCATCAAGCCGCTGTGGTCGATGAATCCTTCCATTATTATTCCGCTGCCGGGTTGAAAGACGTTTTTCAGTAAAGACGCAGTGCCAGAATCGCCTTTTTGGATCCCTGATACCACCAGCAAGATGATGAAACTTGTCAGCGGCAGCAGCACCAGCGTCAAGAGGAAGGACTTGCGGGTCACCACCGAAATGAATTCATTTTTGAGCACCAGGAGGGTCTTCTTCATAGCTCACTTACCTCCTTGTGAAAAGGCCTCGCGGAAGCGCACGCGCTTGCCATACCTCAACATTCCCAACCTGAAGATCCTTCCGGAAAGCCACAAAGCGAAAACGGCGAGGATGTACAACAACGTGATCGCCAGTATGATCTGCCAGGCCGGGATGGTGGTGAATACCGCGCGCATCGGCAGGGCGATAGGCGCCGTTACCGGGATGAGGCTCATGGCAACTGAAATCGGTCCATTCGGGTTCATCATGATGGTGTTGGCGAACCAGAGGGGGATGAGGATGGGGATGGTGAACCAGCCGGTGATCTGCTGGGCTTCGCGGGCTTCGGTCGCGGTGGCGCCTACGGCGCCCATGGCGGCTGCGACCATCACGAAGGCGGGGAAGAAGGTGGCAATGATCAGCACCAGGTTCGAGGTGTCTATCCTCGGTATTTGGTCGATCGGAATAATGGACGGGAATATTTTGATCGCCAGGACCGCGAACAGGATCCAGGTTGTCAGCTGTGTCAACCCGAGCAGCAGGTTGCCGATCACTTTGCCGGCCATCAATTGCCCCGGCGATACGGAGGTGACGATGATCTCCATCGTGCGGTTTTCTTTTTCCTCAACCACCGCCTGCAGCAGGTAATTGCCGCTGGTATTGACAGCGATGATGAAAAGCACACCTGCCAGGATCGGCATGATGATCGACATCCAGTCGTCAACCGCCATTTCGCGTGAACCATCCAGGGAGCGGATGATGAGATTGCTACCATCGATCAGGCGTTCTGCCAGTTGCGGTGGTTTGTCCTTGACCAGGTTGTAAGCCAGAAAATCCCCGAAGTCACTTTCGGCATTTGAGCCTGTCTCGGAGGTTGAAACCATGGCCGCCTCGCCGGAAGCCATGTAATTATCCGACAGGACAAAAAACGCCTGGATCTCTTCATTTTGAAGCGCGGTTCGGGCATCTGTTTCGTTCTCAAACGGAATCACGTTTGCTGGCTTGAGCAGTTTCTTTTCTTTGACAGGAACCTGGAGCGGATTTGTAATATCCTGGTTGGGATCGACATACCCGATGGGAGCATCATTGTATTCCATCCACACCGAAACGAACCCGACCATTGCCATTAAGCCGATGAAAAAAGGCATGCTGAGGATGCCGAAAAGGAAGCTCTTCTTCCTGGCGTGGCGCAGGTATTCATTGCGCAGGATCAACCAGATCTTTTTCATTCCGCGCTGCTCCCGTCATTAACCACCTGGATGAAGATCTCATCCAGGGTCGGCATGGCGATCTCGAAATGCTCCAGGATTACGCCTTTGCTGACGAGCATATTCAGGATGCTTTGCGCGGTTTGCCCCGGTTCAAATTTGAGCAGGGTGCTGCTGTTGTGAGCGCGGATTTCCTGCACACCAGGTAGAGAAGAGGGTAGTTCGTTGAGCGCCCGGATGAGCACGCCGTCGGTGGCGTACTGCCGGCGGATATCTGTCAATCCCCCGTACAGCACGGTTTCTCCTTTATTGATCAACGCAATACGGTCAGCCAGTTCCTCCACCTGGTGCATCTGGTGCGTGCACATCACGATGGTCGTACCCCGGTCGCGTTCTTCGCGCAGCAGTTCCTTTACCATCTGCGTGTTCACCGGGTCCAGTGCCGTGAACGGTTCATCAATGATGACCACTTCAGGATTGTGCACGAGGGTGTTGATCAGCTGGGCTTTTTGCTGCATGCCCTTGCTGAGTTCTTTTACTTTCTTGCGCCGTGAGGCTGCTAGGTCAAACCGTTCGAGGTAATTGCTGATGCGGGTTTGAGCTTCTTTCTCTTCGAGACCCTTGAGGGTTGCCAGGTAGACCAGGCAGCGCTCCAGCGGGATCTCCTGGTACAGGCCGCGCTCTTCAGGCAGGTAGCCGATGCGATTCTTCTTCTCTTCGGTCATCGGTCCGCCCAGGATGCTGACCGTTCCGGAATCTGCTTTGAAGATATCCAGGATGATGCGGATTGACGTAGTCTTACCGGCGCCGTTCGGCCCAAGCAGACCGAAGATCTCGCCGGGATTGACTTCAAAGGATACTTCCTTGACAGCTTGAAGATTGCCAAAGGCTTTGGCGATACGATCAACCACGATATTGGACATAATGAACCTTTCTGTGTGCTCCAACGATTATAACAAAACCGGCCTTTCTTTTTATATACGATGAAAGGCCGGTGAGGTTTTCAGGGAAGCCTCTTTATTCCTTGGTGTACGGCACCCCATCCGCCGCGGGAACGTGCCCCTTGCCGACAAAACCGGCCAGGACGATCATGGTGATGACGTAAGGCGCGGTGGACATTAACGTGGAGGGGATGGCGGAGCCCAGCAAGGAGAGCTTCGACCCCAACGAGTCAGCGAATCCAAAGAGGATGCCCGCGCCGAGCGCGCCGACCGGGGTGTAATTGCCGAAGATCATGGCAGCCAGGCCGATGAAGCCTTTACCCGCGGTCATGCCTTCATCGAAGCGGCCGACTGAACCCAGGGTGAAGAAAGCTCCCGCCAGCCCTGCCACCAGCCCGCCCAGCAGCACCGCCATGTAGCGGGTTTTGATGACGTCGATCCCCAGGGTATCTGCCGCTTTGGGGTGTTCACCCACGCTGCGCACGCGCAGCCCCCAACGGGTGGAGAAAAGCGCCACCTGCAGGATGATGAGCAGCGCGAACATGAGATACACAAAGAAGTTGGTGTTGAACAGGATCGGTCCCAGCAGCGGGATATCCGCCAGGCCGGGGATCTCAACCCGGGTGAACATGGCCGGGTTGTTCAACTCCTGGCGCGTCTGCAGGAACTTTTGCGAGAGAAACGCGGTCATGCCGGCTGAGAACATGTTGATCACAGTACCGGAAATGATCTGGTCGATCTTGTATTTAATGGAGAGGACCGCGTGCAGCGTTGCCAGCAGCACCGCTGAGAGGACGCCAAACAGCAGCCCCAACCAGGCGCTATCGGTGATGCTGCCCATCAGCGCGCCGACCATGGCAGACATCAGCATCATGCCCTCAATGGCGATGTTGACCACGCCCGCGCGCTCGCATAAAATCCCCGAAAACGCGCCCATGGTGATGGGCACCGCCAGCTGCACCGCGCTGGAAAGCATACCCGCCAGGTTCAAAGATTTATCCGCTGCCTGCCAGGTGAGGAAGCTGAAGATGAGGAAAAGGAACACCAGACCAACCATCAGGTTGGTGAGTTTGCCAAAGCCGCGGATCAACTGGAAAAGACCGATCAGCAGGCTCAACCCGGCCAAAATGAACAGGGTGAGTTGCGTTGGTATTACCCAATCACCTAACTGCCCGGTGGTGATCCCGCCGGGGGTCATCACAAAAGTGGTGATCATGCCCCCCGTGACCGTTCTGGCAAAAATAAAGAAGATGAACACGGCGACGAGGATTTCTACAATGCCGGTACCGAACTTGCGGGTTGGGGAGATATCAGAAATTCGAACACGTTGGATGGTAACAGAGGTGGCAGCCATTACTTCACTCCTCCCCACCCGCTGAGGGTGATCGCAGCCGCAGTCTCCATTTTCGGCTGTTTCAACTTATAGATCGACCGGATGATGGCAGGAGCCGCGACAAAAATGAGAATGACCGCCTGCAGAATGGTAACGATATCAATCGGGATGGTGGAAACAACCATCATCTTGGTGGCCCCGTTCTTAAGCACTCCAAAAAGAAGGGCGGCGAAGATCACGCCAACCGGGTGGCTGTTGCCGAGCAGCGCTAATGCGATGCTGTCAAAGCCGTAACCAGCCGAAAGGCCAATGGCCATGCTGCGGTTGACCGCCAGGATCTCGTTGGCGCCGGCCATACCTGCCAGCGCGCCGGAGGCTGCCATACCAATGATGGTAGTCGCGATGATGTTCATGCCTGCGTAGCGCGCGGCGCGCGGGTTGGTGCCCACTGTGCGCAGGTTCAGCCCCCAGGTGGTTTTGAAAAGCACCCACCACACCAGCGCGGCAAACCCGAGGGCAATGAAGAATCCCAGGTGGAAGCGGATGGGGGTTTTGAAGAATTGCGGGATCCAGGCAGATTTTTCAATAAGCGGACTGACGGGCATGCCGCCGGTGCCCGGGCGGGACATCGGTCCCGTCAGCAGGTAGGTGGTGAAACGGTAGGCGATGTAGTTCATCATGATGCAGTTGATAACCTCGTGACCGCCGGTCGTGGCCTTGAGCAGACCAGGGACCATGCCCCACAACGCGCCTCCCAGCGCGCCGGCGAGAAAGGCCAGCGGCATGTGAATGTACGGCGGCAGCCCGGTGAGCGAGTAGCCAACGAAAGTGGCGGCAGCGGCGCCGATGAACAACTGCCCCTCAACACCAATATTGAAGAGCCCGGCGCGGAATCCCAGCGCGCAGGCCAGGCCGGCAAAAATATAAGGGGTGCTCTGTACCAGGCTTTCCAGGATTGGATTGATGGCGTTCCGAAAGTCTAGGGTGTCTCCATACAGTAACGCGGAGACGATCTCGACCGGGTTGCCCAGTGACCCGGTGATGAGGGCCAGGTAGGCTTCACCAACTTCTGTGAACGCTGTCCCAAGACCTTTCCAGAAACTGACCTTGAAGGCATCATAAACGGTGAAACTGGTCGCCATGATCAGGATCGCGCCCAGCAGCAGACCGGTGAGGATGGCCAGCGCGGGGATTTGCAGGGTCTTCCAGACGCCGCGTTTCTTTTTCTTTACCTGTGGTTCACTACCTGTCAAATCTTCCAGGATAGCCTTGCCCAGATCCTGTTTTTCCAAGTCTTTTTTATCCAAGGGAGCACCTCTTAGAAAGTGGTTTCCACAACCCGTTCACCCTGAGGTTTCTCGATCTTTTCAGGGACGATGCCGGCCATCAACAACCCCAGGGTTTCTTTTGAAACATCCCCGGCTTCGACGATGGCGATGATCTTGCCGCGGTACATCACCGCGATGCGGTCAGAGAGCTCGATCACTTCATCCAGTTCCGGTGAAACCAGCAGCACCGCGCAGCCTTCATCGCGTTTTTGCACAATACGTTTGTGAATATACTCGATGGACCCTACATCTAATCCGCGTGTGGGTTGAGAGGCTACCAGCAGTTCTATTGGCCGCGAGAGCTCGCGCGCGATAATGACCTTCTGCTGATTTCCACCGGAAAGACTGCCAACGGAGGTAAAGGAGCTGGGTGTACGGATATCGAAGTCCTGCACCAGCTTCTCGGAATTCTCCAGTATTTTTTCATACTGCAGCACCACCCCGCGGGCGTAGGGGTCTTTGTAGTAGGTGCATAGAACCAGGTTCTCCGCCACCGGGAAAGGCAGTACCAGCCCATCCGCCTGGCGGTCTTCAGGCACATGAGCGGTTCCTAACTCGGTAATTTTTCGCGGAGGATTATTGACAATATTCTGGCCCTTGAAGTTGATCTTTCCGGAAGCTGCTTTTGTCAACCCGGTGATGGCCTTCACCAGTTCCGTCTGACCGTTGCCCTGCACCCCGGCGATCCCCAGGATCTGACCGGCGTGCACATCGAAAGACACGTGATCCACCATCACCTGTTTAAACTCATCAGCGACCACCAGTTCTTCAACTGAGAGCACATTTTCTCCGGGTGCCTTGATCTCTTTCTCAACGACCAGGTTCACCTCGCGCCCAACCATCATCTCTGCCAGCTTGTTGCGGTCTGCCTGGCTGGGGTCTGCTTCTCCTACCACCGCACCGCGGCGGATGACCATGATGCGGTCGGCGATTTCCAATACCTCTCTCAGCTTGTGGGTGATGAAAATGATGGATTTTCCCTGCTTCACCAGTGAACGCATGATGACGAAAAGTTCATCTGCTTCCTGCGGGGTGAGCACAGCAGTGGGTTCATCGAAGATCAGAATGTTGGCTTCGCGGTACAGCAGCTTGATGATCTCCACACGCTGCTGCACACCCACGGGCAGGTCTTTAACATAATCGCCCGGGTCAACTTCCAGTTTGTACTGTTTTGAGATCTCCATGATCTTTGCGGCGGTTTTCGGGCGGTCCAGAAAGTCGCCGGCTTTCACCGGTTCTGAGCCCAGCATCACGTTCTCGGTGACGGTGAACACCGGGATGAGCATGAAATGCTGGTGCACCATGCCGATACCGGCGTTGATGGCATCCGTGGGCGAGTGGATGGTAATATTCTCGCCGTTTACCAGGATCTCGCCTTCATCCGGCTGGTAAAGCCCGTAGAGGATGTTCATCAGTGTGGTCTTACCAGCACCGTTCTCGCCCAGCAGCGCCAGGATTTCGCCCTGGTTCAGGGTGAGGTCGATGTGGTCATTTGCCAGTACGCCGGGGAATTGTTTCGTGATTCCTTTAAGTTGCAGGATAGGAGCCATGTATACTCCGATTTAATCGAGGGAATTTTGATTATTGTATCACAGGCACCAAATAACCAAAATAAAAAAAAGCTGGAGCGATGCGCTCCAGCTTTTCTGTGCATTGATCGTGGATTACTGCTTGAAAGCGGGATTCATCTGGATTTCGCCAGCGAGGATGCCGGCCTTTACAGTTTCGAGTTCAGCTTTCAGTTCCGCTGATACCATGCTGTCAAGATTGTGGAATGGGGCTAATTGAACGCCGTTATTCGCCAGATTGGAGACATAGGTTCCACCCTTGAAAGTTCCTTCCTTGGCGGCCTTGATGGCTTCAAATGTAGCTAGGTCCATGTTCTTCATAATTGACGTTAGGGCGATGTCGGCGTAATCTGGTGATGAGACAAACCAGTCTGTGTCAACACCGATGACGTAGGCATTGCCTCTTTCCTTAATTGCAGCAGCAGCGCCAAGTCCTACAGGGCCGGCGACTGGAACGATGATATCAGCGCCTTCGTCCATCAGGGAAATGGCCATCTCGCTGCCCTTCTGCTGATCGCTGAAGTCGTTGGTGAAGAGACCGGTCTGGGCATTGGCATCCCAACCGAGGGTTTCGACTGCGGTGCCGTGAACTTCATTGTAGTAAGCCACGCCGCGCGCGAAGCCATCCATGAAAATGGTCACGGTCGGGATCTGCATACCGCCGAAGGTACCCACCTTGCCGGTCTTGGTGACACCAGCAGCGAGGTAACCTGCCATGAAGGCGGCTTCATCAGTCTGGTATGCCTGGCCAAGTACATTGGGTAGTGCAGGAGCATAACCAAAATCAACGATGGAGAACTTCTGGTTGGGGTTGGCTTCAGCAGCTGCCTTGGTGGCATCGCCCAGCAGGAAACCGACGGTGATGATGATGTCGCATTTCTCAGCGATGAAGGCATTGATGTTCTTTTCAAAATCTGCAATCTCTTTTGATTCCAGGTACTTGGCTTCGATATCCAGCTGAGCTGCCGCGTCCTGGGCGCCCTTCCAGGCGGAGGCATTGAAGGTCTTATCGTCAACGCCGCCGGTGTCGGTGACTTCGCAGGCTTTGAATTTCGCGGTTTCCGCTGGTTTGGCGCAAGCGCTCAACACAAAAACTGCGATCAGAAGCACTGACAGGATAAGCATTACTTTTTTGGACATATTTTCTCCTCCTACAGAGTTATGAAATGTACGGGTTGAACCCCGCCAATTAACTTAGTATAACGATATTTCTGGTCAGATGCAAGCAAAATATCGTGATTATTTTTCTCATTCGATAATTGATATCTCACCTGATCATTAGGAAGCTTTGGCTTCAGCATCTAATCTCATTTTTTCTTCGTGTGCGCGGTCTTTTACTTTCAGCATGGATAAGAAGGCCAGGAACAGGAAGACCGTACCAAAGATGAACAGCACCTTGTAGTTGTAATTTACATTTTCAACCAGCACACCGCCCAGCGTCGGACCGAGAACCGCAGCGGTCTGTGAGAAGAAATAATACAACCCGGTGTATGCACCGATGCGTTTTTCATCGCCGTGGTCGTAGACCAGCGGCAGGCTGTTCACATTAACCCAGGACCAGAAAAATCCTACCAGCACCAGGATGATAATGAAGGAGATGAGACCCTTCACCAGGAAGAAACTGACCAGGAAGATGAGTGTGAGGGCAAGTACGCCGTAGATGATGGTCTTCTTGCGGCCGAGCCTGCCGGCGAGAATACCGGATGGGATGCAAAAGGCCAGGAAGGAAAGGTTGGCCACCGAGGCCACGATCGATGCCGTGCCGGGCTTGATGCCCAGGTCAAAGACTGCGAAGGAAGAAAGTCCGGTTTCGATGGCGTTGAATCCGGTGAACCAGCAGAAGATAGCCAGTAGAATGAAAAGGGCGGATTTATCGGGGTTGCCAAAAACCGCTTTCAGGTTGGGAATCAAGCCTTTTACTGAATCCTCACTACCCGGTTCTTCGGTGTGCTTTCCTAGGCGTTCTTTGGGTTCTTTCACCCAGATCAAAACCGCGGCTAACGCCACGATCATCGCGATCGTGCCGGCAATAAACGGTCCCATCCTGCCAAATGCGTTGAAGATCAAACCGCCCAACACATAAGAAAGGACGCCTGCAGCGCCGCCCATCAGGTTGATCACCCCGTTGGCTTTACTGCGCTGTTCCGGCAGGAAAAGGTCGCCCAGCCACGAAACTACCGGGGAGCGGAAGAGCGCCATGCCGAAATTCGTGACAAGAATAAAAACAGCCACCGCGATCACTGACCTGGCCAGCGGGATGGAAATAAAACCCACGAGCGCAATGGGCAGCCCTAACAGGATCCATGGCTTGCGCCTGCCAAAACGGTTCCAGGTGTGGTCGCTGCGGTTGCCCACCCAGGGCTGCACGAAGATGTTAATGATGTTGTCCCAGGTCATGATGAACATGGCCAGCGCCGGCCCCAGCCCGAAACCGACAAAGTTGGCGATGCTGGTTTTAAATTCAGGGTTGCCTGCCTGCAGGATCAGCGGTACCCATTGATTGAAGATCGGCCATAAGATGCTGATGCCAAAAAAGCCAAACCCAACCAGAAAAGTACGACCCCACGGAAACCTGGTTTTCTCCATTTTCTACTCCTTTGGATTGATGTTGTTCTTTTCTTTTTTTTCATCCTCAAGCAGGTCAGGACGTTGTTTCAAGGTGCGCAGCAGCGATTGCTCCCTGCGCCACCTGGCGATCAACGCGTGATTGCCGGATAAGAGCACTTCAGGTACCCCCCAGCCCCTGAATTCCTCCGGACGGGTGTAATGCGGGTACTCCAGCAGGCCATTGCCGAAGCTGTCATCCTCCGCACCGTCGGGATCGCCGAGCACCCCCGGGATGAAGCGTGATACCGCGTCGATGAGCACCATAGCGGGAAGTTCACCACCGGTGAGAACGTAATCACCGATCGATATCTGATCGCTCACCAGGTGTTCGATCACCCTTTCATCGATCCCTTCGTAGCGCCCGCACAGCAGCCCGAGGCGGGGCAGCCCCGCCAGTTCGCGGGCGATACCGGCGGTGAACGGCCTGCCCTGCGGTGAGAGGTAGATCAGCGGGCAGGAGGGCGGCGCGCCCAGAATCGATTCGACCGCGGCAAATATGGGTTCCACTTTCATCACCATACCCCCGCCGCCCCCGTAAGGGGCGTCATCGGTCACGTGATGCCGGTCAGATGTCCAATCGCGGATATTGTGCAGTGTTACCTTGATCAGGTTGTTTTCCTGCGCGCGCTGCAATATACTCGATTCAAGGTAAGGTTGAAAGACACCCGGAAAAAGGGTAAAGACATCGAACTGCATGTCTTCATTCTAGCAAAGAAGTCCTTTACAAGGCAAGCCGATTATCGGGTGGAAAATATATTCGGGATCAATGAGTGGGAGCTTCATTCAATTGGGTGCTATCCTCATTAATCGGTTCCCCCCGATTCACACCTGATAAGAGGAACAGAGCGACTACCAGGAACACCGGGCCGATAATCATCAGCATATTGTAGTTGTGACCCGCAAGGTGAATGAGCCAGCCGTTGAGGATGGGACCAACCACTGAGGAGAGTGTGTACACAAGAAAATACAAGCCTGTATACGTACCGATCAGCGAGGCATTTGTCAGATCTACCACCATTGGCAGCGCGTTGGTGTTGATCAATGCCCAGGTGAGCCCTGCCAGCACCAGGAAGAGGTTCGCTAAACGGATCATCCCTAATGGGGGTAGACGTCCGAGTTCGATCGTAAGAACCTCCGGCGGTAGAACTGCGATGACCAGTATTGAAAGCGCCATTCCGATTAAGCCGATCGAAATGGTCTTGCGCCGGCCAAGGCGGCTTCCTAAAACGCCTGCAGGAATGGCAAAGATCATGAAGGAAATCGCCATATGTCCGGCCATCCTGCCGGCATCGCCCTCTGATATACCCAGGTGGCGGGTGGCGTACAAAGAGAGAAAGGCGTCCGCCTGCTGGGTGGTGAGCACCCAGAAGAATATCGCCAGCAGTAAACGAATGGCGCTCTTTTCTTTATCTCTGAAGAGGTCGCGCAGGCTTTCAGCAAGACTGGGAGGGGGTTTGCTCTGCTGGAAGATCCTGGGTTCCTTGATGAACATGAAAACCAGCAGCGCCGCCAGCACGACCAGGATCGCGCCCAACCAGAAGGGATAGTTGAGGTTAAGTTCATACAAAGCGCTGCCGCCCAGTGAAGCGATAACGGCGCCCAATCCACCCATCAGGTTGATGATGCCGTTGGCCTGCGAGCGGTACTTTGAGGGGGTAATATCGGGCATCAAGGCCATCACCGGAGTGCGCCAGAAAGCCATGCTGATCACCAGGGTAAGTGTGCAAATAAAGAAAAGCGGTAATGCGCTCACCAGTGGGATAACCCCGAAGGCCGCAGCACCAATAGGGGCGGCGACCAGGATAAAAGGCATGCGCCTGCCGATGGGTGTGCGCAGACGGTCAGACCAGGCGCCAACGGGTGCCTGGATCAGGAAGGCGGCGATATTATCCAGGGTCATGAACATTCCGATCAGAGAAGAAGGCAAGCCAAAGCGGTTAGCCAAAAAGAGAGGTACAAAAACGTTGAACAGCGTCCAGATGACACTGACACCGAAAAAACCGAAACCGAGCAGGAACAGCCTGGCGTAGAGGACTCTCTTCATGTACATTCATTAAAACATAAATACCGGTCGCAACGCAATTACCAGGTTGCGGAGTAAATCAATAATCGTCCTTTTAATGGCTAATGATGGTTGCGCGGTCATCTTGACGCTGCTGATTTCACTTGGTAAGATGAATTCCATGTACATCAAGGGCAGCAAGTGGAGCATGCAAAAGAAAAAGCGCCGGTCGAACCCGTTCCGGGTGATCATCCTGCTGGTATTGATCGGCGCCGTAATCTACTTTGACCGGATGATCGTGCCCACCATTCCGCAGTTCTTCCAGCCCACGCCTACACCCACCCGGGCGCCTGAATCCATTGCCTCAGACGCGAAAGGTCTTGAGGCTGAAGGCAAGTATTCACTGGCCATCACCGCTTATAAAGACGCGGTCAGGGCAGACCCGCGCAACCCGGAAAATTTTATCTCCCTTGCCCGTTTGAATATTTACTCCGGGACTTATGAAGAAGCCGTCATGGATGCGGAAAATGCCCTGCTGCTCAATCCCAACAACGACGAAGCCATGGCGCTGCGCGGTTGGGCGATCGGCTTGGCAGGGGATTATGTGCGCAGCGTGGGTACCCTGCAGGATGCCATCGCTGCAAACCCCAATAACGCCGCGTCGTACGCGTACCTCGCGGAAATTTACACCTACATGCTCCAGGCGGGGCAGGGTGACCTTGAAACCCTGGACAATGCCATCAACGCCTCGCGGCGGGCGGAGGAACTCGCCCCGGGAACCATGGAAACTCACCGCGGACGCGGGCTGGTGCTTGAGTACACTTCCAATTTCGAAGAAGCGGTCGCGGAATTTGAAGCGGCGGTGGCGTTGAACCCGAACATCGCTGACCTGCACCTCGGGCTGGGTCGTAATTACTTCAATATCCAGGCGTATGATGATGCCATTACTGAATATGGGAGGGCGAACGCGCTGAATCCGAAGGATCCCACACCGGAAACGCTCATCGCACGCACTTATGCCCTGAACGGGGACTACCAGAAAGCCATTCAATACGCCGAAGCAGCTATTGTGGATGAACCGCAGAACGCGTATCTTTACGGCAATCTCGGACTTATTTTTAGCAGCGCGAAACAGTATCTTGACGCAATCGATATGCTGCGTATCGCGGTGCGTGGAGGAGTTTCATCAGATGGCGCCCCGGTGGAAGGAATCCCCATGAATTACGGTCGCGTGGCGCAGTACTATTACACTTACGGCCTCGCCCTGGCCAGAGAAGGTCAGTGCGGTGAGGCACTGGAGATCTCGCAGGCGGTGCAGGTAGGGCTGCGCAATGACGACATCGCCGTGTTCAATGCTGAGGAAATGATCAACATCTGCGAGCGGCTCACCCGGGAAGGTAATTCGGATATCACTCCCTCCGCCGAAACGGAAGCGGAGACACCAACCGTGGAAGCTACACCCTGATTATTGGTGTAACAGGGTATATGAAACTATGATCGATTACAGCGGAAAACGCGCATTATTCAGTCACCCCAAAAAGAAGTCCAATCCAATTTGGATCTTTATCCTGCTGGTGTTGATCCTGGCGGGTCTTTTTGTGATCCGCGGGGTGCGCGTCGGGCAGATCGCATCCATCCAACGCGTTACCCCCACACCGACCCGCAGTCTGAACTCCTACGCCCTGGAAGGTCAGACGCATTTCCAGGCGGGGAATCTTGAAAAGGCTATCGAGGCCTACCGCAGCGCCATCGCCATCAACCCGGAGGACACAGACCTGAGAGCGGAACTGGCGCGCATCCAGGTTTATTCCACTTCGCAGATCACAGTAGATGCGAGAAAACGGGATCGCCTGGAGGAAGCACTGGCCACTATTGAGGAAGGCCTGGCGATCAGTCCGCAGAGCAGCAATCTTTTCGCGGTGAAAGCCTTCGCGCTTGACTGGTACGCTGCTTCTGGTGCAGCTGGTGAAAACTGGGAAGAATTTTTTATCAAGGGTGAACAAGCTGCGGTAGAAGCGCTGCAGTATGATAATACCAACGCGCTGGCGCTGGCTTATTACGCGGAATTGTTGATCGACCAGCTGAAGTATTCACAGGCGCAGCAGTACATCACACAGGCGCTGGAGCGGGACGACACCCTGATGGATGTGCACCGTGTGAATGGCAGCGTGCAGGAAGCCAGTGCCAACTATACCCAGGCCATTGAGGAATACAAGAAAGCGATCAGCATCACCCCTAATTTGAACTTCCTCTACATGTCTTTAGGCGCCAATTACCGTCAACTTGCCAATCTGGCAACCGTTACAACCGAGCAGAATTACTTTTTTGACCTGGCGCTGGAGTCTTTTGCCAAGGCCGTTGCCATCAACGATCAACTCGGCGTTAATGACCCTATCCCGCTTATTTCCATCGCCAATACCTACGTGCAGCAGGGTGAGTTCTTCGCAGCTGCACGTAACATGCTGCGTGCGGTGGAGTTCGCACCTGAGGATCCGACAGCTTACGGACAGTTGGGAGTGGTTTACTACAAATCGCGCAACTACGAGGGATCGATCCTGCCGCTGCGCTGCGCCGTGCGCGGGTGCAGCGCTGAAGAATCATGCCTGGTGCGCAACGGCGGCGCAGAGTGCGAAACGGAAGATATCCCTGATATCCCTATTCCCGGCCTTGAGCTGACGAATAACAGTGTTGTGTACTACTACCATTTGGGTTCAGTATTGGCCGGCTTGCATCAACCTAATAATGACTATTGCGATGAAGCCATGGTGGTTTTCGATGAGATCACTGAGGTTTTTGCCAGCGACGAGACGATCATGGGAATCGTTCGCGAAGGTGAAACCATCTGCGGGTTCTACGGTTACCAGTAGCATTCGAAAAATATCAGAGTTTTATTAGAGATCGATCAAACCTCTTGACGTCAAAATCAAAGAAGGTTATTATTCAAATGCTTTTAGCACTCTTCTAATGCGAGTGCTAAAAAAACAGAATCAATCCAATCCTAATCAGGAGGCAAGCATGTCACTAAATCTAAAACCGTTGGGAAGCCGTGTCGTCGTTGAACCCGTTGAGGAAAACGAAGTCACAGCGGGGGGTATCGTTTTACCTGATACCGCCAAAGAAAAACCGCAGAAGGGCACCGTTCTTTCGGTCGGTCCTGGTGATCGGGATGAAAAAGGCAATCATATCGCCATGGATGTGAAAGCTGGTGATACCGTTTTGTTCCAGAAGTATGGTGGAACTGAGATCAAGATTGACAACAAGAAACTCTTGATCCTGCGCGAAAGCGATCTGCTCGCGATCGTTACCAAATAAATCATTCCAAAATATAAAAAAAGGAGAACGCACTTATGGCAGCAAAACAACTCATCTTTGCTGAAGAAGCACGCCGAAAATTAAAGAACGGCATTGATACAGTCGCAACAGCGGTGGTCACCACCCTGGGCCCCAAAGGGCGCAATGTGGCCATTGACCGCAAATTTGGCGCTCCGACCATCACCCATGATGGTGTGACCGTAGCGAAAGAGATCGAACTGGAAGATCCCTACGAGAATATGGGCGCGCAGCTCATCAAAGAAGCCGCCACCAAGACCAATGACATCGCCGGTGACGGCACCACCACCTCAACCCTGTTAGCCCACACCATTGTGAATGAAGGCCTCAAGACCCTGGCAGCCGGCGGGAACCCCATGCTGTTGAAACGCGGTATTGAAGTCGCTGCGAAGAAGGTCTCAGAAGAGATCAAGAAACACGCCATTGCCATTTCAACCCGTGAAGATATCGCCAATGTTGCCACCACTTCCGCCCAGGATTCCTCCATCGGTGAGCTCATTGCTGATGTGATGGACAAGGTTGGAAAAGACGGTGTCATCACTGTTGAAGAATCTAAAGGCCTCGAATTTGAGCAGGAATATGTCGAAGGTATGCAGTTCGATCGCGGTTACATCTCCCCTTACTTCATCACTGATCCCGAACACATGGAATCCGTGATCCCTGAACCATATATCCTCATCTATGACAAGAAGATCTCCGCAGCCCAGGACCTGGTTGCCATCCTCGAAAAACTTGTGCAGACCGGCAAGCGCGACCTGGTGATCATTGCTGAGGATGTTGACAGTGAAGCGCTGGCGCTTCTCGTCGTCAACAAACTGCGCGGTATGCTGAACGTGCTGGCTGTTAAAGCCCCCGGTTTCGGCGATCGCCGCAAGGCCATGCTGCAGGACATCGCTTTCCTGACCGGCGCCACAGTGATCTCTGAAGAAACCGGCCGCAAGCTCGAAACGGTTGTGCTGCCTGACCTTGGCCGCGCTGAGAAGGTTGTGGCTGACAAAGACAACACCACCATTATCGGCGGTAAGGGCGATGAAGCCCAGATCAAAGGCCGCATCGAGCAGATCCGCGTGGAGATCGACAAGACCACCAGTGATTACGACCGCGAGAAACTGCAGGAGCGCCTTGCCAAACTTTCCGGAGGCGTCGCCATCATCCGTGTGGGTGCCGCGACTGAGACCGAATTGAAGGAAAAGAAACACCGCGTAGAGGACGCGCTTTCCGCTACCCGCGCGGCTGTTGAAGAAGGCATCGTTCCGGGCGGCGGTGTTGCTCTTATCAACGCCATGACCGTTCTGAATGACCTCATACTCAACAGCGAAGACGAACAGATCGGTGTTAAGATCGTTCACAAAGCGCTCGAAATGCCCATGCGCAAGATCGTAGAGAACGCCGGAATGGACGGAGCCGTTGTACTGGAGAAAGTCCGCGCAGAGCAGAAAGCCAAGAAGAACGACAAGATCGGTTACGATATCATCCGCGAGGAATATATCGACATGATCAAAGGCGGCCTGGGCGATCCCGCCAAGGTGACCCGCGGCGCGCTCGAAAACGCGGCGTCCATCGCAGCGATGATCCTGACCACAGAGGCGCTCATCACTGAGATCCCTGAGAAAAATCCTCCCGCGCCCGCCGCGCCCCCGATGGATTACTAGGATCTTTGATCGCACGCTTACTGGCAGACCGCAAGGTCTGCCAGTTTTCTGTTCAAGGATATCGGTTATAATCTAGCCGATGAAAACAGGAATGAAGATCTCACTGCTGCTGTTTTTCGTGCTGATCACCGGCTGCACCCGCCAGCCAACAACCACCCCCACGCAACCTGTAATCACCCCGGAACCTGCCGCGACCCTTGAACCGACCGCGACACCAACCTCGCTGCCAATGGCGCTCAGGGTCAATGGTGAAGGAATTCTACTTACAGAGTATGAGGCTGAGCTCGCCCGGCTGCAGGCCGCGCTGGTCGAACTCGGGCAGGAAATGACCCCTGAGGAACAAAAAGAACGCATCCTGGGCAATTTCATCGATGAACTGCTGCTGGCGCAGGCGGCGGCGGAAGGCGGTTTTACCCCCAGTGATGACGAGGTACAGGCGCGAATAGACCGGATGATCGCAGACCTTGGCGGAGTAGAGAAACTTACCGAGTGGCAGAATGCCAACGGGTACACGGATGAGACTTTCAGGGTCGCGCTTAAACGGGCAGTAGCTGTCGCGTGGCAGCGCGATGCAATTGCCAACAGCGTGCCTGAGGTGATCGAGCAGATCCACGCGCGGCAGCTCTTTTTCAAGAATGAAGCCAATGCGATCGCGGCGTTGGCAGAACTGACCAACGGGGTTGATTTCACCACCCTGGCGCTGCAGCAGGATGATGTGCTCGCCGGCGACCTGGGCTGGTTCCCCCGCGGTGTGCTCACGCAACCGGAAGTGGAAGAGGTGGTTTTTGGCATGCAGGCCGGTGAGACCAGCGAGATCATCAAGAGCAGCCTGGGGTATCACATCATAAACGTGATCGAACGGGAAGCTGAGCACCCGCTTTCAACTGAAGCACGCCTGATACTGCAGGAGAAGGCATTGAATGATTGGCTTGAAGCAGCCAGGGCTGAGAGCACGATAGAAATTCTGGTGCCATAAACTTCAACAGGGCTGAAAAAATGCAATTTTCTGACCACAACGAGATAGAAAGCCGGTTCAAACGGCGCGCAAAACAACGGCGCCGTGATATCACCTGGAACCTGCTGACCGCGCTCGTTCTAATCATAACGCTCGCGTTGATCGGTCTCTTTCTTGTTCTTTTCTCGAATCCTTATGTCGCTGTCAATCCATATCCACCACCTACCATGCCGGCATTAGCAGTTGCTTCCACCAGCACCCCCACCCCGGCACTGCTCCCGCCTACCTGGACGCCGACGACAAAGCCAACCGAAACAGCGTTGCCGACCAATACCCCCGTTCCAGCAACAATGACCGCTGCACCAGTGGCTACGAATATTCCGCTGCCCTTTTTTACAGACGAACCGGAAGACACTAACCTGCCTTACGCGATCGAGGGTGAGCCGGCAGCCATGGCCAATACCGTTTTTCACCCGGGAAAGGGTTGTGACTGGCAGGGTGTGGCCGGGAGGGTGGTAGACCTGCAGGGGAGACCCATGGTTGGCGTGGTCGTAAAATTGACCGGTCTGTACGATGGACGCACAGTAGACATGACCACACTCACGGGCGGCGCCGCGGCCTGGTACGGAGAATCAGGTTACGAGTTCGTCCTGGGGGATAAGCCGGTCAGCGTGAATGAAACCCTGGCTGTGCAGTTGGCTGACCAGGCGTTAATGGCTTTGTCCAACCGGGTCATCTTCAGCACATACGCCACCTGTGATAAGAACCTGGTCATCATAAATTTCAAACAAGTGCGTTAGATTTCGAAAATGAAACCGGCCGACAGGCCGGTTTTTTCATCGAAACATCGACAGCTGTGTGGTTTCTTCAAGGCTGAGCGGGTCAGAATCGATCAACACTTTAAAGATCTCCAACGATAAGTCGGGTCGCGCAGCGATGCTGCGCAGGGTGCGGAATTTGAGGTAGTGGAAATCCGGTCCCAGCTGCTGGCGCAGGTACGGGTCGCGCTCGATCTTGAACTTCAGCAAACCTGCCCGGCTGCCAGGCAGCAGGTAGATGGTCTGGCAGAATTCCGGCACGCCTGTCAGCGAATCCCGGTCGATCACCGCGGTGGGTGAGATGAAAAAGCGGTAGATCGGCTCGTCTGCAGTACTGCGCAGGTGCCAGGTGACAGGTGATTCATCCACTTGCAGCAATTGAAACTTCCCGGCAAGTGTGGCAAGCAGTTGCTTCATCTCTTCCAGGCTTTCCCGCCGGTAGTCAGGCTGGTCGTGAGGTTTAATTGTCCAGGTCTCACCCGCCGGGTCTGGAACGGCGTAGGATTCAAGGCATTGCCTGATCAGGTCCTCCGGAGGGGTGAGATAACCCGGGAAACGCTGGTAAGCGCGTTCGTGAACTGTGGTAGAGGTGATCTGCGATTCTTTCTGCAGCCAACTGGCGATTTCTATTTCCAGGCTATCTGCCAGCGGGGTGCGCGCAGCTTCCGGTTCTGCCAGCCACCAAAGCCCGCTCTCAGGGTCCTGAGCGGTGGCGTCCAGGCGCACCAGGAAGTTCGCATCTGCCAGCAGTGTGTTGAGGATGGATTGAATTTCTGATGTTTTTTCTAAAGTAAGCTGCTGTATGGATGGCGGGAAGGCGTTCCCGTCTGCCAAGGCGCACATTGCTGCGGAGTGAACCTCGATGTATTCGGTTGGTTCACCGATCTCGTTGAGCAGTTCGCGGATCGAATCGCGGGCGAGCCGCTGGATGTTCACAGGCAGGTAATTCCTTTGCCTGGTGCCGGTTTTCCATTCCATCTGGATCGGCTCGGCTGCGTTCTTGACCGCGACACCGGTGATATCAAAACCTGAGATTGAGGTGCTTTCAATGACCGAACTCGCCAGGCCGGCTGCCGGTTCGGGGATTAAACCGAAAACGGAGACATCAGGTCCGGCCAACGCGGCGGCAGGTAACAGGGCTGCGTGCAAGGCGGTGGTGTGCCAGTACCAGTCAAAACGCCGCCTTTCGATCACCTGGCTGAAACCTCCCGCTTTTTCCCGTCCCCATAACCAGGACGCCCACAAACTGCATAAAGACCAGTAAGCCTGGCTGGGCCGCGGAAACACACACAGGATATTATCGATTTTTGTACCTTCACCTGACTGCGCAAGATCGCGCATTCTTCCCTGGTAAAGGCAGATGCCGCCGCCAGCGGGAAGCTCCGGCCAGGCTGTAAGCGGTATTGATCGGCCGGCGGCGCTCCAGGTTTCTATAGCGTGATCAATCGCCAGCCAGAGATTCTTTTCGAGGTATTGCGTCGGAATGCTCAACTGGCGGGGTCTTTCGCGTTCTTCCGGCCACCCCCAAATCGCGTTGCCGTCATCCAGCAGGGAAAGAAGCACTGCTTCTGCCAATTCGCGCCGCTGTGCCGGCAGGTGCATGCCTTCCAGTTTATTGATGAGGGTAAAAAGCACATACAAAGCGCGCACCGGATAGACACTGATGGCCTGTTCCACGCTTTCACGGTCATCCAGGTTTCCCCCCAACACCCGGGCGAGGGCGCGTGACCGATGCAGTGGTTCACTGCGCTGGATCAACTGCAGGCGCTGAATTTCCTCGTCGCTCACTGGATGTTCCCCGCTATCCTGGCAGCGGGGGCAGGTGTAGAGACGCGTATGCGGGATCGATTCTCCGCGGTTCCAAACATACCCGCTGGCTTGAATTTCAGCTCCACAGCTGGAACAACGTGTGAGGTAAAGGTTGCGGATGGTGGTCTCAAGCCGTTCGTCACCCTTTTTCTGGTCACCCAGTTCTCGGATGACGGCGTTGAACTCGGCTGCCTGAGGCGCACGCGCGAGTAAACGGATCTGGAAGGCTGTGACCGGGTTATTGCATGATACCAGCACCCTGTAACCAGCAGCGGCTGCCTCCAGCAAGGCACGGGGTGAGGTGCCCATCGGGTCTAAAATAGTGGATCCGGGAGCTGCATTCATTTGCAGCCAGCGGCTTACCATCCCTGGCGGATCCAGGGGAAGGAAGCGGTCGAAAGGCAATATACTTTTCGGAACGGACGAGTGGATGTACACCAATGGTTTTATCATGTGATCACCCACCTTTATGATAGCCGAAATCAGGGCTTTTTGAACAAAGAATCTGAGTTGATTGGGTTATGATCAGATGAGATTCATGAGTGGGGAAAGTTGATGGGCGGCTCAAGGCAGAGCCGCCTATCATTATACGTTTATGCTCTTTGGTTAATTTAGTGCTTATCTCAATACGGCGTTTTGCTTGACCGCGGGGATGTGCTGGCGTATGGACTCGATGGCTTCCTGCGGGTAATCATAATCCTCCAGTTCTCCCGCCAGGTAGCGGTTGTAAGCGGTGAGGTCGAAGTAACCGTTGCCAGACATATTGAAAAGGATCACTTTTTTCTCTCCGGTGCGTTTAGCTTCAAGCGCTTCGTCTACAGCGGCGCGCAGCGCGTGCGCAGATTCCGGCGCGGGTAGAATGCCTTCTGTGCGGGTGAACAGCAGAGCGCTTTCGAACACGGCTTTCTGATGCACGGCTACTGCTTCCACCAATCCAGCGTCGTATAGCGCAGAAAGGGTGGGCGCCATGCCGTGGTAGCGCAGACCGCCAGCGTGAATGGCAGCGGGGATAAAATCGTGCCCCAGGGTGTGCATCTTCACGATTGGTGCCATGCAGGCCGAGTCACCGTAGTCAAAGGCGTACAAACCCCTGGTGAGAGAAGGTGTGGCGTAAGGTTCAACCGCCAGCAGGCGGGCGCGTTGACCATTTTTGAGGTTTTCCCGCAGGAACGGGAAGGCGATACCTGAAAAATTTGAGCCCCCGCCGACGCAGCCGATGACGACATCAGGGTATTCTCCGGCGAGATCCATTTGCTTCAATGCTTCCTCTCCGATCACCGTCTGGTGCAGCAGCACGTGGTGCAGCACTGAACCCAAACCGTATTTCTTCTTACCGCCTGAGGTGGCAGCGACCTCCACCGCTTCAGAGATGGCGATGCCCAGCGATCCGGCTGTACCCGGCTGCTCCGCCAGCACCTTGCGTCCGTAGGCAGTGCGGTCGCTGGGGCTGGCGTATACTTCGGCGCCGTAGGTTTCCATCAGGAAGCGACGGTACGGTTTTTGATCATATGAGACACGCACCATGTAAACTTCAAGGTTCAATCCAAAGAAGGTACAGGCCATCGCCAACGCCGATCCCCACTGTCCGGCGCCGGTTTCAGTGGTCATTGCCCGGGTGCCGGCGATTTTATTGTAGTAAGCCTGCGGGATGGCGCTGTTCGATTTGTGACTTCCCGAGGGCGATATGCCTTCATACTTGAAGTAAATATGCGCCGGGGTTCCCAGAGCTTTTTCCAGGCGGATGGCGCGTATCAGCGGGGTAGGCCGGTATAGTTTGTAGGCCTCACGAACCTCCTGGGGGATCTCTATATAGCGGTCTGTTGCGACTTCCTGTTCGATCAAGCCGGCCGGGAAGAGCACGGATAAATAGTCCGCTGTCACCGTTTCCAATGTCACCGGGTTGAGCACCGGCTGCGGTTTCACCGGCGAGTCTGCGTTGATGTTGTACCAGCAGCGCGGGATGTCGCTTTCGTTCAGCAGGAATTTTGTGGTTTCTTCCATCTTTGTCTCCTTTTATAGATTGGTTTTGTCTGCTGGACAGACCTGTTAAAAACACAAGCCCGTCCCTGCTGGGGACGGGCTTGTGCCCGCGGTGCCACCCCGGTTAAGCGGCTTTACCGGTACGAAAAATCTCCGGAGGTTTGCTCCCGGAGATCGGATTTGCCAGCTTCACTCGTTTCGGGTACGGCAGAAAACCTGCTTATACCCTTTGCCTGATAACGGCGGCATCCCGGCGGCGGTTACTGGCGTTCGCGTTCACCTCGCGGCTCGGAGGTCCATTCGGGGTTATGGTGCGCGCGGGTTTTCACCTGTTCCCGCTCTCTGGGGCGCCTGAACAACCTTTACTCGTCCTCGTCTCAGCCTTGTTTATTTGGTTTCAGGCAATTATAGGCGGGTGAGGAGATTTGTCAAGAGGATAAATCCCCAACCATCAAGATCAGCGTGATAGGTATGGGAAGGCGATGATGAAGAGAATAGTCGTCACCAGGCAGGTGGCAAGCATCACCGGCAGACCTCGTTTGTTCCAGATCTTCACGGTGATGGGATGTCGTGTGCGCTCAGACAACGACGCCACGATAATGTTGGCTGTAGACCCGATTATTGTTCCATTGCCGCCTAACCCGGCGCCGAATGCCAGCGCCCACCAGTAAGCGTTTACATTCACACCTGATGCAGCCAGGCTCTGGATGACCGGGATGAATGCGATGGTGATGGGGATGTTATCCAGGAAGGCTGAGAGACCCGCCACCAGCCACAACAACAGCACACCGAAAAGCATCGGATTACTACTGGCGATTTGCATCACGCTGCCCGCCAGGGTTTCGAGGATTCCTGTGCTTTCAAGACCGCCGATCATCACGAAAAGCGAAATGAAGAATACCAACACGCTCCATTCGATACGGGCCAGACTTTCCCGCAGGTCAGGACGCACCCATATCAGCGTGATCGTTGCAGCTCCCATGGCGATGAACGCGGGGGTTATGTGCAGGAGTTCTTCTAAGAAGAACAGGATAATCGCCAGGGCAAGAACAACCAGTACTTTTTTCGCGTTCTTCGGGTCTTTCAGAACATCTTTCGGATCCAGCTCCAGCAACCCTTCAATATTTTCCGGGTTCTCTTGCATTTCATTCTTAAAGAGGAACCGCAGCAGGAAAAGCGCAGTGAACCAGGCGACGACAACAATGGGTAGTGAGTGGGTCAAAAAGTCGTTAAAAGTTAAATTCGCCGCTGCCGCGATGAGCACATTGGGGGGATCACCGATCAGGGTAGCGATACCGCCGGTATCCGATAATAAGGCTTCTGCGATAAGGAAAGGAGAAGGATTGAATCCAAGTAGTTCGCAGATAAGAATTGTGACCGGTGCGATCAGGATGACCGTGGTAACGTTGTCGAGGAACATTGACAGGATCGTGGTCACAGTTCCGAGCAGAATGAGCAAACGCATGGCTCTTCCTTTTGAGATCTTGGCCGCCAGGATGGCGATGTACTCAAAAAACCCGGTTGGTTCAAGAACCACAACCAGAACCATCATGCCCAGCAGCAAGCCCAATGTTGACAGGTCTATCGCCTGAACAGCTTGAACTTCATCGTAGAAACCCAACAGCTTGCCCGCGACGAGCATCAACCCGGCGCCAAGTAAACCGGCAACAGTACGATGCATTTTCTCCGAAAAGATCAGAAAAAGCGTGATCAGAAAAATGAATAGCGCGATGATCCCGTTAAGCATGGTTCGACCCTTGCCAGTTATTGATCAATTCCAATGAGCCAGATATGAAGTACCGATATCGACCATTGATGCGATACCAACCAGGCGGTTATTTTCATCCACAACCGGCAGGTCCTGCAGGTTATGTTTTTTGATCAAGGCGGCAGCGCGTAACAAACTGCAATCCTGATCAGCATATACGGGGGGCTGCATAATTTCGCTGACCGGTTTTGCTAGTAATTCTGAATCGGGTTTCCGGGCTTCAGCCGCCCCAAAGTCAAGCACGTAATCGATGTTTTGGAGCATGTTGACGAAATCAGGTAACACCAGAGAGACCAGATCTCGGATCTGCAGGATGCCCACCAATTTTTTCTGAGCGTCCAACACCGGCAGTGTTCCAATGTGGAACCTGACGAATGTGGCTGCGGCTTCATTGATGCTCGTTTCAGGTTGAATAGAAATGACCTGTTTTTTCATGCAATTCAGGAGAATCATCATTGACCTCATGGCTTGCTCTTTTTGGTAAACATGTGAAATTACAATAAGTAACTAGGTGATTTTAGTATACACAAATTTGTATTATTTAAGAAAATAACCGGCTAAAGGAAGTATTTCTCCTGGCCGGTTGTGCTGAGTTTAATCGATCAGTTTAATTTGTAGTGGGTAATTCCGGGAATGGCTTCTATAGCTTCACGGATATCGATCATCGGGTCATCTTCAATCGTTTTCACCACCATGGTCACCGTCAGGTTCTGTTTGACTGGGTCGGCTTCAACTCCCATTGAAAGAACATTCTTCTTTAACCTTTTAAAAATCTCAAAGAGACTTTCAACCAACTTTGGGTTTTCGTGGGCGGTAACCACCACGTTAATAGTCTGGTAGACACGGATGAAGCGTTTTTCAAGGACATTAAGGATGGTCAGAACGATCAGAAGCGCCAGGGTGGTGCCGACGGCTGAGAAGTAATGCCCGGCGCCGACTGCCAGCCCGACGATGGCAATCGCCCATAACGAAGTGGCGGTGGTCAGCCCTTTCACATTTGTGCCGTAACGCAGAATGGCACCAGCACCCAGGAAACCGATCCCCGAAACCACCTGGGCTGCGAGGCGCGCCGGGTCTCCGTTTGGTACATCAGGGACGAACTGGATGGCAAGGTTGATCGAAATGGTCATGGCCAGGCAGGAACCAACAGCCAGGATAGCATGTGTGCGTAAACCGGCGGGCTGGTTCTGGCGCTCTCTTTCATAACCCACGATCATTCCGAGCACAGCGGCCAGGCCGAGCCGGATGAGGATTTCAACTTCTGAGATAAGCATTTTACAACTCCTTCTTCTCAGCGGAGGTTTGTGTTTGAAAAGTAAGCGGACTCGATCGTCTGTGATGTCTCGTTTTCATTACGTCCCAGGAGTGAAGTCAATTCAGGGAATTGCGCGCAGACCTCTTCGGCCATGCGCTGCGCAGCGCGCCGCACGGAGAAGTGCGCGTTGGCGGCACTGCGCAAACGGATGAAATGCACCAGGCTGCGCAGGTTAAGGTGAAGCAGCACCCGGCGGTTGTACCCGTTGGGCACAACGTAAGACGCGGCCTCGGGATTATAGTTTGCCAGCTGTTCATAAGCTGCAGCGGCGTTTTCCATGGCAGCCGTGTAGGCAGGCAGGACGCCCGCAGCGCTGATGAGCGCAGGCACAGCGTAACCACACCTGGTGGATAGGCGCTGCGGGGTCTGGGTCATCATGCGGTGGCGTTTTACTTCAAAGTAAGCGCCCTGGTCGATCAACAGATCGAAGGTGAAAAATGCGTATTCCAGCTCCCGGGAGGGGATGGTGTGACGCTCAGGTGTCACGAGCAGGCAGCGCAGCAGCCTGTTTCTTTGGTGGACAGGCATATTTTGGATCAGCTTCATTGATTGCGCGTAGTTAATATTTTTTTCACGATAAAGCGCGGCTGCCAACACTCGCTCCAGGATATCCGGGTTCGCATCGATTAACTCGCACCAATTGGAATCCGCCGGGGCATCGTCGATTGAAAAAGATGAAAATTGGCCGCAGACCTGCTGCAGGTAAGAGATGGGGCTGGCGTATTTCAGCAGCGTCGGGATGGAACCAGCTGCGGCTTCCTTCACCTCTGCACCGATTTGCTGCGCTTCGAGCAGCGGACTGGTGAGGAGCTTCCCGATGGCATGCTCCAGTGCGCGCGCGTTGATGGTTACGCCCACATTGGCAAGTGATGCCGCCGGCAGCAGGAATCGACAGACATCGATCGCTTGCGTTCGAATACGCCTGTTAAATTGGATTTCACTTTCGTTTTCCTGCGGCAGGGTGGTGGTTCTGAGGTGCGTGCTGACCGCCTGCAGGCAGGCACGGTAGGTGGAAAAAAGAGTTGAACAGGTGGTTTTGAATAATTCCAGTAAGTGAGGTTCACTTACCTCGGCGGGGATGTAAAAGGCGTCATCTTCCCAGGTCTGGTAGCGGGTGGATTTTTCAGTGTAGGATGCCAGGCGGTTGGATTCGATGTTTTCAACAGCCAGGCGGGAAACATTCTCAAGCGCGATGTGAAGAACAGCGTGCTCCGCGACAGATGAGTGACCATAACCGACCACCCATTTTTCATTGAATTCCGCGCTTGAGGTTGTGGTCAGTTCGGCTGCGATCTCGCGGAAGGATTCAGGCGAGCGTGAGGTTTTGGCAAAGGTGACCGCGATTGTCTCTGGGGGCAGCTGCTGTGGATCAAGTAGATAAACCTGTCGTTTATGGCGCATCTGCGAACAACTCCCTGGTTTTTTGAATATCCTGTTGGATTTGCGCAACCAGCGCTTTGGCGTCCGGGAACCTCACTTCAGGCCGCAGGTACTCGTAGAACTCAAGTTTCAAAACCGCGCCATAAAACGTCTCATCAGTGTCGAGAAGATGAGGTTCAATACGAGGGGTTGATAGAGGATTTTCGAAGGTTGGACGGACACCGACATTGGTCACAGCGATGTAGGATCGCTCACCCACGATTGCCTTACAGGCGTATACTCCGGTGGCAGGCAGCAGCTGTTCCCCCGGGATCGCGAGATTGGCGGTCGGGATGCCCAGCTTGCTGCCGCGGTGCTCTCCGTGCACAACTTCACCGCTTACGGTGTAGGGTCTGCCCAGGTATTGTTTTGCCCGCGATATATCGCCCGCTTTTACTAGTTTCCTGATGTTACTGGAAGAGATGATCTCCTGACCGTTCCTTATGGGGGGGACAATTTCAACCGAGAAACCCAACTGCTGCCCGATCTCTTTCAACCTGGAAACAGACCCTGCCTGGTCCTTACCGATCCGGGAGTTAAAACCGGAAAGCAGCCTTTTTAACCCAATGGTTCTGTGAACCTGCTGCATAAAAGGGAAAGCTTCAACATCCGCGAGCGCTCGATTGAAGTCTAAAACAATAACATCATCAACCCCAAGCGATTTGATCAATGATACGCGTTCTGTGAGCGTCGTGAGCACCTGCCCGGTTTTGATGCGCTCAAAAAAGAGCGCCGGCAGTGGATCAAAAGTAATGGCAACAGCCCTGCAATTATCCTGGCGGGCTCCATCCACAAGTTTATTGAAAAGGATTCGATGCCCGGTGTGAACACCATCGAAAGCGCCGATCGTTGCCCATGCGCTATTAATATTTGCTCTGCTTAGTGCTTCGATGTAATCCATGCGCTAATTATATCTGCATGCCTTTCCGTTTCAAGTTTTATAAGAACCCCCTCGACCAGGCGAGGGGGTGATTTTTTACGAGAAGAACACTTTTCTGGGCTGCCATTCCATTTTTTCCTCATCCAGTTCCAGCAGCGCTACCAGTTCTCCCTGGCCGCTCACACCACAGACTTTCTTCTGTTTATCATCTGCGGCAGGAATGCGGATGCCGTGTTTGATGGAATCGACTTCATGGTCATTGAGTTCTACCATCGGCCAATCAGCCAGGGCATCAGCCGCCGGGATCAGGTACTGGTACCAGGAACCATCACTAAAGGCTTCATTCAGTTTACGCAGCGGTACAGCATCCCGCAGCGTGAAGCGGCCGCTTTTTGTCCGCCGCAACCCGGTGAGGGTGGCACCGCATCCCAACCGTGCACCCAGATCGTTTACCAATGAACGCACGTAAGTGCCTGAGGAACAGTAAACATCGATCACCACTTCAGGCGGCGCCCATTCCAGCAGTTCCAGGTTATAGACATTGATGATGCGCGGTTCCAGTTCGACCACTTCACCTCTACGTGCCATATCATAAGCCTTTTGGCCGTGTACCTTGACAGCTGAGTATGGCGGGGGAACCTGTTCGATCTGCCCGACAAATTTCTGTAATTCAGTGTCAAACTGTTCTTCAGTGATGTTCACCGGTGATGAAGAGGTGGTTTTTCCATCGGCGTCGTAGGTATCGGTGGTAGTACCAAGCATGATCACAGCCTGGTATCTCTTATCTGATGCAGACACATATTCGCTTAATCGCACCGCCGGTCCGATCAACACCACCAGCACGCCGGAAGCGCGCGGGTCTAATGTCCCGGTATGCCCGGCGCGCCTGATGTTGGATCCCTTGCGGATGATCTGCACCACATCGTGCGAGGTCATGCCGATGGGTTTATCCACCACCAGCACACCTGAAATCGCGTTTTTTACATCAATACCTGAATTATTCTCCATGTTTTTCACTCCGTTCCTTCGCCATCCAGGGAGGAGTCGTTGACCGTCTGCAGCGACCTCATGTATTCCCTGGTTTTGTTCAGAATCAATTCTCTTACCTGTAATAAATTCCCGTTAATTTCCACACCTGCCGCGGCCGGGTGGCCGCCCCCGCCGAGAGAATCGGCGATGGAGGCCACGTTTATGCCCTGGCGGGCGCGCCAGCTGACCTTTACCTGGTCTGGTTTCTGTTCAATGAAAAGAACCGCCACATCCATATCTTCGATGCTGGAAAGGATGTTGGTCAGGTCTGCATCATCGTCATCCTGGTATCCCGCGTTGCGGCGGTCTTCCAGTGACAAGGTCGTCCATACCAACCCGTTTTCTCTTTCGAGCTTGGCGAGGCCGTATCCCCAGTAATTGACGCTCTTAAACGGTTTGCTGATGAGCGCTTTATTGTATAACCTGGTGATATCCGCGCCTTTTTCCATCAGATCAGCCGCGATCCTAAGGGAGGATGCCGTCGTGTTCGAAGTGCGGAAGCCTATCGAATCGCTGATTATACCTGAAAGCAGGGCAGAGGCAATATCCTTATCGATGATCAAACCCCACTCAGGCATGTGCTGCGCCAGTGTTGCGCAGGCTGCCACTGATTCGGGTTCGATGAGGTTGACTTTACCAAAGCCCTTGTTGGTGATGTGGTGGTCGATCACGATATCCACTTCACGCCCATCCAATACACCACCGGTGCGTTCCAGGTCGCTGCAATCCACAACGATGTAAAGGTCATTTTCAGCGTCAAATTTTTTCTGGATCAGCTCAGCACCGGGCAAATGCCTGAAGGTCCGTGAGATACCATTGCGCAATACCATCTCGACGGACTTACCCGCAGCAGTTAATGCCTGGCCAAGGCCGAGTACGGCGCCGATGGCGTCGCCATCAGGGCGTATGTGAGAGGTGATGCCGATCTTTTCCGAGCGGCGGATCAGGTCGCTGATTTGCTGATCGATCATTTCTTTTTCTTCTGCGTGCTTTCTTCGACGCGGATGGAAGCCAAAAGCTGCTCGATGCGGTCCGCGTGTTCGGGGGTGATATCCCAATGAAACCGCAGACGCGGGAAGGATCGCAACTCGATGCGTTCTGAGAGCACCTTGCGGATGTACCCGCTGGCACTTTCCAATCCTTCCAGCACTTCTTTTGAACGGGAAATTCCCTCTATCGCGGAGACGTAGATGTCAGCGTAAGATAACTCGCGGTCCACCCTGACATCAGTGATGGAAATCCCTGCCAGGCGTGGATCACGAATTTCTTCTTTGACCAGCATCTCGGATAATTCCTTGCGGAACCGATCGCCAATGCGGGTTAAGCGTAATGGTGAAGGCATGAATGATCCTGTCCTCTAAAAACCGTCTATGCGGATTTTTCAATTACATAGTTTTCGAGAATGTCACCCTCGCTGATATCATTATACCCTTTCAGCGAAACGCCGCATTCAAAACCCTGTCTCACTTCCCTGACATCTTCCTTCTCGTGTTTCAGGGAGGAAATTTCTCCATCAAACAGGGTTTCACCATCCCGGACCAGGCGAACCCTGGCATTGCGCCTGAATTCGCCAGTGAGCACACGGCAGCCGGCGATGGTTCCCACCTTATTGATCTTGAACACAGCGCGCACCTGGGCGGTACCCACCGGGATCTCGCGGGTTTCCGGTTCCAGCATGCCTTTGAGGGCTTTCTCAATGTCCTCGATCATGCGGTAGATGATGTCATACAGTCGGATGGAAACGCCTTCCTGTTCAGCAAGGTTGCGGGCAGCCTGGTCTGCGCTGACGTTGAACCCGAGGAGAATGGCGTGAGAGGCGGCTGCCAGCATTACATCGCTTTCGCTGATGTTGCCGGTTTCAGCGTGGATCACATTGATCTTGATCTCACCCTGGCTTAATTCGTTGAGCGAATTGACGATGGGTTCCATTGACCCCTGAACATCCACCTTAAGGATCAGCGGCAGTTCGCGAATCTCGCCAGCCTGGAATTTTTCAAATAGTTGTTCAAGCGTTGTGCGCGATGATACTTCTGCACCGCTGCTTTTATTGGCAGCACGTTCAGCCAAAATGACGCGCGCTTCTTTTTCGCTCGGCACCACCTGGAAAAGTACACCGGCAGGGGGTACATTACCCAGCCCCAATACCTGGATGGGAGTGGAGGGGGTGGCGTTTTTCGCCTTTTTTCCGGTGAAATCAAACATGGCGCGTATCTTGCCGCAGGTATCTCCGGCGATAACCGTGTCACCGGTTTCAAGCGTGCCATTCTGCACCAACAGGGTGGCGATCACACCGCGGGCTTTATCGACCTGGGCTTCGATCACGGTCCCAAACACCTTGCCATGCGGATTGGCCTGGATATCAAGGCTTTCGCTCACCAGCAGGATGGCTTCAAGGATATCTTCAAGACCCTTTCTTTGTTTTGCTGATACGGGTACAACGATGGTACTGCCGTCCCATTCATCAGGAACAAGTCCCAGGTCTGCGAGCTGCCGCTTCACAAAATCAGGATTGGCATCCGGCCGATCCATCTTGTTAAGCGCGACAATAATGGGCACCCTGGCGGCTTTGGCATGCGAGATGGCTTCGCGGGTTTGCGGCATCACACCGTCGTCAGCCGCCACCACGAGGATGACAATGTCCGCGCCCTGTGCACCCCTGGCGCGCATGGCGGTGAAGGCGGCGTGTCCGGGGGTATCCAGGAAGGTGATGGTTTTTCCCTTGTGCTCCACCTGGTATGCGCCAATATGCTGGGTGATGCCGCCAGCTTCTCCGCTGGCAACATTCGTATGGCGTATCGCATCCAGCAGGGTGGTCTTGCCATGATCCACATGTCCGAGAATTGTCACGACCGCGGGGCGGTTTATCAGCTTGGACTTGTCTTCACTATCGATCAGTTCGCGCCATAATGGAACCTGCCCCTGGTCTTCAACTGGGGCGGTGTCTTTAACGGATTCAAGGACAGCCTCAAAACCCAGCTCTGAGGCGACGATTGCAGCGGTGTCAAAATCCACCTGCTGATTGATATTGGCCATCACGCCGTTCGACATGAGGACCTTTATGACCTGGATCGGGCTGGCTTCCATTCTTTGCGCCAGGTCCCTTACAGTGATCTGTGAAGGAAATTCTATTTGTTTTTCGCCCATAACACACCTCCAAAGTGGTTCCCCCTGCCAAACCTGTCTTTTGTTAATGATGTGCACCAGTAGTTCGACAGGCTTGTCAATGTGCCTTGAGCGTTTGCCAGGATCAGTCGATCACATTGACGCTCTCAGCACCCTTTTCCGTTGATTCACCCTCAGGCAGCTGGTTCATGTAGTCCAGCAACCTCTCCCTGTCTGACGGGGTGATTTCCATACGCAGCGCGTGGTTGATCGGACCTTTCAGCGCCTGCTCCCAGCACGCACGGATATTGTGCACGTAAGCTCCTCTGCCAGCAGCCTTCCCTGTGGCGTCCACCCTGACGCCCTCCTGGGTACGCACCAACCGTACCAGTTCCCGTTTGGCGAGAACAGTTCTGCAGCCGATGCAGGTGCGCTGTGGGACGTGCTTGATCCGTTTTTGCGGTTTCTTGGTCACCTGTCTTTCTCGCTAGTTTACTCTTCCCAACCCCAATCATCACTGCCGCGTTTGTGCTTCTTTTGCACCACGGTCAGGTCACGATCAGGATCATAGGTCACCACGACGTTCTTGCCTTTCTTCTTGCCTTTCTTCTTGGCTTTGCCGCTATCTTCCGCTTCATCGTCTTCCATAATGCCAGCGGTATCCAGTACTTCAGGCCTTAGCGTGAACAGTTCTTCAAGAGAGGGTTCTTTCTCAGGTTCAATTTCCGCGGTTCCTTCTGCTGTAACGGTTTCAACTGCAGCGGTTTCAATGACCTGTTCGACTTCTTCAGGTGTCATGACAACCACTTCCTGCGGAATCTCGACCTCAACGGCCGGTTCCTCAACCGCGGTTTCCTCGACGACCTCCCCGGCTTTCACAGTGAGCGCCGCCTGCTCCTCGGCTAATTGCTTATCCAGTGATGACATGAGTTCGTTGAAGTGTTCCATGGCGCGGATGCCGATGCCGTTAATGCCGAGGATCAAATCTGAATCCTGTTTCATTTGCATTGCCAGGTCGCCAACGCTGAAGTAACCGGCTTCCTGCAGGATGACCGCGTAATGCTCGGGCAAGCCGCCGTCCAGGATGTTGAGCTCAAAGGCTGAAGCCGGGATCTGCTTCCTGATTTCCGCCAGTCTCTCTTCTTCCTGTTTACGCTGTTCTTCTGTTTTGGCGATGGACTTACGCTCGACGCGGTCCACGAATTTTGCCATCTGGTCGTATTCTTCAGGAGAGAGCGGTTTTCCTTCCGCTTTACGCGCCAGAAGGTCTTCAATTCGGGCAGCGTTGTCTTTTTCGCTTTCCTTCAACGCTTCAACGGTCGGGTCTGCGGCCAGTTTCTGCAGCGCGTCGGAGGCAGCTTCTGGCAGACTCTTAATGTCAATCCGCCAACCGGTTAACTTGGCCGCCAGGCGGGCGTTCTGCCCGACACGGCCGATGGCCAGGCTGAGCTGTTCCTCCGGAACGACCACGGTGGCTGTTTTACTGCTGCCGGAACGCTGATCAGTGAGATACACCCCGCTCACACGCGCCGGGCTGATGGCTTTGGCGATGAAGACGGCCGGATCAGGATTCCACTCGATGACATCGATCTTCTCATCGTGCAGTTCCTTGACGATCGCCTGAATGCGCACACCACGGATGCCGACACATGCGCCTACCGGGTCAATCCCTTGCTGCGTGGCGGATACGGCCACCTTGGCGCGGTCACCCGGTTCACGCGCGATGGAACGGATCTCGACGATGCCGTGGAAGATCTCAGGGACTTCGTTTTCGAGGAGGCGGCGTAGAAAATCACGATGGGTCCGCGAGAGGATGATCTGCGGTCCGCGCTGGGAATCTTTAACTTCAGCAACGAGCGCGCGAACACGTTCGTGGATGTGGAAGCGTTCGCCGGGGATCATTTCTTTTCGGGGCATACTGGCTTCCGATTTCATTTCAAGGCCAACGGTTAACCCCGCTGCCCCAACGGCCTGAACCACTCCGCTGACGATCTCGCCGAGCTGCTTCTCGTAATAATTTACCTGGGCTTTGCGTTCAGCGTCTCTAATACGCTGCTGGATCACCTGACGGGCTGTTTGAGCAGCCACGCGTCCAAAATCACCCGGGGTGGATTCAACGATCACCAGGTCACCCAACTGGGCTTCAGGTTCAACCTGGCGGGCGACCTCTAGCTCCACTTCGGTGATAGTATTCTCAACAGCCTCAACGACCTCTTTTTGCGCGAAAACTGTCACCTTGCCGGTTTCCAGATCGATCTTCGCCTCAATGTGCTGTTCATTCGAGGCATTCACTGATTTCCGGTAGGCGGATACCATCGCGGATTCAAGTGCCTCAAGGATGACCTCCTTGGGGAGCCCTTTATCTTCGAGTACTTCGTTGAACGCGAGTGTAAATTCGTTCTTCATTGCTTTTGTTCTCCACCTTTTTTAAATGGCCAATATGAAGTTTATGATAATAAGAAAAGTGGGGGATGCCCACTTTTCGGTGTTGAAACCTCAAATGTCTTTCGAACCGTCAATATTTTATCACAATCCACTTGCACCGGTCAAGGGTACTTTTCTCCACATTTGAGAAGAGGTCAGCACATAGTATACAGTTTATGAACCGGGGATATGAAATCTACAGGGATAAGTGTCTAGAATTGGTTGGGATAAAGTACAACCAGTTGGAGACAAATCGAGATGAGCGATACAAC
>Ga0209200_1000183_pt1 | contig 71549 bp, 59 predicted proteins | sample AD_UKC033_MetaG_FD_184406 | JGI IMG/M metagenome (GOLD analysis project Ga0209200, IMG submission 184406) | Active sludge microbial communities of municipal wastewater-treating anaerobic digesters from USA - AD_UKC033_MetaG (SPAdes) (version 2) | ecosystem: Engineered > Bioreactor > Anaerobic >...
ACCCAGGGCTTCACACCACGCGGTTGCCCGACGGCATGCCTGGGGGGCTACATGGCAAACGGGTCATTCCATGGTGACCTCCTTTCAGATCACAAGACAACGACAGTTTCACTGACGCACAAAGAAACGAAAGGAAGCGAAAAGGGCATTAGCAGAGAGGTCAGTTGTGTCACGCGCCTCTTCTGCGTGCTCTTTCGTTCTTCTCGGCTTGACCGTCCTGCGTTCTTCCGGTCGGCCTGCGAAACGGCTACTCATGGCCAGATGGAACGGAGGCGGTGGACTTCGAGGGACTCGATTTTTACTGGGCCGGCAGTCGCGAGGAGTCCCAGGGTCTTGTTGCTTTCCGGCCCGATCACGCCCATCGGCATGTAGACCTGGCCGTCGTTGGCGAAGATCTCGATGGATGTGCGGGCCACTAGCATTTCCCGGAATTCAGGGGGGGGGAATTCCGGGAATCCGTCCCCACGGTGTACCCGGAATCCGTCCCCGGAATCCCCCTCGGACATCAACCCTCCGATCGTAGCGGTGGGGCAAGCCCCACCCTACGTGTCGATGCCGCGTTTCTCAGAGGAGCTTGAGGCGGTGTGGCGATTCGTCAAACCGGGTTTACGACGCCCAAGGGAGGGACTATAATTGCCCCTGTCGTGTGAAAGACCCGATCGATGCCAAGTTGTTAGTCGCAACGGGCAGGTAGTAAATAGCAAATGCCAAGTGCATGTGGGGTGTATAGACGTGCTCAAGACAAGTGAGAATCCGCCGCTCATCTGGCCCGAGGTGGAGTCCATTCGCCTGCTGGAGGGGCAATGGTGGGTGGCCCATACCAAGAGCAGGAACGAGAAGGCGCTGGCCCATGACCTGATGGCCAAGAACGTCTCCTACTTCCTGCCCATGACCTGGAAGGTCCGGCGGCAGACCCATCGGACGATCAAATCGCTGCTGCCCCTGTTCACCGGGTACCTGTTCTTTTGCGGCAACGAGAACGGTCGCATCGAGCTGCTCAAGACCAACCGCGTGGCGAACCTCATCGAGGTGACGGATCAGGCGAGCCTGATCGGCGAGCTGCTGCGATTCGAGCGGGCTCTCCTCGCGGGCGCGCCGCTGATCCCGCACAAGTACCTGGAGAAGGGCCAGTGGTGCCGGGTCATCGCAGGTCCCCTGATGGGCCTGGAGGGGATCGTCGTGCAGACCAGGAACGACACGCGTCTGGTGCTGCAAATCGACATGCTGGGCCAGGCGGCCAGCGTCGAGATCGGCGTGGACATGATCGAACCCATTGAGAAACAGACGGCGCCGGCGCCCGCCGGATCGCCTTGAGACGATCCGGCGCCCTGCATCGGGCGATGAGTTGTTCCGGCAACGGCATCTTTCGAGGATCAAACGCATGAAGACCTGTGTAGTCGGCGTGGGATACGTGGGCCTGGTTTCAGCCGCATGTCTGGCGGAGGCGGGCAACCGCGTGATCTGCGTGGACAAGGACGAGCAGAAGATCCGCCGGCTCCGGGAAGGCGAGATCCCCATCTACGAGCCAGGACTGACCGAACTGGTGATCCGCAACAGCAAGGTCGGACGATTGCGATTCACGACCCATCTGAAGGAGGGGATCGACGACTCCGAGATCATCATCCTGGCGGTGGGCACCCCCAGCGCGGAAGATGGGTCGGTGGACATGACCGCGGTCGAAAGCGTGGTCCTGGAGATCGCCAGGCACCTGACCGACTACCGCGTCCTCGTCACGAAGAGCACGGTGCCAGTGGGGACACACCAGCGGGTGTCCGACCTGATCCGATCGCACAGCCAGGTTCCGTTCGACTACGTGAGCAATCCGGAGTTTCTCAAGGAAGGGGCGGCGGTCGAGGACTTCATGAGTCCCGACCGGATCATCATCGGCACCGACAGCGAACGGGCTCGCGACGCCATGAAGCGCCTGTACGGCGCGTTCATGCGAAAGAGCAACCGGATTCTCTTCATGGATCCCGCGTCGGCGGAGATGGCCAAGTACGCGTCGAACACCATGCTCGCGGCCCGGATCTCACTGATGAACGAGGTTTCGGCCCTCTGCGAGAAGGTCGGCGCCGACATCGAGATGGTGCGGCGCGGCGTGGGCAGCGACTCGCGGATCGGTTCGGCGTTCCTGTTCCCCGGCGTGGGGTTCGGCGGCAGTTGCTTTCCCAAGGACGTCCGCGCCCTGATTCACGCGGGCGCCGCCTGCGGTCTGGACATGACGCTGGCCCGGTCGGTGCAGAGCGTCAACGCCGCCCAGCAGCAGCGTTTCGCCCAGCGCGTCGTGGACTATTTCGCATCGAGGGGACGACCGGTGCGCCTGGCCGTCTGGGGTCTGGCGTTTAAGGCCAGGACGGACGATGTCCGCGAGTCGCCCGCGATCACGTGCATCCGCAGGTTCCTGGACGAGGGCATGACGATTCGCGCCTACGACCCCGAGGCGAACGCCCCGGCGCGCCAGGTCCTCGACGGACGCATCGAAACCGTGACCGAGAGCTATGACGCCCTGGAGGGCGCCGACGCCCTGGTCATCTTCACGGACTGGCAGGAGTTCCGCAACCCGGACTTCGGGCTGATCGCCCGCAAGCTCAGGCAGGCTGTGATCTTCGACGGGCGCAATCTGTACGACCCGGCCTACCTCAAACAGCTTCGCATCGAGTACCACAGCATCGGACGCAGATAACGTCAGCCCCCGGCGCGGGTGTTCACGATCTCAAGAAGTGGGTGTCTCTGAATCCTGAACAAGGAGTCGCCGTTCAAGAGGAAGACACCGATTCCCATGTCGGCACGCCAGCAGACTCTCACCCCAACGGCTTACGCCGATTTCCCCTTGCATACGGATGAATCGGGGCGAGTGGACTTGAACCACCGACCTCTTGGTCCCGAACCAAGCGCTCTAGCCAAACTGAGCTACGCCCCGGTCAGTCGAAACATCGAGTGTACTCTCTGTTTTGCATCGCTGCAAGTTATAACAAGTTCACAGGGTCAATATCAACAGTAATTTTTGCGGCAGGACGAATTGGCCTGTCGGCGCGGAGGGTGGCGAAGAGCCGGCACATGGTTGCGGCATCGGGGGTCTGGACGATGATCTGGATTCTGTGGAACCGCTGGACCCGGCTGATCACGGCGGGCATCGGGCCGCGGATCTTGGCTTGGAGCCGCTCCCGCTGGACGACCGCGTCGATCCGCTGCCGCATCCGGTCGGCGGCGGCCGCCGCCCGTTCGTGCCTCTCGTCGCGGACCATCACGATCGCCAGTCGCCACACAGGCGGCAGGTCGCACGCCTGGCGGTGCTTCATCTCTTCCCGCACGAACCCCTCGAAGTCCTGGGCCATCGCGAACTTCACCGCCGGCTGCTCGGGGAAGTACGTCTGCACGAACACAACGCCCCTCTTCTCGGACCTTCCCGCCCGCCCGGCCACCTGCGACGTCAGTTGAAACGTCCGCTCGTTCGCCCGAAAATCCGGGATATACAGGCACGTATCCGCGCTGACCACGCCCACCAGCGTGACGTTCGGAAAGTGCAGGCCCTTGGCCAGGATCTGCGTGCCCGCCAGGATATCGATCTGCCCCTGCCCGAACTCCGCGAGCAGGCGATAGTAGTCCTGGCTCGCCATCGAGTCGCTGTCCACCCTCGCCACGCGGGCCTTCGGGAACCGCCTGGCCAGCTCCTCCTCCAGGCGTTGCGTGCCCACCCCGATCATCGTCATCTTCCGCCCGCAGATCGGGCAATCTTCCGGCACGAGCGTCTGCGCCAGGCAATAGTGGCAGATCGCGTACCCATGCGACATGTGGCTGCCCGTCGCGGTTACCGCGCTCGCCATCGGCTTTTTGAGCTTGTGGAAGGTCAGCGATGTGTCGCAGTTGCGGCACTGCAGCGTGTGCCGGCACGAGGAGCAAAAAACGAAATTGCTGTACCCCCGCCGGTTCAGAAGCAGAATCGCCTGCTCCCTCCGCTCCAGGACCTTCGCCAGCTCCTCCGCCAGCGGATTGCTCAGCAACGACAGATGGCTCTCCTTCACGCTGCTGTCCCGCATATCGACCAGCTTCATCTGGGGCATCGGCAGGTCCATGACTCGCCTGGGCAGCCGGACCAGGGAAAAACTCTCCCGCGTCTTGCAGTTGTGCAGCGTCTCCAGCGAAGGCGTCGCACTGCCCAGAATGCAGTGGGCCCCCGCCAACTGAGCCCGCTTGATCGCGACGTCCCGACCGTGGTAGCGAGGGGCCGAATCCTGCTTGTAGCTCGGCTCGTGCTCCTCATCGACCACGACCAGCCCGAGATTGGGCGCCGGCGCGAAGATCGCCGACCGAGCCCCGATGACCACGTCGGTCTCGCCCGCCCGCACCTTCTGCCACTGCTGGTTCCGCTGGCCCGCGGTCAGGCCCGAGTGCAGGACCGCCACCCGCGCAAATCGGGCTGCGAACCGCTGCACCGTCTGCGCCGTCAGCGCAATCTCAGGCAACAGGACGATCGCACCCTTGCCCTCGCGAACGACCTCCTCGATCGCGCGGATATAGAGTTCCGTTTTTCCGCTGTCGGTCACGCCGTAGAGTAATGTCACGCCGAACTTGCCGCTGCGAATCCGCCCGACGATCTGCTCCAGCCCGACCCGCTGGTCCTCGTTGAGCGTGATCGCCGCCTGACCGTTCGCGCCCGCGCCGCCGAACCCCGCCGGCACGACAGGCAGATCGACAAACCCCTTCTTCTGGATGATCCGAACGACTTGCTCGTCCACGAGTTTCTTGAGCACCGCGGACCCGCAGTCCGCAAGCTCCAGCAGATCCGCCGCCTCGACCGCGGAGTCGGTGGAAACCGCCCCCCGCTCCCGCAGAACCTCGACAATCCGCTTCTGCTTGGCCCCTTTGAGCGTCGCGAGCTTCTCCGCAGCCCCCTCGCCCAGGTACGCGCACCGTCGGCTCTTGACCCCTGCGGCCCGCTTGACCGCCCCCGGCACCATCGCCATGAGCACCTGCCCGAGCGGGCAGACGTAGTAGTCGCTGATCCACTGGGCCAGCTCCATCAGTTGCAACCCGAGCAGAGGTTCCTCGTCCACGCGCCGAAGAATGGATTTGAGCCGCCCGCCGTCCTTGCCCCCTGCGAACGACTTCTCTCGCGGCACGTCGGCGACGACGCAGAACCCGGTCTCGACCCGATTGCCCTTGCCAAACGGGACCTCGACCCGCTGCCCGACCTGGATGGGCCAAAGTTCCTCGGGCACGAGGTAGTCGAACTCAGTATCAGCCGCGGATTCCACGGCGACGCGGATGATATGACTCGTGGCGAGGGCATCCCGCCCTTGCGTCCCGCGGGCATCCTGCCCGCGATTCGACGGCCCCGCGCCTTCGGCCCCTTCCGGCGACAGCGGGAACAGACTCTTCGTTACCTCTTTGCCACTCATGGTTTAGCGATCCAATGCCCCATCCCCTCACCGCGCACACGATACCGGCGCCCGCGAGCAGCGTCAAGCCAAACTGCGATGCGAGAAAGTCAGAAGGTGGGAAGGTGAGAGACTCCCGTGGGGTGCGTACCACACAGGCTCTGGCGGCAGAAGTAACAACGTAACAGGTGCTGACGAGAAAGCAACAGAAGCAAAGAGAAGAACGACACCACGACCACACAATACCACCTTAGAGAACTGAGATTCTGGTCTTGACAACCGGGAGTACCTCACACCTCGCGCGAACCGACGGGCAGCAGCAGGAATCGGGACTTGAGAATGCCGCGGAAGGGGCTATAGTAGCATCTGTCGCCTGCGAGGACGAATCGGTGGGGGCGGATGATATCCCCGGATTGTGGCCCCGGCAATGGCCGGGAATATGAAGATATGCAAACGAAGACACTGACGAGCGACCTGCTGCTGCTCATCGCAGCATTCCTCTGGGGCACGACGTTCGTCGCCCAACGCAGGGCGATGGACCACCTCGGCCCGATGATGTACAACGCCTTGCGGTTCGCCGTGGGTGCAGCGACGCTCGTGCCGGTGCTCCTGGTGTTTCGCACCAACGGCCGATCCGACTGCCACCGGGGGAGATCGTTCCTGCTGTGGGGCGCCATCCTGGCGGGTCTGGCCCTGTTCGGCGGTGCATCAATGCAGCAGATGGGACTGGTCCACACAACCGCCGGCAAGGCCAGTTTCATCACCAGTCTCTACGTCGTGCTCGTTCCCATCGTCGGCCTGTTCCTTGGACATCGATGCGGCCCAGCGGTCTGGATCGGAGCCATGGTGACGGTGACGGGCCTGTATCTCCTGAGCGTCACGGAATCGTTCGCTATCGGGCGAGGCGACCTGTTCGTCCTCATCGGGGCGTTCTTCTGGGCCGCTCACGTCCTCTGGATCGACCATCTCGCCAAGCGGGCCAATCCCCTGCACGTCGCCTGCATCCAGTTCCTCGCGTGTTCCGCCCTGAGCCTGCTGGCCGCGATCCTGTTCGAGCGGACGACACTCGCCGGGATCAGAGCGGCTGTAGTTCCGATCCTCTACGCCGGCGTCTTCTCAGCGGGAGTCGCCTTCACGCTCCAGGTCGTCTGCCAGCGAACCTCCCCGCCCGCGCACGCAGCCATCGTGATGAGCCTCGAAACGGTCTTCGCCGCCCTGGCGGGCTACGTCATGCTGGGCGAGCGGCTGGGCCCGCGCGACCTGCTCGGCTGCACCCTGATGTTCACGGGCCTGATCGTCGTGCAATTGCCCCTGCTGCTCACACCTGGGCCAAGATCACCACGTAGTTCTTCCCGTACTTCTTCGCACACTTCGGACAGGTGGTGTAGTAGCAGAACAGCTTCTTGATCTGCTTGCCCCGCGAGGCGACGAAGCTCTTGGTCTCCTGGATCCACTTGGGCACTCGCTGGTACGGCCCCTCGAACACCTTGCTCAGGAAGGTGCCTGAGATCGTGACGTTGTCCGCGCCCTGGACTTCCTTGCCGACCGCGATGTAGACATCGGCGCCCCACAGCGAGTTCTCGTCGGAAAGCACAATGGCTTCGCTGGATTTCGCCCCCGCCGCTTCGATCTTCTGCATGTTCCGCACCATCACCGAGCCGAAGTTGAGCGGAATGTGCAGGAAGCTCCGGACCCGGTCCCTCACGAACGTGCGGTCCTTCCAGCTCAACTCCGTCCCATCCCAAGGCCCCGGCTCGAATCGCGGACAGCACTCCACAACCTCGTTACTCGTCATAACCGAATCTCTCCTATCCTATCGAACACTGGATGATTGATCGCATTCGAATCGCTCGTAATCCCGATACATCCTGCCTGTCTTCCCTCCACGATCCCGTTGTGAGGAACTCAGGGTTCGAGAATCCAGGCATTCCGGTCTGGCCAGTACGCGCAGTCGACGGGCAAGTGGGCAGGCTCGCGTCCACACCGGTTGACGCCAATCTCAGGCTGCCTCGGAGAGGCGCTTGTTCACCACGTGCCAGAACCTGGAAAGGGCGCCGCCAACCCCATCGAAGTAGTCCTCGAAGAACCCAGCTTCATTCAATTCGGGCGGATACGAGTAGCGTTCTCCATCGTCCCCGTACTCCGTCACCCAGGCGGTCGGCTCGTGCGGATCGACCACTTCGAACAGATGGGCCGGATAGAGATAGGGCTTGCCGTGGTCGTTCAGTATTCGATAGTCGTCCGCCTCAATTCCGATCACAAAATAGGGCTGATCCATTGTCAGATCGGAGAAATCGGCACTCTCTTCTCTCAGCTTGACAATCATGAGTCAGTCACCTTCTTTCTCTTGACCTCGAATCTCCCGAGTCCATGATGCTCATACCAATGATACTCGTACTTCTGGCCCTCCGCTTCAACCACCGGACTGCTTCTCTTGGTCCACATCGAGGGTCTGCCACCGTACTCTTTGAGAAGCCGGTCCAGATCACGGATACGCCGGCCTCGCGCAATCACGCGCGATTGGGCAACAAGTTGGTTCGTCAATCCGCCGACGTTTGCCTGCCCCTTCTTCATGACACTTCCAGTATCCGTCGCGCTCGAGATTCACCACTAGCACAATGGTAGCACACCTCCATCGACGAGTCAATCCGGTCACGCCGGACAAAACTGTTGCCTTTTCGGCCTGGGTCTGGCAGGATAGAGGGGCATCCAACGAGGCTTACCGTGGATGCAGCCGATGGAACTGAACCGCCGTGCATGACATGCGTATGCACCTTGACAGCTTCAGAGAAGGGGCACATCTATGCAGAGACACCAACTCACCAGACGCCAATTCATCGAACGGACCGCGGCTATCGCCGGTGGGCTCGCCTTGTCTCCTCTGGCAGCACAGGCAGCCAGCAAGAAGACTGCGGTGGATATCGTCCCGCTGGGCAAGACCGGGCTGAAGGCCTGCCGGCTCAGCTTCGGCTGCGGCACCAGTTCCGGCCGGGTCCAGTCTCACCTGGGCCAGGACGGCTTCACCCGCCTGATCCGGTACGCATATGACCAGGGGATCACGCACATCGACATCGCCCGGTCGTACGAGACCCATGCGATGCTCGCGGAGGCCATCAAGGGCCTGCCGCGAGAGAAGCTGTTCATCCAGACCAAGATGGGCGGCGTCCCCGCGAAGCCGCTCGATGAACTCGACAACTATCGCAAGACGTACGGCGTCGAGTACATCGACAGCGTGCTCGTGCATTGCACGACTACTCCGAACTGGGAAGAGGAACGCAAGCCGGTCATGGACGCGCTCCAGGAGGCCAAGGACAAGCAGGTCATCCGCGCCCACGGCGTCTCCTGCCACAGCCTGCCGGCGTTGAAGAGAGCGGTCGAGCTGGACTGGGTCGATATCCACCTGGTCCGCGTCAATCCGCAAGGCGTCCAGATGGACACTCCGGCCCCCACATGGAACGCACCAAGCGACGAATCGCACGTGACAGCCGTCATGGAACAGATCAAGCTCATGCGGGCCAAAGGTCGGGGCATCATCGGCATGAAGATCATGGGCGAGGGTAAGTTCGTCACGCCCGAGGACCGCGAAAAGAGCATCCGCTTCGCGATGCAGTGCGGCCTGCTCGACTGCGTCACCATCGGCTTCAAGAACACCGCCGAGATCGACGAGGCCATCCAGCGGATGAACAACGCACTGGCCGAGATGGCGTGAAGGCGGAACTGGAAGCATGAAGCTCGCAGCGTCGCCAAATCGTAAATCGTAAATCGTAAATTGACAGGGGTGTCCCCGATGAAGCATCGTCCTATTGTCGCAGCCGCTCTGTGTGTCGCAGCGTTGAGTCTCGCCGGCCTTTGCGTCTACGCCGGGGAGAGCAGCAAGGTGAGTCCCGAATTCCGCAAGGAGTTCATCGAAGCCTTCAAACGGGACGGCCTGAGCACCGCCCCCGGCGACGCGATGATGCTTCGCATCCTCGTCGAAACCGCCCGCGCCAAGCGGGGCGTGGAGGTCGGCTCGGCCGCCGGGTTCGGCGCAATCAACATGGGGATCGCCTTCGAGCGGACCGGCGGGCACCTCTGGACCCTGGAAATCGATCCCGCCCGCGTCCGCCAGACCCGCGAGAACCTCGCCAAGGTCGGGCTGGAGAACGTCGTCACCTGCGTGGAGGGCGACGCCCTCAAGACGCTCGCTGAGATCGAGGGCCCCATCGACTTCGTCTTCATCGACGCCGTCAAGAGCGACTACTTCAAGTACCTCAAGATCATCGAGCCCAAGCTGTCTGCCGGCGCGGTGGTCGTCGCGGACAATGTGATCCAGTCGGCGCGGGCCATGAAGGACTACCTCGACTATGTGCAGGCCAGTCCTGACTACGACACAGTGATCATCCGCTCCTCGATGGAAAAGAACGACGGCATGTCGATCAGCTACAAGATCCGATGAACACCGGGCGGAACACGGAGTCCGACTCTCGCCTGAACAATAGACCCAGAAGACAAACATGCTCCATGAAAGCCGGATCGGAGGCTTGCCGTGCGGCAAGTCGGCGGGTAGACTCACCCGAAAATGGAAAGGGCAAGACTATGATCGGGAAGAGACTCATATTGGCGCTGGTTCTCGCGGCAACAGCGGCCACATGTAGTGCCCAGGAGAATGTCCGTGTCGTAGCTTCCGGGGCACAGGTCAAGAAGCTGGCCGGCGATTTCGCATTCACGGAGGGTCCCGTTGCGGATGCGCAAGGAAACGTCTACTTCGCAGACATCCCCAACAACCGCATCCTCAAGTGGTTCGTCGAGACCGACACGTTGAGCACATTCCTGGAGAACTCCGGCGGCGCCAACGGGCTGTACTTCGACAAGGCCGGCAACCTCCTGGCCTGCCAGGGCGGCGACCGACGGATCGTATCCATCTCGCCCAAGGGCGAAATCACCGTGCTGGCGGAGAAGTACGAGGGCAAACGATTCAACAGTCCCAACGACCTGTGGATCGATCCCAACGGCGGCGTCTACTTCACCGATCCCCGCTATGGCAACCGCGACGGAATGGAACAGGACGGTGAGCACGTGTATTATCTCACGCCGGACCGCAAGAAGGTGATCCGCGTCATCAGCGACATGGTGCGTCCGAACGGAATCATCGGCACGCCCAACGGTCGGAGGCTCTACGTCGCCGACCACGGCGCCAACAAGACCTACTCCTACCGAATCAACAACGACGGCACGCTCTCCGACAAGCAGCTCTTCGCCGAGCAGGGCTCCGACGGCGTGACGCTCGACGCACGAGGCAACCTCTACCTGACCGGTGAGGCTGTCACGGTCTACAACAGGCGAGGAGAGAAGATCGCCCAGATCGAGGTCCCCGAGGGCCCCGCCAACGTCACCTTTGGCGGCAAGGACAACCAGACCCTGTTCATCACGGCGCGGACCTCGCTCTATTCGATCCCGATGGAGGTGCGAGGAGCGCGAACACCGATCCGGCCGGGCCAGCCGCGAGGGGCCCGCGAAGGCAGGCTGCGATCACGACAACAGTAGATCGCCTCAGAAATATCTGTCCCCGACGTCACAAGGCGCGAACCTCCGCTCCGCTGCAGGACACACAGTATATGGTATGGCAGAACGAGCAGAACACGACTGGGTGGAACAGGCCAGATCCGGCGAGCCGGCGGCAATCGCTGGGCTGTATCAGCGATACTGGCGTGCAGCTCGTGCAGCGGCCTACGGCGTAACCGGCGATCTGTCGCTTCCAGAGGACGCGGCATCTGAGGACTTCTTCGCCGCGATGGAGGGACTGGCGAGCCTCCGTGATCCCGACCGCTTCGGCCCCTGGCTGCGGACGATTGTCGTTCGCACAGCACGGCGTCTGCGCAATGCAACGTGCGCCGCGGACAGCGTCAAACCCCCGGAATCGGACGATCCCGAGACCCCTGCGCCGGGCGAGCGTCTGGAGCGGCAGGAATTCGCTGCCCTGGTGCAAGAGGCCGTGCGGATACTGCCGCCCATCCTCCGCGAGGCCATTTCGCTGTTCTACTTCGAGAATTACACGATCGAGGCCGCCGCCCGATTCCTGGATGTACCCACCGGCACGCTCAAACGCAGGCTGCACGATGGGCGCAAACGACTCCAGGCCGCAGCGGAGCGGATTCTCCAAGGGAGCAGACCTATGAGCGAGAAATACGAGCAGATCCTGCAACAACTCCGCGAGGCAGCAGAAGAGGGACTGGATTCCGAGGCCTTCTACCAGGTCATCCGCAAAGCGGCGGGTTTTGGCCCAGTGCCGCGCGAGGCACTTCGCGACATCATGAAACGCCATTTCGCAGCGAAGATGCCGAAAGAAGGGCCGGCCATGACGCCCGAGAGGGAGGAGACAGTTCGACGGTCGCTTCGCGAGCACCACGACCCGTCCGAGCGAGCGCGAGACGCGAATCGTCCAGTCGGCGCGACAGCGAACGCGATTCGCGAGGCGCTTCCGGACTTCCAGTCCTGGCAGGTGGACGTATCCAAAATCGATCTCAATGTCGTCGCCCCACGACTGTTCGACGACCGGGCCCACGTGATGTCGTTTCTGCTGCCGCCGGACTTCGCTCGCGAATCGCAAGGAGCCTACATCACGGCCGAGAGGGACCTGTTGATCCGGGACGAGGACGGGTCCGTCGTCACGATGGGCGAGCTGATCGCGAGGAAAACCACGCAGGAGGCCTTCAGAAGCCAGTTGAAGACAGGTGGCTGCATGAGCGATACTCTGGGACTGCTGTGGAAGCAGGCGGAGCCGCTGGATTTGCAGGCCGTGGAGCGGTTGCTTCGGCGTCTGGCGGAACAGGTCATCGCGAAGACACCCGTGCGGTTCTATCCCTACGAGGAGCCGCGTTACCGTGCGGCCCTCCGGATGCAGCTCGGGGACAATCCCGTCCCGGCGGCCATCGGCGGCGTCCACCGCCGCTGGTCGATCTTGCCGGAGGGGGTCCAGGTCGCTTCGGTCGGAATCCACCTCGAACCCTGGGCGTCGGCCCGCACCGGCCAGGTCGTCGAGCTTGTCCGAGGCACGCCCTTTCCGTCCTTGAACCGGCAGGACAACGCGACAGCTTAGAGGAGCATGGCGACAGCGTTTGGGTCGCCTGGGAACAGGCTGTGGATGAACGCCGTCACGCCGTCGAGGATCATGGCGACGGCGCGGGCCGCCAGGAAGATGTAGAGAAGCCGAGCGATCATCATGCCGGCGTAAGGACCGACCAGACGCATCAGGCGGTCGGCATTGCGGGCGATCAGGAACACGAAGAAGAAGGTGACTACCGCGGTGATGACCATCAGGCCCTGTCCGATCGCGCCCGTCGTGATGATCGTCATCGTGATCGCGCCGGGACCCACCATGATGGGAAAGGCAATCGGAAAGACCGCCAACATGCGACTGTCTTTGGGATGCTGGTACACGGCACCCTGGGCCATCACGCCGCGAAGGGCCACGATGAACAGGAGGATGCCGCCGGCTATCGCCAGCTCTCCCACGGTCACATTGAACAGGTAGACCAGGCTCCAGTCACCGACCAGGGCGAAGATCGTCACGACGCACAGCGACGTGAGGACCGCGAGGTTCATGACGTTTCCCCGCTCGCGGATCGCCAGCTCTCGCGTCAGATCGGCGTAGACCGGGATGTTGCCGATCGGATTGACGACCGCAAACAACAGAAGGGCATGATGAACGACGAGCCCGACCGGCCCCGCCCAGTCTTCTATACCACCTCTGAGGAGCACTCCAAGAACCATACCATCACTTCCCTGGTTCACCATTCGAATTCGCGATTCACGACTTGCCCAAAGACTCTACCCACCTGGGCCGTCTTCCGCAATGGCCGTGCGCATCCTGGCGAAAAGCAGGCAGACAGTTACTTCCGGCGGCGATGGGAGGACCAGATCCGCCGGATGTCCTTCAAGAGCCTGGCGTGATCGCCCGCCCGCAGGTGCTCCGTGATGACCTTGGCGTTGGAGTCGCGATAGTACTGGAGCAGGGCCGCCTGGAGACGCTTCTCGCCGCGACCGCTGGGGACGTGGATCGAGCGGCCTTTCTCATCCTGCCCGGAGACGTACAGCGCAGTCGATCGCGTTAGCGGCACAGGCACAAAGTCCTGCACCTGGCGAGGCTGCCAGTTGCGAGAGACGAGATAGTCGGTCAGCTTGACCGCATCGTCGAGCGTGCAGCCGGGGTGGGAGCTGATGAAATACGGCACGAGGTAGTACTCCCTGCCCGCCCGCCGACAGGCGTCGTCGAATTGATCCTCGAACTCGCGAAAGACCTCGAACGAGGGCTTGCCCATCAGCCGCAGGACCTGGTCGCAGTAGTGTTCCGGGGCCACCTTCAGATGTCCGCCCACGAAGTGCCCGACAAGCAGATCGAGATACTCCCGGCTGCCCACCGCCAGGTCGTGCCGGATACCCGAGGCGACGTAGACGTGTCTCCTGCCTCGCCCCTGTCCCTTCCACCGGACGAACGCCTCCATCATCTCCAGCAATGGCCCGAAGTCCAGATGCAGGCTCGAGCAAACGGAAGGGAAGATGCAACTCGCTCGCGAACAGGCCTGCTGGGCGGCACAGCTCGTGCCGTACATGTTGGCGGTGGGACCGCCGATGTCGCTGATCGTGCCGTGGAAACGGGAATCGGCCGCGATCCGATCCGCCTCCGCCAGCAGCGATCCGACGCTGCGGGAGGTAATCTCCTTGCCCTGGTGGAAGTAGATCGAGCAGAACGAGCAGCCGCCGTAACAGCCGCGATGCGTCGTGATCGAAGAGGCGACCGGCTCCAACGCCGCGATCCCGCCCAGGCTCGTGTAGCGTGGGTGCTCCCGCCGCGTGAAAGGCAGATCGTAGAGTCCGTCCAGTTCGTCGCCGGTCAGGGCTCGGGCGGGCGGCATCACCACGATGGTGCCGGGGTCCTGGTCCTGAATCACAGGCGAACCGCCGGGCCGGGCAAGTTGCTGATACTGGGTTTGCGCCGCGAGGACTTGCTGCTTGTCCTCGCTCTGTTGCGTCAACGAGGGCAAGCGGACGGCGTCCACCGGCGCCGACACGTTCCGGACCAGGCGATAGGCCGTGCCTGCAACATCGGTCATGGAGTCAGTCGATTCGCCGCGATCCAGCCGACGGGCGATCTCGGCAATCGCCAGCTCGCCCATGCCGAAAACCAGCAGGTCCGCCTTGGCGTCCACGAGGACGGACCGCATCATCTTGTCCGAGATGTAATCGTAGTGAACGAGCCTGCGGAGGCTGGCCTCCAGGCCGCCCAGGACGATCGGGACCTGCGGACAGGCCTCGCGGGCGCGGGCAGAGTACGTCAACAAGGGCCGAGCCGGACGCATCCCGGTGGCCCCGCCGGGACTGTAGACATCCGCCTGCCTGCGGTTGCCCATCGACGCGTAGTCGTTCAGACGCGAGTCGATGCAGCCGGAGGTGATGCCCCAGAACAGCCTCGGCGCGCCAAGCGAACGGAACGGGTCCACGCTCCGCCAATCGGGCTGGGCGAGAATCGCGATGCGATACCCCAGTTTCTCCAGCCAGCGGCCAATCAACGCGGCGCCGAAGGAGGGATGGTCCACGTAGGCGTCGCCTGTGACGAGAATCACATCCGCCCGGTCCCACCCCCGGCGGTGCATCTCTTCCGGCGTCGTCGGCAGGTACTGGTTCGTATCATTCAAAGAGGTCATCGATTCACTTCAATCCGATGCGGCCTTGTCCGTCGGACGTTTCGGCTGCCAGGGCAGCGCCAGCGCCGCGAGTAGAAGGACAATGCCCGCCGCGGCATAGGACATCAGCCACAAGGCCAGCATCCCGAGCAACAGGATACTCCAGACTGCCGCCTGGAGTCCAGGGTGCGACCGGTAGAACCAGGGCAATGGCAGGTTCCCGTGTGCGGCACTCTCTCGGACGACAATGGCGACCTGGACCGGCTCGTAGTGACGCCGTAAGGCGTTATCTTCCGTACTCTGGAGAATACGCTTCTTCGGCAGGCTCAGGGCAGGCCCCTTTGGACACTGCAAGCTGCTCCATCCCAGGGTTCGATACTCACATGCGATTGCCCTGTTGTCCTGGCTCCTCGCTGTGTACACGCGCGACTGATGAGGGTAGAATGCGGTCCACCGGCAGCACGGATGATGTCGGACAATCGACCGGTTTCGCTTGGCGTTGTGTGCGCGACGAGGACTGAATGAGCGGGAGCATTCGGACGTGAAGACGAAAACGACAGACAGGATGGCCGCCAGGGCATCGGATGCGTTGAACTGGCTCCGGGCGAACATGGACCTGCTGATGCTGATCGTTCTGGCCGTCATTGCCGGCGCGGGCTGGCTGGCAATCGAGCTGGTCGACGAGGTCCTGGAAGGGACGACGCAGCAATACGACGAGTGGGTGCTCCGCCGGCTCCGCACTCCGGGCGACATGACCGACCCCATCGGCCCGAAGTGGTTCGAGGACGGGTGGCGCGACGTGACGGCCCTGGGCGGCGCCGCCGTGCTGACGCTGGTGACCCTCGCCTGTGCGGGCTATCTGTTCATCCGACGGCAATACCGCGCGCTGGTGCTGCTCGGGATCGCCACTGCCGGCGGTCTGCTCGTTTCGTTGCTGCTCAAGGGCCTGTTCGACCGGCCCCGGCCCGCCTTCTTCTCGGGCGCCGGCTACATCGCGACATCGAGCTTCCCCAGCGGGCATTCGATGCTCTCGGCCGTCGTGTACCTCACGCTCGGCGCCCTGCTGGCCCGAGTCAGCAAGCGATACCACGTCAAGCTGTACTTCGTCACGGTCGCCATGCTGGTCACGCTGCTCGTGGGGTTCAGCCGGGTTTACTTGGGCGCCCACTACCCGACGGATGTGCTCGCCGGCTGGAGCATCGGCGTGATCTGGGCCCTGCTCTGGTGGCTCGTCGCCCAGTTCCTTCAGAAACGGGGGACTATCGAACCGCCCAGAGACCTGGATTAACCCGGCAACAAGCGAATATGCGTGGGTTGGTTGCGGTCGCAGGTCAGTCGGCCGTCCTCGTATTTCAACTCCACGACCTGGATCGAGCTTCGGCGCTGTTCCGTATCGGTCTTGGGGGCGTCGGGTCGCCGACCCGGGTGCGTGAAGTGGAATAGAAACGCCCGATCTCCCGAAACGACGACATCGGCGTGGCCGCCGCGGACTTTGTCGTCCTCGCCCGTGCCAGGGGCGATCAGCAGCACGATGCAAGCTGCTCCGACGAAATGTCTCCGTTTTATGGGGTCCCTATTCTCCGACAATCGTGTACAGTCCTTGTCGGTCCCATGTCGCCATTGTATCGTCTCGCATCTCGAAAGCCAGGCCATCGTCGATCAGGGCGCCTTGCTGAGCGGCCAGGCGAACTTCTCGAACCGCCCGTACTCCGCCTGGGATTTGTCCATCGTTCCATTCGGCGCGACCTGTAGCGCGGATCGCACGGAGTCAACGTGCGCGTCCACGAACACAAGGGTGGCCGTGCCGCCGTTCCAGTCGCTCTGTTTGGCGCCGTGGAAGGTGCCGAACCAGTCCCGGCCGTCGCCGCACAACGCGTTGTCATTGAGCACATTCGAGTTGCCGGGCCGGGCCCACATATTCTCCTCTCCAAAGAAGAACACCTCCGCATGGCTCCTGGTGATGCCGGACCGCTTGAGCACGCCGGACGGACTCGTGCTGCTGTCGTGGTTGCCAAGGAAGGCGTTCATGCTGTAGCTGTAGTAGGGATCGATCGGATTGGTGGCGACATGGCTCGGGTGCCGGGCCCCCTCGGTCTTGGCCAGGACGTTGAACGTCGGGCACAAGTGGACCTTCTCCTCCTTCAGGAAGGGCCAGAACGGGCCGTCCGCTGGATACCGCGGGTCATGCCACCTGCAGTACCGCTCATACCCGGACACAGGACGCTCATTCTTGACCAGCGAGTTCCAGGCATAGGGATACCGGTCGTCGGATTCGTCAAGGTACATCGTCTGGGCGATCCCATACTGGCGCAAGTTGGCTCGGCAGGTCATCTCCTGGGCCTGCGTCTTGACCCGCTGGAGGGCAGGCATCATGATGGCCATCAGAATCGCGATGATGGAGATGACGACGAGCAATTCGATGAGTGTGAAAGCGTGCTGGCGGGATCCCATGGCGATAGCTCCTTTTCCTTTTGGGAGTTCATATGCCCGTACCGACGACCAGGCGACTTCTCCCTCGCATGGGCCTCCGCACGACCGATAATCTCGCCCGATGCCGGCAAGAAGACCGCCGTGAAACACCTCCATTATACCCTCGCTCAGGCCGAATGCAATCGAATTGCTGCCCTTCTGCGTCCATCAGACGAGATTCGAGTGCCCTGCTTATTCCGACGCACGCAATTGCCGATAGAGAAACGGGAGGCATTGGAGAAAACATCTAATCTGCGTGGTCTTTGGAGGTATGATCGATGACCAAGGCGAAAGCTGTGATGAACACTCGCGTGATCAGCGTCGGCCTGCACGAGGATATCTACGAGGCCATCCGCGTGATGGCCCTGAACAACATCACCGGCCTGCCGGTCGTGGACCGGAACGACACGCTCGTGGGCATCATCACCGAGAAGGATGTCCTCTCGCTGCTCTACAACAACGAGGACCGGCCCGGCGAGGTCAAGGACTTCATGACCTCCAACGTGGTCAGCTTCGATCAGGAAGACGACCTGCACAGCGTGGTCGAATCCCTGCGGACGAACCACTTCCGCCGAGTCCCCATCCTCGACAAGGGCCGACTCGTCGGAATCATCAGCCGAAGAGACATCATCACGTACATCCGCAACCTTCAGCGAGAAGACCAGGTTCTGAAAGACAGCCTTCTCGAGCTGGTCTTCTGAGGTCCATCCCCATGTTCGAAACCGAGACCATCATGTCGACTGATGTGGTCTGCGTCCAGCGGAGCACGCCCGTCTCCCAGGCCATCGAGCTGCTCGTGGACAAGGACATCACAGGCATCCCGGTCGTCAACGAGGATGGCACCCTCGCGGGGATTCTGACGGAGAAGGACATCCTGTCCCTGTTGACCACCCCGAAGGGCACCGATGGCCCGGCGGAGCAGTACATGACGCGGGACGTCGTCGCCTTCGACGTCGAGGACGACTTCATCGCAATCTGCGAATGCCTCATGAAGAACCACTTCCGCCGGGTGCCGATCCTGTCCGGCGGCAAACTGGTGGGCATTATCAGTCGCAGCGACGTCATCCGGTATATCGCATCGCCCCTGTGAGAGACCCGCGTCGCCCGCACGAGACTGTTCGGCTCGCTGTCCAGCGAAGGGGAGACATATGCAGGGGCACAGGACCGCACCTGCGCACATGCAGGGGGAGTTCACGGAGACCCTGGATTGTCATTCCCGCGAACGCGGGAATCCGGTTCCTGGGATGCGCCGCATATCATGTCTTGTGGATTCCTGCTTGGCTTGGAGCGGCCTTCGGCCGCAACCCAGGTGCTTGCCATGGAGGAACGGACGGACCGATCCGGAATCCGCCGCGGTGCAGCGGGAGTTCGACGCGTTGGGGCCACCAGCGATAACGGGGACCGCAACATCGTCCGTGCTGTGCGAAACCTGCAAGCGAGCGTCTCGCTCGCGTTCACGCCGGAGGCCGCAATGCGAAAAACTCCCTTCGCACGACGGCTTCGCGCGTGCCCGCCTTCGATGGGAGTGGCCGGTCCGATTCCCATGTATCGAGGGCAATGTGCGCGTCCTGTCCGAAATGCTTGTCAGGAAAGCGAAATGTCGTACCTTTGCAGTGCAGGAATGACAGCGTCACCCCATGCCCCGCCGGCCCATCTGAGGACGCAATAGGCGGTCACGCACCCTGCACGCGGCTGGCCGCTCGATTTCGCGGTGCTTCCCCCTCTCCAGCCATTATAATGGGTTCGGGCACTATCAGCCTCGGTTCCGCTTCGATGGAGGTTTCGCAATGGCCGACAAACGCAGGGCATTCACGCTGATCGAACTGCTCGTCGTGATCGCGGTCATCGCCCTGCTGATGGGAATCCTGCTGCCGTCGCTGAGTCGGGCCCGAAAGCAGGCTTGGGGAGTCTGCTGCCTGAACAACCTCAAACAGATCGGCATCGCCCTGCACGGATACGCCCAGGAGAACAACGACTATATCCCGCGGGCACTGGACAACAAGGTGAAGTGGCTGCTGGCCTTCATGCCGTTCCTGGGGGAGAAGTACCGATATGCCCAGGACTACCGCGAGGTGGACGTGTATCAGTGTCCCGCATTCCCTCGAGTCGGCGTCGGCGAGCGAAACGTGAGCAATGCCCAACAAACGGTGGACTATGTTGTAAACGCGTGGGACATGGACGATCCGGGCCTCACGACCGGCAACCGGGGCAGGCAGAAGGATGCGCCGAGCAAGCTGGGCGGCATACCCCGCCCTTCCGAGCGAATCTACCTGGCAGACAACGAGACCGGCCCCTGGCGGCCCGTCATCCTGGACCGCAAGGACCTCGATATTGCATCCGTGTTCAACCTCCTGGACGTGTGGTCGAACACACACATGCCCGGCTCCACTCAGGAAGGCGTGGGCAACAACCTGACCCGGCGGGTCGCCGCCGAGCGCCATCGGACGAGGGGCTGCAACAACCTGTTCTTCGACGGCCACGCCGATTGGCTGTCCGCGTCGGAGAACACGTCACGCTACTGGTGCGGCGTCGAGTCGCCATGATGGCACGTCCCAGCCGGCCATTCCTGCCAGACAGCAGAAACGAGGACGGCATCAGCAAACCCGCGTCTGCTGATGCCGTCCTTTGCCTCTCAGGCCGCCCGCGATACTGCAGGACGGTCCGCCGCGTCTATGGCTTGTTCGGCTCGGCCGCCGCTCTTTCCGGATGGGCCTTCATGGCATCCAGGTGTCGCTGGTAGATTTCCGCGATATCCTTGTTGCTGTCCAGCGTGCTCTGCGACTTCTCAAGGTCGGAAATAGGGGTCAGTTCCTCCGGAGTCTGCGCCACGTGGGGGGTCAGGAAGATCAGCAGTTCCGTCTTCGACTTGTTTCTGACCTGCCGTCTGAACAGGGCGCCCGCAAGGGGAATGTCGCCCAACAACGGGATCTTCTTGGTCGTTTCGCTGACCTGGTCCTCGATCAAACCGCCGATGACGATGGTCTGGCCGTCGGCGACCGCCACCTGGGTACTGGCCGAACGCGTGGCGAAGACCGCCGGATTGAGAGACTCGGAGATCTGCACCGTCTCGCCGGTCCGCGTCGTGATCTGCGGGATCACAGTCATGTTGACCAACCCCTTGCGGTTGATGGATGGCGTGACCTCCAGGACGATGCCGATGTCTTTGCGATACGTGAAGCTGGTCGTGCTGCCAATCGATCCGGACGTGGTTTCGCTCTCGGGGATCGGGACTTCCTCGGCAACCGTGATCGTCGCTGTCTGGTTGTTCCGGGTCAGCACGTAGGGTCGGGACAGGACGTTCAGCTTCTGGGTTTCCGCCAGGGCCCGCAGCGTGAGGTCCAGATCGCCTTCGAGCGTCCGCACCGCCAGACCTGTCGTGCTGGTATCCCCGGCCATCGTCGTGAGCGTATCGCCCTTGCCGAAGAGCCCGATGGTCTGCGTGGAACCGCCGCCGTTGCGCATGTTCAGCATGGAGAACTCGGTCCCGAGGTCCAGGCCGTCGCTGTGGGTTACTTCCGCGAACAGGACCTTGATGAGGACCTGGCCGACCGGCTTGTCCAGCTCCTCGATGATCGGTTTGATCTTCTCGTAGTTCTTCGTCGAGGTCATGCATAGCAGCGAGTTGGTGTTCGGATCGGCTTCGAAGTAGGTTTCGTCGGAGAGGTCGTCGTTGTCCGAGGACGAAGACGACGTGCCCCCGGTGGTTCCGCCCCGGCTTGCCTGGCCACCCTGGAACTGCTGGTTGCCGGTGCGAGAGCTGGTGCCCTGTGCCTCCAGGTTTGCCATCTCCGTGAACAGATTGTTCAGGATCGTCTTGAGGTTCTCCGCGTTGGCGTTATCGAGAGCGTAGACGAAGATCCGACGTTCCTGCTCGGGATTGACGTCCAGCTCCGTAATGACTTGGGCGACGATCGTCAGCGTTTCCGCCGGACCGCTCACGACCACCGCGTTCGTTTGCGTATCGGCCGACGCGATGACGGATACGTCCGATACGCTGCTGGTGCTGGTGCCCTGCCCACCGCCCATCGTCATGCCGCCGGGGCCGCCCATACCGCCTCTGCCGAACATCACGCCCTGGCTCTGAGTGTTCCGCGACGATCGGGACGACCGCGACGAAGTGCTGGATTGCGATCCGAACACCTCATTGATTAGCTCCGCGGTGTCGCTGGCGTCGGCGTACTGCAGGTGGAAGACCTTCACGTCGGCCACGTTCGCGATCTTGGTGTCGAGCTTCTGGATCACCGTTTCGATCACGTCGAGAATCGCGTCCGGACCCGTCACCACCACGGTATTGTTCGTGCTGTCCGCGGCAGCGACGACACCCACGGAACCCGACTGTTCCGATTGCGTCATTCCCGGCGGGCCGCCCATCGGACCACGGAATTGCATGCCGCCCATGCCGCTTGATCTCGAGGACCTCGACGAAGAGGACTGATTGCTGAAGACCTGGTTGATCACGTCGGCGACGTTCGTGGCGTCGGCATAGCGGAGTTGAAACACGCGGACATCCGCGACCTTGGCCGAGGTTTCGTCCAGGGAATCGATCACACCCTGGACGATCTCCAGCGCATCGCTGGGACCGCGGACGACAAGCGAATTCGACTGCTCGTCGGCGGCTGCGACGACCTGGACATTCATGCTGCCGCCGGCCTGTCCGGTCTGCGTTTGGCTGCCCGGCCCGCCGCGGTCGCCGCCGCGCATCTGCATCATCATCTCGAAGGGATTGCCGCCGCGGCCTCCCTGCCGGCTGCGAGTGCCGCCGCTGCTGCCCTGCGACTGCTGCTCGAACAAGTTGTTGATCAAGGTGGCCGTGGCCGTGGCGTCAGCCCTCTTCAGCGGGAAGACCCGAATCTCCGCCACGGACGACATGTGCTTGTCCAGGGCCGCAATGATCTTCATCAGACGCTTGATGTTGGCCGTCGTGTCCGTGATGATCAAAGTGTTGCTGTCCTCATTCGCCTCGATGCTCGCATATGCCGGACGCAGGGCTTCGAGGTTCTGCTTGAGAGCGGACGCGGTCACATGCGAGACGGGAATGACGTATGTCACCACGTCGTCGCCGGCAACGACCTTCTCCGGGTCGTTGCCCGTCAGCACGGGGATATTCTCCTTCACGGCGCCCGACAGGGCCACGACCTTCAGGGTCTTGGCGGTGCGGACCGTGGTCAGACCTTTCTCCTTGAGGATCGAGTTGATCAGAGTCACCGCTTCGTCCAGCGTGATGGGCTGACGGCTGATCACCGTCATCCGCGTGCTGAGAGCGGGTCATCCCGACACGATCGTCAGGCCGGCCGTCTCCGACAGGTACTCCAGGACCGTCTGAAGCAGGGTGTCCTGGAAGTTGAGCTTGATCTTCGTGTCGCCGTTGGTCTTGACCACCTCGATCGGCTCCGTCTTCACCTCGGGCGGCGACCCGGAGGATTCCTGCGCGGCGGTATCGCCGGGCGCGATGATGAGGGCTGCCGCCAGGACCAGGCCAACCAGAATGACTTTGAACGATCGCATTGCACGTACTCCTTCGCACAGGTCTATGAGGGGCCCCCAACGCAGGACGATGCGTTGGGGTCCCGGACAAGACGCATCGGATCGGGACACTACTGCCCCACTTGTTGTTTACGTTGTTCCATGAGTCGTTTGAGGATTTCGGATTCGTCCGCGCCGCTGCCCGTCGACCGGCCCGACGTCGAGGTCGAGGAAGACGGCGTCGACGCCAGTTCGAACATCTGACTGGTCGACAGGACCCCGATTCCCCCTTCGAGGTCGTACCCTACGCGGACGACCACCGGGTCCTTCCCTTCCATCTGATACTCCAGCCCGTCGAGGGTGAGGGTCTTGATCGTGCCCCTGGCCACGGGATCGCCGCGTCGTACCTGCAGGCTCGTGCCATCCTGGGAGTTCTCGATGAACGCGTAGAAATCGTCGTTCTCCTGGACCACTCCCTTGAGCACGTGGTAGGCCTCGGGATTGCGCGTCACGACGGTCGGGCGGGGCCGTTCCTCCTCCTGCCGCGGACGCCACGCGGTCCGCGTGCGGGAGAAGATGTTCCGCGTCAGAACGAGGTTGAAGCTCTCCCAGGAATTCGGCTTGGCGGCCTGATTGGGATCGACCGGCGCCACCGACGTACGGGTCCGCGAGATTCGCTGACGCGACGACCTCTGACCGTAGCCGACCGTCGGCCCCAGAACCAGGACGACCGCGACGATGGCCCATACCACCGCCAGGGCACTCGCACGGTTAGATCTCTTGTTCGTCATCGTTAGCCTCCGGTTGCTGTTGCGAGGTGGATACGGATGTCTTCTTCACACTGCCCAGGTAGATCGCGGACAGTTGGAGCTGCAGGGACAGGGTGTCGCCGGACTCGGAGCCGAGTTGCAGATTCGTGATCCTCACCGGCAGCTCGGTGGTCTCGACCCGGAAGAGGAAGGACGCCACCGCCTCGATGCCCCCCCGACCCGCCACCGAGAAGACGATCTCGTTCATTCCCTTTTCGGTGACCGAGCGGTCGGCCTTCATCGAGCTCAGGGACAATCCGGTCTGGCGGGACCACTCGTCCAGGGCCCTGGCGATGCGGTTCTCCGCGTCCGCGTCGCTCTTCATGCCCTCGGAAAGGAGTCCTCTCCACTTGCCTTCGAGGAGTCGCTTGCGACTGAACAGGTCCTGGGCCTCCTGGAGCTGGGCCTCCAGTTCGATCTTCTCGTTTTCGGTCTCCCGTCGCCAGTTGCTCAACGGTTTGATCACGGTCGCATAGAGTCCCCCGACCCCCACGACCAGCAGGGTGGCGATCGCCAGCATTCGCTCTCGTTTCGTCAGAACCATGGTTACTTCGCCCCCTTGCTGAACGTGAAGTTGACGGCGAATTCCTTCTCTCGCGAATTACGCCCGACATCTCGATAGTGGACCATCTTGACGTCGGAGAACGCCTCGATCGCGTTGATCTTGTCCCAGACTTCATAGAAGCTGGCATCGCTCGACGTCTTGCCGACCACAGACCCAGCCCCGGAGTCGTTCAAGGCCAGGCTGGTCGCCCAGACGATCCCTTCCTCCGGGAACGCCTCGGTCAGATCGCGCAGGCAACGGAGGAATCGAGGATCCGTGTCGCCCCACTTGCGGGCGTACGACAGACGTTCGACCACGTCCCTGGCCTCCGCAATGTCGGCTTTCAAAACCTCCAGTTGCTGTTTGTACTCGGCGACGTCGTTCTTGTCGGCCTGCCAGCGGGCAAACCAAAAAGCCAGGACGATCAGCGAAACCGCGGCCACCGCGATGGCCCAGACCAAGACTCGCTGGTCCGCGGCCTTCTTGCTCTTCTCGCCGATGCGCGGACTCAAGAAGTCCACGACCGCCCCATCGGGCTCCACCGCGGTCCATGCCACCGCCGTGGCGGCCACCGCGCGGGCTTCCATCGGATCGCCCGACCCGGTCCCGGCGGGCATCGCGCTCGGCCCTTTGCCGACCGTGATCTGGGGTCCCAATCGCTCGTTGAGCCGGTCGAAGACCTCCGTCGGCAGTCCGCAGGCGTCGAACGCCGCCACGTGGTGCGACGGCGATTGATCCTGACGGGGCGACAACAGGATCTGACGCTGGATCGTGGAGCCCAACACGTCCGTGCAGGCGGACGGGTTCCCATCCAGGACCATCGCGATATGCTTGAGGAATCGCGGACTGCCGTCGAACTGGCCCCAGAACTCGCAGTACGTCGGGCGGGTGTACAGACCATAGCGGTATGCGCTCCCCTTCTCGGAAGAGGCTCGACAGCAGGCGAAAGCGGAAACCGTAATGGATTCGACCTGCAGCCCCGCCGCCTGGGCCAGATCCTTGACCTGATCGATCACCTGCCGGCGGGTGGCCAGGAGGAGCACCTGGCTCTTCTGGGATGCACTGGTCCGTCCGCAGTAGTCAAAAACCAGCTCGCTGGCACTCATCGAGAACGCCCGCTCCGCCTGAATGCCGAGAATCCCCGCCAGGGCTTCCGGCGACGCCGGAGGGGCCTCGACCTCCTTCGCCAGGACCCACTTGGCCGCAAGGCCAACCACCGCACGCTTCGCGGTGAACCCATGCTCCCGCAGGAACTTGTGCAGACGCTGTCCCTGGTCTTTGGCGTTCTCGGCGGTCCATTCCCCTTCCCAGGAGAACTCGCCGCAGTGCCGCACCTCGGGGCGACCCGCCCGGATGTGCAGTTCCGTTGCGAAGATGCCGCCGTCGTCGATAGCCAGTCCAACTATGTGGCGTGTGCCGACCATGTTCATGTCCCGTCAATGCATACTCAAGGCAACACTGGTGAGTGGCTGCCCCTTCTTGAGGGCATCCAGAATCTCCGGCTGCAAGGGCCAGCCGAAATGGGTGAGACTTCGCCAATATACGACCCGCGGCGAATCCCCCTGCGTGTCGATGACCGCCCGATACCGCTTGTACGCCCGCCCGTTGGCGGACACACAGACGACGTCCGCTGAGTACTGATACGAACGCACGGTGATGTAGCTGGCGATCCCGACCGCCTTCTCCTGATCCAGGACCTGCGTCACCCAGGCGATGGAGCCGAGCTTGTCACTGTGTGATTCGCGATACGCGACCAGCGACTCCGCGTCGCTGTTCTCCAGGTTGGGCAGGCACGCCAGCACCTCCTTCGGCGCGGTGTTCACATTCACCAGGCCGGTCAGCGTCACCTCGCTGCTGGTCGTCAGCTTGTCGGCGATCTGCGAGAACTCGTCGAGCGTCATGCCCGACCGGTAGTAGAAGTCCAGGATGTTCTCGTAGCTCGGGTTCGAGCTGATGCCGCTGGTCATTACGATCTCCAGGGCCCGATCCTGCTTGAACGTCTCCTCCAACAGCGTCTGGAGATCCGAGACGGCGCTGGCGTCGTTGACGTCGATACGGTCCTCGCCATCGGCGTCCACGTTCTTCTCCGCACTGTAGACCGTAACGTAGTCGTAGAACCCGGCGTCGAGATTGCCGTTGTGGTTGTCGTCCGGCTCGCTCTCATCGCCGTCGTTCTCGTGGTCGTCCAGGTAGCCATTGAGGTTGGTGTCCTCGCCGTAGAGCAGCTCTTCCGTGGCCCCCTTGATCAGGAGAATCTCGTCCACCGTCTCCAGGGGGGCGTTCTTGCACTGGTATCCGTTGGCCCGGAGCAGGTAGTACTCGCTTTCGGCCCCGCTGGTGGTGACGTCGGTGTCCGAGTCCCGCCAGTCGACGATCGACGCGGCCAGCTCGGCGGTCATCCCAGGCAGTTTCTGGAGCATCTCGACCGACGCGGAGTTGAGGTTGATCTTGCCCGCCTCGTCGGTCAGGCCATAGGCGAATTCGCGGTCGCTCTCGAGGTTCGAACGCAAGACCCAGAAGTACCCCCCCTCGCCCACGTGCTGTTCCTCGTAGTCGTCGCTGTCGTCGGAGCCGGCATCGTTCTCTTCCGCCTCCGCGGCCGCGGTGATCTTGGCGATGACGTACTGCAGCGCGCCGCCGGCCAGGCACTCCGCCTGCAGGGAGGCTACATGGTTGGCCGCCACGCTGGCGGAGACCCGCATCGAACGGGCAAACACCAGAGCCAGACCCGCCAGGACCAGGACGACCCAGATGGTGACGATCAGGACCGTCCCCCGGGCTCGCCGGTCGTGAGTTGGGCCGAATCCTGAATGCGATCCGAATTGTCCAGCCATCTTTTGTCGCATCATCGTGCTGCCCCCGACGTCGAACCGCTCGACATGGAACCACTCGTAGTCGTTGTGCTCGATCCTGTCTCGGTGTCGGTCGTCTCCTCGGCGGCCTTGCACGGCACGGCGAAGCTCTGCACGAGCCGGCGCGTCTCGGGTTTCTCCTGGCTGTTCTTGTCGCGCCGGCCGCTCCTGCGGTGATAGGCGATCTCGATGTCCACTTCCACCGCCAGCGGCAGACTGTTGGCGTCGTCCGAGGAATCCCAGTCGTCCACCCAGTCTTCGCCGTCGTAGTAGCGGAAGTTCAGGGACACAACGTCGCGGCACAGGACCTGTTGGACAGGCTCCTGCTCCTTGCGAGCCAGCAGATTCGTCGTCACATCGCGCACGAGCTTGTAGGTCGTATAGGTGCGCTGCCGGTCCTGGGCGTCTTCCTCTTCCAGGAGCAGTGCGATCTTGCCAATTCCGCCGCTGATCTCGTCGTCCCCGGCATACACGTGGGTCGTGTAGAACTCGAGCGAATCGGCGTCCACCCCTTTGACCCCGCCGGAATTCTCGCCGACGAAGGCGCCCGCCAGACTGTTGCTGTCGCCCGGCGGCAGAACGCCCAGAATGTCTTCCTTGAGCAGCGCGATCGCGTTGAGCGCCTGCAGGGTCGGCTCCACCGCCTGCAAGGCGCTGCGCTGCGCCCGAAAACCCGTGTACAGCGCCGTGTACAGACACGAGGCCACCGCGACCATCAGCACCATGGCCACCAACAGCTCCATCAAGGTGAACCCCTCGGATTGTCGGGTCCAAGACGTCATCTCAGCTCTCCTCCGGGTACATCAACGTGCTGAGCGTGACCCCTCGCTGGCGTCCCATGGACAGCCAGGTGACCGTCAGTTCCACCAGGCGAACCGAGGTGTCCGTCCAGTTGGTCACCGTCACCGACCATTTGTAGTCGGCCCAGTCGTCCCGGGCGAACGCACCCTGCTGGTTGCCGTTCTCCCAGTCGCCGGTGACGATCAGTTCGCTGAGCTTGGTCTTGGCCAGGGAGGCCGCTTCCATCTGCCTGCGGGATTCGCCCCCGAGGCGGGTGCAGATCCCGATCGTCCGCATCGCCACCGGCATGATGATGCCGAGCAGCGCGATCGTGACGAGCAGCTCGATGAAGGTGAAGCCGCCGCGTCCGTCCCTCACGGCACGCACGGACCAGGTTGTCGCCTCACTTGGATACATATCTCTTGTAGGTCTCTTCACACTCGGTGATCGAGAACGATTCCGTCGCGGTCGGACAGGCGATTTCGAGGGCCCGCCCCTGCCGGTCGATCAATCGGATCGTCGCGGCGGTCACCGTCCCGTATGGCGAGAACTCCAGGAAAGCCTCCCGACCCTCCTTCACAACGTCCTTCACCTCCAGGACAAGGTCCTTGGAGATGGCGAAGGTCCTGCCGAACTCGGTTCCCAGCCGCTCATGTTCGCCCGACTTCTGGGCCGTCAGCCAGTACGTCCGCCGCTGGACGTCGAAGTTCAGGCGGTAGATGACTCCCTCGCTGACGGCCTGCGAACGAGCGTATTGAGTCATCGCGAGGATCTGGGCGGCCGCGTCGTCGCCCCGCCGGGAGATGAAGAACCCGCGAAGAGACGGCGCCGCCATCGCCAGGACGGTCGACAGGATCATCATGACCAGGATCAGCTCCAGGAGCGTCATCCCCTGGTTGCCATCGTGTTGTCTCGGATTCGCGATCATGTGCCTGTCCCGGAAGAGATGTCGTCTCTTCGGTTGCCAGGTGTTTCTTTCATCGGGTCGTCGAGTTGTGGGCTGCGTCGGCGTGCCTGCCACCTGAAGACGGCGAGGCTCTCGGGTCCTCGTCGGCTACTTCTCATCCGACCAGTTCTTGATGTCGTCGTCGCCGCCCTGCCTGCCGTCCGGGCCGTAGGAGTACAGGTCGTAGCCATCCCGGTTGTACTGGCCGGGATAACGGTAGACATACTCGTTCTTCCACGGATCGAGGGGAACCGCCTGCTTCAGGTAAGGCTGCGTCCAGTTCTCGGAGTCCGAGGGCGGCTTCTCGACCAGCGCCCGCAGCCCCTCGGCCGTCGTCGGATAGCGACCCATGTCGATCTCGAAGGCGTCCAGGGCCACCTCGAACTGCGAGATCTGCGTGCGGGCCGCGGTCTTCTTGGCCTTCTGAGACTGGCCGGTGAGCTTCGGCGCCACGATCGTCGCCAACGTCGCCAGGATCACCAGCACCAGCATCAACTCGATCAGGGTGAAGCCCTGCATCCGCCTGGCGTACCGCCCGCGACTGGTCCAACTCGTTCGGTGTTTCACTACTGATTTCATAGTCCATCCCAATCCTAGAATTCGTAACCGGCAGTGGCTTGTTCCAACCCTTCGTTCGACCGTCTCAGCGGCGGTTCTCTGCCTTCTCACCGAATCAACTCTTGCAGGCTGAAGATCGGCAGAATCATGCCGATCACGATAGTCCCGACGACCGCCGCCATGATGAACAACAGTGCCGGCTCGGCCATGGCCACCAACATCTTCAGGTAGCGATCCAGCTCCTGCTCGTAGGCGGTGGCCAGACGGGTCAGCTCCTTGTCCAGACGCCCGCTCTCCTCCGCGACGGACACCATCTCGATGACCGACGCGGGGAACAGCTCCCGGCATCCCTCCAGACTGCGGGCCAGCGAGGTCCCTCGTTGCACGTCCTCGATGGCGCTGTCTACCGTGTCGGCCAGGACCTGGTTGCCGATGGCCTCTTTGGCGACGCGAAGCGCCGCGACGAGGGGCACGCCCGCACCGACGAGGGTCCCCAACATCCGGCAGAACCGGACGAGGGCAAACCTCGCGGCCGCCCGCCCGAACAGGGGCAAGCGGAGCACAATGCGCTGCACGAGCCGACGGCCCTCGTCACTGGCCGTCGCGCGCCGCACGCCGAAGACGACCAGGGCCGCCGCAAGCACGAGGGCAAACCAGTAGCGAGCGACCAACTCGCTGGCCGATACGATGGCCTTCGTCAGAGTCGGCAGCGACCCGCCATACTCCGCGAACATCGTCGAGAATTTCGGGATGAAGTACACCAGCAGAAACACCAGGATGCCCGTAGCCAGCACCGAGAGGATCAGCGGGTACAACATCGCGGAGGTGACTTTGTTCTTCAACTCCTGCTCCTGGGCGCGGAACGTGGCGATCTGTTCGAGGACCACGTCGAGGAACCCGCCGGTCTCGCCCGCTCGCACCATAGCCACATAGACGGGCGGGAACGCTCGGGGGTGCTGGCCGAGCGAATCGGCCAGGGACATGCCCCCGGAGACCTGGTCGTGCACGGTGGCCCAGAGCTTGCCGGCCGCCGGCTTGGCGGATTCGCGACTGAGAATGCTCAACGCCCGGCTCAGCGGCACGCCGGCCGCCAGGAGGTTGGCCAACTGGCGGGTGAAGGCCTCGACCTCGCCCTTGGAGATCCGTCCGCCGCGGGAGAACAGCCCCTCTGCGGGCCGCTCTTCCTGCCGGTCTACGGAGATCGGGCTCAGACTCAGGCCGAAGAGCTGGTCGATCGCCGCCGCCCGGTCGGGCGCCACCAGCTTGTCGGCCACCTGACGGCCCTGCGTGTCAATCGCCTTGTAGAGAAAGGTTGCCATAGGATCTCAGTCTGAACCTGGAAGGTTGATTGTCGATTGGACAAATCGCAGATCAGGCGTCAACAATCACTCGCGTTCCTTCGGCGGCTCCGCGCCCAGCAGCCCGTTCATCTCGAACACCTCGTCTTTCGTCACGCGGAGGATCTCCTCGACTGTGGACCGCCCGTCGGACAGGTGGCGGAACCCATCGTCGCGGAGGCTGGTCATGCCGTGTTTCACCGCCATCTTCCGCAGCTCGGGGGCCGAAGCGTTCTCGATGATCAGAGAGCGGACATCGTCGGTGACCACCATCATCTCGAAGATGCCGATCCGCCCGCGATACCCCGTCCCCTGGCACTCCCGGCAGCCTCGTCCCTTGTACAGAACGTCGGGCAGCCGGTCGCCGAACCGTCGTTTCAGGGGCGCCGCTTCGCTCGCGCTCAATGGCTCCCTGCAGTGCTTGCAGATCGTGCGGATGAGCCGCTGGGCCAGGACCGCCTCCAGCGAGGAGGCCACCAGGTACGGCTCGATCTCCATATCGACGAGCCGCGTCAGGGCGCTCGGCGCGTCGTTCGTGTGCAGGGTCGAGAAGACCAGGTGCCCGGTCAGGGACGCCTGGATCGCGATCTCCGCAGTCTCCGAGTCGCGAATCTCACCGACCAGCACCACGTCGGGGTCGTGACGCAGGATGGAGCGAAGACCGCTGGCGAACGTCAGTCCGGCCTTGCGCGAGACTTGGATCTGGTTGATCCCGTGGAGCTGGTACTCGATGGGGTCCTCGATCGTGATGATCTTGCGCTGCACGTCGTTGATGTGCGAGAGGGCCGCGTAGAGCGAGGTCGTCTTGCCGCTTCCGGTCGGTCCGGTCACCAGGATGATCCCGTGCGGCCTCTCCAGGATCATCTCCATGATCTTCAGGTCGCGGGCGGACATCCCCAGCTTGTCCAGGCCCAGCAGGACGTTGGATCGGTCCAGCAAACGGAGCACGACCGCTTCGCCGTAGATCATCGGGATCACCGAGACGCGAACGTCGATCTCGCGACCGGAGATGATGATCTTGATCCGCCCGTCCTGCGGCACACGTTTCTCCGCGATGTCCAGCTTGGCGAGAATCTTCAGACGCGAGACGATGGCCGCCTGGAACTGCTTGACCTCGGCGGCAAGGGATGCTTCCTGGAGGACGCCGTCGATTCGATAGCGGACCCGCAGGCTCTCCTCGAACGGCTCGATGTGCACATCCGTCGCTCGCAGCTCGATCGCTTCGGTCAGGATCTGATTGACGAACCGGATGATGGAGGCCCCTTCCGCAGCCTCCGTCAGATCCATATCGTCGTCGGATTCAGAATCGATGACCTGCAGGCCGTTGTCGCCGGCCTCCGAGATCATCGACTGGACCGTGTCGGCGCCGACGCCCAGGTACTTCTTGATGCACCGGTCGATCTCCGCCAGGGGAGCCAGCGCGACCTGATAGTCGCGTCCCGTCGCCAGGCGCAGCTCATCGACACTCGACGTGTCGAAGGGATCGCTCGTGACCGCGAGCAGATCGCCGTTGTCGCCCTGAACGGGCATGATGTGCTTGTCCAAGAGGATTCGGGCGGGGAACTGGGCGAGGAACTCCCGGGTGAACGTCCGCCCTTCGAGTTCCACGTAGGCCAGTCCGAGATCGCGGGCCAGGAACCGCAGCAACGGCTCGCTGGCCACGCCGCAGGCCGCGAAGGCCCGGGTCGGCGGCTCGCCCTCGGCGAGCAAGCCGCTGATTCCCCGGGCCGCGGATTCGTCAATCACACCCTGATCGAGCATTCTGTGTACGATAGGATTCATCAGTTCTGCCGTCGCCTTAGTTCAACATTCCACTGAGAACCAGGAGGGCTTCCTGCCGGACAGTGAGGATCTCCCGCAGGCTCTGCTGGGCAGCCGCCAGTTCCTGCTTAGCCTTCTCGCGGGCCTGACGCAGCGCCGTGAGCTGCTGCTTGATGGTGTCGGCCGAGGCGGACTCGTTGTCCAGCGTGGTTTCCAGAGCCTCCTGGGCCTTCTCCACAGCCGAGGGCTCGCGGTTCTCATCGCCGGGGAAGCGAGGCCTGTCGCCCTGCGGACCACCCCGACCCTGGCCCTGCTGGCCGCCGGGACCGCCCTGGCCACGCTGGCCTCGCATGCCTCTCATGCCGAACATGCCGCCCATGCCGCCGGCCATCGTCTGGCGATTGAGTTCCATGACCTTCGTGAACCGAGGCTCGATCACCTTCCAGGCGTCATTATCGGCGCCGAGCTGTTCCTTCCAGCGTTCCATCATTCGCTGGCGCATCTGAGCCGGATCGAAATTCCCGCCGGGACCGCCGAAACCGGGTCCCCCCTGTCCACCGCCCTGCGGCGGCTGAGCCAGGCACAATCCGCCGGCGACCAAGGCCAGAACACCAGCCACAATACCCATCACGATCACTTTCTTCTGCATCGTACTTCTCCTTTCAAAACCTCAGTTAAACCGTGCTCACGAGCACATACGCATCGGGCGCAGGCCCGAGTCCTTCCTCCGTCAGCACAACGAGTGCAGGGACGCGAACATGCCTGCCAGCCTGTCGGGAACCGCCAGGGCATTCGACTCGCCGAGCCAGGACTGCACCGAGGCTGGCGACCATTCTCCGCTGAACCGCTTGGATATGCAAGAGTCAACCTTCAGCGGCCAGCCGGTCCAGCCTTCCTCAAGCCCCGCGTTGACGAACCGTTCGAGCTCCATCCTCATTCTCTCTTCAGGACCCATCGTTGCGACTCCTTCGGTGATCCGTCCGTTCGTGTTCCTGTGGGATCCGCTGTGCTGTGATGTCCCATTCATCACCCGATAAGTGGTCGGTTCCTCACGGCGGTTACAGAAATCCGTAACCGCAAGGGGCAACGCGCGTGAGCATGAAGAGACATCGGCGATCCGCGCCCGCGGGCTTCAACCCGTTCCACACGACCGACCGGCAGCCCGTGATCCGCACCCGACACAATGAAGACGCCGATCTGGCAGCCAACATTGCCAGGATCGTCAAATACTGTGATTCTGGCAGCCTTGACCGGAGGTTGCCTCCCTGGATGCCTGGAAGCTCGCACAGCCATCCAAAAGGCCTGGCAGCATTCTCGGACGTTGGACCCGGGTCGCCCCTGTTCGCGGCGCGTCGTATTCCTACTTCGTCATGGGTATATCCTGAACAACGAGGTCCCGATGATGGGCCGGTAGAATCCGACAATTGGCATCATTCAGTGGTTTTCCTGTCACCAGTGGTCGGCCGATGCCACTATAATGGTGACTGGACGATGCACGGAAAGGATGTAGAATAGACGTGTGGAAAACGCAGACTGGTCCGATGTAGTCGCTTCGCTCACTGGTGATGACGCCGCGTATAGTCGCATTGTCCGACGGTACGAGAAGGCCATCACCGGCCTGCTCTGGCGTTTCACTCGCGACCCGGCGCAGTGTGAGGAACTCGTGCAACAGGTATTCGTCGACGCCTACTTCAGTTTGAGGACCTATCGCGGCGACGCCCCGTTGCTGCACTGGCTGCGGAAGATCGCCACACGCACAGGCTATCACTACTGGCGCGACAAGGCCAGGGTATCGGTGGAAACCCCGCTGCCGGACTCGGACATTCTGGAGCAGATCGAAGCGGCACAAGAGGAGGAAATCGATCCGGCGGAGGCCGCCGCGGTCCTGCAATCGCTGCTCGCCCGCCTGCCGGCCGACGACCGCCTGGTCCTGACGTTGCTGTACTTCGAGGAGTGCGGCACGCAGGAAATCGCCGAGCGGATGGGCTGGAGCCGGGCCAAAGTCAAGACCCAGGCCCTCCGTGCCCGAAGAAAGATCAAGGAAATCGCCGAAAGAGAACACCTTTTGGAGAAACTCGGATGGACACTTTAGAGGCCCTGGCTCGACTGGCTCACAAGGCACGCGAGGAATCGATCCCGGTCTTCAACGTGGCCGACGCAGTGCGTCTGCGGATCGGATCGCAGAAGCCGGACGCGGTTACTCTGATCCCGCTGGGCCTGTTTGGGGGCTTGTCCGCTGTGGCGGCCTCGATCACCCTGTTCCTGGCCATCGAGTTCTGGAAGTACATGAGCAGTCCCGTTATGGAGCTGTTGGCTCCCCTGCCGGAGATGAGGCTATGGTAGAGCCGGCGAAACCCGAGCATCCGACGATGCCCCACCATCGTCCGCCTCTCACGCGCCGCCAGGTCTTCGCGCAAATCTGTGTGGCCGCGGTGATTCTCGTCAGCGGCATTGGCATCGGTTCCGGCGGCGCCATCCTGGCCCTCAAAGATCGAATCATCCCGCGGTTCAAACTGATGCCTCCGGACCCGGGACCGGGACCGGAACCCAATTTCCTCGTGGAGCGATGGACGGAAGACTACGGCCTGTCCGATGAGCAGGCCAAACGCGTGAAGGAGACACTCACCGAACAGTGGGCGAGCACGCGAGAGCTCTGGCAGAAGTTCATGCAGGCGGAACAGACGCAGCGTCAGAAGTTCGCCGAGGCCATGAAGAAGACCCTGACTCCCGAACAGTACGAGAAATGGGAAGGCGACATCAAGAAGAGGTTCGAGCATTTCCGGGGCATGCGTCCCTATGAAGGCCGCCCGGGCGGTCGTGGCGGGCCACGAGGCGACAGGCCGCGTGACCGACGAATGGACCCGAATGACTGGCGCGAGAACTGGGGACCCGGCGGCCCGCTGAGAGATCCGAACGGTCCTCGTGGAGGTCGAGGGCCGGAAGGTTTCATGGGACCGGGCGGCCAACGACGCGATGGCAGGCCGCCGGACCGATGGATGGGCGATCCCAACGGTCCTCACGGCAACAGACCGCCGCGCGGGTTCATGGACTTCGAAGGAGGCCCGCCGCCCATGCCGCCGGCCGATCCGAATGGCCGTCCCGACCAGCCGCAATAGGACCCTCGCACCTCGGCATCACTCGAAGACCAGCGTGCCGAACTTCTGGTACTCGTGGAAGCTCGGTCCCACCCGCGCCCAGTCCCAGGCAACGCCTTTGCCGTCGTCATAATCCACGCGATATAGATTGGCCCGCCATTTCGTCCCCGGCTGCGGGGGCACATTCCGCAGCGGCTTGAGCAGATCGTACGGGACGAACACCTCCGCCCGCCAGCCGGTGATGGCCGCACCGGATTGCTTGGGACCGCCGATGGTGGTCGTCACCTTGGCCGTCTTGCGAGCGCCCTCGTAGTGCCAGGGCCGCCAGCCGAGGAACTGGCCGTCCAGGTTCGGGATCAGGATGGGCAGTTCATAGCCCAGGGGCGAGATCTCATACTCGAAGTAGACCGGGTGCCGCTCGTCCGGCCAGAGGAAGAACTCGAACACGTCCTCGTTCCACAGGTCCAGGAAATCCTCGTTCATCGTCGCGGTGATCCTGCGGTCTTCGGCCTCCATGAAGACGTACAGCCCGGTCTGCGAGTAGAGCATCTTCACACGGGTCTGCTGAGGACTTCCACCGGCGCCACGAGCGCTCAGCGGCTCCCAGGCGGCCTTCGCCCAGGCAGGCGAATCCCCCAGGCCGGTGACGGTGAAGTCCTCCGTCCGCACGACCTTCAGCGTCCTGCGTGCGGCCTGCTCGCCTGACATCTGTTGCGTGTACGCCCAGGAACCCGCGCCGACCAGGACAATGAGACCGACGGCCGCCAACCTGCGAATGTTCATAGCGATTCCTCCTATCTGGCCTTCGCGGCGGTGATCGCCAAGAGGGCCGGGACGCCCAGTTCCTTGTCGATGTAGACCATGTCCACGGATGCAATCTCCACATCCGGGTGCGGATTGTTCCACTGCCTGGCGTAGGCGACCGCCTTGTCCTCGCTGTTCTCGTAGGACCCGACCCAGGCAACCTGGGCGCCGGGCAACGCGCGAGGAGACTTCTGCACGTAGTGGTCGATGTCGATCTCCGAGTAGATGGGCACCTCCTCGCTCTTGCCGTCAACGTACCGCACGACGTACTTGAAGATCGCGAGCTTCCTGTGTTCGCGCCTGTCCTCGTCGTTCATTCGGCGACCCAGTCTGGCGGTGTGCAGGAAGAACAACGCATCGGCCCTGGCGCGGATCGGAATGCCGGTGATCTCGCTGGGCAGATCCTTGGGCAGACCCTCCCCTGCGAGCATGAGCACCTGCGGCACGGGCGAGGTCGGCATCTCGTAGACGTCGTAGTCCACGCCCATGAAACGCTGTCGGCCAGCCGGGAGCCCTTTGAACGTCCGGCTCCTGTCGCCGAAGAAACCTCGCTCATCTTTGTAGGTGGTCGCCTTCGTGTGGATGTCGATGGGCATGTAGTCCACATCCGCTCCCGCGATGACGGTCTTGCCCGCGAACGGCGCCTTGAGGTTCCGCAGCACGGTCGCCAGGATCGTCCGTTTCTTCGTCTGGTTGACGGGAACGGTCTCGTTGTCCTGGAGGCTCAGGTTGCACAGGACGACCCCACCCGAGCCCTTGGCGTATTGCACCATGGCGCCGACGTTCAGCATGGGCTTGACGGCCTGCGTGAACTGGGCGGGACGCTGGACCTTGATCTGGATGTTGTCCATGCCGATGTTCTTGGCCTTGCCGGGCGCAAACTCGTAGTCGCCGAGCCGGACGGTGAGCACCTTGGCCTTGCGAGGCGGATTGATGGGACAACTCACCGCTTCGCCGTCGGGCGTGAGGTCGAACTTCACCGGGTCCTTGCCGTCGAACAGCAGGGTCACGCTGCCGGTCGGGTTGTAGTTGACCGATTGATCGTGGATGTACTCAGTGATCGTCTCCTCGCGGGGTAGCGTGATCGCGAACTCGTAGGGCTTGCCGTCCGCGGGCGCCTCGAAGTCCATGATCAGGGGCCAGCCGTCCGAGCCGACGAAGCCGTTGGTCATGTTGTCCCATCCGAAGAAGGTGCTCGTCGCGAACGGCGCAATTTCGTCGATGTCAACGATGTAGGTGAACACGTCGGAGGCGACGTACTCGTCGGCGGTCCAGCCGAAGATCCGCTTGCCGGAGAGCAGGGTGACGTCGCCGGTGGTCAGGCCGCTGGTCAGCGGATTGCGGACAGGCGGGAAAGTCACTCGCTCACGTTTGAACTTGCGGACGACATGCTCGAAGCCGACGAGCTTGTTGTAGTCTGCGAGGCCCTCGGGCGTCAGGCCGTGCAGGAGGACGTAGCCGCCGCGATTCCAGAAGGCCTCGACCTTGCCTGTGTTGCTTGCCAGGACCTTGAGACTGGCGGGCGTCGCGGAGATCACCGCGATCTTCTTGTCTGCATCGCCGATCGCAGAGAGCGCGTCCGCCGCTCGGCTGTACTGCACGCCGATGGCGTCCATCGCCTTGCCGAGCTGCTCATCGGCAATCACCGCGGCGACGTTGGCGGTCTGGAGCTTGTAGGCCCGCCCATACTCGAGCAGGTTCACGAGGAGCCTCTGCGCCACGACGGACTGATCGAGCTTGGCGCCGATGGCGAGTTGGCACAAGCACATCACGCCGTTGCCGACCGGGACTTCGACCAGGGCGCTGTTGAGCAACCTGGGCCCAACCTGGATCAGGCTCTTGCCGCCCCGGACGGGCTTCACGTAGGCGTTGCGGTACACCCAGTGGTCGCCCGGCCAGGTGAAGAAGTCCTTGTCCTTCAGGCCGTCGAGCGCGGGGTGGGAGGCGTCCTCGATGAACGCGGTCTTGCCGTCGGCTGCGGGGATTTCCATGCCGAAGTCATTCCGACGGGTTCGTTCCGCAGGCTCCATCTCCGCGGGCAGCGCCTGGTACTTCAAGACGTTCGCCTGATCGAGTACGATCACCGCCCGACCCGTGGAGGCAAAGGCCGCCAACGCAGTCGATGTCGCGTCGGTCTCGCTCAGGGCGTCGGGTCCGACGATCAGGACCTTCACCTGCGGCAGGCTCTCCAGACTCGCGACCTGGACGCACTTGATGCCGGCGGGATCGAGGAACGCCTTGAGCTTGCCTTTGGGGTCGTACACACCGACCGGAGCCCCGCTGGCGACCGTAGCCGCAGGCAGAACGGAGACGGCCTTCGTGTCGCGGAAGATCTCCTTGCCCTGAACCGAGAGCGTCATGAGCAGCTCGCCCTCCTGCCGGCTGTCCACTCTGGGCATCGGGATCGTCTCGTCGAACTTCTCAGCGGTACCGGGCTTCACGTCGTGCTGCGAAGTCTTGCGATAGGCCTCTTTGCCGCCCATCGTCAGCACGCGGGTGAACGCGATGGAGTCCGCGTACTGCGTGTCGTTGAATACGCCGAACGTGCGAAGGGCCTTCTCGCCCGACGCGAAAGTCCAATCCCACTGTCGCACGAGGACCGCACGCGGCGCATTGGCGACGCGGGACCGTTCGCCCCCCTCGCCACCGACCCAGAAGTGCCAGCCCGCGTAGAGACCGCTCCAGCGGTAGCCCTCCTGCAACATGCGATAGCACGTCGCGACAGCGTCCTTCGTCGCGGCCTTGCCTGTGAACGCGACCTCGCCGCCCCACATGGCATAGTCGGCCGGGTTGATGCCGTTGGCGTAGAAATCCTCGCCGATGTAGCGAGGCCGGGTCATGTCCCACTTCCAGCGGCCCCGCCCGCCGCCCTCGGCGAATGGCTCATACGCCTGGTCGGGGTAGCGGACGTCCAGGGTGGCGACGTAGTGATCGCCATGCACAGCGAGCGTGTTGTCCTTCATCGCGCCGCCGCCGTCGGTCATAACGCTTCGCGTCGGATCGACCGCCATGACCACGTCGTGGCACTTGGCGATCTGTGCCTCGTACTCATCCATGAGAGGACTGTTGCCCAGCAGGTTGATCAGGTTGATGAAAGCGAACTCATTCTCGATGGACCAGATCTGGATCGAAGGGTGGTTGCGCTCGCCTTTGACCTGGGCGACGCACTGGTCCCGCCAGTTCTGCATGAGCTTGACCTTCATCTTCGAGCCGCCCTGCTTCTTGCAGATCTCTGCATCATTCTCGGAGAAGTTCGAGCCGATGGCCTCGCCGTCGAGCGAGGTGTTTCGTCGGACGACCAGCCCGTTGCGGTCCATGAAGTCCAACGCCTCGGGGGGCTCCATCCCATACCAGAGCGTGTTGTCGCCACCCTGTCCGGCGGTCATATATCGCATCAGGCGGACGTTGGCCTGCCGATAGGCGGTCACGAAGCTCTCCGCGGTCGGACCCCGTTCCCCGATCAGGTCTGCCCACAGGTGCCAGACAACGCCGTTGAGGGTGAACTTGTGTCCTTCGATCTTCCACTGGCGATAGCCGAAGGTGGTCTCGCTCGTATCGAGCGTCTTGCCACCAACCACGACGAGGGTGCGAAGCCGATACAAGTTCGGCGTGTCGGGCCACCAGAGCTTCGGATTCGTCCACGCGTCGTTGAGCGTGAGTGTCTGCGCCCGGCCTGCAGGAACCGTGAAGGGCCTGGCGACAAACACCTTCTCGACCTGCCCGGTCGCGTCGTTGACCGCCTCCCAGCGGATCTGGCCGGAGGCGTCCTTCGTGGTGCTGTTGCTCAGCGTGACCTCGGCTTCAAGCTGCTTGCGATCCACGAGCGGCTTGACGAAGACGTCGGACGCATAGATTCCACCGGCCGCGACGAACATCGGCGTGCACAGGATGCCCGACTGCGGCGAGTTCCAGATCGGGTAGTCCAGATCCTGGAAGCCGTCGTGGAAGAACTTGATGGGCGTGTTGAAGGTCCGGCGGAGCTTGAACGGGCGATCCGGGTCCGCGGTCCGACCGTACCAGGCGTCGCGGATGCCGACCCAGACCTCGTTGGTCTGTCCCGGCCTGACGCCCTTCGTCACGTCGATCTGGAACCGGCAGAACGGGTTCTTCTCGAAGCCACAGTAGACGCCGTTAACGTAGACCGTCGTGTTCAGGCTGTTCTGGGGGAACTCGATGAAGAACGCCCGACCGGCCAGACTCGCAGGCACGTGGACCCGCGTGCGGTACCAGAGCCGGTGGGCAAACAGCAGGTCCGGCCGGCTGACGTTCTTGTCCGACGGCACTTCGATGGCCTTGAAGAACGTCGTCTGAGGCAGCGACTTGATCGGCTCGGCCACTTCGCCGGGCGTCTGCTCGTCGTCGCGGGTCACTTCCCACACCCCCTTGAGAGAGACGCTGGACCGCGCCCCCGTGGGTGCTTCGGGAAGCTGGAAGACATGCTTCAATGCTGCTTCGTCCTTTTCGTCGCGCCCGGTCTCGTCGGGCTTGTACCTGGAATTCGGATGGAACGGACCGTCCGTCAGGCAGATCGCGTCACAGGCATAGAGGATGCGCTGGGTCTTGCCATCCTTGTCCTTGGTCTTGGGGATGCGGATCTCCAGGACATGCCCACCCGCGCCGAGCTGGGCGTCCCCCATGTGAATCCAGGCAACTTCGCAGAAGAAGGCAATCTCCATCAAGTCGGTCGTCAGATCGTCGGGACGGATCGCCTTCCAGGGGCCCTCGTCGATGCGGTACTCGAACATCGAGCGTGCGAACTCGAACCCGATCCGGCTCCAGACCTCGTGCCGGGCGGCCTTTTTCACGTCGAAGCGGTACTGGATGAGGACCGCTTCGGCCTTCACCTCGGCATCGACCTTCTCCGCGTCGATGGAAACGTGCATCCACTTGCCTTCGGACAGGAAGTGGGTGTTGCCCCAGCCGCTGTTGTTGACCGCAACATTCGCCTGGCCCGCTTCGCCCTCCAGCCATATGAACTGAGCCCCGCGACAGACCGTCCCTGCCGCCATCGCCGCAACCACAGCGGCTATCACTACCTTCGCCCGATGCACCATCACAACGCCCTTTCCATTGACGACCGCCATGGTACCATGATGCCATGCTTGACGCCAGGGACTACAGGGGTCGGCGCACAGGATCGCTTGCTTTCGCGCCGGCAATGGATATCATGGTGCGATGTGCTATGCGATGCGTCTTTCGGGCATCGGACAGCGACAAGAGAATGTGCTTTCAAGGGAGACACATATGAGGATCAGAGTTGTTGCAGTGCTGCTGGCGATCTGTGCCGGCACAGCACTCGCAGGGACACTGAATGTGCAGGTGCGCAACGCCAAGGTCCGAGCGACCCCCTCTCAACTGGGCAAAGTCGTCGCCGACGTCGCATACGGCGCATCGGTTCAGACGGGAACGCTGCAGAACGGCTGGTATCCGGTGACCCTGCCCAACGGCGTCACCGGCTGGCTGCACGAGTCAACGCTCACCAAGAAGAAGATCGCCATGAGCGCAGGGACCGGCGATGCCGCCACGGGCGTTTCCTCCGATGAAACCTCCCTGGCGGGCTTCGGCTTCAACGAACAGGTCGAGAACAAAATGAAGGCGGACGGGAAGCTGGACTACACCTGGGTGGACCGCATGTCGAAGTTCGTGGTCGACCCCGCCCAGATCGAGGCATTCCGGGCGCAGGGCAGCCTGCAGGGAGGTGCCCAATGAACGGGAGATACTGGTTGGCAATGAGCATTCTGGCGAGCCTGCCGATCACACTGCTGTTCTGCGGGTGCGAGACGGTGGGCGATGTGGGCGCGGAAGTGGGCAGAGCAACGGGCGTGCTGACCGACAGCGAAGCGGAATCCGTCAAACGCGGCGCCCAGGCGGTCGACAAGACGTTTCAGGACCTGACGCCGGAACAGGAGTACTACATCGGGCGAGCAGTAGCGGCCACGGTGTTCCAGAGCTACCCCCCGCTGGACCGGCCCGAGGCCAACGCCTACCTGAATCTGCTGGGCCAGTCGCTCGCGATCTTCTCCAACCGCCCCGAGACCTTCGGCGGCTATCATTTCGTCCTGCTGGACTCGGATGAGATCAACGCCTTTGCGGCGCCCGGCGGGCTGATCCTCGTCACGCGAGGCATGATCCGATGCTGCCAGAACGAGGACGAGCTGGCCGCGGTGCTGGCGCATGAGATCTGCCACGTCACCATGAAGCACGGACTCGGCGCGATCAAACAGGGTCGTCTGACGGAGGCCTTCACGATCATCGGCGCCGAGACCGCCAAGCAACTGGGTGGCGAAGAATTGGCCGCGCTGACTGAGGAATTCGAAGGATCGGTAGGCGACGTGGTCAAGACCTTGACGGTCGGCGGCTACTCGCGAAAACAGGAACTCCGTGCGGATGCCGGAGCAGTGGAAATCCTGCGCCGCGCCGGCTATCCGGAAACCGCGATTGTCACCATGCTCCAGCGGATGGACGAACGGCTGAGCCACTCGGGCGGACTCGGGTTCGCCAAGACGCATCCTTCCGCGTCGAGTCGGCTGGAATCGCTTCGTGGGGATGTGGTCGATACCGGGTTGCCCCTCAATACGGTTCGCCAGCAGCGGTTCGCCGCAGCCATGCAGTCCATCATAGCAGGACAGTAGAATCCCGCAGGCACCGTTCATAGTGTGCCCGTGAGGGCGTAGAAAACGCCTCACGGCGTCACTACGAACGACTGGCACCGGTCGGTAGGAAGAACAGCATGTTCAAGCTCGACGGCAAGTGTCTGCGAGGAACCGGAATCGGCTTGGTTGCCGGGACCATAGCGTTATCGCTGTGGTGGGCCGGTTGGCTCGATTCCTGGGAAGCCCCCTCGTGGACCTGGCGAGCGAAGTACTTCTCGCAGCGAGAGACTCCCTCGTCCAGAGTGAAGCTGATCCTGCTGGACCGGGCCAGTCTCGACTGGGCGCAGCAGGAGAATCCGGATTGGGGCTGGCCCTGGCCGCGCGAGGTGTACAGCGTGATCCCTGCGTTCTGTGCGAGGGCCGGCGCCAGGGCCCTCGCCATTGACGTGCTCTTCACCGAACCGTCCGCACGGGGAGTGCCCGACGACGAGGCGCTGGGACAGGGTCTGCGAGCCGGTACGCCGACGGTCATGGCGGCCATGTCGGGAGGGATGCGAAAGGCGTGGCCGGACTACGTGCCGCGTCCGGATCTCCAGGTTGACCTGCCCGCCATGGCCCAGGACGTCAACTTGTCGTTCCCGGTTCCGGAGATAGCCGCTGGTACGGCGGCAATGGGCCATGTCAGCGGCTCGGCCGATCCCGATGGCGTCTTCCGTCGGATCGAGACCTTCCGCCGATTCGACAGGGTCGCCATCCCGACGCTCGGACTGGCAGCTTGGCTGTGCCCTCCTTCCTCCTGGACCGATCCCAACGCCTTGCAGGACCCCAATGCCCGCGCAACCGCCGCGGCAGCCCCGCCAAGGGTCACTGTGTCGGGCCGGCAACTGCGCGTGGGCGACAAGGTCGTTCCTCTCGACCGGCAAGGCAGAACGATTCTGCGATTCCGCGGTCGAGAGGGCTTGCCGGAGGCGTTCTCGCTCGCCGCGGTTATCCAATCGGAGCTGCGTCTGCAATCGGGCGAGGCTCCCGTGTTGTCGCCGGAGGTATTCAAGGACTGCTACGTCTTCGTGGGATACAGCGCGCCGGGTCTGCTGGACCTGCGGCCCACCCCGGTCAATCCGAAGTGTCCCGGCGTCGTTCTGCACGCGACGTTCGTCGACAACCTGCTCACCGACTCTTTCATTGCCGAGTCGCCGGCATCCATGGTCATTCCCGGCGTCCTGCTCGCTGCCCTGGCCGCCGCGATCTCCCTGACTTACGGCGGCAAATGGTGGCAGGCGGGACCGCTGGCCATCCTCTGGCTCGCAGCGCCGCTGGCGATCGGATTTGCTGCCTATGCCAGAGGCTTGTGGTGGCCGGTCGTCGCCCAGACTGGCGGATCGGCGATGGGCATGGTCGGCGCGCTGGCCGCGAACTACTGGACGGAGGGACGACAGAAGGCCTTCATCAAACAGGCGTTCCGTCACTACCTCAGCGGCGATGTGATCGAGAGGATCATCCGCGACCCCAAGCACCTCCAACTCGGCGGCGAGAAACGCGAGCTGACGATCATGTTCACCGACCTGGCGGGTTTCTCGACCTTCTCCGAGAAGCTGGGCCCGGTCGAGCTGACCACCCTGCTGAACGACTACCTCACCGAGATGACCGACATCATCATGGAGGAAGGCGGCACGCTCGACAAGTACGAGGGCGACGCGATCATCGCGTTCTGGAACGCTCCGCTGGGCCAGGCGGACCACGCGGTCCGAGCCTGCCGCGCCGCGATGCGATGTCAGCGCCGGCTCACCGAGCTGCGAGACGGTTTTCTGCAGCGGACCGGGGCCACGCTGAGAATGAGGATCGGCCTCAATACAGGCGACGTCGTCGTCGGCAACATGGGTTCCCGCAAACGGTTCAACTACACGATCCTGGGCGACGCCGCGAACCTGGCCTCCCGTCTGGAGGGCGCCAACAAGGCTTTCGGCACGGAGACCATGGTCTCCGGCAGCACCTGGCGACAGGCGTCGTCCGAGTTCCGCGGACGCAAGCTGGCGGACCTTCGCGTGGTCGGTCGCAAAACCGCGGTCGAGGTCTATGAGCTGACGGGATTCGCGTCGGACCCGGCGCCCACCGGCTGGGAGACGTTTGCCGCCGGACTGGCTCGCTTCCGCGAAGGGGACTTCGCAGGGGCCAAGGCAATCTTCGAGCAACTGCCGGACGATCCTGCTGCGAGGAGTTACGCTCAACGTTGTGCCAACCTGGCCACCCATCCTCCGGCTTCCTGGGACGGGGTCTGGGGGCTTACGGAGAAATGACCATGCGTCTATTCATCGGCGGAATGCGGGGAAGCCAGCCCGCCCTCGGGGCCGGCTTCGATGAATTCGGCGGCGACACGACCTCCCTGCTGCTCGTCGGCTCGGGCGGCGAACGACTGGTCCTCGACGCGGGCACCGGGATGCGAGCGGTCGCGGCGCAACTGGCCCAGACACAGCCTGGCGAAGTGACCGTGTTGTTCTCGCACTATCACTTGGACCATCTGGCCGGCCTGACGATGAATCCGCTGCTCTATCAGAGACCATGGTCTTTCCTATTCACCGGTCCGACCTTCGCCGATGGCGGCGTCCGCAGCGCCGTGACGGGACTGCTGGCCCAGCCGTACTGGCCGATCTCGTGGAAGCAAATGAGCGCGCGGCTTGAGTTCGCCGAATTTCCCATGGCGGGAATCCGGGTCGGAGGTCTGCGAATCCAGGGGTGCCCGGTACCCCATCCCGGCGGGTGTCTGGCCTATCGCATTGACGACGCCGCCGGCAAGGCGTCAGTGGTCTTCGCCACCGACATCGAATGGCAAAAACGGACGCCAGCCGACGAGATGGCATTCATGGCGATGTGCTCGACCCCGAGGCCCGCGGACATGCTCATCATCGACGCCCACTTCGGCGAGGCACAGAAGGACGCCTTCGCCGGGTGGGGGCACAGTTGCCGAGAGGACGACCTGGCAATCGCCGAGGCCGCGGGCATTCCCCGCGTGCTCCTCGGCCACCATGCGCCCAATGCCGACGACAAGACGTTGCTGGCCGTGGAGGAGCAGGTGCAGAGACTCTCGCCCGGCGCCCTGCTCGCGCGGGCCGGACAATGGTTGACGATCTGTGACTGAGGAATCGCTATGCTCGAACATCTCTCATCGCTGACCACGCACGTTCAGACCCTCCTGCTGGCGACGGCAGCCGCTCCCAAACCTCTGAGGGAGACGTTGCCCTATGTTCGCGACGTCGTGACCGGCCTGATGGTGTTGCTTCTGGCATATATCCTGGCAACGCCGCTTCGCCGTCGCTATACCCCCTCGGATGGCCTGGATGCGAAGCAACACACAGGACGGCAGTTCGTGGGCGTGCTCGCGAACTACGTCGTGGTCCCCATCCTCGTGCTGGCGATCTCGATTCCGCTGGTCTACGCGATCAACCGCGGCCAGCCAAAATGGTCGGAGTTCCATCATCCCTGGCTGTTGTTCTGGGGTCTGTACGGCATCGTCAGGTTGGGTGAAGGGCTCTTCGTCGAGGGGTTCGCACAGATGGGACGCCGGTGCCCGTTGAGCCGGCTGACCCGAGGCATGCTCCGCCTGGCGATCATCGTCGGCATCGTGTTCATACTCCTGAAATACCAGATGGGACGCCAGATCGGCGTGCTGCTGACCTCGACGGCCATCGTCACGGGCGTCATCGGTTTCGCCATGCAGGGGGTCCTCGGCAATCTCCTGGCCGGCATGTCCCTGCACGCGTGTCGATCCATGTCGGTGGGCGATTGGATCGAGGTGGATGACACCATCGGGCAGGTGATCCTGGTGAGCTGGCGGGAGACGCGTCTTCGCACCACAGGAGGGCACATCGTAATCGTCCCCAACGGCAAGCTCGCCGATACGACGATCCGCAACTTTTCCTCGCCCACGAAGCTGCGCCGGCATGTGGTCCCCATCTCAGCCAGCTACGGCGACGCGCCGGGCGATGTTATCGAAGCGTTGCTCGAGGCCGCTGACTGTGTGCCCAAGATCGAAAAGCACCCGGCCCCGGATGCCTACGTGACCGGATTCAAGGATTTTTGCATCGACTACGTGCTGCGTTTCTGGACGAAACAATACGAACTGCGCACGCCGATCGAGGGCGACGTGATGCGGATGATCTGGTACAAGTTCACCCGGCGCGGGATCGAGATCCCCTTCCCCATGAGCGGCCGACTGCTGGACAGCTTCATGGAGACGGCCCGCGCGCTGAAGATCGAAACGCCGCTGGCGTCCGAGATCGAGGCCATCGTGGACGATCTGGTCCGCAGCGACTTCGGACGCAAGCTCGTGGCGGACGCCCAAGGCGTCTGCATGCTCAGTCGCGACGACATGAAGGCGGTGGCTCGCGATGTGAAACGCATCCTGTTCACACATGGGGAAACCCTGATGCACCAGAACGACGAGGGCGAATCGTTCTATGTGCTGGTGAAGGGCACCGTGCAAGGGACCATCACGAACTCCGACACGGCCAAACCCATCGAGTTCGAGCTGCGTCCCGGCGCCCTCTTCGGTGAAATGAGTCTACTGACGGGCCTGCCGCGAGCCGCGACCATGACGGCAGCCACCGATTGCGAACTGCTGGAGTTCAACCGGGCGGCCTTTTCTCGCCTGCTGTCGTTGCGGGAGGAAATCCCCCAGGTCCTCTCGGACCTGGCGGCGACCCGTGCGGCTCAGAACGCCGCATCCCTGGAGAAGCTGCGAGCCACGTCCACCACACCGGTCGAACTGGCCAAAGACGGCATCCTACGCCGTCTCAAACGTATCCTGGGCGAATGGCGAGGTCGATAGAGGGCAGGAACGCACGCCCCGAACAGCGGTTCGCACGGGAGGATACGCACAGAATGAGACTCTGCCGGTTCATCCCGGAACTGGAGGAGATCCATGAGCACATCGACCCCAAGCAGTTTCCGACCCGTCTCGGAATTCGTCTCGAACCGAGGGCCCGACAGGCAGTAGTTACAGTCAGGATTACTCGGGGCCAACAGGGAGAGAAATGGACTTTATGCAGAAAACGCACATACGCTTGAACACTGTTTGGACCAGCAGCATTCGTCGGCTGATTTCCTTGGTTGTCGCGATGGCGGCTTCTACCATCGATCCAGGCACTCTCCACGGCGAGTCCTGGCCCTGCTGGCGCGGCCCGCGAGGCGACGGGACGTGCATAGAGGAGAACATCCCGACGAACTGGGATCCCGCGACCGCGACATGGAAGGTCGAGATGCCCGGCTACGGACACGCCTCCGCCATCGTCTGGGGCAACCGCGTCTGCACCGTCACTGCCCTGCCGGAGACGCAGGAACGAGTGCTCCTGTGCCTGGACCGCGCAACCGGAGCGATTCTCTGGCAGAAGACCGTCGTCCAGGGGCCGCTGGAGAAACTGCACAAGGAGAACAGCTACGCCTCCGGCACGCCTGCCACGGACGGCCAGCGGGTCTACGCCGCATTCCGCGTCGGCGACGATATCGTCGTGGCCGCCCATGACTTGGCCGGCGGGGAGCAGCTCTGGCTGGTCCGCCCTGGGACCCACGCCGGCGAGTGGGGATTCAGCAACGAGCCCGTCCTCTACAAAGACAAGGTCATCCTGGACGGCGACAGCAAGGGCGATTCCTTCCTCGTGGCTCTCGACCGTGAGAGAGGAAAGACCGTCTGGCGTGTCCCACGCACGAACAAAGGGATCAGCTACAGCGCTCCTCTGATCCGCGAACTGGCCGGCCGGATGCAGTTGATCCAGTGCGGCGATCGGCGGGTCACCAGCTTCGATCCCGACACGGGCGAAGAGATCTGGACCGTGGACGGGCCTTCTCAGGAATCCGTCGCCACCCCCGTCTACAGCGAAAGAGCCGGCCTGCTGTTCATCAACAGCAGTTGGCCCAAGCAGGTCATCTACGCAATCCGACCCAACGGCGCCGGCAACGTCACGGAAACACACCTCGTCTGGCAGGACGCAAAGGGCGCCCCTTATGTCCCCTCCATGATCGTCGTGGGCGACTACCTGCTCAGCGTCAACAACGCAGGCGTCGCGTTCTGCTACGAAGCCGCCACAGGGAAGGTGTACTGGCAGGAGAAGCTGGGCAAGCACCACGCCTCCCCCGTCCTCATCGAGGGACTGGTCTATCTCATCAACGACGATGGACAGATCAATGTCATCAAGCCCGGCCCACGATTCGAACGGGTCGCGCAATTCGAACTAGGCGAGCAGTGCTATGCGTCGCCGGCAATCAGCGACGGCCAGGTCTTCCTGCGAGGCTTCAAACACCTCTTCTGCTTCGGCCGGCAAGTCAAGTGAGAGCCTGTGCGCGACACCGCACGTCCCGAACACCCGATTGTCATTCCCGCGAGAAAGAGACTCCAGAGTCGATGTCACGGTCCCTCAACGACCACGACCTCGTGGATGTCCACGCGAGGGACGGTCAGGTGGATCTCGCCGTCACGGTGCTCGAAAGGCAGCGAGACTCCAGCAGGTTCCAGCATGATCTTCGTCGGTTTCGCAGCCTGACGAATGGTCACGTCGAGCGGGCCGACGGGCGGGATAGACTCCACAATCGGCTCGGTCCGGTGCGGCCCGGCGGCATTAACCAGGTTCACCATCAGCTTGCCACCGAGGCGATTGACCACTACATCCACTTCGTGCGAGCCCTTCACCTCCACCATCGGCTTCGGGAACAGCTCGCGCACCAGATCATTCAGGAACTGCAGAGCCAGGTCGGTCCTCGCATCGACGTAGCCTTGGCCGAACGTGAAGTAGATCGCCGCGATCTTGCCCTGCCCGAACTCGGTGACGGACGCGGCTGGCTGCGAAGGCGAATCGGCTCCATCGCCCATTTGAATCCGGCCGAACGTCTTGCACTTCGGTCCCACCTTCACCGACTGCACCTGGCCGCAGATGGCAGCCACCTGGCCGGCGTAGGCAAGCCGGCAGTCTTTCGCCGACTGTGGCTCGCCCTCCAACGTAACATCGAGTTCCGCCTGGAACAGGGCCGCGGTCCCGGGTCCGCTGAGCAGCAGATTGCCGCCGGCTTTCGCGTATACGATCAGTTCGTCCTTGAACTGCGGTTCGAGATAGTCCCACTCGGGCACGACGATGAGCGGATAGTCCGCCATGTGACCGGTCAGATGATGCTCGCCCACGAGGTCCACGGATTGCCCGTCTTCCAAAAGGGCCTGCAGTGTGCCGCTCATTCGGCCCAGGTCGCGGTGGAACAGTCCATTGTTCCGACGGTAATGCGCAGCGGTCGAGTACAGCATCGCCACCTGGGGCACCTGCGTCGCATGGTGGCAGAGGGCCTGTCGGGCCCGGCAGAACCTCGCCACCTCCGCCATCACGGGCACGGTCTCCTCACGGATCGAGCCATCCCGCTTCTGGGTAAAGTACGCCTGGAAGCCGCCGCCGAGCGCGAGGACCACCGCGGCCTCCCGCTGCAACTGGACTACGCTCTTCTGGTTCTTCCCGTCCTTGCCGGGCGTGCGGGAGAAGCTCCACGCCATCAGGTCCCAGGGCACTCCCTGGTGGGCGAGATATCGTCCCGACAGACGGGCGGAGTTGACGCTGTCGTCCGGCGAATAGTCGCCAGAAAGGAAGTCCACCGGCGTGCAGACCCGCTCCGGCATATGGTCGGAGAACGCCCAGTTGCTGCATATCTGAAACTCGGGATTCGTCTTCTTCACTTCCGCGATGTAGTAGCGTACGTACTGGCGGAAGGCCTCGCGATGGAATTGGAGGAACTCGAACCAGTGCGGGTCCCCCGGCTTGCGAGGGACATCCTTGATGCCGGTCGCCTCGCGGAAGGCTTTCAGCGCCAGCTCGCTGTGGTCCGGCACCGACGCCCAGCAATCGCCATCCACCCAGACCCCGTCCACGCCGTAGTCACCCGCCAGCTCACGCAACTGCGGGATCATCAGAATGTCAACGTAGGGGCCGAAACGCGAAGTGGCGTTGCCGTTCGTCTTGCCGTCGGCGTCGACGACGCCCCAGTCGGGATGAAGACGAATGGCTTCGGAGTCCCACACCCCGGAATAGTGCATGTAGAGTGCGACGCCTCGTTCGGCCGTCACCTGGCGCCACAGACGCAGCGGGTCGCCGACGAAGCCCGGCGCCCGATTGCCGACATTCGTCGGGTAACTCGACAGCCCGGGATGGCCTTTGCAGTCGGTCTGGATGTAGTCGGGATGGACCTGGTCGATGATGTTCTCGATCATCGCCCGGGTGGTGTTCTTGCCAATCGCGTTGCAGTCCGGCCCGGCGTGGAAATCATAGTGGATACCGAGGAAGCTCTGTGCCCGGGTGAGGCGTTTCGGGAGGTTCGCGGCGCCATCGGGCTTCAATTCCCCGTCGATCAACAGCGCCCCGGCGTACCATCGCAACGGCGCATAACGCGCGGGATCGTCGATCTTGTTTTTATTGCGACTGAGGATTTCGGCCTTGTCGAAGGAGTTGCCGGTCAGACGCACCGTCACGGTATGGTCCGCCGCCTGCGTCTGCGACAGCAGCGAGGTCGTGCCCAGGCGGTGATACGTGCAGTAAGCGTCGAACCGTCGGACCGGCCTGGCGGGCTGGTCGTCCACGAGCACTTCCAGTTCGCCCCCATCGGGGCCGAGCAGGTCGTAGATTGCCGCCGCACGCCCGTGGAACGCGAAGCTCAGCGTTGCGCCGGGTTTGTCCGCACACCACAAGGCGGGCAGCCGCTGTGAGAAACTCCGTGCAATCTGATCCCCCTGAGGGTCGAGCGTCCGCCAGCCTTCACTCAGCATGGCGTCAGTCAGCGGAATGAGTCTGGCGGCCTCGTGGTTATCCGGCGTGAACGACGCCGGCAGAGAATGCGCCCCGGCGGTTCCGAGACTCTCCATCGCTTCGAAGGAGCGGGCAATCGCCTCGGTGTAGAGCCGATGCCCGGTCTCGGCGTATGGATGACAACTGTCCGACGAAAAGGCCGGACGCGCGGGCGTTCCCTTGCTCGGATCGGCGGGAACTTCGGGCTTCGGCGCCGTGAAGACCCATTCGCCGGCGTTGATCCGTCGGGCGGCTTCCTGTGCAAGAAGGATGGACGGAACTCCATAGTGATCTGCGATCAGCTCCATCGCGGACGCAGAACGAGGCAACCGGCCGGCCGCGAGATCCTTGAGCATCCCGTCGTGCATCGCGTAGACGAAGCAGATGTCGGTAGCCATGTCGGCCCGGCGAATCTGGCGGACGATGCCCTCCATGCAGCGGTAGATCTGCTCGGGCGGGGCACCGCCGTCGTTGACCGCGAACTCGACGAACACCAGGTCCGGCTGGTGCGCGAGCACATCGCGCCCAAGGCGATAGACGCCAAGATCGGAACCCGTGCCGCCGATGGCGGCGTTGATCTCCGTGAACTGGGCCTTCGGGTATCGCTGTTGCAGCCAGGCGGTCGTCTGGGGCCGCCAGCCATTGGCGGCGGTGATGCTGCCGCCGAGATAGGCGACGGTCACTTTCCCGCCGGCCTTCGCCTTGGCGAAGAAACTCGCCAGCCCGTCGCGGGCCCGCAGCTCCACCGCCAGACGGGAGGGATTCTCGCGAGCTCCGGAATCGGGAAGAACAAGCGTCGCCTTCACCGCGGCCTGAATGGCCTGGACCTGCTCCAACTGTGCCAGTGCGAGCGAACCGATCGGTCCGGCCTGCGGGTCCCAGTTCGGACCCATGTCGAGCGTGACGACGCCGCCCTTGGACACAGCCGTGCTGACCCATTTCGCCCACTGCTCCGCGGGATGCCGCGTGTCCCGTGCGGACCACTGCGAACCGAGATAGGTCAAAGCATGCCACTGGGAACCGTCCACCCAACGCGATGTGGGGAGCACGTCGAACGGCTCGTTCAACTCCCCCGCCGTGTAGTCCTCCGCCTGCGTGTGGCGGATCAGACTGACGCCGGGATTGAAGGTCACGATGGCGTTCGGATTGCCATGCTTGACCGCAGCGGCGTAGACCTGTGCGATCTCTTCACTGAAGTGGATCCATTTGTAGCCGCCGTCGAACCACCAGCCGGCCACCTTGTCTCCGTAGCGGTCGGACCACTCCTGGATCACTTCCGCCCACTTCTTCGCGAATTCCAGGTTGATCGGCTGGTCGCGCTGGCCTTCGGGCAGTCCGAAGGCCTTCTGTGCACGTTTGTCGGCGTTCGGGGTCTGACAAGGCAGATAGAGCATCAGGCGGATGCCCTTAGGGTTCAGAACTCGATACAGATCCAGCGGCAGATCGCGTGTGGAACACCGCTCGCCCGCTGCGTAGCCTGTCCATCGGTCGTAGGCAACGTTCGGCGAGTTGAAGAAGCCGGAGTTCTGTCCCAGCGTCAGGACGAAGTACCTCGCCCCTGCGGATTCCAACTGGCGAGCCAGGTGCTCCACGTCGAACTCGCGCACGCGAGCCAAGCCCGCCGCGTCGCCTGGCAGGAAATGCATGAAGACGCCGTACTTCGCGTCGCGGAACCAGTCGGTGTCACTATGATGCGTCGCCGCCTGCCCGGACAAAGACACCAATGCCAGAAGACACGCCGCAAGTCTCGATGGATTCGCCTTCATCGCCGATTCACCTCTGAATCCCTTGCCTTTTCCGCCGAACCGGACGACCCGGGCGACCAAGGCAAGAAACCGATCGCACGAGCCGTCAGACCCCACACTTGAACAGTCACTGTAGACGAACACACGAAGACCGTCAAGGAATCGTTGAGCGGGAGTCCCGGCAGGTGTTTCAGGGTGATTCATACGGCCTGGATCGGCTCGTGCGCCATCCGCGTGGGCGACGAGCCGATCCAGGCGACATCGCATGAAGGCAATGCGTTTGCAGTGAAGAACTTCACATCAGGGTCTGGCCCGATATCTATTGAGCAACTTCGATCTTGACCTTTCGCGGCTTGGCCCGCTCGGCCTTGCCGATCTGCACGGTCAAGACGCCATGGTTCATCTTCGCGGTGATATTGCCGGGATCGAGGTCCGCGGTCAGACTGAATTGGCGCTGATAATCGCCGACGTGCGTCTCCCGATAGACGGCCTCGCCTGCCTGTTCCGGATCAGCCCTCCCAACGATGGTCAGCATGTCCTTATCAATCGTCAGGTCGACGTTCTCCTTGGCGACACCCGGCATATCGAGATTCAAGAGGACGGCGTCCGCTGTCTCGATGACGTCGGCGGCAGGCTGGAAATAACGAGCGTGCCCATCCCGACGGGTCGCTTCGGACTGCTCTGCTCCTGTCGTTTTCTGTTCCACAGCCATAGAAAAACCTCCTATTCATCCCCTGCTTTTTTGCAGCGTGGCATCAGGACTTGATGGCAATCTTCCTGACCTTGGCCTCCTCGGCCTTGGTCATCCGGACGGTCAGGACGCCGTTGCGATACTCGGCCTTGACGGAATCCGGGTTGACCTTCTCCGGAAGAGCGACCGTGCGACTGAAGGGTCCGCTGGGACGCTCCCTTCGGTAGAAGCGGTTGTCCTGTGGGCGATCCGCCTCCTGGCGGCGGCCCGCAAGGGTCACCGATTCGGTCAGCACGGTGAGTTCCAGATCCTCGGGCTGAAGGCCCGGGGCCTCGGCTGTCAGGACGATGGCGTCATCCTGCTGATAGATGTTGATCGCGGGAAATGTGCCTCTCGGAACGCTGCGCAGACCAAGCGGCCTGCCCATCCGCCCGAGAACCCGGTCCATCTCCTCCAGGGTCTTGCCCATGTCAAAAAATGGAAACCACTGATCCATGAACATAGCTCATAACCTCCCTTTCTGATCACTCACAGACTCATCTTCTTGGCGCCAATCGTACGTCGATACCTATTTGCAAATGGCGTGCCAGACCGCCCGTTCAGTCGTAAAGGCCCTTTTGGGAATGACTTAGGGTTGTCTGCTGCCGGTTCTTTTCGCGGCAAACTGTCGTTTGTGCGCGGAGACGCGATCGACTCGTGCCAAATTGACAGACCCCTTTCGGCGTAGAAGGCCTGGGCCGGACAAGGGGCGTCGGTTATCAGACTTGGCTCGAGCAGACGGACGTTCCGGGGAAAAAAGAGCTTCCGCGGCCCGGAAGGTTGACAAGCGTGTCGCAAGGCACGATAATCATCACCGTCAGCAAACAACCAGCGTTGAATTCCATGGGCAGCCAGGCGGCGGGTATTCAAGCTCCCGGCGGGTCGTTTTGTGCTTGTGTGGTGCGCAGATTCTGCGATGTGTTGTTCAGCAGGACATCCAGTCCAGCAACGTCCCGGCCATCAGAAGCCCTTGTTCGTCTCTATTCTCGGACCGGCAATGGGCTCGCGGTCACTTCTGCGCCGGCAGCGAACCTGCGTACGCCGTCCGTCCGTCCCGAAAGAGAAAGTTTGTGGAATTCGCGTTATGAATCCGCGCGCACATGGCACTTATGATGAAAAGGCATCGGTCCGACATTGAGAGCAGGAATCATGGAACCTGTACGAACCCTTGGTAGAGAGGAGTACACAATGAACAGTTTGAACACAAGAAGCGCTAAAAGCCTCGCGGTTCTGGTCGCAGTGCTGGGTATGTTCGCTTCGGTGGTTCACGCCCAGACCAACCTCACAAACGGCGTGGCGGTCACTGGGATCTCCGGAGCAGCCGGCAGTGAGAAGTTCTACATGATCACGGTCCCCTCCGGGCAGGACGAACTGGTCATCAGCACCTCCGGCGGCACCGGCGACGTCGATCTGTACGTCCGACGCGGGTCGTTGCCTACGACCACCAGCTACGACTACCGACCCTACAAGATCGGCAATGAGGAGACGGTCACCGTCTCCAATCCGCTGGCCGGCACCTGGTACATCATGCTGAGGGGCTACAACGCCTATGCGAACGTGACCCTTCTGGCCCAGTACTCGGCCGCAATGACCATCACGACGCTGACCAACAGCGTGCCGGTCACCGGGCTGAGCGGGGCCGCCAGCGCCGAGCTGTATTTCAGCATCGTCGTTCCGGCGTCCCAGACGAAGCTGGAGATCAGCATCTCCGGCGGCACCGGCGACGCCGACCTGTACATCAAACAGGGCGCCCTGCCCACGACAAGCAGCTACGACTACCGCCCGTACCTGTCCGGCAACAACGAGTCGGTAACCATCAACAATCCCGCCGCGGCAACGTGGTACATCATGGTTCGCGGATTCAACGCGTTTTCGGGCGTCACCCTGCTGGCCAGCTACGGCGGCGGCGGCGCTGGCACGCTCCTGGAGAACGGCGTCTCTGTAACCGGCATTGCCGGCGCGAAAGCCAGCGAAACGCTCTTTCGCATCGAGGTGCCCAGCGGCCAAACGAGCCTGTCCATCGTCATCACGGGCGGCACAGGCGACGCTGATCTGTACGTCAAGTACGGAGCGAGCCCGACGGTGAGCAGCTATGACTATCGCCCGTACCTGGCCGGCAATGAGGAGACGGTCACTGCCCCCTCGCCGACCGGTGGGACGTGGTACATCATGATTCGGGGCTACAGCGCGTACACCGGCCTGACGCTGACCGCCTCCTACGGCGGCGTGATCATCCTTCAGGACGGCGTGGCCGTCACCGGCATCGCCGGCGCCCTGAACAGCATCACGTACTACCGCATCGACGTGCCCGAAGGGTACGACTCCATGCTGTTCATCATGTCCGGCGGCACCGGCAATGCGGACATGTACATCAAACAGGGAAGCAAGCCGACCACCTCCAGCTACGATTATGCCTCCATCAACTCGACCAACAACGAGAACGTCAGCATCGGCAGCACGGCCTTGGCAGGCTCCTGGTACATCATGCTCAGGGGGACGGCGGCATACAGCGGCGTGACGCTCAAGGCGGACTACCAGGCGCTCGCCAGCGTAACAACGCTCACGAACGGCACCCCCGTCGATGGAATCTCCGGCAGCCTGGGCACCGCGAAATACTACAAGATCACAGTCCCGAGCGGCCAGAGCAAGCTGGAAATCCAGATGTCCGGCGGCACCGGCGACGCCGATCTCTACGTCCGACTCGGCGAACTGCCGACCACAACGACCTATGACTATCGTCCGTACCTGACGGGCAACAACGAATCCGTCACCGTGAACAATCCGACCGCGGGCATCTGGTACATCATGATCCGCGGGCGCGCCGCCTTCGCCAATGTCACCCTGTTGGCGACCTACGGCGGCACCATACCGGACACGGTCACCGAACTGACGAACGGCGTGCCCGTCAGCGGGATCGCCGGCGCGGCCAGCAGTGAGACCTTCTACAAGATCGTCGTCCCGTCCGGCCAGACCAGTCTCGTCATCTTCACCTCCGGCGGCACCGGCGACGTGGATCTGTACGTCCGACTGGGCGCCAAGCCCACGACCAGCACCTGGGATTACCGACCGTATCTGATCGGCAACGAGGAAACGGTCACAATCAACACGCCGACGGCCGGAACGTACTACATCATGCTCCGCGGGTTCCAGGCGTACACCGGCGTAACGTTGAAGGCCACGTACACCGGGGTCTCCGACGACGCAATCGAACTCGACAACGGCGTGCCCGTCAGCGGGATCGCCGGCGCGGCCGGCAGTGAGAAGTTCTACAAGATCGTCGTGCCCGCGGGCCAGGACTCGCTGACGATCGAAATGTCCGGCGGCACCGGCGACGCGGACCTGTATGTCCGCAGGGGTTCCAAGCCCACGCTGACGAGCTACGACTATCGGCCCTACCTGATCGGAAATGCGGAGACCGTGGAAATCACGGACCCCGCCGCCGCGACATGGTACATCATGCTGCGAGGCTACCAGGCCTATACCGGCGTGACCCTGGTAGCCACCTACGGCACCCCCTTCACGGGCAATGACTTCACCGTGGATCCCAACGCCGTCGCCTGGTGGCGATTCGAAACCGGCAAATTGGGGGCCGACACGGTCGGCACCAACATCCTGACGAACCACGGCGTGACAGCCAACACGACGGACGTGAAGGAAGGCGTGAGTTCCGGCGACTTCGAGGCCAGCGAGAAGGATTATCTCTGGATCCCGGACGCGAACCTCTCCGCGGACTTCCCGCTGAGCAGCACGACGGCGCCCAAGAGGATCTCCGTAGCCTACTGGATGAAGCTGGAATCGCTTCCGATCACGAACTACACCTACGATTCGTTCTCGAAGGCCACTTCCACCGCGGCTCTGAACAGTATCGCCCTCATGGTCCACGCGAACGGAACCGTCGGGTTCTTCACCGGGTACAACAACGGCATGTCGTATGAGTCGAAGTGGACCGATCAGGCGGTCTCCATCGGCAAGTGGTATCACGTCGTCGTCACGTATCAGGACAGCAACCGGACCTTCCGCATCAACGTCTATGACGCAGACGCAGGGACGACCTTGTCCAATAGGACGGGCACGATGACTTACAACATCAGCGTAACCGACGCAGGCGTATACATCGGCGCCCGCAGCGATCTGTCGGCAAACCGGTACTTCGACGGTCTGCTGGATGAGATGGTCGTGTTCAACGACATCCTCACGACGGCGGAAATCGCACAGATCCGCGCAGGAACATACGGCAAGCCGTAAGAGTCGGATTGCCGAACTCTCGACGCAGGCCATGTCGTCCTGCGAAGAACGCGATGACAACCCCGGTTGGCCCGGGTCACCCCGGGCCAGCCGGGAAACCGTTTGCGAGATCTCTATGAAAGCCACCCATCCCAAGAAAGGCAGCCAGCCAGCAGATGTCGCTCCGACCCCCGCTTCCAGGCATGGTATGAAGCTGGACTGGGCGATTCTCCTGTATCCGGCATCCATTTTGGCGGCATTGGCCCTTCTGTACGTCGTAAACCGCTCGATCGAGCAGGAACCGCTCGTGCCGCTCGATCATCGAGGGAGCATCCAGCAAACAGCTTCGACATCCGATGGCTCTTCGTCCTCCGCGTCCGCGACGGGCGCCGGGTCGGCGATGTCTGTCGAACCAACACGCATTCCGGACGGGACGGCGTCCGTCGTAGCACGGGATGGCGCCGCGCCCGGTATCGCTCCGGCCGCAACCGCCGGAGGAGTCCGGACCATCGACCTCGATGGCCTGGAAGGATCTGCGAGAATCGCAGCCATGCTCCGAAATGCCGTTGTGCAGAACGACCAGGCGATGATCAAACAGTGCCTCGAAGAACTGGTCGCGATGGGCGACGACGCGGTGGCTTCCCTCGTGGACATGGTCAACGGCCAGGACGAGACCGGACTGTGGGCCGCGGAAGCCCTCGCCAGGATCGGCACCCCGTCGGCAACCGTCGCTCTGCTCGACACCCTGGGGCAGACCGAGGAGGGCCAGTTCAAGGAAGATCTCGCCGGTCGCGTTGCGGGCATCACAAATCACGAGAGCTGGCCTGTTCTGCTCGACGCCATGCTCCAGACGGAGGACGCCTCGGTCGCCCGGGCCGCCGGCGATTCCCTGGCCCGGATGGCGGACACACCGGTGATGGACGAGATCATCGCTCGGTACGAAGCCGCCACGAGCGAGGCCGAGATCGGGCGTCTCGCCCAATTGGTCAGCAATATCCAATCTCCGGCGGCCACGACCTCACTGCTGTCGCTGGCGGGAGGAGTCAGCGACGCGGTCCAGGACTGCCTCCAACAGGCGGCCATCGACGCCCTCTCGAACATCGGCGACGCCCAGTGCGTCAGCTACCTGCTGCGACGGCTGGAGGCAACGGCGCCGGGCGAAGGAACGAGCGTCTACAACGCCATCACCCAGATCGACAGCCAGGAGGGTTACGCCCAGCTTCTCTATGCGGCCGCCGGCAACAAAGAGGTTTCGGCTGAATACGGCCAAACCGCCGCCATCGAAGCCTTGGCGAATTACCCCTGCGAGCAGACGAGCGCCCTGTTGGAGCGTCTCGTCGCGGAAGGGTCGAACGAGAAGGTGGTTACGGCGGCCAGCCGGACACTCGACACCATTCAGAAGCGTCCCTATGCCGTCACAGCCAGCGCGGAGTCTCTCGACAAGTCCGCACAGATGCTGCCCATCGCCTCCACCTCGAAATAGCACGGCCGTGCGAGGTTTGCCGTTTTTTTGTTGATGTCACAAACCGCCGCGCGGTCTAATATGGGTGTTCCGGCATGGAGCGTCCTTGCCGAGCGTGGTTTCGTTCCTGCTCTGAAGCGAAATGGGAGGCTGAGGATGAGCACAGGAATTCCACAAGCGACCGTCCGAAACACGTGGGTATGGGTGGGTGTGATAGTCCTGCTGCCGGCCATGGCGTATGCCGGCGCCCCGAACACTCCGTCCGACCCCAATGCCAAACCCGTCACGAAAACCAGCACACCGCAGGCATTGCAGCAGTCGCCCAAGCCGCAGGCGTCCAGGCCGGTGCTGAAGCCCGGTGTTCGCACGCCCGCCTCGTTCACGCGGGACATGCCGCTCAGCGAGGCAATCGACATTCTGCGCACGTGCACGACGCCGCCATTGCCCATCATCGTGCTCTGGCGAGACCTCGACAGTGCGGGCATCTACCAGGACACCGCCATCGGCATCGATGGCATCCCCGGCCTTCGACTGCGCCAGTACCTCGACACGCTGGTGTCCTCGCTGTCGGCAGGCGCGTCGGCGAAAGTGGGTTACACAGTCCACCAAGGCCTGATCACCATCGCTACCACCTCGGCGCTGCCCGGGAGCAGGATGATCGCACGTGTCTATGACATCAGCGACCTGACGTCGCCGCCCTCAATGCCCTTCGGGCCGATGGGCTTCGGCAACATGGGGTACGGCAACTACGGCGGCGGCCCAGGCATGGGTTACGGCATGGGATCATCCTACATGCCCGGCGGATACTACGGCACAGGCGGCCCTGGCGGGCTTCCCGGAAGCACGGGGACCACACAGAGCACGTTCCGCCGCAGGTAACCCCTACCACATCGGGTCCCAGACCGGCAGCTTCTCGGCAGGCTGCTCCAAGATCTCGAGAATCTCCTCGGGCACAGAGTCGCGGTGCACGATGATCTTGTAGACGTTGTCCTCGAACCAGTCGTCGTACATGGTCCACAGGCCGCCTTTGCCGCGATCGGAGCCCCAACTGTTCTCCACGAGCCACTTGACCGGCTTGCCGTCCTGGAGGTCCACGCCGATGAAGACCATGCCGTGATTGATGGTGCCGTCGCGAAACAGGAGCCGTTGGGTCTTGGCCAGGCCCAGATCGAGATCGTAGACCGATTCGTAGTCGTACAGATTGCGGGCCATGATGCCCTTGCCGCTGTCCTGGTCCGGCGACACGTCCGCGTCGAAGCAGACCGCTTTGTTGTCCAGAAGCACCTTGATCACCAACTCTTTGAGGGTCTGGATCTCGACATTCGCATAGTTCAGGTTGCGCCCGTCATAGAGGCTCTTCGTCAGATCGATCTCGTAGTGCTTGCCCTTGGCGTGCATCGGGTCGTCGCCGATATTGACGAATTCGCGAAGATTGAGCCCGACGCATTCGCGGTAGAACGACTGCGGCGTGTAGACCCGGGACTTGCTCCACTTCTGCTGCACCTTGTAGTCATCCTTGGGCTTGTCCTCGTCCTCTTCGTCTTCGTCATCCCCTTCTTCGTCGTCATCCTCGTCGTCGCCTTCCTCTTCCGCATCGGACTCGTCCTTCAGTTCGGCGCCCTTGCCTGTGTGTCGCCACGTAAATTCGACCGGGGGTTCGCCGAGATTCAGGACGAGCATGCGATAGACCTCGGCCATCATCCGCTCCTTGGCCACGCGCATCTGCTTGACCGACCCGGTGTCCTTGTAGATCTCCCGCAGCTCGACCGCATGGTTTCGCAGGAGCCGGCCGAGAAGACGGTTCATCATGGCGGTCCCTTCGGAACTGGCGGTCTCGAACATGGCTTCCCGGGGGACCACGCCGTACTTGCCCACGAGGTCCGCGAAGTTCTCGAAATACCCCCCGTCCGGGCACGGGTCCTGGAGCAGGAACACTACGTCGCGATCCAGCAGGTCGCGGTCGCGGAACTCGATCATGCACTCGAGGAACTTGTTCGCCTTCTCCATCTTGTCCCAGAACTGCAGGTAGATCTGCGAGAACTCGAAGTCGTCCAGTTCGAGCTTGTTCATCAGGACCGGCTTGATCATGTTGAAGCCTGCGAACATCCAGCACCGTCCGCTGCCCTTCTGGTTGCTGATGCCCCTGGTCTTGATCTTATGGCTGAACTTGGTGTCATGATCGGCGAGAATCTCGCGGTTTTGCGAGATGTCCTTGATCCCGGCGTTCGTCAGGGCGTTCCGCGTCGCCCGGGCGTGGGCGTCCATCTTGAATTCGCTGCGGATTCTCGCAACCTTCTCCTGCGTCAGAGCCCCCTCCTGCGCGAAGACGCCGACCGCCGACACCATCAGAACCAGACACAACACTGCGGACCACTTCATGCCCTGCTTCATATCGGACCTCCACAAAAGACATATCGTTTGCGGCCATCGTAGTGGCGATGCCGCCGGTGTCAAGGACGATCTCAAGACTTGCGGCGTTTCGGGCCGCGGCGTATCATTTCCGGTTCGTGGTATTCGAGGTCTCAGGTGATGCAGGATCGACATATGGCAGATGCACGGGAGTTCTGGGGACCGAGCGGACCTATCGCGGCGGCCATGACGGGCTTCGAGGCCCGCCCGCAGCAGATCGAGATGGCTGCCGCAATCGAACAGGCGTTCGCGGACGGGCGGCACTTGGCCGTCGAGGCCGGCACCGGCGTCGGCAAGAGCTTCGCCTATCTGGTCCCGGTCATCCGTCGAATCTGCGAGAGCAAGCTCAAGGCGGTCGTCAGCACGTTCACGATCACCCTCCAGGAACAGCTCAGCCACAAGGACATCCCCTTCCTGAAAGGGTGCCTGCCCCAGTCGTTCGAGGCGGTCCTGGCCAAAGGACGCGGCAACTACCTGTGCAAGCGGAGGCTTGATTTCGCCTATCGGATGCAGCAGTCGCTGTTCGGACCCGCCTCGCACGAGCTGGACGCCATCCGCCAGTGGGCCCAGACGACCGAAGACGGCTCGCTCAGCGATCTGTCGTTCCTGCCCAGCCGCTCGACGTGGGACAAGGTCCGCAGTGAGCACGGGAACTGTCGGGGACGCAAGTGCCCCCATTATCGCGGCTGCTTCTACACCCTCGCGAGGAAGAAATGGGACCAGGCGGACCTCGTCGTCGCCAATCACGCCCTGCTGTTGAGCGACCTGACGCTCAAGGAGCAAGGCGTCGGCCTGCTGCCCGACTACAAGATCGTCGTCCTCGACGAGGCCCACAACCTCGAACGGGTCGCGGAGGAGCACTTCGGCATCGACATCACGAACCATCGGGCGAAGTACCTCCTGGACGAGCTGTACAATCCCCGCACGCACCGCGGTCTGCTGGCCCATAGCGACGGAGACGAGGTCATCAAGCTGGTCGGCGAGACCGGCACCGCCGCAGGCGACTTCTTCCGGAAGGTCCAGGCCTGGTATGATACCGAAAAGGACAAGACCAATGGCCGGTGCCCCGCCCGCTTCGTCAACGACACGCTCTCGTCGAACCTCAAGGACCTGCGAAAGGCACTGGGCAAACTGGGCAAGGAGACCGACGATCCGGACAAGCAGTTCGAGATCGCCCGGTCCGCTGACCATTGCACCGCCTTGATCGACGACATCGACAATTTTCTGTCGCAGGAGCAGACCGACCGCATCTACTGGGTCGAGGCCGAGGGCAAGGCCGGGCGGACCATCCGCCTGCGAGCGGCGCCGCTGAACGTCGGACCCGACGTCCGGCGGTGTCTCTTCAGCAAGTACAGTCCCGCGATCCTTACCAGCGCGACCCTCAGCACGGGCGCCGACGGGGCATTCGATTTCTTCGCCGGCCGAATCGGTCTGACCGACTTTCGCGGCCTGCGCCTCGACTCCCCGTTCGACTACGAGAAACAGGTCTCGCTGTACATCGAAAGAGACATGCCAAACCCAAACGAACCGGGATTCCTCACCGCCGCGGCGGACGCCATCAGGAAGTACGTGCGAAAGACCGCCGGACGGGCCTTCGTCCTGTTCACCAGCTATCAGATGCTCGATAACATGGCCGAGCAGCTCGAAGACTGGCTGACGGAAAACGGCTTTGCTCTGCTCCGACAAGGGGCCGAAATGGACCGCAGCGAGATGATCGCTCGGTTCAAGCGGACCGGCAACAGCGTTCTCTTCGGCACGGACAGTTTCTGGCAAGGCGTTGATGTCCCCGGCGAGGCGCTCTCGAACGTGATTATCGTCCGCCTGCCGTTCGCGGTGCCCGATCAGCCGCTGTTGGCGGGCCGGCTCGAACAGATCCGCCAGCAAGGGGGCAACCCGTTCAACGACTACCAGCTTCCGTCGGCCATCATCAAATTCAAGCAGGGTTTCGGACGCCTGATCCGCAGCAAGACCGACACCGGGATCGTGGTCGTGCTGGACAGTCGGATCGTGAACAAGCGCTACGGCGGCCAGTTCCTCGCCGCCATCCCCAGGTGCAAGATCGAGGTCGTCGATGGTCGGTTTCCCGAGGATCCATGACGCGCGGCGAACGAAGAAGTTCGCGGCCCTCTGCCTTCTACTCCTGTCCACCTGCGCCATCCCGGCCAGGGCAACCGCTGAGGGCCCGATCGCATCGCCCGAGCCTGGCTGGCCGCAGTGGCGGGGTCCGCGGCGCGACGGCGTCTGCGATGAGAAAGGCCTGCTCGCAAGTTGGCCGCAAGACGGTCCCACGCTGCTCTGGAAGATCGACGGTCTCGGCAAAGGCTGGTCCTCGCCGATCGTCGTGGGCGAACGGATCTACATCACCGGCGACGTCGGCGACGATCTGATCGCGTACGCCCTCGACTTGGACGGCGCTATCCAGTGGCAGGTCAAAAACGGACGCTCATGGAAGACCCCTTACGGCGGAGCGAGAGCCTGTTGCGCCTACTCAGAGGATCGGGTGTACAATCTGAACGCCCACGGGCGACTGGCGTGCCTGGATGCCGCTTCGGGTCGGGAACAGTGGGCGGTTCATATCCTCGAACGTTTCCAGGGCAAGAACATCACCTGGGCTCTCAGCGAGTGCCTGCTCGTCGATGGCGAGCGGGTCATCGTCACGCCTGGCGGAAGACGAGCCCTCATGGCCGCCTTGGACAAACACACAGGCGAGACACTCTGGACGACCGAGCCGCTCGAAGACGATCTCGCGTCGCACTCCTCGCCCATCCTGTTCCTGTGGGGTGGCAGGCGGATCATCGCCAATTGCTCCTCGGCGCACGGCTTCGGCGTCGATGCCGACACCGGCAAGCTGCTCTGGACGGTGCCGCTGAAGAATCCGCACGGCGTCAATACCTCGACCCCGATCTACGGCTCAGGCAGCGTGTTCTTCGTGACCCCCTATTCCGAGTACGGGCGACTCTACCGGCTCGCATCGAACGACCAGGGCATGGCCGCCGCACATGTGTGGACCTCGCCCATCGACACGGTGACCGGCTGCGGCGTGCTGGTCGACGGCATCCTCTTCGCCTCGGGCTACCGCGACGCGAAATGGTGGCTGGGCATCGACTGGCAAACAGGCCGGACAAAGTGCGAACTAAGGGACCTGACCACAGGCGCCGCGATCTGGGCCGACCAGCGGCTCTACGTCCTCGACGAGCGAGGCATGGTCGCCCTGCTGAAGCCCGGTCCCGACAGCATGGAAATCGCCGGCCAGTTCCGACTAACCAATGACGAGGTCCGAGACGCCTGGGCCCATCCCGTCCTCCTCAACGGTCGGCTCTACCTCCGCTATCACGACACCCTCTGGTGCTACGACGTGAAACAGCGGCCATAGCAGCGTGGGTACATGGATCTGGATATTCCCTGCTTCGCCGGCTATAATGCATAGAGTGCCCCGAGCGGCACGAAAGGCAGGTTGATTCAGATGTACAAGAACAAGATCGAGCATCTCATCCCGGCGATGGCGTGCCTCGCGATACTGATGGCAGGCACGGCCTCGGCAGACGTCCATATCGGCATCGGCTTCGGGCCGGTCTTCGGCCCCCACCATCCGTATCACCACCACGGGTGGTACGGCGGTTGGTGTGCCTGGCCGGACTACTATTGGTGCGATCCCTGGTGGGATCCCTGGCCGGTCGTGGTCGTTCCCCCGGTTGTCGTACACCGACAGAAGGTCGTCGTCGAAGAGGACAAGCCCGCCCCGCCGCGGCCGAAGGTCGAGAGGATCGAGCCGCTCACCGAGCAGCAGTTGCTCCAGAGAAACGAACTCGTCGAAACGCTCAAGATCGGCGACGTGGACCATCGAGCCCAGGCGGTGCGAGATCTCGAGCAATTCGCCCGCGACGAGAAAGCCCGGACCGCACTGGAACGGGCCCTGTCGAAGGACTGCGATGTGCAGGTCCGCAAGGCGGTGGCCGAGTTGTTCAGCCGTGTGAGAGACCCCAAGACGGTGCCCGCCCTGAGGCGGGCCTACGCCCAGGACGAAGACCGCAGCGTTCAGCAGGCCGCCTACAGGGCCCTCATCATGATCGAAGGCTACGACGGCCTGTAGATCGGCTCGCGCATGACCGCCCCGCCGGCGTGGTGCCCAACGCCGACGGAAAACGGCAGATCTTGATCGCCCTGTGACGAATCATCGGAAAGGGTGCATTGTGCAGCCAGAACCGTCGATCAGACAAGCACTCACGATGATGTCTTGTGTGGCGCTGACTGTGATGGCTGTAAGGAAATCCTCTGGAAGCAGACGCGCTGGGTGGACTACTCCAGGCCAATTGAGACCGGAGCGATCGAGGGCATCACGCTCTTCGACCACCCGCACAACCCGAATCATCCGTCCTGTTTCCACGTCCGTGACAACGGCTGGATGGGGGCTTCGTTGACCTTCGATGGTCCACGAGAGATCACAGCAGACAAGCCGCTGCATGTCCGCTACGGCCTATACGTCCACAGCGACCAGCCCCCCGCCGGTGACATCGAGAGGTAGTGGAAGAAGTGCGTCGCCCTGCTGTGATCCTCCGGGCGGGTCGAACAGTCAGATTTTCCGCTTTTCCTGATTGCCCCTGTGCTTCGGGCACGGTAGAATCCCCCCCTTAGTGTTCTTTAACGGATTGTGTTGGTTTTGTTGGAGGTTTCGCCATGAAAAAGGCAATGTTGTGTTTGGCGATGGTAGCCATCATTTTCAGTCAGGGATGCTGCACGATATTCCGCGACGGCACAGAAACTCTCAACATCAAGTCGAACCCGGCGGGGGCCAAGGTGGAAGTCGGCCCGTATCAAGGCGTAGCACCCTGCACGCTGGCGATCCCAAGGGGCAAGAGCTTCCCCGTTCAGGCAAGCTACATGGGCAGGACCAAGACGCAGGCCTTGGACAAGGGAGTTGACGTGCTCTACTTCGTCAACATCCTGGTCTGGCCGGGCTTGATCGTCGATCTGGCCACCGGCAAGATGTGGCAGTACGAGCAGACAGATTACACCTTTGATTTCACCGTGAACTGACAGGAACCCAGAGACACGCGGTTTCACATCCTGTCACACGAAAGACAAAGGGGCCGCCAACGCAGACTGTCGCGTTGGCGACCCCTTCTTTCTTCTGATGGGATGCGCACCCTGCTGTGCGGTCACGCCTTGGGATAGCCGCCCAGGTACTCGGTCTTCGGCAGTTGCCCGGCCAACGGCGCGGCGTACTCCACAAAGGCCTGTGTGACGCCGTTGCCCTCGTCGTTGAGGTACTCGGCGGGCATCGACTTGGTCTTCTCCGCGACGTTCTTGAGTTCCGTGCGGAACAACTCGACGCCGTAGTTCTTGCCGTTGCCGGTCCGCTTCATGGCAACTGAGCCGTTGTCTTCCACCATCGCGTACTTGACCGCCTCGCGGCCGCAACGACGGGCCTCGTCTACGTCCGTCGCGGATTGGAGACCCGGGAAGCTCCGCTGCAGATAGCCGAAGGTGTCCGCCCGGACTCGCTTGATCTTGAGATTGTTCTTCACCTGCGCCGCCAGGAAGTCGGCGAGCGCCCCGGTGCCGGAGAGCTGGATGTTGCCGTGCGGGTCCTTCTCGGCATCCTGGGCGATCTTCTTGACCCAGGTCTCACCGTCGGCGTCGCACATGCCCTCGCTGACCGCGATCACGCAGCGATTGAGTCTCTTGTAGACAGACTCCACGTCGCTGAGGAACTTGCCGATCGAGACCGGACGCTCCGGGAAGTACAGCAAGTGCGGACCGTCATCGTCTCGCGTCTTGCCGAGGGCGGCAGCCGCGGTCAGGAAGCCCGCGTGCCGGCCCATGATGACGTCGATCTTCACGCCCGGCAGGGCCCGGTTGTCCAAGTCGTCCCCCATCACGGCACAGGCGACGAACTTGGCCGCGGTGCCATAGCCGGGGCAGTGGTCGGTGACGAGCAGGTCGTTGTCCACCGTCTTGGGGACGTGGAAGGCCCGGATGTCGAAATTGCCCTCGTCGGCAACGGTGTTGAGGATGTACGCGGTGTTGGCGGAGTCGTTGCCGCCGATGTAGAAGAAGTAGCGGATGTTGCGTTTCTTGAAGACCTCCAGGATGCGGCGGCAATACTCAGCGTCCGGCTTGTCCCGGCTGGTCCCCAGCGCCGACGATGGCGTCGTCGCCACGGTCTCCAGCGTCGAGGCCGAGAGCTTGCTCAGGTCTACGAACTCGTCTTTGACCATACCCGCGACGGCATGGACCGCCCCATAGATGGTTTGAATTTCCGGGTGCTTCTTGGCCTCTTCAATGACGCCGACCAACGAGGCGTTGATCACCCCGGTCGGCCCGCCGGACTGCCCTACTACCGCATTTGCCTTCGGTGCACTTGTCATATTCGATTCTCCATACCCTAGTAGACGGACGCCGGTACAATGGGTCGCCCATCAGCCTGAACCATACCTCTCTCCGTACAGACGGGTTATTATACAGGCAATCGGTGACGACTCAAGGGGTAACGGAAGAAACAATGGACCGGGCCTTTTGGACCGCGGTCCGCAGTTCTTCGATCCAGATGCGGTTACCGTCGCTATTGGGGTGGACACCGTCGCCGTCCTGGAGAGGGGCCGCGAGATTGCCGTCGGCATCCACCAGTCGGCTGGTGGGGTCCGCGAACACCCAGCGCGGGTTCTCCGAGCACAAGTCTCTCAACGAAGCGTTGAACTCGCGAATCCTGGCGTTGACGCCCTCCTCAGGAGGCAACGTCCGTCGCTCATTCACAGGCAGAATCGCGCAGCACACCACCGGCACAGCCGGCGGAACGGCCTCCAGAATCCGCCGGTAGTTCTCGATGATCTGCCCGTTGTCCCGGCGGTTCATGTCGTTCGGGCCAATCTCCAGAACCAGCGCCGAGGCGCGAAGCAGCGACCGGTAATGGGGCAACCTCGTGAGCACGCCGACGGTTGTATCGCTGCCGATCCCGTAGTTCACCGACGGACACGCCACCGCGTCGGTGCAGAGCCCCTGGGTCAGGCTGTCCCCGATAAACACGACGGCCCCGTCGGGCACGTTCCCGTCCATGCGGAGGTGGTAGCGGAGCATCCTGTGGAAGTGTTCCGTCATCTCGGGACGCTGAGATGTCCCCTCGCCAGGGCTTCGCGGCACCTGGGAAAACAGGGCAGACTGCCACAATACGACCGCGAGGACTCCGCAAATGACGGCAGGACAAGCTATAACCGCACTTCGCCGCATGATTCAACTCCAACATCCAATAACGGGCCCATGCCGAGTGTCTCACGTCGTTCAGCATGACAACTCGGGCGCGCCAGCCGGAAGACCAGTCACACCCCAGGACAACTCCCCCGCCGGCTATTCGAGGGTCCTCAGGGTAGTCGTGACCTCGACGGAGACAGGTATGGAAACACCCTGAGACTGTTCTCCTGTCGTTGGCATCTGGACCTCACCCTGGAAATGGGCCTTCAATTCCCTGGCGAGCAGCCAGCCGGTCTGACGTTCGATCCGCAAGATGGCGTTGGAAGAGCCGCCCAGCTTGGTGGTCATCGTCGTCTGCCCGGTTCCCTCGACCAGCGGCTCCTCGTCCAGACTTCTCTGACCGGCCACTTGGATCGTACAGACGTCCGGCTCGACCGACGTGACCGTGTACGTACCGGCCATCGGTATCCGCGAGCCTATACCGACTGCGGACGAGTCCTGCCAAGTATCGCCTCTTCGCAGAGGCTTGTCCGGCAGGGCAACGACCATGCTGCTCAGCAGTTCACCGATCTTCTCCCTGCCGAGAACAGGGAACTTCTCCAGTTTGCTCTTCATATCGAGCACGCGGTTCTCGCGCGAGCCGAACTGTTCGTCGCTCTTCCGGATGGCCTCGTCGGCTCTGTCCTTGAGTCGCTCTCGCATCGCGGCGTCCTCATCCTGCACGCGCCGTTCTGCGGCGGCCTGAAACAGGGCGTCCAGGTTGAGGTCTGCGATCTCGCCGCCTGGCGACACGTGGATCGTGAACCGGCTGCCAAGGAACGGGGCGCAGAGCTCCGCCATCATGTTCCTCTCACCGGGAGGCTGGGCGGAATCGTACTCGCCGGCAGTCTGGCCCGCTGCCTCCGACTTCAAACGTACCGCAGCCAGACTGACAGCGACCGCGACGGTCCCGTCGGCAGGCGGTTCCAGCACTTCCAGGTCGAAATCCATGGACTCGGTAGCCGTCATGCCCTGCTGTTGCCCCTCCTCTTCTGCGGCCTGGGTTACCTTCGTCGTGAGCTGCACCTTCCGCTTCGTCCCAGGGGCAGGACGGAACCGCAGGCGAATCGCCCCCGCGGCCTTGGCGGACGAGGCCGCAGAAGCAGCCGGTTGCGCCGGCTGATCCGTGGTCGCTGCTTCCCGTTGGGCCCGAGCCGCTCCCATCAGGTCTTCCACCTGGCGGGAACCCCTGGACCGCAGGACAACGACCAGAATCACGCCCACGATGACCACGACCGCCGCGATGCCGGCGACAATGGCAATGAGCCGGCGATCCCGTTCCTTCGGCCGACCGGCCGCGTAGGCGGGTTCCTCGTCCGAGTCTTCATCCACCTCAGACGGCAACGAATCGTCGGACTCCACCGACGCGGCCTCCGACAAGGCTTCGAGATCCGCCTGTTCGACCGGTTCTTCCTCGACCGCGGGCACCACGACGACGTGCTTGCACTGGGGGCACTTGCCCTTCTTGCCGGCGTGTCGATCATCCACACTGATGAGCCGGCCGCAGTGTCCGCACGCGAACTTGATCATGGTTGAATCTCCCCACAATGATTCCGCATTCTCAGGACGGCCCAGGTGACACCAGGCACCGCAGTCATCTTATTGTAACAACGACAGGCCGGCAATGCACAGGTAAATCCCGCCGGGGCACGGACCACGGAGCGGCGTGCGACTCATTCTTCTGGCAGCCGAATGAGACTTGTCATGCTCAGGCAAAACCGAAGCATCTGGGCGCCGAACGAGACGTTTCGCCATTCTCTGGCCAGATTCTTCGCTGCGCTCCTAAGAAACTAACTCCCCGGAGTCTATATTGACCATGGCATAACCCATTTGTCTGGCACGTTTTGCGAGGGATTTGAGCGATTGCTGTTGATAGCGGCGTTCATAAGCCTGCTGGCCTTGATCG
>Ga0209200_1000184_pt1 | contig 70605 bp, 63 predicted proteins | sample AD_UKC033_MetaG_FD_184406 | JGI IMG/M metagenome (GOLD analysis project Ga0209200, IMG submission 184406) | Active sludge microbial communities of municipal wastewater-treating anaerobic digesters from USA - AD_UKC033_MetaG (SPAdes) (version 2) | ecosystem: Engineered > Bioreactor > Anaerobic >...
CCGGCAGCACGACGTCGGCCAGCGCCGCGGTCTCGGTGAGGAAGATGTCCTGCACCACCAGCATCTCGAGCGAGGCCAGGGCTTCGCGCGCATGCTGCACGTCGGGGTCGCTCATCGCCGGGTTCTCGCCCATGATGTACATGCCGCGCACGCGGCCGGCGTGGATCGCGTCCATCACCTCGACGACCGTGAGCCCTGCCTGCGCGTCGAGCTGCGCGATGGGCACACCCCAGGCGGCGGCCACGCGCTCGCGCGCCGCGAGTTCGCCCACGCGCTGGTAGTCCGGGTACATCATCGGAATCAGCCCGGCGTCCGACGCGCCCTGCACGTTGTTCTGCCCGCGCAAGGGGTGCAGTCCCGTGCCGCGGCGTCCGATCTGTCCGGTCGCCAGCGCGAGCGCGATGAGGCAGCGCGCGTTGTCGGTCCCATGCACGTGCTGGCTCACGCCCATGCCCCAGAGGATCATCGAGGCGCGGCTCTTCGCGTAGAGCCGCGCCACCGCGCGCACCGTCTCGGGGGCGATGCCGCTGACGGCCTGCATGCGCTCGGGCGAAAAGCCCTTGACGTTCGCGGCCAGTGCCTCGAAGCCCTCGGTGCGATCGGCGATGAAGCGCTCGTCGACCAGCCCCTCGTCGACGATGACGTGCAGCATCGAGTTCAGCAGCGCGACGTCGGCGCCGGGGCGGAACTGCAGCACGTGCGTGGCGATGCGCGCCAGCTCGCCGCGGCGCGGGTCCATCACCACCAGCTTCGTCCCGCGCTCCACCGCATTCTTGATCCAGGTGGCCGCCACCGGGTGGTTCACGGTCGGGTTGGAGCCGATCACGATCACCACCTCCGCGTCCAGCACGTCGATCACCGGGTTGCTGACGGCGCCGGAGCCGATGCCTTCAAGCAGCGCGGCCACGCTCGACGCATGGCACAGGCGCGTGCAGTGGTCGACGTTGTTGCTGCCGAAACCCAGCCGCACGAGCTTCTGGAAGAGGTAGGCCTCCTCGTTGCTGCCCTTGGCCGAGCCGAAGCCCGCGAGCGCGCGTCCGCCGTGCACGTCGCGCAGCCGGGCCAAGGCGCCGCCCGCGCGCGCCAGCGCCTCCTCCCAGCTCGCCTCGCGGAAGAGCCGGTGCAGGTCGCGCTGCGGGTCGAAGGGCGCGTGCGCATCCTTGGCCACGCCTTCGCGCCGCACCAGCGGCACGGTGAGCCGCTGCGCGTGGTGCACGTAGTCGAAGCCGTAACGTCCCTTGACGCACAGCCGCCCCTGGTTGGCGGGGCCATCGCGCCCGTCGACCTGGATGATGCGGTCGTCCTTGACGTGATAGGTGAGCTGGCAACCGACGCCGCAGTAAGGGCACACGGATTCGACGCTGCGATCGGGAACGACGGCAGCGACGCCGCCCGCGGGCGCGATCGCGCCGGTCGGGCAGGCCTGCACGCACTCGCCGCAGCCGACGCAGGTCGAAGCCCCCATGGCATCGCCCTGGTCGAAGACGATCTGCTCCAGTGCACCGCGGAATGCGAGGCCGATGACGTCGTTGCCCTGCACCTCGCGACAGGCGCGCAGGCAGCGCGTGCACTGGATGCAGGCCTCCAGGTTGACCGCGATCGCCGGGTGCGAGGGGTCCGCAGCGAAGGCAGGCCGCGCCGGAAAGCGCGAACGGCCGATGCCGAGATCCTCGGCCCATCGCCGCAACTCGTCGTCGCGGCGCAGCGCGGCTTCGGGCATGTCGGCCTGCAGCAGCTCGATCACCAGGCGCTGGCTGGTACGCGCGCGCTCGCTGGCCGTGTGCACGACCATGCCCGGGCTCGCCTGGCGGCAGCAGGAAGCGGCGAGCACGCGCTCGCCCTCGACCTCGACGACGCAGGCACGGCAGTTGCCCACCGGCCGCAGGCCGTCGCCCAGGCACAGGTTGGGGATGACGATGCCCTCGCGCTCGGCGACGCCGAAGATCGTCTCGCCTTCCCGGGCCTGCACGCGACGGCCGTCGAGGCTGAATTCGACGAAGCCGCTCACGAGGGCACCTCGTCGGGGAAGTAGCGCATGAGGCAATCCACGGGATTGGGCGCGGCCTGCCCGAGGCCGCAGATCGACGCGTCGCGCATCACCTGCCCGAGCTCGGTCAGCAGCGCGCGGTTCCACACCGGCGCCTGCATCAGCAGGCTGGCCTTGGCGGTGCCGTTGCGGCAGGGCGTGCACTGGCCGCAGCTCTCGTGCTCGAAGAAGCGCATCAGGTTGCGCGCGACCTGCGCGATGGAATCGTGCTGCGAGATCACGACGACGGCCGCGCTGCCGATGAAGCAGCCGTGCGCTTGCAGCGTGTCGAAGTCCAGCGGCACGTCGGCCAGCCGCGCCGGCAGGATGCCGCCCGAGGCGCCCCCGGGCAGGTAGGCCTTCAGTTCGTGGCCCGGCAGCATGCCGTCGCAGTGCTCGTCGACGAGCTCGCGCAGCGTGATTCCCGCGGGCGCGAGCTTCACGCCGGGCGTGCGCACGCGGCCGCTGACCGAGAAGCTGCGCAGGCCCTGGCGGCCGTGACGGCCATGCCCGGCCCACCAGGATGCGCCGCGCTCGACGATGTCGCGCACCCAGTAGAGGGTCTCGAAGTTGTGCTGCAGCGTCGGCCGCCCGAACAGGCCCACCTGTGCGACGAACGGCGGACGCAGCCGCGGCATGCCGCGCTTGCCCTCGATCGACTCGATCATCGCCGACTCCTCGCCGCAGATGTAGGCGCCTGCCCCCCTGCGCAGCTCGATTCGCGGCAACCCCGGGGTCGGCGGCGTCGCCGCCAGCGCGGCGAGTTCACGCTGCAGCAGCGTGCGACAGCCATGGTACTCGTCGCGCAGGTAGACATAGACCGCTTCGGCCTGGACCGCCCAGGCGGCGATCAGCATGCCCTCCAGGAAGCGGTGCGGATCGCGCTCGAGATACCAGCGGTCCTTGAAGGTGCCGGGCTCGCCTTCGTCGAGATTCACCGCCATCAGCCGCGGCGCCGGCTGCGCGAGCACGCTGCGCCACTTGCGTCCGGTCGGGAAGCCTGCGCCGCCCAGGCCGCGCAGCGACGAGGATTCGAGCTCGGCGATGACGTCCCCGGCGTGGCGCCGCCCGCTCGCGCACTCGCGCAGCAAGGCGTAGCCGCCAGCCGCCCGATACGCGGCCAGATCCACGTACGGCTCGGGCTCGTGCGTGCGCAGGCCCTGGGCCACGGCGGCCTGCACCGCCTCGGGCGTGGCATGGCGCAGCGGGTGCTGGTGCACGACGGCCACCGGCGCCGTCTCGCAGCGCCCGACGCAAGGTGCCGGAACCACGCGCACCGTGGTGCCCAGCAGGGCCGGCAGGCGGGCCAGCAGATCGCGCGCGCCGGCCAGCTCGCAGGCCACGCCGTCGCACACGCGCACCGTCAGCGCCGGCGGCGCCGGCACGTCGCCGCGCTCGTCCTCGTGCACGACGTCGAAGTGGTGATAGAAGCTCGCGACCTCGAAGACCTCGGTCTGCGCCAGCTGGAGCATCTCGGCCAGCGCCGCCAGGTGCGGCGTGCCGAGCTGGCCGAAGCGGTCGTTGATCGCGTGCAGGTACTCGATCAGGCGCTCGCGCCGCAGCGCTTCGCGGCCCAGCAGCGCGCGCACTTCCTCGCGTCGCAACGCGTCGACGCGGCGCCCCTTGGGCGCTTGCCGACGCCGCTCGCGCGAAGGCGCTTGCGGGTCGGTCGGAACGATGGGAATGACAGGGGCGTTCACGCACGCGGGCCGCTTGCCGGCAGCACTCGGTTGGCCAAGGCCGAACGAGTCTAGATCAGGGCCGAAAATCCCGTGCTGGCACGGCTCATCGAAATCCATGCGCGCCGCGGGCTCGCAGCGCGCCCGATCCCCTTCACGGGGCGCCCTCCAGGACCGCCAGCGTGAGCCGCGAGACGCAGACCGGGCGCTCCTGCCCGTCGACGATGTCGATCTGCCAGACGTGCGTGCTGCGGCCGCGATGGACCGGCCGCGTGACGCCGCTGATCCAGCCCGACTTGACGGCGCGGAGGTGGTTGGCATTGATGTCCAGGCCGACCACGATGCGCCCCTCGGGCACGCTGAAGGCCGCGCCGCAGGAGCCCAGCGTCTCGGCCAGCAGCACGGAGACGCCGCCGTGCAGGATTCCCAGCGGCTGACGCGTGCGCGTGTCCACCGGAGCGCGGGCGCGGATGAAGTCGTCGCCGACCTCGAGGAACTCCATACCCAGGTGCTCGGGCGCGGTGCCGACGTGCACGGCGTGCAGGATCTCGATGGAAAGCGGGCGGGTCCAGATCGCGGGCATGGTGTCGTTCTCTCTCGGTGGATGGACGGAGGATTCTTCACGCCGCGTGGCGCGCGCGCAGCAGCTCGACGATGACGCCAGCCATGCGCGCTGCGGCGCCGCGGTGCGCCTGCGCGAAGCCCGCCGCCTGCGCGGCCATCGCTGCGCGCTCGGCGGTGCCGAGGAGCGCGCCGGCCCGCGCCACCGCGGCCGGCAGGTCGGGAACGCGCTGCGCCGCGCCGGCCGCGATGGCGTCTTCGGCGGCGGCGGCGAAGTTGAAGGTGTGCGGTCCCAGCAGCAGCGGGCAGCCGCAAGCCGCGGCCTCGATCAGGTTCTGCCCGCCCAGCGGCGCGAAGCTGCCGCCCAGAAGCGCGACGTCGGCGAGCGCATAGTAGAGCGGCATCTCGCCGATCGAGTCGCCGATCCAGACGTCGGCACCTGCGGCTTCGGCGGAGGGGGCGTCGGCAAAGGCGCTGCGGCGCAACACGCGCGGCAGGACCGCCGCCGCGAGCGCGGCGACCTCCTCGAAACGCTGCGGATGCCGCGGCACGAGCAGCAGCAGCGGCCGCGCGCAGGGCAGCGTGCTCCAGGCCGACAGCAGCGCCGCCTCCTCGCCTTCGCGTGAACTCGCCATCAGCACCACCGGCCGCGCCAGCGCCTGCCGCCAGCGCCTGCCGCGCGCGAGCAGCGCGGCGTCGGGCTCGAGGTCGAACTTCAGGTTGCCCATCACCTGCACCGACATCACGCCGGACTCCCGCAGGCGCCGCGCATCGGCCTCGGTCTGCGCCAGCGTGCGCGTGAGCGCGGCCAGCGCCGGCTGCAGCAGCGCGCGCAGGCGCCGGCCCTTGGCCCGGCTCTTCTCCGACAGGCGGGCATTGGCGAGCACCATCGGCACCCCCGCCGCGCGCGCGGCGACGAGCAGATTGGGCCAGATCTCGGTCTCCATCAGCACGCCCACGGCCGGGCGCTGCGCGCGCAGGAATCGACGCACCGCCCCCGGCGTGTCGTAGGGCAGCCAGGCCTGCGCGTCGCCGCGCCGCAGCAGCGCGCGCCCGGCCTCGCGACCGGTGGCGGTGCCGTGCGTGAGCAGCAGGCGCACGCCGGGCCGCGCGCGGCGCAGCGCATCGACGAGCGCGCCGGCAGCGCGCGTCTCGCCGAGCGAAACGGCATGGATCCACACGCGCCCGCGCGGCGGCGTTCGCTCCGGATAGAGGCCCAGCCGCTCACCCCAGGCCTGGCGGTACAGCGGTTCGCGCGCGCCGCGCCACCACAGCCGCGCAAGATAGGCCGGCGTCAGCAGCCGCAGCAACAGGGAGTAGCCGGCGCGCGCCAGCGCGGCCTTCATCGGTGCAGGCCTGCGCGCGCCGTCGACTCGCGCCGCCGCGTCTCTGCGCCGCGGCCCATCAGTGGACCGCGCCGCCCACCTGCGCATCGGGCTTGATGCTGCGCAGCGCCTCCAGCATGCGCGTCTGGATGCGGTGCAGCGCCGTCGGCGTGTGGCCCTCGAAGCGAAGCACCAGCACCGGCGTCGTGTTGCTCGCGCGGATAAGGCCGAAGCCGTCGGCGAAGTCCACGCGCAGGCCGTCGATGGTGCCGACCTCGCCGTCGGCGAAGGCCAGGCGTCCCGCTGCGACGCCGGCCAGCAGTGCCTCCACCAGCGCATGATGCTCGCCCTCGGCACAGGCGACGTTGAGTTCGGGCGTGCTGTGGCTGCTCGGCAGCGCGTCCAGCAGCGCGCTCGGGTCGGCATGGCACGAGAGGATCTCGAGCAGCCGCGCCGCGGTGTAGGTGGCATCGTCGAAGCCGTACCAGCGTTCGCCGAAGAAGAGGTGGCCGCTCATCTCGCCGGCCAGCGGCGCACCGGTCTCGCGCAGCTTGGCCTTGACCAGCGAATGCCCGGTCTTCCACATCAGCGGCACGCCCCCGGCCTCGCGGATCACCACCGGCAGGCGCTGGCTGCACTTGACGTCGTAGATGATCGTCGCGCCCGGCAGGCGTGCGAGGATGTCGCGCGCGAAGAGCATGATCTGCCTGTCCGGCCAGATCACGTGACCGTCCTTCGTCAAGACACCCAGGCGATCGCCATCGCCGTCGAAGGCCAGCCCGAGTTCGGCGCCGGTGGCCTTGACGACGAGTTCCAGCACCGCGAGATTTTCGGGCTTGCTCGGATCCGGATGGTGATTCGGAAAGTCGCCGTCGACCTCGGAGTAGAGGTCGATCACCTCGCACCCCAGCGCGCGCAGGATGGCCGGCGCGCTCGCGCCGGCGACGCCGTTGCCCGAGTCGACGACGATCTTCATCGGCCGCGCGAGCCGGCAGTCGGACGTGATGCGGTGCGCGTACTCGGCGACGATGTCCATCGACCCGACGCGGCCCTGGCCGTGAAGATAGTCCTCGCGCTCGATGCGCTCGCGCAGGCGCTGGATCTCCGCGCCATGGATGGCGCGGCCGGCGAGCACCATCTTGAAGCCGTTGTAGTCCTTGGGGTTGTGGCTGCCGGTGACCTGGATGCCGCTCTCGCAGCCATGCGAGCCGCGCGTGGCGGCGACGTAGTAGAGCATCGGCGTCGTCACCATGCCGAGGTCGACCACGTCCAGGCCCGTCGACGCGAGCCCGCGGATCAGCGCCGCCGCCAGGCTCGGGCCCGAAACGCGCCCGTCCCGGCCCACGGCCACGGCCTTCTGCCCCTGCGCCAGCGCCTCGGAGCCGAAGGCACGCCCCAGATGCTCGGCAAAGGTCTCGTCGATCGTCCGGCCGACGACGCCGCGAATGTCGTAGGCCTTGAAGACGGAAGCGTCGATCTGCATGGGGCGGCTGCGTTCAGGGATGCCGTGAAGGCGACGCGGCACATTCTAGGCAGCGGCTTCGAAGCCCGCGCGGCGAGGGCGGCGACAGGTCCGGAAACGGCGAGTCGGCGGCCCGCCGCGGCGTAGCATGCAGCGCATGGTCCTCGACGCCGACGCCGCCTACCTCGCCGTGAAGGCGCGCGATGCGCGCTTCGACGGCCGGCTCTTCGTCGGCGTCACCAGCACCGGCGTCTACTGCCGTCCGGTGTGCCGCGTGCGCGTGCCGCGGCGTGAGAACTGCCGCTTCTTCGAGACCCGCGCCCAGGCCGAGGCCGCAGCGTTTCGCCCCTGCCTCAAGTGCCGGCCGGAGATCGCGCCCGGGCTCTCGGCGATGGATTCATCGCAGCAGCTGGCGGCGGTCGCGGCGCGGCAGATCGCGCACGCGGTGCACGCCGGCGAGGCACTCGCGCTGCCGGCACTGGCGGCACGGCTGGGCGTCAGCGACCGCCACCTGCGGCGCATCTTCCAGGCCGCGCACGGCGTCTCGCCGCACGCCTACCTCGACACGCAGCGCCTGCTGCTGGCCAAGCAATTGCTGACCGATACCGCGCTGCCGGTGACCGAAGTGGCGCTGGCGAGCGGCTTTTCGAGCCTGCGCCGCTTCAACGCCGCCTTCGCCGAGCGCTACCGGCTCGCGCCGACGGGCCTGCGCAAGGCGCGCAGCGCCGCGCGCACGCCCTCGGCGCCGCTGCGCCTGGCCTATCGGCCGCCCTACGACCACGAGGCGCTGCTCGCCTTCTTCGCCGCGCGCCAGCTCGGCGGCGTCGAGGCCGTCGACGGCCTGGAACTGCGCCGCACGCTCGGCTGGACGCACGAAGGGAAGCGCCTGCACGGCTGGATCGCATGCCGCTTCATGCCGGCGCGCAACGAGGTGCACGTGCAGACCGCGGCCGCGCTCGCACCGGTGCTGGGCGCGGTGCTGCAGGCGGTACGGCAGGCGCTGGATCTGGACGCCGAACCGTCCCGAATCGATCCGGTGCTCGCCACCGTTCCCGGTCCGCCGCGCGCGGGGACGCGGCTTCCCGGCGCATTCGACGGCTTCGAGCTCGCGGTGCGCGTGATCCTCGGCCAGCAGGTGACGGTGAAGGCCGCGCGCACGCTCACCGGGCGCCTGGTGGCGCGCTTCGGCACGCCCGTCCGGACGCCGTGGCCGGAGCTGGACCGCGTCTTCCCCGACGCGCCGACGCTGGCGGCGGCCAGCGCCGGCGCCATCGGCGAGCTCGGCATCGTGCGCCAGCGCGTGCGTGCGCTGCAGGCGCTGGCGGCCGAAGTCGCCGCGGGGCGCCTGGCCCTGCACCGCGCCGCCGCGCTCGACGAAACGCTGGCGGCGCTGCGCGCGCTGCCCGGAGTCGGCGAATGGACGGCGCAACTGATCGCGATGCGTGCGCTCGCCTGGCCCGACGCCTGGCCCGCGGCGGACATCGGCCTCATGAACGCGCTCGGCACGCGCGACCCGCGACAGGTGGCCGCCTGCGCCGAAGCCTGGCGCCCCTGGCGCGCCTACGCGGTGATGAAACTCTGGCACCTGCAGGAGAGCCCGCTGTGAAGACCACGCTGCAATCCGCGCGCATCGTCGCCGCGGCGGAGATCGAGACGCCGCTCGGTGCGATGACCGCCCTCGCCAGCGCCAAGGGCCTGGTGGCACTCTGGTTCGACGCGCGCGAACGCTTCGCTGACTTCGGCGACGTGGCGGAGGACGAGGATCGCCGCAACGCCGCGATCGAGGCCGCGCGACGCTGGCTGCACGCCTACTGGAACGGCGACGATCCCAGCGCCATCCGCGTGCCGCTGGATCTGCAGGGAACGCCCTTCCAGCGCGCGGTGTGGGCGCATCTGCAGGCCATCCCTTTCGGCCGCACGCGCAGCTACGGCGAAGTCGCCGCCGCCGCGGGCCGCTCCGCGGCCGTGGCGGCGCGCGCCACCGGCGCCGCCTGCGGTGCCAATCCGATCGGCCTCATCGTCCCCTGCCACCGCGTCGTCGGCGCCAAGGGTGCCATGACCGGGTTTTCGGCAGGCCTCGAGCGCAAGATCGCACTGCTGCGTCACGAAGGGGTATTGCCGGCCTGAGCGGCGCGCACGCGGGCAATGGTCGATGATCCCGCCGCACGCATCGCTGCGGTGGCCGGCCTTCGGTTGCGCAGGGGATGTGTCGGCTTGATTTGGGGGCGCGAGACCCCATAACTCAGGCATGCGTCCGACGAGCCGATAGGGCTGCCATGAGTTCCGACACCACGATCCGTATCCCCGCCCGCCTGCAGACGTTGGCGGCCACGGCCATGCTGCTGGAGAAGCTCGAGCGCCTGCCGCGCTCGGCCAGTGCCGACCAGTACCGGAGCCTGGTCGGGCAGGTTCATCGCCTGTTGGACGACGCCGAAGGCGATCCGGCCCTCGAGAGTCTGCTGAACCGGTTGCCGGCGCTGGCCGAACTGCACGAGAACCGCCACTACGCGCAGGCCGGCCTGTGCCGCGCGCCGCTGGAAGCGGCCGTGCAGGCCGAGCAGCAGGCGCATGCCCTGATCGAGCGCATGCGCGGCTGAAGGGCGGCCGGCGGTCGCGTGGACCTCGTGTCCCTTGCGGTGCGACTCGGCGGTGATTTCGTGGCTGATCAGGAAGAGCCACGTGCGGGACGCACGCATGCGATCGGGTGCCATCACGTCGCATTGAGGTTCACACGACCTCCAGGACCGGCGCCACGAACGAAAACGGAAAATGGCCGCAGGCAACCCGTGCCTGCGGCCATTGAAGTTCTTGGCGGAGTGGACGGGACTCGAACCCGCGACCCCCGGCGTGACAGGCCGGTATTCTAACCAACTGAACTACCACTCCGCGTGGTGGCTGCGTTGCCGGCTTGCGCCGCGAGTGCTGCCCTGCTCGTGCCAGCCGAGGCTGGCGTCCCCTAGGGGATTCGAACCCCTGTTACAACCGTGAAAGGGTCGTGTCCTAGGCCTCTAGACGAAGGGGACGTGATCCTTCCGACTCGAACGACGCCTGCAGCCACCGGATGGGTGGTGGAGGTAAGCGGGATCGAACCGCTGACCTCTTGCATGCCATGCAAGCGCTCTCCCAGCTGAGCTATACCCCCGTGAATCCGACGCATCGATCACCTCGATGCTTCTCGTCCAGCGCCGTTCAAGCGAGTCAATGACTATAACCGAGGATTCAGACGGCCCGCAAGCGATGCAGAACCGTCTCGCGTGGGAAGAGCGCCAGCACGGCGTCGATCGAGGGCGTCTGCGTGCGCCCGCAGACGAGCACGCGCAGCGCCGGCGCGAGCTGCGGCATCTTCAGCTTGTGCGCGGCCAGCACCTCCTTCATCGCGGCGGCGATCGCGGCCTTGTCCCAGTCGAGGGTCGTGAAGCGCTCGCGCAGGTCCTGCAGCGCCGGACGCACGGCGTCACCGACGTGCGCGGCCAGGTCCTCGGCACGCGGCTGCACGTCGACGAACATCATGCCGATCCAGTCGGCAAGCTCGACCACCGTGCTGCAGCGGTCCTTGTAGAGCGCGCAGGCGGCCGCGAGCGACCCGGCCGGGCCGGCGTCGATGCCGCGGCGCGCGAGCTGCTGCACGACGAGCGCGGCCAGCCGCGCGTCGTCCGCCTGCCGGACGTAGTGCGCATTGACCCAGGCGAGCTTGGCCGGGTCCCACTGCGCCGGGCTCCTGGCGAGGTGGCTGCCGTCGAACCACTGCACCATCTGCTCGCGCGTGAAGAGCTCGTCGTCGCCGTGGCTCCAGCCCAGGCGCGCGAGGTAGTTGAGCATGGCTTCGGGCAGGTAGCCCATCTCCTCGTAGGCGGTGACGCTGACCGCGCCGCGGCGCTTGGAGAGCTTCTGGCCGTCGTCGCCGAGGATGATCGGGCAGTGCCCGTACTGCGGCAGCGGCGCGCCCAGCGCACGGAAGAGGTTGATCTGCCAGGGCGTGTTGTTGATGTGCTCGTCGCCGCGGAAGACGTGGGTGATGCCCATGTCGAGGTCGTCGACGACGACGGCGAAGTTGTAGGTCGGCACGCCCAGCGTCCCCGGCGGCGCATCGGCGGGCGGAGGGCGCAGGATGATGAGGTCGTCGATCTCCTCGTTGGCGATGCGGATCGGCCCCTTGACGAGATCGTCCCAGGCCACCGAGCCGTGCTGCGGATTGGCGAAGCGCACCACCGGCCGCACACCCGCCGGGGGCGGCGGCAGCCGCTTGCCCGGCGCCGGGCGCCAGCGGCCGTCGTAGCGCGTCTTCTCGCCGCGCGCGCGCTGCGCCTCGCGCATCGCCTCCAGCTCCTCCGGCGTGGCCCAGCAGCGGTAGGCGCTGCCCCCGGCGATCATCCGCTCGGCCACCTCGTGGTAGCGCGCCAGGCGCTGCATCTGGTAGTGCGGCCCTTCGTCGTAGTCCAGGCCGAGCCAGCGCATCGAATCGAGGATCTGCTGCACCGATTCCTCGCTCGAGCGCTCGACGTCGGTGTCTTCGATGCGCAGCACGAACTGCCCGCCGTGGTGGCGCGCATAGGCCCAGGAATAGAGCGCGGTGCGCGCCGTGCCCAGGTGCAGGAAACCGGTGGGCGAAGGCGCGATGCGGGTGCGGACGGTGGACTTGCTCATGCGGGGGGTCAAAGGCTGCCGAGGCCACGCTGCAGGTCGTCGGTGACGTCGTCGACGTGCTCGAGGCCCACGGCCAGGCGGATCAGGCCCTGGCCGATGCCCGCAGCCTGGCGCTGCTCCTCGGTCAGGCGGCCGTGCGAAGTCGTCGCCGGGTGGGTGATGATGGTCTTGGTGTCGCCGAGGTTGGCGGCGATGCTGAGGACGCGCGTGCTGTCGACGACGTGGAAGGCGGCACGGCGCGCGGCCTCGGCATCGGCCGCGCGCACGACGAACGACAGCACCGCGCCGCCGATGCCCGACTGCTGCGCCATCGCCAGCGCGTGCTGCGGATGCGAGGGCAGTCCGGGGTAGTAGACGCGCTCCACCGCCGGGTGGCGCTCGAGCCAGCGCGCCACAGCCAGCGTGCTCGCGCTCTGCGCGCGGATGCGCAGCGCGAGCGTCTCCAGCGACTTCAGCACCACCCAGGCGTTGAAGGGCGAGAGCACCATGCCCGCGGTGCGCAGCACCGGCCAGAAGACCTCGCGCATCAGCCGCGCCGAGCCGCACAGCGCGCCGGCCATGACGCGGCCCTGCCCGTCGAGGAACTTGGTGCCGGCGTGCATCACGATGTCGGCTCCGAGTGCGAGCGGGCGCTGCAGGATGGGCGTGCAGAAGGTGTTGTCCACCGCCAGCAGCGCGCCCGCGCTGCGCGCGAGTTCGGCCAGTGCGGCGATGTCGCAGACCTCGGTGAGCGGGTTCGTCGGCGTCTCGGCGAAGAGCAGCCGCGTCTCGGGACGGACGGCCGCGCGCCACGCATCGAGGTCGGTCTGCGAGACGAAATCGGTGTGCACGCCGAACTTGGCGAATTCCTTGCCGAAGAGGCCGATCGTCGAGCCGAACACCGAGCGCGAGCAGACGACGTGATCGCCCGCCTTCAACAAGCCCATGATCAGCAGCAGGATCGCGCTCATTCCGGTGGCGGTGGCGATCGCCGCCTCGGCGCCCTCCATCGCCGCCAGCCGCATCTCCAGGCTGCGCACGCTCGGGTTGGCCGTGCGCGAGTAGGTGAAGTCCTCCATCTGCGCGAAGCGCCGCGCCGCGGTTTCGGAGTCCGGCTGCACGAAGGCGCTGCTGAGGAAGAGCGCCTCGGAGTTCTCGCCGTACCGGCTTGCGGCCAGGCCGGTGCGCACCGCCAGCGTCTGGGCGCGCAGGCCGGCGGGAAGCGAGGAGAGCGCATCGCGGTCGTCGCGGTCGTCACCGCCTTCGTCGTGCGCGTTCATGTCGGCGCTCCGCCGTGCAGCGACAAGGGCATGCGCGCGCCCTCCTCGTCGCCTTCGGACGCGGCCGGCGCCACGGCACGATGCGATCCATCCAGGTCCTCGACGCGAATGTCGCCGGTGATGTAGTGGCCGTCGAAGCAGCTCGCCTCGAAGCCGTCGAGCGCCGGGTTGAGCTGTCGCACGACGCGCTTCATCGCGTCGGCGTCCTGGTAGATCAGCGCATCGGCGCCGATGTAGCGGCGGATCTCCTCGATGCTGCGGCCGTGCGCGATGAGTTCCTCGCGCGTGGGCATGTCGATGCCGTAGACGTTGGGCCAGCGCACCGGCGGCGCGGCGCTGGCCATGTAGACGCGGCGCGCGCCGGCCTCGCGCGCCATCTGCACGATCTCCTTGCTCGTCGTGCCGCGCACGATGGAGTCGTCGACGAGCAGAACGTTGCGCTCGCGGAACTCGAGGCCGATGGCGTTGAGCTTCTGGCGCACGCTCTTCTTGCGCACCGCCTGCCCCGGCATGATGAAGGTGCGGCCGACGTAGCGGTTCTTCACGAAGCCCTCGCGGTACGGACGCCCGATCTTCTGCGCCAGCTGCATCGCGCTCGGGCGGCTGCTCTCGGGGATGGGGATGACGACGTCGATCTCGCTGGGCGCGAGCTGGTTGATGACGCGCTGCGCCAGCGCCTCGCCCAGGTTCAGCCGCGCCTGGTAGACCGAGACGCCGTCGATCACGGAATCGGGCCGCGCGAGATAGACGTACTCGAAGATGCAGGGGTTGAGCGAGGGCTGGGCGGCGCACTGGCGCGCGTGCACCCGGCCCTGCAGGTCGACGAAGATCGCCTCGCCCGGAGCGACGTCGCGCAGCGGCGTGTGCCCCGTGCCCTGCAGCGCCACCGTCTCGCTGGCGAGCATCACCTCGCCCTGCCCTTGACCGAGGCACAGCGGCCGGATGCCGAAGGGGTCGCGAAAGGCCAGCAGCCCGTAGCCGGCGACGAGCGCGATCGCCGCATACGAGCCGCGCACGCGACGGTGCACCGCCGCCACCGCGTCGAACACCGCCTCGGGGGTGAGCGGCAGGTCGCGCGTGGCGCGGCCGAGTTCGTGCGCGAGCACGTTGATCAGCACCTCGGAATCGCTGTCGGTGTTGATGTGGCGGCGGTCGACGTCGAACAGCTCCTGCTTCAGCGTCTTGGCGTTCGTCAGGTTGCCGTTGTGCACGAGCACGACGCCGAAGGGCGCGTTGACGTAGAAGGGCTGCGCCTCCTCCTCGTCGTCGGCGCTGCCCGCGGTTGGGTAGCGCACCTGGCCCAGGCCGACGCTTCCCGGCAACGCGCGCATGTTGCGCGTGCGGAAGACGTCGCGCACCATGCCGCGCGCCTTGTGCATCCAGCACTTCGTGCCCTGCATCGTGACGATGCCCGCGGCGTCCTGCCCGCGGTGCTGCAGCAGCAGCAGCGCGTCGTAGAGGAGCTGGTTCACGGGCGTGTGTGAGATCACGCCGACGATGCCGCACATGGTGGGGACCTCAGGTCGGGAGATGGCGCGCCATGTCGTCGGGCAGCAGGGGCTTGAGCCCGTGGAGCACGACAGCCAGCCAGCGCGCGCCTTCGGATTGCTGCCAGGGCGCCCACTGCGCCGCCGGCGTCAGCGCCAGCACCGTGGCCAGCGCCAGCAGCAGAACGCCGCCGCGCAGGAGGCCGAAGCCGCCGCCGAGAACGCGGTCGGGCAGCGAAAGGGGCGAGGCATGGACGAGCAAGCGCAGCAACCGCGCCAGCAGCGCCCAGACGATGAGGATGCCGGCGAAGGCGGCGACGAAGCACGCCAGCGCACGCGCCGCCGAGCCGCTTGCGCCCACGGGAATCCAGGGCGAGAGCGCGCTCCCGAACAGCTGCGCGCCGACCCAGGCGACGACCCAGCCCGCGAGCGACAGCATCTCGAAAACGAGCCCGCGCCAGGCACCCACCAGCACCGACAGCAGCAGCACCGCCAGGAGCGCCCAGTCGATCCAGGAGAGCGCGGCCATCACAACGTCAGCAGGTTGCCGCGCAGGCCGGCGGCGGCGAGCGTGTCGTAGGCCTTCTCGGCCTCCTGGCGCGAGCCGAAGGGCCCGACGCGCACGCGCGTGCGCGGACCGCCCTCGGTCTGCACGACCTGGGTGTAGGTCTTGAGGCCGAGCTTCTCGACCCTGGCGCGCACCTCGCGCAGCGTGGCCGCGTCGCCATAGGCACCGACCTGAACGACGAAGCGCGGCGCCGCAGGCGCGGCAGCGGAGGCCGCCGGCGTTGAGCGTCCCTCGAGCAAGGCCTGCGCACGCTCGCCGTCGCCGCGGCCGCCGGGCGCGACCTGCGCCTTCGCATTCGACCTGTCGGCGGGGTCGCTCGGCGATGCGCCCGGCGGGACATCCTTCTTGGCGACGCCGGTCGCGGGAGGCGGCGGCGCCCCGGCAGCGGCAGAGGCGACCGCGTCCGCACGCGGCAATTCGGGCGCGGACTCCGTCGGCGTCGGCGTCGGCGTCGGCATCGGCATCGGCGTCGGCGTCGGCGTCGGCGTCGGCGTCGGTTTCGCCGCCGGCATCTCGATCGGCACCGCGCCCGGAAGCGGACGTGGTTGCGTCTCGAACAGCAACGGGAAGGCGATGACACCGATGACCAGCAGCACGACGGCGCCGATCAGCCGCCGGCGCGCCTGGACGCGTGCCTGCTGCACCGGCCCGGCCTCCTCGGTCAGCGGGTCGGCGGTCGGCCGTCCCGGGGACCGGGCGTCTTTGCGCTTGAGAATCGAGGGCGAGGCCATAGGGAAGCGGGGGCACGGGCGGCCCCGGAGCCGCTCAACCCAGGTGCGGTGCGGACAGCCTCGGCAGGCCGTCCTTCAGCACGCCACCAACGGTGTGGAAGGAGCCGAAGACGACGATTCTATCGGCCGCTTCCGCCGCCGCCAGCGCCGCCCGCAGCGCGGCAGCGGGACTCTCGTGCGTGCTGTGCGGCGACTCACCGGCAAGCGCGCCGAGCTCGGCCGGGGAGGCAGCGCGTTCGGTGGGCAGCGCGCACAAGTACCAGTGGTCGACGAGCCGGCGCATGCGCTCGATCATCGGCGCCAGCTGCTTGTCGCGCATTGCGCCGAAGACCGCGAAGGTGTGCTTGTGGAAGCCGCCCATGGCCTTCAGGTTGGCGGCCAGCACCGACACCGACTGCATGTTGTGCGATACGTCGAGCACCAGCGTCGGCTGCCCGGGAACGACCTGGAAGCGCCCGGGCAGGTCGACGACGGCGAGGCCCGTGCGCACCGCCTGCGCCGGGATCGGCAGGCGCAGGCGCAGCGCCTCGAAGGCCGCGAGCACGCCCGCGGCGTTGAGCAACTGGTTGGCGCCGCGCAGCGCCGGATAGCCCAGCCCCGCATAGCGCTGCTGGCGACCGCCCCAGGTCCACTGCTGGCGATCGCCGGCATGGGTGAAGTCGCGTCCGACGAGCCAGAGGTCCGCGCCGATGCGCGTGCCGTGGTCGAGCACGCTCTGCGGCGGCTGCGGGTCGGCGACGATGGCCGGGCGCCCCGAGCGCATCACGTGCGCCTTCTCCAGGCCGATGGCCTCGCGGTTGTTGCCGAGCGTTTCGATGTGGTCGAGGTCGATGCTGGTGAGCAGCACGCAGTCGGCGTCGATGACGTTGACGGCGTCCAGCCGGCCGCCCAGGCCGACCTCGAGCACCGCGAAGTCGAGCCCGGCGCCGGCGAGCGCGCGCAGGATGACGAAGGTCGTGAACTCGAACCAGGTCAGCGGCAGCTCGCCGCGCGCAGCCTCCACCGCCTCGAAGTGCGGCAGCAGTGCGGCACCGTCGATCGGCTGGCCGTCGATGCGGCAGCGCTCCTCGAAGCGCACCAGATGCGGCTTGCTGTAGACGCCGACGCGGTAGCCCGCCGCGCGCGCGATCGCTTCCAGCATCGCGCAGCTCGAACCCTTGCCGTTGGTGCCGGCGACGACGATCACCGGGCAGTCGAAGCGCAGGCCGAGGCGATCGCGCAGCGCGCGCAGCTCGTCCAGCGGCCGGTCCTTCGGCTTGTGGTGGAGTCGCTCGCAGTGGACGAGCCAGCCCTCGAGCGTCGTCGGCGAGGCCATGTTCAGGGGGGTGGTCGCGCGTCGGCGCCGCACGGCAAACCGGGCCCGCGCGGGCCCGGCTGCGCGGCGCCGGGCAGGCTCATGCGAGCGCGTCGGCACTCTGGCGCTGCAGCATCGCGAGGGCGCGCGCAATCGTGCCACGGAGCTGGCGGCGATCGACGATCATGTCCAGAGCCCCCTTGCCGAGCAGGAACTCGGCGCGCTGGAAGCCCTCGGGCAGCTTCTCGCGCACGGTGTTCTCGATCACGCGCGGCCCGGCGAATCCGATCAGGGCCTTGGGCTCGGCGATCACCAGGTCGCCCATGAAGGCGAAGCTGGCCGAGACGCCGCCCATCGTCGGGTCGGTGAGCACGCTGACGTAGGGCAGCTTCGCCTTCGCCAGCTGTGTCAGCGCGGCGTTGGTCTTGGCCATCTGCAGCAGGCTGAAGAGCCCTTCCTGCATGCGCGCGCCGCCGGTGGCGGCGAAGCTGACGAAGGGCACCTTCTGCTCGATCGCCGTCTCGACGCCGCGCACGAAGCGCTCGCCCACCACCGAGCCCATCGAGCCGCCCATGAAGTCGAACTCGAAGCAGGCGGCGACGACCGGCACGCTCATCACCGCGCCGCCGAGGACGACCAGCGCGTCGGTCTCGCCGGTGGCCTCCAGCGCCGCCTTCAGCCGCTCGGGGTACTTCTTGCTGTCGCGAAACTTCAGCGGGTCGGTCGGCAGCACCTCCTGCCCGACCTCGTAGCGCCCTTCGGCGTCGAGGAAGGCGTCGAGCCGTGCGCGCGCGCCGATTCGGTGATGGTGCGCGCACTTCGGGCAGACGTTGAGGTTCTGCTCGAGATCGGTCTTGTAGAGCACCGTCTCGCACTCGGGGCACTTGATCCACAGGCCCTCGGGCACCGTGCGGCGCTCGCTCGGGTCGGTGGGCTGGATCTTGGGCGGCAGCAGCTTCTCGAGCCAGCTCATACGTCGTCCTCCTTGGGCAATTCGTCCAGCGCCTGCCGGATCCCGGCCATGAAGGCCCGGGCCGTTGGCGCCACCTGTTCGCGCACCAGCGGCTGCAGCATCTGCACCAGGCGCGAGCCGATGATCACCGCGTCCGCGACCCGGCCCACCGCTTTCGCGTCGGCCGCGTCGCGAATGCCGAAGCCCACGCCCACCGGCAGCGCCACGTGCTGCCGGATGCGCGGCAGCATCCGCGCCACCGCATCGACATCCAGGTGACCGGCGCCCGTCACGCCCTTCAGCGAGACATAGTACACGTAGCCGCTGGCCACCTCGGCGACTTCGCGCATGCGCGCCTCGGTCGAGGTCGGCGCGAGCAGGAAGATCAGGTCCAGCCCGGCCGCACGCATGCGCTCGGCGAAGGCGCGGCATTCCTCGGGCGGATAGTCGACGACCAGCAGCCCGTCGACGCCCGCGTCCGCCGCGGCGGCGACGAAAGCCCCCTCGCCGTGACGCCCGTCGAAGCGCTCGATCGGGTTCGCATAGCCCATCAGCACGACCGGAGTCCTCGCGTCGCGCGCGCGGAACGTGCGCACCGCGTCCAGCACCTGCGGCAGCCCGATGCCGCGAGCCAGCGCGCGCTCGCCGGCCTGCTGGATCACCGGGCCGTCGGCCATCGGATCGCTGAAGGGCACGCCGAGCTCGACGATGTCGGCGCCGCCGTCGACGAGCGCGTGCATCAGCTCGGGCGTGATGTCGGCATAGGGATCGCCGGTGGTGACGTAGGGGATGAGCGCGCGGCGGCCTTGCGCCTTCAAGGCCGACAAGGTGGCGGCGATGCGGCTCATCGGGCGCCTCCGGCAGCCGCGAGACCCGGCAGCGCGATTCCCTGCAGGCCGGCGACGGTGTCGATGTCCTTGTCGCCGCGACCGGAGAGGTTGACGAGAACGATGGCGTCCTGCGGCATCGTCGCCGCGAGCTTCATCGCGTACGCGACCGCGTGGCTGGATTCGAGCGCGGGAATGATGCCCTCGCTGCGGCACAGGCGGTGGAAGGCGGCGAGCGCCTCCTCGTCGGTGATGGCGACGTACTCGGCGCGGCCGATGTCGTGCAGGTAGGCGTGCTCGGGGCCGACGCCGGGGTAGTCCAGGCCGGCGGAGATCGAGTGCGTCTGCCGGATCTGGCCGTTGTCGTCCTGCAGCAGGTAGGTGCGGTTGCCGTGCAGCACGCCGGGCGCGCCGGCGCTGATGCTCGCGGCGTGGCGGCCGCTGGCCAGCCCCAGGCCCGCGGCCTCGACGCCGATCAGCCGCGTGCCCGCGTGCTCGAGGTAGGGGTGGAAGATGCCCATCGCGTTGCTGCCGCCGCCGACGCAGGCGACCACCGCATCGGGCTGGCGGCCGGCAAGCTCGGGCATCTGAACGAGGCACTCGTCGCCGATGACGCGCTGGAAGTCGCGCACCATCATCGGGTAGGGGTGCGGGCCGGCGACGGTGCCGATGATGTAGAAGGTGTCCTCGACGTTCGTCACCCAGTCGCGCAGCGCCTCGTTGAGCGCGTCCTTGAGCGTCCTGCTGCCCGACTCCACCGGCACCACCGTGGCCCCGAGCAGTTGCATGCGGTAGACGTTCGGGCTCTGGCGCTTCACGTCCTCGCTGCCCATGTAGACCACGCACTGCAGGCCGTAGCGCGCGCAGATGGTGGCGGTGGCGACACCGTGCTGGCCGGCGCCGGTCTCGGCGATGACGCGCGGCTTGCCCATGCGCCGCGCCAGCAGGGCCTGGCCGATGGTGTTGTTGATCTTGTGCGCGCCGGTGTGGTTGAGATCCTCGCGCTTGAGGTAGATCTGCGCGCCGCCGACCTCGCGCGAGAGCCGCGCGGCGTGGTAGACCGGGCTCGGCCGGCCGACGAAGTGCGCCAGTTCGTTCCGGAACTCGGCTTCGAAGGCGGCATCGGCACGGCACTGCGCGTAGGCCGCCTGCAGTTCCTGCAGCGCGTGATGCAGTGTCTCGGCGACGAAGCTGCCGCCATAGTAGGTCCCGCGCACGGGGCCGAAACGCCCTTTGGCATCGGGTTGGGATGGGGTCGTCATGGGGTCTTCCACGGCTGGCCCGCACCGGTGGCGGGCCACTTGGGTTCAAAGGCGTGCGAGGTCCGAGTCGGCGTCGCGCACGGCCTTGCAGAACCGCCGCATCAGCACGGCGTTCTTCACGCCCTTGGCCGATTCGACTCCGGAACTCACGTCAACGGCAAAAGGCCGGACGCGAAGCACCCCTTCGGTCACGTTTGACGGCTTCAACCCACCAGACAAAACGACCGGAGAGGGAACGCTTGGTGGAATCAGTGACCAATCGAAAGCCTTTCCGCCGCCGCCGTATCCGTCCACATGGGCGTCCAGCAGCAGCGCCGACGCGGCGCGAAAGCGCTGCGCGAAGTCTAGCAAATCGAATCCCGGGGCCATGCGCGCGGCGCGCAGGAAGGGCCGGCCCGCGGCCTGGCACTGCTCGGGCGTCTCGTCGCCATGGAACTGCAGCAGCGCCTGCGGCAGCGCCTGCGCCGCGGCATGCACCTCCCCCGGAGAGGCGTTGACGAAGAGCAGCACCGGCGTGACGAAGGGCGGCAAGCGCGCCACCAGCGCCTCGGCGCGTGCAAGCGCAACCGCGCGCGGGCTTTTCGGATAGAGCACGAAGCCCAGCGCGTCGGCGCCGGCCTCGACCGCCGCGTCGACGTCGACCTCGCGCGTGAGGCCGCAGATCTTGATTCGGGTGCGCATTCAGGGCAGCCAGTCGAGCGCGGGAGCCTGCACCGGCAAGCCAAACGCGGCATCGTAGTACGGGCCGAGGAAGTACAGGCCTGCGGCCGGAAAGGTCGGCGCCGCGGCGTCACGCGAACGCGCTGCCAGCACGTCGGCCAGCCACGAGGCCGGCTTGCGCCCGCTGCCCACCGCGACCAGGCAGCCGACGATGTTGCGCACCATGTGGTGCAGGAAGGCGTTGCCGTCGAAGTCGAAGTGCCAGTAGGCGCCGCGGCGAACGATCTCGATGCTCCTGAGCGTCTTCACCGGCGACGCGGCCTGGCAGGCGGCGGCGCGGAACGAACTGAAATCGTGCTCGCCCAGCAGATGGGCTGCCGCCGCTCGCATCGCATCGGCGTCGAGCGGGCGGAACACCCAGCCGACCAGCCCCGCCTCGAGTGCGGGCCGGACCGGGGACTCGAGCACGATGAAGCGATAGCGGCGTCCGCGCGCACTGTTGCGGGCATGGAAAGCGGGCGGCACCGGCTGGCACCACTGCAGCGCGATGTCCTCCGGCAGGTAGCGGTTGCCGCCGCGCACCCAGGAGGCAGGCTCGCGCCGCACCGGGGGGTCGATGTGCACGACCTGGTTGACGCCGTGCACGCCGGCGTCGGTGCGGCCGGCGCAGAGCGTGGCCACGGGCTGCGCCGCGAAGGCCGAGAGCGCGGCCTCGAGGTGATCCTGCACCGTGCGGCCGCCGGGCTGCGACTGCCAGCCCTGGTAGGCCGTGCCGCGATAGCTCAGGCCCAGCGCCAGGCGTGAATGCGGCGCCGGGCGTGCGTCCTCAGGCAAGGCGTTCGAGCATCGCCTGCGCCTTGGCCCGGGTCACACCTTCGGCCTTGGCGATGACTTCCTCGAGCAGGTCGCGCGCGCCTTCGACGTCGCCGATCTGGCGGAACTCCTCGGCCAGTTCGAGCTTGCGCGCGAGCGGGTCGCCGTCCTCGTCGATCGGCAGATCGACTTCCGACTCGCCGGCGGCCTCGGACGGAACCGCGGTGCGCGCCATCGCCACGGTCGTCGTCTCGGGTGCACCGATCTCGAAGCCGGCGAAATCCAATCCCTGGCCGCCGACATCGGCGCGTGGCAGCGGCAAGGTCGCCGGTGCCGGAGCATCGAGCGAAAGCTGGTCGAGATCGAAGTCGATGTCAGCCTCGCCGCCGATCGACGGCGTCGCCATCATCGCCGCCGGCTGCGTCGTCACGTCGTCGAGCGTGGACACGGGTCCGAATTCCAGGGTCGGCTCGATCGGGATGTCGGCCCGCGCAGGCAGCGGCCGCGTCGTCTCGACCGGGTTCGCCCCGGACTCGCTCGCGAGATCCAGATCGAGGTCGAGGCCACCGGGCATCGACTCGGGGCCGGCATCCGGCGTGAACGCCGGCGGCGGCGCGGCCGCGAACGGCTGCGTGGTGGCGCCCAGCGGCTCCATCACCGCAACGCCGCCGGCGCCCGTCACCGGCTCGGGATGTCCCCCGGGCTGGTAGAGCGCGTTCTCGGGATCGACCTGGCGGCCGAGTTCCTGGGCGCGCGCCCAATCCTCCCCTTCGCCCTGGGTCAGCGAGTGCACCTGAGTCGCCAGCAGCTCGAAACCCTTGGCGTCGCGCCGCTTGGCATAGACCTCGAGCAGCTTGGTGCGGATCGCCATGCGCTGCGGATTGGCGCGCATCGCCTCTTTCAGGATCTCCTCGGCCTGCAGGTCGCGCCCGTAGGCGAGATAGACGTCGGCTTCGGCCACCGGATCGACGTCGCCGATGGCGTCGAGTTGACTGAGCGAATAGCTCATCGACGACGAGGTCGACGAGGACGACGCTGCAGCGCCTTCGCGCGTGTCGATGCGCTGGCCACCGCTGGCGCCGAAGAACGAATCGGGTTGCAGCCGACTCTCGAGGAAGGAGGTTTCGCCGCTGCCGCCCTTCTTCGCGCGCGCTCGGTAGATCGCCAGGCCCAGCAGCAGCGCCAGGAGGCCACCGGCTGCGGGAAGCAGCCAGGGCTGCTCGAGCAGCCCCTCCAGGAAGCCGGGTTCCTCGGCCGCCGCCCTCGGCGTGGGCGCAGGCGCCGGCGCCGAGGGTGCGGTGGCCGGCGGCGATGTCGCTGCGGCCGGCTCCGAGGGCGCGGGCGCCGGTGCCGGCGATACGGCGATCGGCGCCGTCGGCAAGGCCGGCGCCGATGCGATCAGGGGCGCTGCAGGCGTGGTCGCGGTTGGGGGCGTCGTCGCCGCAGTGGCCGGCACGGCCACGGACGCGGGCGCCTGCGCCCCGCTCTGCAGTCGCGTGAGTTCCTCGACGTTGCGCGAGAGCTCGGCCACGCGCGTGGCGCTGTCCTTGCGCTCGGCCTCGCGCGAGATCGTCGCTTCGGGAGCACCCGGCTTGACCTCGCCCTGCGAGAGCGTGAGCTTGTCGGGACTGGCCGCCGCCGATTGCTTCCGATCCTCGACACGCGCCTGAACGGTGCCCTTGGCCTGCCGTGCCGGCCCACCCTCGGCATGCGTCGTCACGCCCGAGGCGAGTCGTTGACGATAGGCGGCGAAATCCGCACTTTGCGTGCGGATCAGTTCGCGCGCCTGAGCCTGTTCGACACCGCGCACCACGTCCGCCGCCGGCATGGTGAGCACCGCTCCGGCCCGCAGCCGGTTCATGTTCTCGCCGATGAAGGCATGGGGATTGCCGCGGAAGAGCGAGACCAGCATCTGGTCGAGCGACACGCCGGCTGGCGCGTTGCGCGCCGCGATGGCCGAGAGCGTGTCACCGCGGCGCACGAGATAGTCCCCGCCCTCGGCCGCAGCAGGCGTTCGGCGGGCCGGTGCACGCGCCGGCGCGGGTGCGGCCGCCGTCCGAGCCTCGCCCGGCGCGGCCGCGACCGGCGGCGGCGCCGGTGCAACGGCAGGCGCGGACGTTCCCGAGGCCAGAGCCGGGCTGGCCGGCGCGGGCGGCGCGGCTGACCGTGTCGGCGGGTCGAGCAGCAATGTGTACTCCCGCACCAGCCGGCCGCTGGCCCAGATGGCTTCGACGATGACATCGACGAACGGTTCGGCCAGGGGCCGCTCGCTGGCCACGCGCAGCACAGCACGGCCGTCGGCGCGACGCTGCAGCGTCACGCGGGCGCCGGCGAGCGCCGGATTGAACTCGATTCCCGCCGCGCGGTAGGCGTCGGGCGAGGCCAGGCGCAGTTGCAGCGTGCTCGCCTCCTCCTCGCTGAGGTTGGAGACGTCGATCTCCGCGCGCAGCGGCTCGCCGAGCGCAGACTGCACCGTCAAGCGCCCGAGGCCGAGTGCCCAGGCGGAGGATCCCAGCAGGCAGGCTGCAGCCAGCGCCACCGCACTTCGCGCAAAGCGCGCTGCGTTCAACGAGCGTTTTTCCAAGGCGTCCCCCAAAGCGACCTGCGGGCGCTCGTCACGAGACCCGCTGCCTCGACCTCCAGCGACCCTCCACCGGGTGCCACCCCGACCCCACAGGTGCGGCGGAAATCACAATAACATCAAGCATATAGGCTGACAAGCTCACCTAAAGGCTGATGTTCGCCGGGGAAATGCATTGTTTCTTCCCCTTTGGCACCCCTGTTGCCAATGGGCAACGCTCGTCGGCGCCGCGCGGCCTCAAGCCTCGAGCAGAATGCGCAGCATACGCCGCAGCGGTTCGGCAGCACCCCACAGAAGCTGGTCGCCGACGGTGAAGGCGCCCAGGTACTCGGGGCCCATCGCCAGCTTGCGGATGCGGCCCACCGGGATGCCCAGCGTGCCCGTCACCGCCACCGGCGTGAGCTCCTTCATCGTCGCCTCGCGCGTGTTGGGCACCACCTTCACCCAGGCGTTGTCGGCGGCGATCATGGCTTCGACGTCGGCCAGCGGCACGTCCTTCTTCAGCTTGAAGGTCAGTGCCTGGCTGTGGCAGCGCATGGCGCCGATGCGCACGCAGAAGCCATCCACCGGCACCGCGGGCGTCCCGAAGCCCGCGCCCTGGCCGAGGATCTTGTTGGTCTCGGCCATGCCCTTCCATTCCTCGCGGCTGACGCCGTAGCCCTCGTCCTCGCGCCCCTTGCCTGCGCCCAGGTCCTTGTCGATCCAGGGGATGAGCGAACCGCCCAGCGGCACGCCGAACTGCGCCGTCTCCTCGGCCGAGAGCGCGCGCTGCCTGGCGATGATCCTGCGGTCGATCTCGAGGATCGCGCTCCTGGGGTCGGCCAGCAGCGCCTTGACCTCGGCGTTGAGCGTGCCGAACTGCGTCAGCAGCTCGCGCATGTGCTGCGCGCCGCCGCCGCTGGCGGCCTGGTAGGTCTGCGTGCTCATCCATTCGACGAGGCCGGCCTTGAAGAGCGCGCCCACGCCCATGAGCATGCAGCTCACCGTGCAGTTGCCGCCGATCCACTCGCGCCCGCCCTTGGCCAGGGCGTTCTTGATCACCGGCAGGTTGACCGGGTCGAGCACGATGACCGCGTCCTCGCGCATGCGCAGCGCGCTCGCGGCGTCGATCCAGTGCCCCTTCCAGCCCGCGGCGCGCAGCTTGGGATGGACCTCGTTCGTGTAGTCGCCGCCCTGGCAGGTGATGACGATGTCGCAGCGCGAGAGCGCCGCGATGTCGAACGCGTCGGCGAGCTTCTTCTCGTTCTTGGCCATCGGCGGCGCGTCGCCGCCGACGTTGCTGGTGGTGAAGAAGCGCGGTTCGATGAGGGCGAAGTCGCCCTCGGCCTGCATGCGCTCCATGAGCACGGAGCCGACCATGCCGCGCCAGCCGACCAATCCTACGAGTGCCATTTCCGTCTTGCCTTTCCGATCCGTGATTCGGGCCCCTTTTGCATCGTCCCCGGTTCGTCTGCCGGGGTCCGAAGGGCGCTGGGCGAGACGATCCGAGACGCGATCAGGTCTTGGTGATGATGGTTTTGCCGGTGATCGCGCGCACCACGGCGTCACCCATCTCGCGCGTGCCCACCTTCGTCGTGCCTTCGCTCCAGATGTCGCCCGTGCGCAGGCCCGCGCCGAGCACGGCCTTCACCGCCGACTCGATGCGGTCGGCGGCCTCGGCCTGGTTGAGCGTGTAGCGAAGCATCATGGCAGCGGAGAGGATTGTAGCCAGCGGGTTGGCCACGCCCTTGCCGGCGATGTCCGGCGCGCTGCCGTGGCTGGGCTCGTACAGGCCCTTGCCGCTCTTGTCCAGGCTCGCCGAGGGCAGCATGCCGATGCTGCCGGTGAGCATGGCCGCCTCGTCGGAGAGGATGTCGCCGAAGAGGTTGCCGGTGACGACGACGTCGAAGGCCTTGGGCTGGCGCACCAGCTGCATGGCGGCGTTGTCGACGTAGAGGTGTTCGAGCGTCACGTCCGGGTACTGCGCGTGCACCTCGATGACGACGTCCTTCCAGAACTGGAAGGTCTCGAGCACATTGGCCTTGTCCACCGAGGTCAGCTTGCGGCTGCGCTTGCGCGCGGCCTGGAAGGCCACGTGCGCGATGCGCTCGACCTCGGGCTTGCTGTAGCGCATGGTGTCGAAGGCTTCCTCGCTGCCGGGGAAGTGGCCGTCGACGGCGGTGCGGCGCCCGCGCGGCTGGCCGAAGTAGATGTCGCCGGTGAGCTCGCGGATGATGAGGATGTCCAGCCCCGCCACCAGCTCGGGCTTGAGCGAGGAGGCGTGCGTGAGCTGCTCGTAACAGATCGCCGGACGGAAGTTGGCGAACAGGCCGAGCTCCTTGCGCAGGCCGAGGATGGCCTGCTCGGGCCGGTACTGGCGCTCGAGCTTGTCGTACTTCCAGTCGCCCACGGCGCCGAAGAGCACCGCATCGGCCGCCTTGGCCAGCGCCAGCGTGGCCGCGGGCAAGGGGTGGCCGTGCGCGTCGTAGGCGGTGCCGCCGACGGCGGCCGTCTCCAGCTCGAACTCGAGTTCGAGCGCCTTCAACACCTTCACCGCCTCGGCGATGATCTCCGGGCCGATGCCGTCGCCGGGCAGGACTGCGATCTTCATCTCTGCTTCTCGTCTCGAAAGGGATATCTTCAGCCGCCCCTGGCGCCGACGAGCCAGGGCTTGGCCGCCAGGCGCGCCGCCTCGAAGGCGCGGATCTTGTCGGCGTGGCGCAGGGTCAGGCCGATGTCGTCGAGCCCGCCGACCAGGCAGTGCTTGCGCCAGGCCTGGACGTCGAAGGACAGTTCGCTGCCGTCGGGCTTGACGATCACCTGCCGCGGCAGGTCGACCGTGAGGGTGTAGCCGGGGCAGGCGGCGACGTCGTCGAAGAGCGCGTCGACCTGCGCCTCGGGCAGCACCACCGGCAGCAGGCCGTTCTTGAAGCAGTTGTTGAAGAAGATGTCGGCAAAGCTCGGCCCGATGAGCGCGCGAAAGCCGTACTGCTGCAGCGCCCAGGGCGCGTGCTCGCGGCTCGAACCGCAGCCGAAGTTCTTGCGCACGAGCAGGATGGAGGCGCCCTGGTAGCGCGGCTGGTTGAGCACGAAGTCCGGATTGGGCTGGCGCGTGGCGAGGTCCTGCCCGGGCTCGCCGTGGTCCAGGTAGCGCCATTCGTCGAAGAGGTTGGGGCCGAAGCCGCTGCGCAGGATGGACTTCAGGAACTGCTTGGGGATGATGGCGTCGGTGTCGACGTTCTCGCGATCCATGGGCGCGACCAGGCCCTGGTGCACGGTGAAGGCTTGCATGTCCGCTCCTTCCTTCAGGCGATGCGGCGGATGTCGACGAAGCGGCCGACGATGGCGGCGGCCGCGGCCATGGCCGGACTGACGAGGTGGGTGCGCCCGCCGTTGCCCTGCCGGCCCTCGAAGTTGCGGTTGCTCGTGCTCGCGCAGCGCTCGCCGGGCTCGAGGCGGTCGGCGTTCATCGCCAGGCACATGCTGCAGCCGGGCTCGCGCCACTGGAAGCCGGCGTCGACGAAGACCTTGTCCAGGCCTTCGGCTTCGGCCTGCCGCTTCACCAGGCCCGAGCCGGGCACGACCATCGCCAGCTTCACGCTGCCGGCCACCTTGCGCCCCAGACGCTGCACGACGAGCGCGGCGTCGCGCAGGTCCTCGATGCGGCTGTTGGTGCAGCTGCCGATGAAGACCTTGTCGATCCAGATGTTGGTGATCGCCTGCTCGGGCTCGAGGCCCATGTAGGCGAGCGCGCGTTCGGCGGCGGCGCGCTTGCTGGCGTCCTCGATCTTCGCCGGATCGGGCACGCGGTCCTCGATGGAGAGCACCATCTCCGGGCTCGTGCCCCAGCTCACCTGCGGCGCGATGCGCTCGGCCTTCAGCTCGACGACGGCGTCGAAGTGCGCGTCGGCGTCGCTGTGCAGCGTGCGCCAGTAGGCCGCCGCCTGCTCGAAGGCCTCGCCCTGCGGCGCGAAGGGACGGCCGCGCAGGTAGTCGATGGTCTTCTCGTCGACGGCGACGAGGCCGGCGCGCGCGCCCGCCTCGATCGCCATGTTGCACACCGTCATGCGCCCTTCCATGCTCAGGGCGCGGATCGCCGAGCCGCCGAACTCGATCGTGTAGCCGGTGCCGCCGGCGGTGCCGATGCGGCCGATGATGGCCAGCACGATGTCCTTGGCGGTGAGGCCCGGCGCCAGCTGCCCCTCGACCTTGACGAGCATGTTCTTCGCCTTCTTGGCCTGCAGCGTCTGCGTGGCCATGACGTGCTCGACCTCGCTCGTGCCGATGCCGTGCGCGAGCGCGCCGAAGGCGCCGTGCGTGCTCGTGTGGCTGTCGCCGCAGACGACGGTCATGCCCGGCAGGGTCGCGCCCTGCTCGGGGCCGATGACGTGCACGATGCCCTGGCGCCGGTCGAGAAAGGGAAAGTAGGCGGCGGCGCCGAAGTCGGCGATGTTGGCGTCCAGCGTCTGCACCTGCTGCTTGCTGATCGGGTCGGCGATGCCGTCGTAGCCGCGCTCCCAGCCCGTGGTCGGCGTGTTGTGGTCGGCCGTGGCCACCACCGAGGACGCGCGCCAGAGTCTGCGCCCGGCCATGCGCAGGCCCTCGAAGGCCTGCGGGCTGGTGACCTCGTGCACGAGGTGGCGGTCGATGTAGAGGATGGCGGTGCCGTCCTCCTCGGTGTGCACGACATGCTCGTCCCAGAGCTTGTCGTAGAGGGTGCGGGCGGTCGTCATGCTTGCTCCCGGTGTGGACTCAAGAGGTCGATGAAGTGGCGCAGCGGCGGCGCGAGCACCGGCTGCGCCTGCACGGCCACGAGATACTGGCGTTGCGCCCAGTCCTCGCGCAGCGGCAAGGGCTGCACGGCAAAGAGCTGCGCGAAGCGTTCGGCCACCACGCTGGGCAGCACGGCCACGCCCAGGCCTGCCTCGACCAGCTGCGCGATGGCATCGAAGCCGTGCACCTGCATGCGCGCGTTCAGCGGTCGCCCCAGCGCCTGCGCGCGCTGCAGCATCTGCTCGTGCGCGGCGGCCCCGGCGTGCAGGCCGACGATGTCGAAATCCAGCAGCGCGTCGAAAGGCTGCGCCGCCTGCCTGGCCAGCACGTGCCCGCGCGGCACGAGGATGGACAAGCGGCCCTCGCGATAGGCCCGGCACAAGAGCCCGGGCTCCTGCGCCGGGCCGATGAAGACGCCGGCATCGGCGCGCCCCTCCGCCACCGCCGCCTGCACCTCGCTGCTGGTCAGCTCCTCCAGGCTCACGCGCACGCCGGGATGCTTCTTCGCGAAGGCGGCGAGATCGGCCGGCAGGTGCTCGGCGATGGCGCTGGCGTTGGCGACCACCCGCAGATGGCCCCGGATGCCGCGCGCGAACTCGGCAACCTCGCTCTCCAGGGCGTGCAGCGAGGCGTTGAGGCCGCGGATGTGACGCAGCAGCGCGCGCCCGGCAGCGGTCGGGCGCACACCGCGCGCGTGGCGCTCGAAGAGGCTGACGCCAAGCCGCGCTTCCAGATCGGAGACGCGCTTGCTCGCCGCGGCCAGCGCCAGGTTCTCGCGTTCGGCGCCGCGGGTGATGCTGCGGGTGTCGGCGATGGCCAGCACGAGGTTCAGGGTGACGAGGTCGAAACGCATAGCCTAGCCGGCGGCGGCACCGGGCCCATGCGTCGATTGTCAATCAAGCCTTCGCCGCATGCGAAGGCTCGTGCGCTGCGGCGCTTCAGCGCTTGCGCACGAACAGGAAGTCGCCGCCTTCGTGGCCGGCCAGGCGGATGTCGGCGAACTGCGGAACCTGCTCGGAGTTGAGCGCCACGGGGCGGCGCAGCTCGGCAAAGAGCGAGGTGGCGTCGAGGATGCCCGTGTTCTCGCGCAGCGCCGTCATGAGGGCACTGGCGAAAGGCGAATGTCCGGACTTGCCGGAATCGGCCACCGGCTCCAGGCTGCCCGAGGTCAGCACCTGCCGCGCCTTCAGCCGCGCCATGCGCTCGACGTAATCGCGTCCGCGGCCGGCGCGCACGCCCGCGCCGCTGCGCGTGAGCGTGCCCGAGAAGCAGCTGTCGGCCACCACCAGCACGTGCTTGGCCTTGAGCGCGCGCAGCGCGTCGCGCACGGTGTCGTTGGAGACCCAGTTCGTGCGCTTGTCCGCACTCGCATCGATGGGCAGCCAGAAGCCCTTGTCCGCTTCCGTGTCCAGCCAGCCATGCCCGGCGTAGTAGATGAGCAGGTTGTCGTCGGCACCCAGACGGCCGCGGTAGTCGTCCAGCATCTCGACGATGTCGGCGCGCGTGCTGTCGGTGAGCAGCTGCACCTGCATGCCGTAGGCGCTGCGCAGCAGTTCGGCGATGGCGCGCGCGTCCTTCACCGCCGAATCCAGCGGCTGCAGGTGGCGATAAGCGTCGATGCCGATGACCAGGGCGTGATAGCGCCCGAGCCGCGAAGGATCGATGTTCAGCGCGAGCGCCTTGCCGCCCTCGGCACTGGCTGCTGCCGTCGGCGGCGCCAGCGCCGCCTCGGCGAGCGCGATCTTCTGCGCCAGTGCCGGGCTGCGGTCGCTCTGCGCCGCGCGGCGGAAGGCGTCCAGGGCATCGGCGGCGCGTCCCAGGCCCCACAAGGCGTCGCCCTGGGCGGTGAGGATGCGCGCGTCCTGCGGGCGCACGCGCAGCACTTGCGCACAGCCGCGCAAGGCCGCTTCGCCGGACAGCCGCGTGCAACGCGTCTCGGCCAGCGTGAGTCCGGCATCGGCTTGCGCCGCAGGCGCCGCTTCGCCTCGGCGCGCCAGCCACTGCGCCTCGTCGGCCATGCTGCGCACCTCGTGCAGGCGCTGGCCGACGCGGGTGTCCAGCGGCGCTTCGCGCTGCAAGTGGGCGAGGGCCGCGAGCGCGGGCGTAAAACGCCGGGCGCTCACCCAGCGCTCGATGAAGGCCAGCGCCTCCTCCGCCGGACGGCTTTGCAGCGCACGCAAACACTCTGCCGCCGGCGTCTCGACGACGCCGGCGCAGGCCTGCTCGAGCGCCTCCTGCGCGCGCAGCGCGCTTGCGCCCAGGGCGCAGATGACCAACAGCAGGGCCGCCCACAGTCCGGCGCGGCGCGCGCTCGTGCGTTCACTCATAGGCCGAAACCGGACGCGTCACGCCCGGTACCCGTTCCAGGCTCCACTGCCCCGAGGGCAGGCGGATGATGCCGAAGAGAAAGCGTTCAGGCACGGTGCGATAGGGCGGCACCTCGGCCTGCAGCACCGAGGTCAGGCGCTGACGCTGCTGCAGCAACTGTCCCGCCAGCCGCTCGGCGCGTTCGCGCAGTTCCTGCGCGAAGGCCAGCGCGTGTCCGGCATCGGGCGTGCGTCGCCCCTCCTCGGCCAGCGCCGCCATGGCCTGCACTTCCGCCAGCAAGGGCCGCAGCGCGGCGGCCACGGCGCCCGCGCCGCGTCTCAGGTTGGCACTGGCGTCGGGCACCTCGACGGCGTACTCGAGGTGATGCGCCGCACCTTCGAGCGCGCGCAGCAGCCCGTAGCCGCTGCCCGGGCCGCTGGCTTCGAGCACGGGGTCGACGACGTGCAGCACGTGCCCCAGGTGCAGCCGCACCGCGCGCAGGTCGCCGGCCCCGTCGACCGCGTAGGCCGCGTGCTCGGCCGCCACCGCCGCGTCCGCCAGCGTCACTTCGAGCAGGCCGCGCTGCTGCGGCGTATCCGGCCAGGCCGTGACCACATGCCCGACGTGGACGTGCGCGATGCTCGGCAGGTCGACGCTGACGCAGGCGTTGATCAGAAAGCCGAACAGCGCCAGCGCCCCGGTCCGGTACAGGATCGTTGTGAGTCGTCGCGGCGTCCGGATCAGCTGCATGCACGATGCTCCATCGACAACAACGGCCTCACGCCCATGCTGTTGCGCCGATTCTCTCGCCACGGGCGCCACTCTGCACGCCGCGCCGGGGCGCGCACACCGAGCAACGCCCCTCGATCAGCGGATGAACGGAACGCGCAAGGCATGCCTCGCATCGCCGTGCAGCGTGACCCTCCTCAGTCACTGACCTGCAACCAGCTCGACGCGATATCGGCCCGCTTTCGCCCGACGAGCAGAAAGTAAAAGAGCGGCGCACCGTCAATCGAGAGCCGATGACGATAGCGCTCCAGATGATGCACCTCCAGCTTGTCGCTGAGCATCATCTCCTTGACGAGCCGCGAGAAGCCCGTGACGTCGCACTCATGGAGAAAGGTCTCCTTGATGTTGAAGACGACCCAGCCGCCGGTTTCGATCAGGTTGTAGGCCTGGGTGAACGCCGACACCGGGATGTCGCCGAAGCCCAGCGCCGCGATGCACGTCATGGCGTTGAGTTGCCAGCTCTTCATCTCGCGAGCCTGGCCGTCCTCGAGACGGGTCATGTCGAGCACGTAGTAGGCGTCGTAGGCCTGCGGTCGGTCGCGTTCGCACGCCGCGCGGGCCTCCGGGAGGATGTCCACGCCAACGACCCGCGCCGCGTCCAGCAGTTCGCCCATCATGCCGTTACCGGCGCCCAGATCGAGCACGCGCAAGCTGTGGACATCCTGATGGCTGTCACGCAGCACCTTCAGCAGCACCTCGCGCGCCTTCTCCGGCGAGTTGCACTGAAGTCGTTTGTAGAACAACTGCTCGTACAGGCCGGGGCGCTCGTAGATCGCGCCGTAGTCATGAAAGCGCAGACGCAGCATCTGGTCGCCTTCGCGCAGCAGGAAGTAGGACTGGTCCTGCTGCAGGGTTCCGGGCTCGGTGATGGGAAAACTGATGTCGTGAAGCGGAAGCGTCATCGGTTCCTTTCCAGGAGTCGTCGTTGTCGATCGGACGGAGCCGCCAGAGGCATGCTCGCAGAAGCCGGCGGCCACACGGCTCTCGTCCGCGTGACCATGCACCCCGGGGCGGGCCACCATACCGCGAACCGCGCTGGCTGCAAACACGTGATGACCTCGATCGCACGCGTCGCGCCGACCCTCGCTCCGGGCCGATGCGCGGCGCGCGTGGGCGCTCGTCGCTCAGCGCCTTTGGCCGTCCGCGGGATCGCAGACAAGTGGCAAGCACAGCACCACGCGCGCCGCGTGACGCGGCGCCGGCGGCCACTGCGCAGCCTGCTGCGGCGGCTGCCCGTTCTGCTGCAGCCAGCTTGCGGCCGACAGCCAGCCGCCGTGCGTCACCAGCACGCGCGCAGCACCGGGCCGAAAGCTGCGCACGCGCTGCAGCAGTTGCGCCACCGATTCGCCGTCGCCGCCGGGCGCGGCGTGCGCGAAGTCGGCGCACCAGGCGTCGAACTCGGCCTGCGCGACCTCGGCCCACAGGCCGCCGTCCCAGCGCCCGAAGTCGATCTCGGCCAGGCGCGCATCGACGCGGTGCTGCCAGCCCCAGCGCGCCAGCCAGCGCCCGGTGGCGCGGCAGCGCCGCAGCGGCGAGGTGAGGACGATCGCCGGCAGGCCGTGCGCGCGGGCGAAGGCGCGGATGCGGTGCGCCAGGCGCTTGGCGCGGCGCGCGTCGATGGGCAGGTCGGTACGGCCGATGCAGCGGCCCGCCGCATCACGGGCCGGCGCGTGGCGCCAGGCGTGCAGCACCGCGGCAGGTGGCGGTTGGGTTCGAGGCTCGGTCGTCACGCGCATGCCGCGAACACCGCCACGAAGATCAGCAGGCTGACGATCTCGCCCAGTTGCTCGCAGGCCCCGAGCGTATCGCCGGTGAAGCCCCCGATGCGGCGCCGCAACCAGGCGCGCAACGCCAGGACCAGCAGCAGGAGGCTCGCGAACCCGGGCAGCGGCAGCAGCGCCGCGCTCGCCGCAGACACCGAAGGCTGCAGGCCGATCGAGCCCAGTCCCAGGACGACCAGCACCGTGACCACCGCCCAAGCCGCATCCGCGGCGCGCACCGAGCGCGCCAGCGGCTTGGCCTTGGCGTGCGCCTCGTCGCCGGCGTAGGGCAGGCTGGACATCAGCACGACCGCGGCGGCGCGGCCGGCGGCATGCGCGACGATGAGCGCCCAGGCGGCCAGCAGCGGCTGCACGCGCAGCAGCTCGGCCAGCAGCAGCACGCGCAACAGCAGCGAGAGCACGAGCGCGGCCGCGCCGTAGCTGCCGATGCGCGAGTCCTTCATGATCAGCAGCGCCTTCTCGCGCGGCACCGCGCCCAGCAGCGCGTCGAAGGTGTCGGCCAGGCCGTCCTCGTGAAAGCAGACCGTGAGCCAGAGCGTGAACACGAGCGCCAGCGTCGCCGCCACCGCCGGTGGCCACAGGCGCACGGCCAGCAGCGCCGCGAGCGCGCCGGCCGCACCGACGAGCGCGCCGACGAGCGCGAAGTAGCGCGCCGCGCAGTTCAGCGACTGCGCCTCGAAGGGCGCACGCGCGACCCAGCGCGGCACCGGCAGCCGCGTGAGGAACTGCAGCGCGAGGAAGAAGAGCTGCAGTTCGCGGGTCAGGCCGGCGGGGCGCATGCTCCTCAGTCGCAGGCGCGGCTGACGCCGGCCGATTCGAAGCTCGCCATCTCGGCGAGAAAGCGGCAGGCCGATTCCAGCAGCGGCCAGGCCAGCGCCGCGCCCGAGCCTTCGCCCAGGCGCAGGTCCAGATCGAGCAGCGGCTGCACCTGCAGCTGCTGCAGCCAGCGCCTATGCCCCTGCTCCTGCGAGCGGTGCGAGAAGACGCAGGAGGCGAGGATCTGCGGCTGCAGCGCCGCCGCCACCGCCACCGCCGCGGTGGTGATGAAGCCGTCGACGACGACCACGCGCCCGAGCGCGGCCGCCTGCTGCACCGCGCCGAGCATGGTGGCGATCTCCAGGCCACCGAGCGCCGCCAGCGCCGCCAGCGGCGCGGTGGACTGCGCATTCGCGTCGAGCGCGCGCTGCAGGACGGCGCGCTTGTGCGCCAAGCCCGCGTCGTCGAGCCCGGTGCCGCGCCCGGCGCAGACGCTCAAGGGCTCGCCGCTCAGGCGCGCCATCAGCAGCGCCGCGGCCGAGGTGTTGGCGATGCCCATCTCGCCCAGCAGCAAGGCATTGCCCGGCAGCGCAGCCACCAGCGCGCGGCCCTGGGTGATGGCCTGCGCGCACTGTGCTGTCGTCAGCGCCGGCCCCTGGGTGGAATCGGCGCTGCCGCGCTCGGCGCCCGCCACTTTGAGCCGCTGCAGGAGCGGATGCGGCTCGAATTCGGCGGCCACGCCGCAATCGACCACCGTCAGGGCCAGGCCGTGCTGGCGCGCGAGTACCGAGACCGCGGCGCCGCCGGCCAGGAAGTTGAGCACCATCTGCGGCGTCACCTCCGCCGGATAGGCCGACACGCCTTGCGCGGCGATGCCGTGATCGGCGGCGAAGACGACCAGCTGCGGCTGCTCCAGGCGCGGCAGCTCGCGGCCCTGGATCAGTGCCAGCTGCAGCGCCAGCGCCTCGAGGCGGCCGAGCGCCCCCAGCGGCTTGGTCTTGGCGTCGATGGCGGCCTGCACGCGCGCGCGCAAGTCGGGCGCCGCGGCCGGCGGCAGGGGCAGCGTCGGTTCGAAATCGGCAGGGCTCGTCACGGCGTCTCCTTCAACACGAGAACAAGGCGCGCAGCGTCGCTGCGCCCAGATGCTGTTCGACGAAATCGGCCAGGCCTTCGAGGCTTTGCTCCAGGCTGCGCACGCGGCTGCCCAGCAGTGCGTGCAGCAGCGCCGCGTCCTCGAACAAGCCGTGCGTGGCCAGGCCGAGCACGCCGACGTGCGCGCCCTCGCCCTGCCAGCCGATGGCCTGGTCCTCGGCGTCGAAGAGCACGGGCTGCGCGCCCGCGCCGCTGGCCCAGCTGCGCCCGCAACGGATCTCATAGGCTGGCCAGCGTCGCGCCGACAAGTCCTGCCAGGGCGCTTGCAGCGCCGCGAAGCGGACCGGCGCCGCGCGCAGGCGCTTGGGCGCCTCGTAGCGCGTCGTCAAGGGCAGCAGCCCCAGCCCCGGCAGCGCGGCGTGCGCCGGGCCGTCGGCGCCCTCCGGGTCGTGCAGCCACTGGCCCAGCATCTGCAGCCCGCCGCAGATGCCCAGCACGCGGCCGCCGCCATGCGCGTGGCGCAGCAGCGCGGCGTCCATGCCTTGCGCGCGCAGCCAGGCCAGATCGCCGCTGACCTGCTTGGAACCCGGCAGCACGATCCAGTCGACGTCCTCCAGCTCCGTGGCGCTGCGCGCAAAGCGCAGGCGCGCGGCGCCCGCCAGCGGCGCGAACTCGTCCAGATTGCTGAGCGCCGGCCAGGCGACCACGGCCACGCGCGGGCCTTGGGCGGCAAGCGCGGGCGCGCTGTAGACGCCGTCCTCCTCGGGCAGGCCGTGGTCGCGCTGCATGGGCAGCACGCCCAGCAGCGGCACGCCGGTGCGGGCCTGCAGCTGCTGCGGGCCCGGCGCCAGCAGCGCCGCATCGCCGCGGAACTTGTTGAGCACGAAGCCGCCCAGCGCCGGGCGCAGGTCCTCGGGCAGCAGTGCCCAGGTGCCGTAGAGGTGCGCGAAGGCGCCGCCGCGATCGACGTCGGCCACCAGCAGCGCGCGCAGCCGCCCGAGCTCGCCGGCCCAGCGCGCGCAGCCCAGGTTGACGTAGTCCTGCGGCGCGAGGTTGATCTCCGCGGGCGAGCCCGCGCCTTCGATCACCAGCACCTCGTGGCGCGCGGCCAGGCGCGCGAAGGCCTGCTGCGCGAAGGCCGCGAGCACCGTGCTGCGCTCGCGCCAGGGCCGGTGCGAGAGCGCGGCGTCGACCTGACCGCCGAGCACGACCTGGCTTTGCGTCTCGCGCTCGGGCTTGAGCAGCACCGGATTCATGTCGACCTGCGGCGCCACGCGCGCGGCCAGCGCCTGGAAGTACTGCGCCGAGCCGATCTCGCCGAGCAGGCTGTGCGCGTCCTCGGCGTCGACCGGCACGACGCGCGCGTTGTTGCTCATGTTCTGCGCCTTGAAGGGCGCCACGTCCAGGCCCTGGCGCGCAGCCCAGCGGCACAGCGCGGTGGCGAGCAGGCTCTTGCCGGCACCGCTGCTGGCGCCCCAGACCATCACCGCGAGCTTCACGGCGCGCCGCCTTTCGTCGCCGGCGCCAGGCGCCGGTCCAGGGCCGCCCACAGCGCGGCTTGCGCGGCGGGCGGCTGCGCCGAGACGCGCCACTGCCCCGCCAGGCCGAACGAGGCGGCGTCGCGCAGCGCGATTCCCTCGGCACGCAGTTGCTGCAGCTCAAGCGGCCGCGGCGGCTGCGCGACGAAGAAGTTCGTCGCGCTCGGCCACAGCCGGAATCCGCGCGCGCGCAGGCCCTCCTGCAGGCTTTGCTTCCAGGCCGCCAGCGGCGCATGCGAGTCCTGCACCCAGCGCTGCACTTCGGGGGTGGTCCAGGCCAGCAGCATCGCCTCCCCCTGGGCCGACAGCGGCCAGGACGGCGCTGCCGCCTCGAGCGCGGCGCAGCAGGCCTGCGCGTCGTAGGCCGCGCGTGCGGGCGCGATGGCGTAGGCGCCGCGCACGCCGGTGAGCCCGAGCGCCTTGTTCGGGCTGTGCAGCACGAAGACGGCATCCTTCGCCGCCTCCGTCCAGGCCGAGGCGCCGTGCAGCCGCAGCGGCGCATAGACGGCGTCGAGCACGGCCGGATGCGGCGCGGGCGTCGCCGCTGCCGCGGCGTTCTCGCCCAGCGGGCTCGTCGGATCGGCGTGCCAGGCGAGCGTCACCGCGGCGTCCGGCGCCGACGCATCGAGGTGCAGCGCACGGCCCCAGGCGCGTGCGGCGTGCGCGTAGTCGCCGTAAGCCAGCCGCGGCACGCGCACGGCGCCGGGCCGGATCCGCGCGGTGACGGCGGTGACGCGCTGGATGAACTCGCTTGCGCTCACCGCGATCAGCACGCGCGCTGGCGGCACGTCGTGCAACGCAGCCAGCGCCCGGCGCAGCGCGGTCGACGCCGGATCGGGATAGCGCGTCGCGTCGGCCGACTGCACCGCGGCGAGTGCCGTGGGACAAGGGCCGGCGGCGTTGGCGCAGGTGGAGAAGTCCCAGCGTGCCGCGCCCCGGGCGTCGGCGCCGCCGTGCGCACGCAGGGCGTCGCTCGCATCCGGGACGCCGTCGCGCATCACGCGCCCGCCGCGGCCATCGCCAACACCAAAGCGCGGCGCGCCGCCTGCTCGCCAAGGCGCAGCGCCTGTGTCAGTGCCGCCGCATCGGGCGCCGGCGCGTCGCCGTTGAGCACGTAGACGCCGGGCTTGCCGAGTCGGACGCCCAGGCGCAAGGCCATCGCCGCCATCGGCCAGCCGCCGTTGGGCGAAGGAGTGCGCACAGCTTCCCGGCGCAGCGTCGCGAAACCCGCCCGCACGGGCCCCAGCAGCAGCGCGGTCAGGCGCGCGGGCAGCCAGGCGAAGAGGTCGTCGGCGCGCGCGGCGCACTTGCCTGCCCATTCCCAGCGGCCGCGGTAGCCCCACATCGCGTCCAGGGTGTTCACCGCACGCCAGGCCCAGGCGCCCGGCAGGCCGGCGACGACGAACCAGAACAAGGGCGCCACCAGCGAGTCGTTGCAGTTCTCGGCCAGCGTCTCGATCGCCGTCTCGCGCACGCCGGAAGCATCCAGCACCTGCACGTCGCGGCTGCACAGCCGCGCCAGCTGCGCGCGGCCCTCGTCCAGGTCGCGCGCCAGTGCGGCCTCGACCGCGGCGACCTCGCGGCGCAGCATGCGCCAGGCCAGCGCCGGCTTCAGCGCCAGCGCCGTCAGCGGCAGCGCAAGCCAGCCGGGCAGACGCGCCAGCAGTGCCTGCACGGCGAGCGCGGCGGCAACCACCAAAGCCAGCAGCGCGCACCAGGCCAGCGTCCCGGCGAGAAAGGCGGCGCGAGGCTCGCGCCCGACGGCTGCGCGGCCCAGCGGCGCGGCCAGACGCCCGAACCAGGCCACCGGATGCCAGGCGTCGCGCGGCTCGCCCAGCCGGGCGTCGATGACCCATGCGAGCGCGACGGCGCCGGCGGCGAGCATCAGTCCTCGATGCCGCGCTGCGCCGGCACGCCCTGCTGGTGGTGATGCTTGACGAGCTTCATCTCGGTCACGGTGTCGGCGAGATCGATCAGCTCCCGCGGCGCATCGCGGCCGGTGAGCAGCACGTTCACGCCCGCAGGGCGCTCGCGCAGGCAGGCGAGCACGGGTTCGAGCGGCAGCCAGCCGTAGCGCAGCGGGTAGGTGATCTCGTCGAGCACGACGAGGAAGTGCTCGCCGGCGCGGATCGTCGCCTCGGCGCGCGCCCAGCCATCGCGTGCAAGCTGCGCGCTGTGCTCGAGGTCGCGGCTCTTCCAGCTGAAGCCGTCACCCAGGCCCTCGATGGGCACGCCCAGCTGCGCGAACGCGCGGTGCTCGCCGAAGCGCGCCGAGGGCACCTTCATGAACTGGTAGACGTGCACCGCCTTGCCGCGGCCGTGCGCGCGCAGCGCCAGGCCGAAGGCGGCCGTGCTCTTGCCCTTGCCGTGGCCGGTGTGCACGATCAGCAGGCCGCGGCGCTCGCCCTGGGCCTTGGGGCTGCCCGGTGCCCTCGGGGGGTCGACGATCTCCATCATGACTCCTGCGCGGGATGGTTCAAGACGCTTCGGCCGCGTCCAGGGCCAGCGCCACGCGCAGCACGCCGCGGGCGTCGGTCTCGATGCGGATGGCGCCGTCGAAGACGCGCACCAGCGCCGCCTGTACCGCCGGGTCGGCGGGCGCACCCTGCGCGCACAGCCGGCCGCCGTCGAGCACCAGCAACTGGTCGGCCTGCAGCGCGATCGGCAGATCGTGCAGCACGCTGAGCACGGCGCACGGCCGCACGGCGTCGTGGGCCAGACGCCGGAACAGCCGCGCCAGCGCGACCTGGTGCGGCGCGTCCAGGTGCGTCGTCGGCTCGTCCAGCAGCAGCAGCGGCGCCTCGGTGGCGAGCACGCGCGCCAGCAGCACGCGCTGGCGCTCGCCGCCCGAGAGTTCGTGCAGGCGCCGGTGCTGCCAGGGCGCGCACTCGGTGAGCGCCATCGCGCGCTCGACGGCCGCGTGGTCAGCCGCGCCCGGCGTGCCCAGCAGGCCCAGCTGCGCGATGCGGCCGAGCTCGACCGTCTCGCGCACGGTGAGCTCGCCGGTGACGTCGCCGAGCTGCGCCAGCCAGGCCAGGTGCTGCGCACGCCGCGCCGCCGGCATCGCGAATACATCCTGCACGGCTTCGCCCGCGACGGTCAGCGTGACGCGGCCAGCGGCCAGCGGCTGCAGCGCGGCCAGGGCGCGCAGCAGCGTCGACTTGCCCGCGCCGTTGGGGCCGACCAGTGCCGTCCATCCGGCGCCGACCTGCAGGCTCACGCCCTGCAGCACCTCGCGCCCGCCCAGGCGCACGCGCACGCCTTGCGCGGAGAGACCGCAGGTCGACACGCCGTTCATGTCACGCGGCGCCGCTTGAGCAGCCAGACGAGGTAGCCGCCGCCGAGCACCGCCGTCACCACGCCGACGGGCAGTTCCTCGGGCGCGATCAGCGCGCGCGAGACGACGTCGGCCCAAAGCAGCAGCGCCGCGCCCATGGCGGTGCTGGCCAGCAGCAGCCAGGCGTGCAGACCGGGCGCGGTGCGGCGCACGAGGTGCGGCGCCACCAGCCCGACGAAGGCGACGAGACCGGCCTGCGCGATGGCCAGCGCCGTGCCCAGGCTCAGCATCAGCACCAGCGCCAGACGCACGCGTGCGAGGTCCAGTCCGAGGCTGGCGGCGCTGTCTTCGCCCAGCGTCAGCGCATCCAGCGCACGCGCGTAGCGCCGCGCCAGCGCGGCCAGCAGCGCCAGCCCGGCACCCATCAGCACCAGCGCGTCCCAGTCCATGAAGCTGGTGCTGCCGAGCATGAAGGCCTGCTTGCCGCGCAGCGCGTCGGGCGAGGCGACGGTGATGAGGTCGCTGATGGCGCCCAGCAGCACGCCGACCACCACGCCGGCCAGCAGCAGGCGCAGCGTGTGCACGGCCCCGCGCGCCAGCATCAGCGTCAGGCTCACGCCGGCGAGCGCGCCGGCGAAGGCGGCCATCACCAGGCCCACGCGCTCGATCCACGCCAGCGCCGCCACGCCGATGCCGCCGCCGCCCAGCGCCGCCGCGGCCAGCACGAGCACGGTGCCCAGGCCCGCGCCCGACGCGCTGCCGAGCAGGTAGGGATCGGCCAGCGGATTGCGGAACACGCCCTGCGCAATCGCACCCGAGAGCCCGAGCAGGGCTCCCACGAGCGCTGCGCCCAGCGTGCGCGGCGCGCGGATCTGGCCCAGCAGCAGCGCGGCGTCCGGTCCGTGCAGGTCGGCCCAGGCGGCGCGCGGCGAGAAGCCCGCAGCGCCGGTGGACAGGCCCGCCGCAACGCCGAGCACGACCGCCGCCGCGATCCAGCACGCGAGCTGGCGACGCGCCGACGCATCGGAGCCCCCCCCGACCGCCGAGGACGGCAGCACGGTCAGGCTCATCGCTCCGGCGCCTCCAGCCGCAGCAGGCAGTCGGCGACGCGCGCGGCGGCCTGGCCCATGCGTGGGCCGGGGTGGATCACCATCTCGTAGTCGCCGGGGCCGAAGCTGCACAGGCGCCGCTGGCGCACCGCGTCCAGCGAGCTCCAGCCCGGACGCTGTGGCAGCGTCTCCTGCGGACGCTGGGCACCCATGATCACGTCCGGCCGTGCGCGCACGACGAACTCCGGGTTGAGCTTGGGGAAGGGTCCGAGCTCGGCCGGCGCGATGTTGGTCAGGCCCAGCCGCGCCAGCGTCTCGCCGATGAAGGAACTCGTTCCCGCGGCATAGGGGCCGCCGTAGATCTCGAAGTAGACGCGCCGGCCGCGCCAGGCCGTCGGCACGCGCGCCGCCGCCTCGGCCAGTTCATGCTCGATGCGCGCCCAGACGCGCGCGCCCTCGTCGGGCGTGCCGAGCAGACGCGCGACGACCCCCATCGTGCGGCGCACGTCGGCATGGCTCTCCGACTTGAAGCGCGCCACCGACAGGCCCAGCGCCTGCAGACGGTCCATCGCGCGCGAGGAGACCGAGGCCAGCACCAGATCGGGCTTGAGCGCGGCGATGGCCTCGATCTGCGCGTCCTCCAGCCCGCCCAGGCGCGGCAGCGCAGTGACTTCGGGCGGCCAGTCGGAGAAGCGGTCGATGCCGACCAGGCGCTTGCCGACACCGAGCACCCAGGCGGTTTCGGTGAGCGACGGCAGCATGGTCACGATGCGCTGCGGCGGCCTCTCGAAGCGGAACTCGCTGCCGCGATCGTCGCGGAACACGATTGCCTGCGCCGGTGCCGGTGCGGGCGCCGCCGCCAGGAGAACGGCGGCGGCCAGCAGGCCGAGCAGGCTGCGCCTCATGCGGCGTCCTTCACCTGCAGCTCGCAGCCGGCGACCATCAGCGTGACGCGGCGGCAGCGCGCGGCCACCGCCTGGTGCAGCTGACCCAGCGCGTCGACCGCGGCCCGTGCCTCGGACGCCGCAGGCATCGGGCCCAGGCCGATCTCGTTGGACACCAGCACCACCGGGGAGACACTCCGGTGCAGCGCCGCCAGCAGCGCCTGGCGCTCCTGCGCCCAGGGCAGCTCCGGGGTCACCCCCGGCGGCGGCAGCAGGCACTGCGTCAGCCACAGCGTGAGGCAGTCGACGAGCAGCAGCCGCCCCGGCTCGGCCAGCCGCTCGAGCGTGGCACCGAGCTGCGCGGGGGCCTCGACGGTGGCCATCGCCGGCACGCGGGCGGCACGATCGGCGCGATGGCGCTCGATGCGGGCGCGCATTTCATCGTCTGCCGCCAGCGCGGTCGCCAGAAGCGTCGCCCGATGGCTGCGATCGGCCTGCAGCCAGCGCAGCGCGCGCTGCTCGGCGCAGCGCGACTTGCCGCTCCTGGCCCCGCCCAGGATGAGCTCGTGCGGCATCGGCGTCATGACAGCGAATGCATCGACCCGAGGTTCGGCCGCGGACCAGGCCTCAGGGAAGCGTCCAGCGCAGGCTGAGCTGTCCGCTGCGCCCGGCCGCGGCGTAGGCGCGCGCCAGCTCGTAGCGCTTGTCGCCCAGGTTGTCGATGCGCGCGTCCAACACCAGGCCGGCGGCCAGCGGCTTGCTCAGCGTGACGCCGAGGAGCCCGTAGCCGCCCAGCACCTGCGTGTTGGCCGCGTTCTCGAAGCGCCGGCCGCTGGCCTGCAGTTCGGCGCCCAGCGTCCAGCCGGCCAGCGTCGTCTGCGCGCCCAGGCGCGCGAGCTTGCCGGCACGGCGCTGCAGGCGCTTGCCGCTGTCCAGGTTTTCCGGATCGTGCCAGTCGAGCGAGCCGTGCAGCGTCACGCCCGCGAGCGTCGTGCGCCCGGAGAGCGTCACGCCCTGCAAGCGTGCGCGGCCGACGTTGACGTAGCAGCCGAAGGGATCGCTGCAGGGGCCGGCCGCACCGAAGCCGATGAGCTGCGTCACGCGGTTGCGCCACACGCCCAGGCTCGCTTCGCTGCCGGCGCCGCGCCAGCGCAGGCCCAGCTCGAGGTTGCGTCCGCTCTCCGGCACCAGGTCCGGGTTGCCGTAGGGGCTGAAGCGCTGGTAGAGCGTGGGCACGCGAAAGGAATTCGCCACGGCGGCGCTGACGCGCCACTGCGGCGCGAATTGCCAACCCCAGGCGAGGCTGCCGGTGCTCTTGCCGCCGAACTCGCTGTCGTCGTCGCGGCGCACTTGCGCTTGCAGCGCATGCGCACCGAAGTCGGCGCGCCAGCCCAGGCCGAGCGCGTTCTGGTGGCGCTTGCCGCCGAAGGCGGCGTTGTAGCCGTCGAAGGGGTTGTGCAGCTTGTCGTCGCGACGCTCGAGCGTGGCCGTCAGCCGGTGCACGCCCAGGCGCTGCTCGTGCTGCAGCAGCACGTTCCCGAGCGTCGTTTCGGTGCGGTAGTAGCTCGGCTGCGTCTCGTAGGTCGAGTGCGTGCGGCCGACTTGCACACGCGTCGTCGCCGCCTCGCTCCAGCGGCTCTGCCAGGACAGGCCAGCGCTTTGCATGCGGTGCTGCGATCGGTCGTCCAGTCCCGGCACGAAGCCGTCGTAGTCGGACTCGAGCCGCGTCGCCAGCACCGAGGCCTCGATGCGCTGGCGCTCGTCGAGGCGCACACCCGCGCGCGCCTGCACGGAGCTGCGCTTCCAGCCATCGCGGTCGGGGTTGTGGCCGACGGCGGCGGCGGTGCGCGCGTCCTCGCCGTCGCTGCGACCATGCGAGGCCGAGAGGGCGTAGTCGAACGCCGCGGCGGCGCCGCTCAGGCCCGCCTGCACCTGCCGCGTGCGCTGCGAGCCCAGCGCCACCGAGGCCTTGCCCTGCAGCGGACCCTGGCCGCGCTTGGTGAAGAGCTGCACCACGCCGGCGACGGCGTCCGAGCCGTAGACGGCCGCCGCGGGACCGCGCAGCACTTCGATGCGCTCGATCTGCTCGAGGGGGATCTGCTCCCACTGTGCGCCGCCGGTGGCCTGCGAATCGACGCGCACGCCGTCGATGTAGACCGCGGTGTGACGCGATTCGCCGCCACGGACGAAGAGGCTGGTCGAGGTGCCGGGGCCGCCGTTGCGCGCGAACTCGATCCCCGGCAGGCGCGCCAGCAGTTCGGCGACATTGGCCGCACCGCTGCGCTCGATCTGCACGCGCTCGACGACCGACAAGTCGCCGAGCACCGTGGACAGCACCTGCGGCGAGCGGTTGGCGACGATCACCACCTGTTCGGCAGCGTCGGCCTGCGCGCCCGCCGCGCCGGACGCGGCGCCGAGCACCAGCGGCAGGACGGGGAGCAGGGATGAAAGGGACGGACGAGAGAAAACCGGCGCGGCCGCCGTGTTGGCGCGCTGCGCGCGGACCCGAGGGGATTGAGGCATGACGGAACAGGGAAGTCGGGCGCGTGCGCACCGCTTCCCCGCGGCCGCACACTACACGGTCCGCCGCAGGACGGCGGACCACCTCGTTGGCCGGTATCCGGGCTGACGGAATCGACGCGTGACGCCTTCCCAGGGGATACCGCCTTGCGGCGGCATCGCCCAGTGGCTGCGTGTCACGGGCCGGCAGGCCCTGTTCGGAGCCTGCCATCCGCTTACCGTTGCGGGGGCAGCTCAGGTTGGGTTCGCCCGGTTCGGGCTCGCCCCCCTGATTCCCGTTGAACTGTCTCGGCCGAACGCCTCGACGAGCACCAACGGCGCGCATCATACGCGCCGGCGCCGCACCCGCGGCTCGGGCCGCCTCAGCCGTGCAGGATCGCCACCGTCTTCAGCGTCGTGAAGCTCTTCAGGCCCTCGAACGCCTTCTCGCGGCCGTAACCCGAGTGCTTCATGCCGCCGAAGGGCAACTCGATGCCGCCGCCGGCGCCGTAGTTGTTGACGAACACCTGCCCGGCCTCGATGCGATGCGCCATGCGCAGCGCGCGGCCGCCGTCGCGCGTCCACACCGCCGCGGTGAGTCCGTAGGGCGTGCCGTTGGCCAGGTGCACGGCCTCGTCCTCGCCCTCGAACGAGAACGCGGCCAGCACCGGGCCGAAGACCTCGTCCTGCGCCACCTCGTGCGACAGCGGCAGGCCGGCCAGCAGCGCCGGCGCGAAGTAGAAGCCGGTGGCCGGCGCCTCGGGCAGCACCTGCGCACGCGCGACGACTCGGGCGCCGGCCTGCAGCGCGGAGTCGAGCTTGCCCTGCACGCGCGCGAGCTGGCGCGCGCTGATCAGCGGCCCGCAGTCGGGCGCGCCGGCACCGGGCCCGGTGCGCAGGGCCGCGAAGCGCTCGGCCAGGCGCTGCAGCACGGCATCGAAGAGGCTGCGCTCGATCAGCACGCGGCTGCCGGCCGAGCAGGTCTGGCCGGCGTTCTGCACGATGGCGTTGACGATCACCGGCAGCGCGGCGTCGAGGTCGGCGTCGGCGAAGACGATCTGCGGCGCCTTGCCGCCGAGTTCGAGCGTCACCGGCACGTGGTTCACGGCCGCGGCCTGCGCCACCGCGGTTCCGGTCACGGTCGAGCCGGTGAAGCTCAGGTGGTTGATGCCCGGGTGCGCAGCCAGCGCCGCCCCGGCTTCCGAGCCCAGGCCGCAGACCATGTTGAGCGCGCCCGGCGGCAGGCCCGCCTGCAGCGCCAGGGCGGCGATGCGCAGCGGCGTCAGGCAGGCGTCCTCGGCCGGCTTGACGACACAGGCGTTGCCCGCAGCCAGTGCCCCGCCCACCGAGCGGCCGAAGATCTGCGCCGGGTAGTTCCAGGGAATGATGTGCGCGGTGACGCCGTGCGGCACGCGCAGCACCATCACCGTCGAACCCGCGGCGTAGGGAATGGTCTCGCCGTGCAGCTTGTCGGCGGCACCGCCGTAGTACTCGAAGTAGCGCGCGCAGGCCGTGATGTCCACGCGCGCCTGCTGGATCGGCTTGCCGGTGTCGCGGCTCTCGAGCGCGGCCAGTTCCGCGTGATGGTCGCCGATCAGCGCCGACAGGCGCGTCAGCACGCGCCCGCGCTCGGTCGCCGTCATGCGGCCCCAGGCTCCCTGCAGCGCGCCGCGCGCGGCATCGACCGCGAGGTCGACGTCGGCGGCCGCGCTGCGCGGCAGCGTGGCGAAGGCCGAGCCGTCGGCGGGATCGAGGACCTCGATCGACAGGCCCGTCGATGCCGGCTGCTGGCGGCCATCGATCAGGTTGGCATAGGCGGTGAGCGTGCTCATGGTTCGTCCTGCGGCCGCGTGGCCGTGTACTCCGAGAAGATGCCCAGTTCGACACGCCGCTGCCCCTGCACCAGTCCGGCCGACTCGAGCGCGGCGAGGATGCGCGGCGGCGGGATGCAGGCCTCGATGGTGTCCCAGTAGTAGCGCCACAGGCGCGCGCTGTCGCGCCGGCAGCCCATGGCACGCGAGACCAGCGGCACGAGCGCGCGCATGTAGGCCTTGAGCAGCAGCGTCGCCGCGCGCGAGGCCGGCTTGCTGATCTCGAGAACGAGCACGCGTCCGCCCGGGCGCAGGACGCGCCGGAACTCCGCGAACGCCGCCGCCACGTCGGCGACGTGGCGCAGGGCATATCCCATGCAGACGAAGTCGAAGCTCGCGTCGGCGCAAGGCAGCGCCTCGGCGCGGCCCTGCAGCAACGTCACGCCGGGCAGGTCGACCTGGTCCATCATTCCCGGACTCGGGTCCACGCCGACCACCGCCCCCTTGCCGGCGAGGATCGTCAGCGCCTCGCGCGCGACGAGGCCGGTGCCGATGCCGACGTCGAGCATGCGCGCGCCCGGCGCGAGGCCCGCGCGCTGCAAGGCCATGCGGCGATACCAGGGGCCGGAGCCCAGCGCGAGCACGCGCTCGATGCGGTCGTAGTCGGCCGCCGTCTCGTCGAAGATGCGGCGCAGGAAGCGGTGGCGCCCGGCCTCGTCGTCGTAGTACGAATGCAGCAGCGGATGCGGCGGCTGCGCGGGAAGGCGGCTCGTGGGTTCGACTTCGGCGTTCACGCCCGCGATGATGCCAGTCCGTGCGCCCGCACGGGGCCGCGGCGCACGCCGACGCAGCCCGCGCTCAGGCCTTGCGCGGCCTTCGCAGTGCGGCCGCCAGCGCCGCCGCCGCAAGCGCGAGCGTGCCGGGTTCGGGAACGCCCGCCGGCGGATCACCGGTGATCATGTCCTGCACGCCGGATGCCTCCAGCGTCATCACGTAGCGACTGTCCAGCGGCGCGGCGCCGGGCAAGGCGGCGAAGAAGCTGTCGAGGTAGGCCACGGTCTGCGCTTCGAGGCCGCTGGCGCGGAAGGCGCCGCTGCCGATGTTCCAGCCGCTGTCGTAGCGGCTCTCCCAGATGCCGAGCTGGATCGCCGCGCCCATCAGGCCGTCCGCCGGGTGCAGCCAGGCATAGGGGTCGACCTCGTCGAGTCCGGCGCTGAGCACGCTGTTGACTGCGCCCAGGAATTCCAGCGTGCGCGCCGCGGCGCCGCCGAAGACGACGGTGAAGTCGGCCTCCTGCCCCGCATGGACGGTCTCGTAGAGGTCGTAGCAGTACATGAAGAGGTCGTCGACGCCGTCGATGAAGACCGCGGGATCGACGCCGACGAGATTCGAGGCCGTTCCCTGGAAGCGCCCCGCGGCCACCGAGGCGCTCGCGCCACCGGACAGCGTCGGATAGGTGATGGTGACGGCGTCGTAGGACGGCGCCGCCAGGCCGCTGAAGATCGGGTTGTCGAACTTCACGTGCACCGAGGCGGCGCTGGCGGAACTGCTGCCGAGCACGAAGGCGGCAGCCAGGGCGATGCGGTGGAGGGTCTTCATGATCGGGGCCGGTCGGGTGGTTCCAGTGGGGTCGCAAGCGACGATGGCCCTACTGTTCCAGCAACGGGTCCTCCTCCGTAACCCCGCGCCTGGGTGGTGGCGGCATGCGCCCGAGGCCACCCGTGAAGAATGGCCGTGAAGTGCGCACGAGCGGCGCGGCCGACCCCCTCAACCGAGTGCCGCGATGAGCTCCGGCGGCGCCTGCACGAGCTCGATCAGCACGCCCTCGCCGCCGATCGGGAACTGCTCGTTGCCCTTGGGGTGGATGAAACAGATGTCGTGGCCCGCGGCGCCCTTGCGGATGCCGCCCGGGGCAAAGCGCACGCCCTGCGCGCTCAGCCAGGCCATGGCCTGCGGCAGGTCGTCGACCCACAGGCCGACGTGGTTCAGCGGCGTGGCATGGACGGCGGGCTTCTTCCCGGGGTCCAGCGGCTGCATGAGGTCGACCTCGACCGCGTGCGGTCCCTGCCCCAGCGCGCAGACGTCCTCGTCGACGTTCTCGCGCTCGCTCGTGAAGGTCGACTTGATCTCGAGGCCGAAGAGCTCGACCCACAGCGTGCGCAGGCGCTGCTTGTCGGGCCCGCCGATGGCGATCTGCTGGATGCCGAGGACGCGAAAAGGCTTGCTGCTCATGGACGCACTCCCGCGGGGCTCACTCGAAGCTGACGATGGCCTGGTCGACCGCGAGGCTCTCGCCCTTCTTCGCCAGCACCTCCTTGACGACGCCGTCCTGCGCGGCGGTGAGGATGTTCTCCATTTTCATCGCCTCGATCACCGCCAGGCGCTGGCCGGCCTGCACCGCGTCGCCCGCCTGCACCGCGAGGTCGACGAGCAGGCCCGGCATCGGCGAGAGCAGGAACTTGCTCAGGTCCGCCGGCGGCTTGAAGGGCATGACGCGCAGCAGTTCGCTCGCGCGCGCGCTCATCACCATCGCCTCGATGCGCCGGCCGTCGTGCTCGATTCGGTACCACAGGCCGTTGCGCTCGACCTGCGCGGTGAAGGGGCGGCCGTTGCAGGTGCCGGTGACGCGGATGGTGCCGAAGCTCCATTCCTTCACCAGCGCATAGTGCTTGCCACCCACGTGGACATGCGTGGCGCCGTTGACCTCGACCTGCACCGGCACGTGCTCGTGCTGCCCGCCGTCGCCTTTCACGACGACGACGAAGTCGCGGCCGATGCGGACACCGTGGCCGGCCAACTGCCCGCTGATGCCGGCGGCGCGATCGCGGTAGCGGCGATAGATGCCGGCCGCGAGCGCGACGAGGAAGTCGGGGTCGTCGTGCTGCACGTCCTCGGGGCGGAAGCCGTGCGCATAGTGCCTGGCGATGAAGCCGGTGTCGAAGTCGCCGGCGACGAAGTCCGGGTGCGCGAGCAGCGCCGCCTGGAACGGGATGCTGCTCGCGATGCCGCGGATGACGAAGCCGTTGAGCGCATCGCGCATGCGCCGGATGGCGTCCATGCGGTCGGCGCCGTGGACGATGAGCTTGGCGATCATCGAGTCGTAGTAGACCGGGATCTCGCCGCCTTCGACGACGCCGGTGTCGACGCGAATGCCGCCGCCGGCGGGCACCGGCTGCGCGGCGTGCATCGTCTGCTCGGGCGGACTGAAGCGCACCAGGCGCCCGGTGGAGGGCAGGAAACCGCGCAGCGGATCCTCGGCGTTGATGCGGCACTCGATGGCCCAGCCGCGGCGATGCACCTCCTCCTGCGTGATGCCGAGCTTCTCGCCGGCGGCGACGCGGATCATCTGCTCGACGAGGTCGATTCCGGTGATGCACTCGGTCACCGGATGCTCGACCTGCAGGCGCGTGTTCATCTCGAGAAAGTAGAAGCTCTGGTCGGCGCCGACGACGAACTCGACCGTGCCCGCGCTCTGGTAGTTCACCGCGCGCGCGAGCTGCACCGCCTGCTCGCCCATCGCGCGGCGCGTGGCGTCGCTGATGAAGGGCGAGGGCGCCTCCTCGATCACCTTCTGGTGCCGACGCTGGATCGAGCACTCGCGCTCCCACAGGTACAGGACGTTGCCGTGCGCGTCGCCCAGCACCTGGATCTCGATGTGGCGCGGGTTCTCGACGAACTTCTCGATGAAGACGCGATCGTCGCCGAAGCTGCTGCGCGCCTCGTTGCGGCAGGACGCGAAGCCCTCCCCGGCTTCCTTGTCGTTCCAGGCCACGCGCAGACCCTTGCCGCCGCCGCCGGCACTGGCCTTGATCATCACCGGGTAGCCGATGCCCTGCGCGATGCGCACCGCGTGCTCGGCGTCGGCTATGGCCTCGTTCCAGCCCGGGATGGTGTTCACGCCGGCATCCTCGGCCAGCTTCTTGGACGCGATCTTGTCGCCCATCGCCGCGATGCTCGCGTGCTTGGGGCCGATGAAGACGATTCCCTCCTCCTCGACGCGGCGCGCGAAGTCCTCGTTCTCGGAGAGGAAGCCGTAGCCGGGATGCACCGCCTGCGCGCCGCTGGACTTGCACGCCTGGACGATCTTCTCGGCGACGAGGTAGCTCTCGCGGCTGGGCGCCGGGCCGATGAAGACCGCCTCGTCGGCCAGCTGCACGTGGCGTGCGCTGCGATCGGCCTCCGAGTAGACCGCGACGGTGGCGATGCCCATGCGGCGTGCGGTGAGGATCACGCGGCAGGCGATCTCGCCGCGGTTGGCAATGAGGATCTTCTCGAACATGTCCACTCCTGTCACCGCGATGCGCGGCGGCCGACGGCCGCCTGCGGCCTTCGGGGTCTGGCGGGGTTGGCGGGGTCGGTCGCGCGCGAGCGCGCGGGCGAGCGCAAGCGTGCGGGGATCACAGCGGAATGTTCCCGTGCTTGCGCCAGGGGTTGGCGAGTTGCTTGTCCTTCAGCATCGCCAGGCTGCGGCAGATGCGCTTTCGCGTCTCGTGCGGCTGGATGACGTCGTCGATGAAGCCGCGCGCGCCGGCGACGAAGGGGTTGGCGAAGCGGGTCTTGTACTCGGCCTCGCGCAGCGCGAGCTTCTCCGGGTCGCCCTTGTCCTCGCGGAAGATGATCTCGACCGCACCTTTGGCGCCCATCACCGCGATCTCGGCGTGGGGCCAGGCGAGGTTCACGTCGCCGCGCAGGTGCTTGGAGCTCATCACGTCGTAGGCGCCGCCGTAGGCCTTGCGCGTGATCACCGTGACCTTGGGAACGGTGCACTCGGCGTAGGCGTAGAGCAGCTTGGCGCCGTGCTTGATGATGCCGCCGTACTCCTGCGCCGTGCCGGGCATGAAGCCGGGAACGTCGACGAAGGTCACGACCGGGATGTTGAAAGCGTCGCAGAAGCGCACGAAGCGCGCGGCCTTGGTGCTGCTGCGGATGTCCAGGCAGCCGGCGAGCACGAGCGGGTTGTTGGCGACGATGCCCACGCTCTGGCCTTCCATGCGCCCCAGGCCGATGACGATGTTCTTCGCATAGTCGGGCTGAAGCTCGAAGAAGTCGCCGTCGTCGACGACCTTGAAGATGAGTTCCTTGATGTCGTAGGGCTGGTTCGGATTGGACGGCACCAGCGTGTCCAGCGATCGATCCATGCGCTCGGCGGGGTCGTCGCTCGGGCGCAGCGGCGGCTTGTCGCGGTTGTTCAGCGGCAGGTAGTTGAAGAAGCGCCGCAGCATCAGGATCGCCTCGACGTCGTTCTCGAAGGCGAGGTCGGCGACGCCGCTCTTCGTGCTGTGGGTGGTCGCGCCGCCCAGCTCCTCGGCGCTCACCTCCTCGTGCGTGACCGTCTTCACCACCTCGGGGCCGGTGACGAACATGTAGGAGCTGTCCTTCACCATGAAGATGAAGTCGGTCATCGCCGGGCTGTAGACCGCGCCGCCGGCGCAGGGACCCATGATCAGGCTGATCTGCGGGATCACGCCGCTGGCGAGCACGTTGCGCTGGAAGACCTCGGCATAGCCGCCGAGCGAGGCCACGCCTTCCTGGATGCGCGCGCCGCCCGAGTCGTTGAGGCCGATGACCGGCGCACCGACCTTCATCGCCTGGTCCATCACCTTGCAGATCTTCTCCGCGTGCGCCTCCGAGAGCGCGCCGCCGAAGACGGTGAAGTCCTGGCTGAAGACGAAGACCAGGCGCCCGTTGATCATGCCGTAGCCGGTGACGACGCCGTCGCCGGGAATCCTGTTCCCGGCCATGCCGAAGTCGGCACAGCGGTGTTCGACGAACATGTCCCATTCCTCGAAGCTGCCTTCGTCGAGCAGCAGTTCGATGCGCTCGCGCGCGCTGAGCTTGCCCTTGGCGTGCTGCGCGGCGATGCGCCTGGGCCCGCCCCCCATGCGCGCCGCGCGGCGCTTGGCGTCGAGCTGATCGATGATGTCGTGCATGGCCTCGTCCTTCCTCAGTTCATCAGGTCCAGCAGCCGGCGCGCCGCCACCGAGGGCGCGACGCGGCCGGCCTCCACGTCTTCGCTCAGCCGCGGCAGCGCGCGGCCGACATCGGGGTGCGTCTTGAAGCGCTCGCGCAGTCCGGCCTCGATGCGCTCCCACATCCAGGCGCGATCCTGCGCCCGGCGGCGCGCGGCGAGCCGGCCGTGCGCCGCCTGACGCTCGCGAAAGCGCGTCACCGCGTCCCAGAACGCGTCCAGACCCTGCGCCTGCAGCGCACTGATCTGAAGCACCTCCGGTCGCCAGGAGTCAGCGGCGTCGTCCGCCTGCGCGGCATGGGCGTGCGTGCCGAAGAAGCGCAGCGCGCTCGTGATCTGCGCGCGCGCGCGCATCGCCGCCGCCTCGTCGAGATCGGCCTTGTTGATCGCGACCAGGTCGGCGAGCTCCATCACGCCCTTCTTGATCGCCTGCAGGTCGTCGCCGGCGTTGGGCAGCTGCAGCAGGCAGAAGCAATCGGTCATGCCGTGAACCGCGGTCTCGCTCTGGCCGACGCCGACCGTCTCGACGACGACGATGTCGTGGCCGGCCGCCTCGCAGACGATGATCGCCTCGCGCGTCTTGTCGGCCACGCCGCCGAGCGTGCCGCCGCTCGGGCTCGGGCGGATGAAGGCGCGCTCGTGCGCGCCCAGCCGCTGCATGCGCGTCTTGTCGCCGAGGATGGAGCCGCCCGAAAGCGTCGACGAAGGATCGACCGCGAGCACCGCGATGCGATGGCCGCGGTCCGCGAGGAAGATGCCCAGCGCCTCGATGAAGGTGCTCTTCCCCGCCCCCGGGACGCCCGAGAGGCCCATGCGGAAGGCGCCGCCCGCGTGCGGCAGCAATGCGTCCAGCAACGCATCGGCGCGTTCGCGATGATCGGCTCGCGTCGACTCGAGCAGGGTGATCGCCTTGGCGAGCGCGCGGCGCTGCGCGGGACCGCGCTCGGAGACGATGGCGCGCAGCAGCGCCTGGTCGGTCTCGGGAAGGCCGGCGGTCACGGCGGCAGCGCCAGGGGCGTCGGAAAGGCGCGCGGCCCGGTCAGGCCGGATGCGCGCGGCGGATCTGCTCGAGCACGTCCTGCGCGCAGGCCGGGATCGGCGTTCCCGGTCCGTAGATGCCCTTGACGCCGGCGGCGTAGAGGAAGTCGTAGTCCTGCTGCGGGATCACGCCGCCGACGAAGACGATGATGTCCTGCCCGCCCTGGCGCCGCAGTTCATCGATGATCGCCGGCACCAGCGTCTTGTGGCCCGCGGCGAGCGTGCTCACGCCGACCGCGTGCACGTCGTTCTCGATCGCCTGGCGCGCGCACTCCTCGGGCGTCTGGAAGAGCGCGCCGATGTCGACGTCGAAGCCGAGGTCGGCGAGGCCGGTGGCGACGACCTTGGCGCCGCGGTCGTGCCCGTCCTGGCCGAGCTTGGCGATCATCACGCGCGGGCGGCGGCCCTGCTCGACGGCAAAGGCGTCGATCCGCGCCTTGATCGTGTTCCAGTCCATCGCGCCGTCGTATGCCGCCGCGTAGACACCGCTGACCTTGCTGACATCGGCCTGGTGGCGGCCCCAGGCCTGCTCGAGCGCGTCGCTCACCTCGCCGACGGTGGCGCGCGCACGCATGGCGTCGATCGACAGCGCGAGCAGGTTGCCGCTGCCGCTCCGGGCCGCTTCGCCGAGCGCCGCCAGCGCCGCGGCCACGCGCGCGCCGTCGCGCGCGGCCTTGATCGCGTGCAGGCGCTCGATCTGCGCCTGCCGCACCTTGACGTTGTCGACCTCGAGGATCTCGACCGGGTCCTGCTGCCGCAGGCGGTACTTGTTGACGCCGACGATGGTGTCCTTGCCGCTGTCGATGCGCGCCTGCTTCTCGGCGGCGCTGGCCTCGATCCGGAGCTTGGCCCAGCCGCTTTGCACCGCCTGCGTCATTCCTCCCATGGCCTGGACCTCGTCGATGATGGCCTGCGCGGCGTCGGCCATCTCCTGCGTCAGCCTCTCCATCAGATAGCTCCCCGCCCACGGATCGACGACGCTGGTGATGTGCGTCTCCTCCTGGATGATGAGCTGCGTGTTGCGGGCGATGCGCGCGCTGAACTCGGTGGGCAGCGCGATCGCCTCGTCGAAGCTGTTCGTGTGCAGGCTCTGCGTGCCGCCGAAGACCGCGGCCATGGCCTCGATCGTGGTGCGCACGATGTTGTTGTACGGGTCCTGCTCGGTCAGGCTCCAGCCGCTGGTCTGGCAGTGGGTGCGCAGCATCAGGCTCTTGGCCTTCTTCGCGCCGAAGCCCTTCATGATGCGGCACCAGAGCAGCCGCGCGGCGCGCATCTTCGCGATCTCGAGATAGAAGTTCATCCCGATCGCCCAGAAGAAGGAGAGCCGGCCGGCAAAGTCGTCGACGTCCAGGCCCTTGGAGATCGCCGTCCTCACGTACTCCATGCCGTCGGCGAGCGTGAAGGCGAGTTCCAGCGCCTGCGTCGCCCCCGCCTCCTGCATGTGGTAGCCCGAGATGCTGATCGAGTTGAACCTGGGCATCTGCCGCGCCGTGTACGCGATGATGTCGCCGACGATGCGCATCGAGGGTTCGGGCGGGAAGATGTAGGTGTTGCGGACCATGAACTCCTTGAGGATGTCGTTCTGGATGGTCCCGGCGAGCTGCGCCTGCGCCACGCCCTGCTCCTCGGCGGCGACGACGTAGCCGGCCAGCACCGGCAGCACGGCGCCGTTCATCGTCATCGAGACGCTGACCTTGTCCAGCGGAATGCCGTCGAAGAGGATCTTCATGTCCTCGACGGTGTCGATGGCCACGCCCGCCTTGCCGACGTCGCCGACGACGCGCGGGTGGTCGCTGTCGTAGCCGCGGTGCGTGGCGAGGTCGAAGGCCACGCTCACGCCCTGCGCGCCGGCCGCCAGCGCCTTGCGGTAGAAGGCATTGCTCTCCTCGGCGGTGGAGAAGCCCGCGTACTGGCGGATCGTCCACGGCCTCACCGCGTACATCGTCGCCTGCGGCCCGCGCACGAAGGGCTCGAATCCCGGCAGCGTGTCGGCATGCGGCAGGCCCGCGAGGTCGGCCGCGGTGTAGAGCGGCTTGACGACGAGGCCCTCGGGCGTGAGCCAGGAGAGCGCTGCGACGTCGCCGCCGGGCGCGGATCTGGCCGCGGCCTGCTGCCATTGCGCGAGGGTGGCGGGTGCGAACTCCGGTGCCTTGTTCATCGAATCTCTCCTGGCGGACGCTCACGACACGGCGCCCGCGGCTTGCCGTGCCACCTTGATTATGCATAATTATGAATGCGAACCCAAGATCCGACCATCCTCCCCGTTGCCGCAGCAAGCCCACATGCCCGCCGCCTCCGAGATCGCCGCCACCGCGCCGCGAACGCTTGCGCGGCGGGCGCTGTACGAGGACGTGGCCGAGCGCCTGCGGCAGCAGATCTTCGCGCGCGAGCTCGAGCCCGGCAGCTGGATCGACGAGCAGAAGCTGTGCGCCGAGTACGGCATCAGCCGCACGCCGCTGCGCGAGGCGCTGAAGGTGCTCGCGGTCGAGGGCCTGGTGACGATGAAGCTGCGCCGCGGCGCCTACGTGACCGAGATGTCGCGCGAGGACGTGGCGCAGGTCTACCACCTGCTCGCGCTGCTGGAGAGCGACGCCGCCGGCGAGGTGGCGCGGCAGGCGAGCGACGCGCAGCTGCAGGCGCTCGATGCCCTGCACCAGCGCCTGGAGAAGCAGCAGCGCCAGCGTGACGCCTTCTTCGCCGCCAACGAGCGCTTCCACCTCGGGCTGCTCGAGATCGCCGGCAACCGCTGGCGCACGCAGATCGTCACCGACCTGCGCAAGGTGATGAAGCTCAACCGCCACCACTCTCTCTTCAAGCGCGGGCGCATCGCCGAGTCGCTGCACGAGCACCGCGCGCTGATGCAGGCGCTGCGGGCGCGCGACGCCGCCCAGGCAGCGCGGCTGATGAAGGCGCACTTCGAGAACGGGCTCGAGGCGGCGGCCTGAGGCCGCGCGCGCCGGGCAGGCAGATCACGGGACCCCATGCGACGCACGCCCGGACGATCGCCGATGACCGAAGGCCCGACCGAATTCGACGATCCGCCGCTCGGCCCCTGGCTGAAGGGCTTCCCGCCGGCCGCGCAGCCGCTGCGGCGCTCGCAGCTCGCGCGGATGCGCTGGCGCGTGGCCGACGGCGCGCTGCCGCTGCCGCTGGCGGTGCTGAAAGAGAGCGCGCTCGCCCACAACCTGCGCTGGATGCAGGCCTTCGCCCGCGAGCGCGGGCTCGAGCTCTCACCCCACGGCAAGACGACGATGTCGCCGCAGCTCTTTTCCCGCCAGCTCGCGGCCGGCGCGTGGGGGATCAGCTTCGCGAGCGTGTTCCAGCTGCGGCTGGGCGTTCGCGCCGGCGTGCGGCGCGCGCTCATCGCCAACCAGGTGCACACCGAGCCGGACCTCTCCGGCCTGGCGCGCCTGCTCGCGGAAACCGAAGGCCTGCGCGTGGCGTTCCTCGTCGATTCGCTCGCCCAGCTGCGGCTGATCGAGGGCTGGCGTGCGCAGCATCGCCAGGCACCGGCGTTCGAGGTGCTCGTCGAAGTCGGCGTCGCCGGCGGGCGCACGGGCGTGCGCGAGCCGGCCGCGGCGATCGCGCTGGCGCGCGCGCTGCGCGCGAGCCCGGCGGTGCGCCTGGTCGGCGTCGAGTGCTACGAGGGGCTGTCCGTGGACGGCGACGACGCCGCCCTGCGTGCCGCGGCGTCGTCGCTGATGGAGCGGGTGCAGGCGCTGGCCGCGGCCTGCGACCGCGAGGAGCTCTTCGAGTGCGACGAGGTGATCGTCTCGGCCGGCGGCTCGGCGCTGTTCGACCTCGTCGCGCCGTACATGCGTCCCGCGCTCTCGCGACCGGTGCGCGGCATCCTGCGCTCGGGCTGCTACCTCACGCACGACCATGGGCACTACCGGCGCCTCGTGCACCGGGCGGCCGCGCGCTGCGGCTGCGCCGACGAGCTGCGCCCGGCGCTCGAGGTGTGGACCGCGGTGCAGAGCACGCCCGAGCCGGGCCTGGCGCTGCTCAGCGGCGGGCGGCGCGACCTCTCCTTCGACATCGAGCTGCCCCATCCCCTGGCCCTTGCGCGCGCCGGACGCGTGCTGCCGCTGCCCGCGGCGGCGCACTGGCGGATCGCCGCGCTCAACGACCAGCACGCCTACCTGCGCTGGGACACGGGCGCCGCCGCGGACAGCCCGCAGGTCGGTGACCTGGTGGCGCTCGGCATCTCGCACCCGTGCACCACCTTCGACAAGTGGCACTGGATGCCGGTGGTCGACGACGACACGCGCGTGATCGACGCGGTCACCATCCACTTCTGAGCGCCCCAAGGCCGGCCGAAGCCGGCCGTCCCCCTCGAGCAGACCCGCCGGTCCTCGGCCAAGGAATGAGCTCCACGCGCGCGTGTCGCATCAGGTTCCGCAGCAGGACAAGCTGCATCGATGACAGCATGTAGCTCTCCCGGGGCGATGTCCCAGACGGCACAGTCGGCTGAATATCCCATCAATGAAAAGATTAGGCATCGTCTTCCGGAAGCGCATACGAAACCTTGCTTCCATTGAGAACGACGACGCCCCGATTTTGTAGCTCAGCCAAGAGCTCTTCCAGTTCGCTCTCGGCTAGTTGCTTCTGGAAGAGCGATGCAACCGTACTGGAGAGCGTTCCGACGGCTCGCGGCTTCGATGTCCCGCGCTGCCGGAGATTCGCGATGACCACGGACACCCGCTCTGGAAGAGACTTGGTGTTGGTTACTTTGATTAGTGGAATATCATCAATCGACCTCGAGCGAAGAACACTAATCCTGCGCGTCTTCAGGTGCTGCATCAGCGGATCAAATCCAGCGTCTTTCGAGATTACGTGGAAGTAAGCTGACGGATCTTTGGCGGCGAGCTCGCCAATATAGAAGGCAATGTGGAAATCGAGCGCGTTTGCACCATTGCCAGCGATCTTGATGTAGGAAGCTCGTTCGCCAAGAACTTGCATGGCGGATGCAACCTCGAATGGTATCTTTGCCTGGTTCGCTCCGACAAACAACATCACGCGGAAGTGCTCGACGTTGAGAGACGCTAGGCTTGTCGGCTGGACGTTTTCGTAGTCGATTAGGACAAAGTTTGTGCGCATACCCAGTGATGCCAACGGACAAGGTAAGCCGCCCGCTTTAGCGGGTCGGCTTGAGCGCAGAGTTAGACCCGAAGGCCAAATTTATACTCCTTGCAAGATTCGTAGATTTCCCTGTAAGACGGAGATGGTGTTGGAAAACGTAGATAACGAAGATGGGTCAAGATTATTTTCAGCAATAGAAGCTAATCCATCGATATGCTGCGATACCTGAGCGGTTAGCGGTGGAAAATTTATTCCAATTGTGGCAATTAATGCCTCTAAAGTTACTTGTAAAGCAGCCACTTGGCCTGCTTGTGCCATACACAAGCCATGTAGCGCAGTAACTACGTCCGAGAGTTCTTCGCCATTCATTGCGTATTCTCCTCTGTTGGCTAACGTGAAATGGACCAATTGCTGACCCCCATCGTACTTGGTCTAAGACGGTCCGCCATGCGTCCTCCCCCGTTCGGTGTCCCCAATCTTCCCACGGCGGAGCCGTCTTGGGGGCGATGGCGCTGCGGGCATGGGCTGCATAAACTCCGGCGGCATGAAGAGCGCTTCTCCACCCTCTGACGATCCCGGGTCGAAGACCCATTCGATTCCGCGTTCGACGGCACGCTCGTGTGGGTCGCAGGTCGAGCCCTTGGCGCGGCGATCGTCGGAACTGCCACCGGCGTCGGTGCCGGGTCCGATATCGGGCTTGCCGCCGGGGATACTACCGACAACCCCGGGTGCGGCGATATATGCGCTTTCACGGGCGGCGGCATCCGCGTGAAATAGGGGTGGTGCATATTCCACGCCATCGCGGATACCCGTTTCACGGGATCGCGGTCAGCATTTCAGCGTGATGGCGGACAGCGGCAGCGCATGCGGGTGACGTGAGAGCGCTGCTCGCCGCGTGCGCGAGCAAGAGCCGCCTTCGTTCCTTCGGATTGCGGCGAGCCGGTCCCGGCACCGCCGCGGCCGAAGAGGTGGTGCGAGTGGGGTCGGGGATCAGCCGCCTTGCAGCTCCGCCATGCACGGCGGCTGCGCCGCGCGCAGCACGGCCGCGAGCGCGTGCTCGCTCTGTGCAAGCGGTGTGCGCTGCGCGTCCAGCGCAAAGGCGGTGAATGCGGGGGTGATCGGCCACGCCGCCGCCGCGCGTCCGAAGAGCGCATGCGCGCGCTGCGCGAAAGCCTCGGCGCCCGCCTCGCTGGGCGTGTCGAGGTCACGGATGCCCGCGCGCTGCAGGACGTGCATGAGCACCGTCCAGCCGCTGTCGTGCAGCAGACCGACGAGATAGGCGTCGAAGGCCGACGCGCCGGCTGCGCGCGCGGCCACCACCGCATGGCGTGAGAGCACGTCCGCGTGCTCCCAGAGGCGGTCGGCCGTGCGCGCGCTCAGGCTGCCGGGCTGCGCCTGGAACATCGGCCGCAGCACGACGCGGGCGATCGCCATCTGCAGGCCCTCGATGCCCAGGCGCTGGATGGCCTGCTGCAGATCGGCCACCGGCCCCAGGTGCGCGAAGAAGGCGCCACCGGCCTGGCGCAGGACCTCGGCGGCGAGCACCGCGTCACGGCCGATGCGTTCGGCGAGCACCGGCACGGGAAGATCCCGCTGCCGCAGCAGCGCAAGCAACTGCGGCACGACGTTGGCCGCGCGCGGCAGCAGCTCGGCCGGCAGGACCGCCTGCGCGAGCACCTCGTCCAGGAGCGCGAGCGCCTTGCGCTCGTCGGCACTGGCAGGTCCGGGTCGCGGCAAGGGCACGGGCGCCGCGGGCCCGGCCAGCAGCCAGCACAGCAGGGGCGGGCCAGGCGGCGGCGCTGCGGCCGTGGACGCGCCTCGCGCCGCCGGCGCTTGCGCCGGCTTCGCGCCCGAGCGGCCCGGGCCACCCAGCAGGCGCGAGAGCCAGCCCATGGCCGTTCAGCGCTGGTCCAGGGGCTTGACGTCGCGCCGTGCCGAGCCCACGAAGAGCTGGCGCGGGCGGCCGATCTTGTACTCGGGGTCGGCGATCATCTCGTTGAGCTGGGCGATCCAGCCCACCGTGCGCGCCAGGGCGAAGATGGCCGTGAACAGGCTCACCGGGATGCCGATGGCGCGCTGCACGATGCCCGAATAGAAGTCGACGTTGGGGTAGAGCTTCCGAGCGACGAAGTACTCGTCCTCGAGCGCGATCTTCTCCAGCTGCATGGCGAGCTTGAAGAGCGGGTCGTCGTGCAGGCCCAGGGCCTCGAGCACCTCGTGGCAGGTCTCGCGCATGAGCTTGGCGCGCGGATCGTAGTTCTTGTAGACGCGGTGCCCGAAGCCCATCAGCTTCACGGTCGAGTTCTTGTCCTTGACCTGCTTGATGAACTCGCCGATCTTCTCGCCGCCACCGTTCTTCTGGATGTCCTCCAGCATGTTCAGCGCCGCCTCGTTGGCGCCGCCGTGCGCCGGCCCCCAGAGGCAGGCCACGCCCGCGGCGATGGCGGCGAAGGGGTTCGTTCCCGAGCTGCCGCACAGGCGCACGGTGGAGGTGGAGGCGTTCTGCTCGTGGTCGGCGTGCAGGATGAAGATGCGGTCCAGCGCACGCACGAGCACGTCGTTGGGCTCGAAGTCCTCGCAAGGCGTCGCGAACATCATGCGCATGAAGTTCGCGGTGTAGCCGAGCTCGTTGCGCGGATAGACGTAGGGCTGGCCGATCGAGTACTTGTAGGCCATGGCCACCAGCGTCGGCATCTTGGCGATGAGGCGGATCGCGGCGACCTCACGGTGCTTCGGGTTGTTGATGTCGGTGCTGTCGTGGTAGAAGGCCGAGAGCGCGCCCACCAGGCCCGTCATCACCGCCATCGGGTGCGCGTCGCGCCGGAATCCCCGCAGGAAGAACTGCATCTGCTCGTTGACCATCGTGTGGTTGACGACGAGCTTGTGGAAGTCCTTCTGCTGCACGGCGTTGGGAAGCTCCCCGTAGAGCAGCAGGTAGCAGGTGTCGAGGAAGTCGCACTCCGTGGCGATCTGCTCGATCGGGTAGCCGCGGTAGAGCAGTTCGCCCTTGTCGCCGTCGATGTAGGTGATGGTGCTGTTGCACGAGGCGGTGGAGAGGAAGCCCGGGTCGTAGGTGAACTTGCCCGACTGCGCGTAGAGCTTGCGGATGTCGATCACGTCCGGGCCGATGCTGCCCTTGTAGATCGGCAGCTCCATGCTCGGGCTGCCGTCCGAGAACGACAGGGTGGCTTTCACGTCGGAGGGGGTCATCGCATGGCCTTTCGATTCAGCGGGGGGTCGACGGGGGCTGCCTCAGCAGGGCAAGGACCTCGCGCACTTCGGGACGATCGAGCTCGCCCTGCGGCTCGCGGCGCGAAAGCAGCAGGTCCAGCAGATCGTGATCGGACAAGTCCATCAGGGACTGCAGCCCCCGGGCCTGGCCGGTCGTGATCGTCTCCTCATGGCGGCGGAAGAAGCGCTCGATGAGCAGGTCGTTCTCGAGCAGGCCACGCCGGCAGCGCCACTTCAGGCGGCTGAGGTCGCGGGGGTCGAGGGCAAGGTCGCTCATCGCGTGCGCAGGGTTCGCGGGATACTCGTGCAGGGGTTCGGGGCCTTCGCCGGGCACGCCTCAGACGCCGCGGCGGACCATCAGCTCCTTGATCTTGCTGATCGCCTTGGCCGGGTTCAGGCCCTTGGGACAGACGTCCGTGCAGTTGAGGATGGAGCGGCAGCGGAAGAGCCGGTACGGGTCCTCGAGGTTGTCCAGGCGCTCCGAGGTCGCCTGGTCGCGACTGTCGACGATGAAGCGGTAGGCCTGCAGCAGCCCCGCGGGGCCGACGTACTTGTCGGGGTTCCACCAGAAGCTCGGGCAGGCGGTGGAGCAGCTCGCGCAGAGGATGCACTCGTACAGTCCATCGAGCTCCTCGCGCTCCTCGGGCGACTGCAGGCGCTCCTTTTCCGGCGGCGGATCGTCGTTGACGAGGTAGGGCTTGATCGAGTGGTACTGCTTGAAGAACTGCGTCATGTCGACGATGAGGTCGCGGATGACCGGCAGCCCGGGCAGCGGCTTGAGCACGATCGTCTCGGGCAGGCTGCGCAGGTTGGTCAGGCAGGCCAGCCCGTTCTTGCCGTTGATGTTCATCGCGTCCGACCCGCACACGCCCTCGCGGCAGCTGCGGCGGAAGCTCAGGCTCGGGTCCTGCGCCTTGAGCTTGATGAGGCCGTCGAGCAGCATGCGCTCGGAGCCGTCGAGCTCCACCTGCAGCGTCTGCATGGCGGGCCTGGCATCCTTGTCGGGGTCGTAGCGGTAGATCTGGAAGGTGCGCTTGCTCATTGCGGAGGGCCTTGCGGAGTCAGAAGGTGCGGACCTTGGGCGGGATGCTCTCGACGCTCAGCGGCTGCATGCGCACCGGCTTGTACGAAAGGCTGTTGGTGGCCGAGTCCCACAGGGTGTGCTTGAGCCAGTCGCGGTCGTTGCGGCCGAGCGGGAACTCCGCATCGTCGGCACCGCGCTCGTAGTCCTCGACGGTGTGCGCGCCGCGGCACTCCTTGCGCGCCGCCGCCGAGACCATCGTCGCCTGCGCCACCTCGACCAGGTTCTCCACCTCCAGCGCCTCGACGCGCGCGGTGTTGAAGATCTTGCTCTTGTCGGCCAGCGTGATGCCCTTGGCGCGCTCGCGCAGCGCGGCGACCTCGTGCACGCCCTCGTCCATCATCTTCTGCGTGCGGAAGACGCCGGCATGGTGCTGCATCGAACGCCGGATGTCGTTCGCCACCGCCTGCGCGTACTCGCCGCCGGTGCTGGCGTCGAGCGCGGCCACGCGCGCCTGCGTCGCCTCGCCGGCATCCGCGGGCAGCGGCTTGTGGTGCAGGCTCTCCCTCGCGAACTCGACGATGTGATTGCCCGCGGCGCGGCCGAAGACGAGCAGGTCCAGCAGCGAGTTCGTTCCCAGGCGGTTGGCGCCGTGCACGCTCACGCACGAGCACTCGCCGACGGCGTAGAGGCCGTTCACCGGCACGTTCGGGTCACCGTTCTTGGGCACCACGACCTGGCCGTGGATGTTGGCCGGCACGCCGCCCATCTGGTAGTGCAGCGTCGGCACGACCGGGATCGGCTCCTTGGTGATGTCGACGTTGGCGAAGTTGTGGCCGATCTCGAACACGCTGGGCAGGCGCTTGTGGATGGTCTCCGCGCCCAGGTGCGTCATGTCGAGGTTGATGTAGTCCTTGTTCGGACCGCAGCCCCGCCCTTCCTTGATCTCCTGGTCCATGCAGCGCGAGACGAAGTCGCGCGGCGCGAGGTCCTTCAGCGTGGGCGCGTAGCGCTCCATGAAGCGCTCGCCGTCGACGTTGCGCAGGATCGCGCCCTCGCCGCGGCAGCCCTCGGTGAGCAGCACGCCGGCGTTGTGCACGCCGGTGGGGTGGAACTGCCAGAACTCCATGTCCTGCAGCGGGATGCCCGCGCGCGCGGCCATGCCCAGTCCGTCGCCGGTGTTGATGTAGGCGTTGGTGCTGGCGGCGTAGATGCGACCGGCGCCGCCGGTGGCCAGCATCGTCGTCTTCGCGTGGAAGATGTGCAGGTCGCCCGTTTCCATCTCCAGCGCGGTGACGCCGACGACGTCGCCCTCGGCGTCGCGGATGAGGTCCAGCGCCATCCACTCGACGAAGAACTGCGTGCGCGCGGCGACGTTGCGCTGGTAGAGCGTGTGCAGCATCGCGTGCCCGGTGCGGTCTGCGGCGGCGCAGGCGCGCTGCACGGGCTTCTCGCCGTAGTTGGCGGTGTGGCCGCCGAAGGGGCGTTGGTAGATGCTGCCGTCGGCATTGCGGTCGAAGGGCATGCCGAAGTGCTCGAGCTCGTAGACGACCTTGGGCGCCTCGCGGCACATGAACTCGATCGCGTCCTGGTCGCCGAGCCAGTCGCCGCCCTTGACGGTGTCGTAGAAGTGGTAGTGCCAGTTGTCCTCGGACATGTTGCCGAGGCTGGCGCCGATGCCGCCCTGCGCGGCCACGGTGTGCGAGCGCGTCGGGAAGACCTTGGTCAGCACGGCCACGTTCAGGCCGGCCTGCGAGAGTTGCAGCGAGGCCCGCATGCCGGAGCCGCCGGCGCCGACGATGACGACGTCGAACTTGCGCGTGGGAAGTTTAGCCATAGCGGTTTTCTCAGAGCCTCCAGAGCACTTGCAGCGCCCAGCCGGTGCAGCCGACCAGCCAGGCCAGGGTACCGACCTGCAGCACCAGGCGCAGCCATACGGGCTTGATGTAGTCCATCCAGATGTCGCGCACGCCGACCCACGCGTGCCAGGCCAGCGCGACGATGACGACGAAGGTCAGCACCTTCATCCACTGCGCCGCGAAGATGCCCGACCACTTGTCGTAGCCCATCGGGCCGGGCATCAGCACCTGCACCAGCAGCACGATCGTGAAGATGGCCATCAGCACGGCGGTGGCGCGCTGGCTCATCCAGTCGCGCAGGCCGTAGTGCGCACCGACGACGAGGCGCTTGGATCCGTGTCGCTCGCTCATGGTCGTGATCCTTTCGCGTTCAGTAGACGCCGAACAGCTTGGCGCCCAGCAGCACGGTGAGCACGAGGCTGAAGACCAGCGTGAAGGCCGCGGATCGACGCCCCTGCGCCTTCGTGGTGGCGTGCGTCACGTCCATGCGCACGTGACGCAGGCCTGCGGTGAAGTGGTGCAGATAGGCCCAGATGAGCCCGAGGACGACGAGCTTGACGACGATCCCGGGAACGAAGCCGATGCCGGTGTCGAACGCGGCGACGAAGCGCTCGTACGAAACCTCGGAGCTCAGGCTGGTGTCGAACAGCCAGACGATCAGCGGCAGCAGCAGGAACATCACCCCGCCGCTGATGCGGTGCAGGATCGACACCACCGCCGCCAGCGGCATGCGGTAGCCGACGATCTGCGTGATGTGGATGTTCGTGAAGGACGGGCGAGGTGTCTGGGCCATGCTGGTCTTCGCGGGTAGGTCGGACATTGAGAGCGCCCGCGGCACAGCGGCGCGCTGGCGGCCAAACCGAGAAATTCTATTGCACCGGGCATTGCACGCCCTGCGACTTACACGGAACTGCACGCCTCACCGAGCGGGGTCTTGACCGTCGTCATCAGGCGAGTTCGTTGCGGTAGTGGAACCGTTCCGTGCGATACAGCCCGCGCCGCAGTTCCACCGGCCGGCGGCCATAGGTGTAGGACAGGCGCTCCACCAGCAGCAGCGGCGTGCCCTCGGCCACTGCGAGCAAGCGCGCCTCGTCGACGCTCGCGGCGACGGCGCGCAGGCGCTCTTCGGCGCGCACCATGCGCACGTCGAACTCGGCCTCGAAGAGGCCGTACATCGGCCCGCGCCAACTCGCCAGCTTCTCGGCGCTCAAGCTCTTGAAGAGCGTGCCGGGGAGCCAGATCTCGTCCAGCACCACCGGCTGCGCCGGCTCCTCGGCGGTGAGCAGCAGGCGACGGATCTGCAGCACGGCGTCGCCGACGCGAAGCCCGAGCGCGTGCGCAACCTCGGCGCCGGCGCGCACGCGGCGGCACTCGAGCAGCCGCCGCCGCAGCCGGCCGGCGGCGCCCGGGTCGTCGGGCGTGAGGCGCAGGAAGCGGTACTGCGTGCGCTCCTCGGCGTGCGTGGCGACGAAGGTGCCCTTGCCCTGGCGGCGCACGAGGTGATTCTCCTGCGCCAGCTCGTCGACGGCCTTGCGCACGGTGCCCTGGCTGACCTTGAGCCGCGCGGCCAACTCCACCTCGCTCGGGATGGCCTCGCCGGGCTTCCACTCGCCGGCCTGCAGGCGCGACAGCAGCAGCGCCTTGATCTGCCGGTACAGCGGGCTGAAAGTGGGGGTCGGCGGCGCGCTCGCGCTGCGCTCGCCGCCTTCGGCGCGGGGGTCCATGGCGCCATTGTCGCGCACTGCTGTCTTACATAAGACACAAGACTCCTGTCAGCCAGCGAGGTCTAGAATGCGGGAAATCCCGCCTTCCCCTTTCACGGCCGGTCCCCTTTCACGGCCTTTTGCAGCCTCTCTTCAGGAGCCCCCCATGAGCAAGAAGCCCGTCCGCGTGGCCGTCACCGGTGCTGCCGGCCAGATCGGTTACGCCCTGCTGTTTCGCATCGCCTCCGGGGCGATGCTCGGCGCCGACCAGCCGGTGATCCTGCAACTCCTCGAGATCCCGGACGAGAAGGCGCAGAAGGCGCTCAAGGGCGTGATGATGGAACTCGAGGACTGCGCCTTTCCGCTGCTGGCGGGGATGGAGGCGCACGCCAGCCCCGAGACCGGCTTCAGGGACACCGACTACGCGCTGCTGGTGGGCGCGCGTCCGCGCGGCCCGGGAATGGAGCGCGCCGACCTGCTGGCCGCCAACGCGCAGATCTTCACCGCGCAAGGCAAGGCCCTGGACAAGGCGGCCAGCCGCAACGTCAAGGTGCTGGTGGTCGGCAACCCGGCCAACACCAACGCCTACATCGCCATGAAGAGCGCGCCCGGCCTGCCGCGCGAGAACTTCACCGCGATGCTGCGCCTGGACCACAACCGCGCCCTGTCGCAGCTCGCCGCCAAGACCGGCAAGGCGGTGGCCGACATCAGGAAGCTCGCCGTGTGGGGCAACCACAGCCCGACCATGTACGCCGACTACCGCTTCGCCACCATCGGCGGCGCAAGCGTGAAGGAGATGATCAACGACCAGGTCTGGAACAAGGACGTGTTCCTGCCCACGGTCGGCAAGCGCGGCGCAGCGATCATCGAGGCGCGCGGGCTGTCCTCGGCAGCGTCCGCCGCCAACGCGGCGATCGACCACATGCACGACTGGGCGCTGGGCACCGGCGGCGAGTGGGTGACGATGGGCGTGCCGAGCAACGGCGACTACGGCATCCCCAAGGACGTGATGTTCGGCTTCCCCGTGACCTGCGAAGGCGGCCGCTACCACATCGTGCAGGGGCTCCCGATCGACGACTTCTCCAAGGGCTGCATCGACAAGACGCTGGCCGAGCTGCTCTCCGAGCAGGACGGCGTCAAGCACCTGCTGTAGCGCCAGGCCCGTCCCGCGCATGCCGGCCCCCGCCCCCCTGCATCCGCGCCAGGCGCTCTTCGATCCCGACGAGCGCGCCGTGCCGGCGCTGCCGGTGTGCGACCACTACAGCGGTGTCGAGGCGCGCATGCGCAAGAGCCTGCAGTTGCAGGCCGAGATGGGGCCGGTGTTCGACGTCACCCTCGACAACGAGGACGGCGCGCCGCTGGGCGGCGAGATCGAGCATGCCCACCTCGTCGCCGAGTTGCTGGCCGGCCCCGACAACCGTTTCGGCCGCGTCGGCGTGCGCGTGTTGCCCGTGCCGCACCGGCGCTTCGGCGACGTGCTCGCGACCGTTCTCGCCGCCGCGCGCCGGCCGGCCTACCTGATGCTGCCCAAGCTGCGCGGCGCCGCCGAACTCGGGCGCGCCGTGCAGGCGATCGATGCCGCAGGCGGCAGCGACATCCCGCTGCACGCGCTCGTCGAGACGCATGGTGCACTGCGCGAGGTGCAGGCACTGGCGGCGCACCCGCGCATCGAGTCCCTTTCCTTCGGCCTCATGGACTTCGTCTCCGCGCACCGCGGTGCGATCCCGCAGGCGGCGATGGGCGCCACGGGCCAGTTCGAGCACCCGCTCGTGCTGCGCGCCAAGCTCGAGATCGCCGCGGCCTGCCACGCCGAGGGCAAGGTGCCCTCGCACTGCGTCGTGACCGAATTCAAGGACACGCGGGCGCTGCGGCAGGCCGCCGAGCAGGCCGCACGGCGCCTGGCGTACACGCGCATGTGGAGCATCCATCCGGCGCAGATCCGTCCCATCGTCGAAGCCTTCGCGCCCAGCGCCGCCGAGGTCGACCAGGCGATCGAGATCCTGCGCGCGGCGCAGGCCGTGGCGTGGGCGCCGATCCGTCACCGCGACGTGCTGCACGACCGCGCGAGCTACCGCTGGTACTGGCTGCTGCTGGAGCGCGCCCAGCGCACGTCCGCGGCCGACGGCCCGCAATTGCCGGCCGAAGTGCGCGCCCAATGGTTCGCAGCGGGCGACCGGCCTTGAAACGTCCGGCAACCCCGCTGCGCGCTGCTTGCGGTCACAATCGCGGTCGCATCCACCGCCCGCCGGGAGTTCCTCCGATGTCAGCCGCCTCCTTGCTGCGCTTTCTCGCCCTGCTGGGCCTGGCCTGCAGTACCGCCGCCGTCCACGCGCAGGCGGCGCCCTCGTCCAAGGCGAACGCCAAGCGCAGCCTGCACCCGGCCAAGCATTCGGTCCCGGCCGCGGCCGTGCTGCCACCGGCCTCGATCGAGCAGTTGGCGGCCGCCGCGCGCGCCTACTTCGGCAGCTACGAGTGCGAGTTCGACCAGTCGGTCTCGGTGGCGAGCAACGAGCGCCACGAGGGTTACGTCGACGTCCGCTTCGGCAAGTCGCTGTGGACCATGAAGCCGGTGCTCTCGAGCACCGGGGCACTGCGCCTGGAGGACGTGAAGGGCCGCATGCTGCTGCTGCAGATCGCCACCAAGTCGATGCTCATGGACACCGTCACCGGCCGCCGCAGCATCGACAACTGCGTGCACGAGCAACAGCGCAACGTCGCCCAGCCGGCGCCGGGGCAGTCGCTGGGCATCGATCCGGTGCTGGCCGCGGCGGCGAACGCAGCCGACAGGGCGGCCGCGCCCGCCCCGGAACCGGCGCCTGCGCAGACCGCCGCGCTCGATCTCGAATCCCCCGGCCCGTAGGCACCTGCATGGCGCGGGGCGATCCGCCGCCCCGCGTCGCGGCTCAGGGTTGACCCGGAGGCCAGAGGGGAAAGTATGTACAATCCGTACATACCGAATCGTTCCGATCGTTCCGATCGGAACGTCCCGCCCCCCGGAGCCTGCCGATGGAAGCCACCGTCGCCGAACGAGGACAGATCACCCTGCCGAAGGCCGTGCGCGACGCGCTCGGCCTGACCAAGGGCAGCAAGCTCAAGGTCGAGCTCGAGGGCGGGCGCATCGTGCTGCGCAAGGACGTGGACGATGCCCTCTCGCGCGTGCGCGGGCGCTTCAAGCTCGACGGCTTTGCCAGCACCGATGAGGCCATGCGCGCCATCCGCGGTCACGCCCCGGGGGACCCCTACCTGCCCCCCGAGGACGAGGCGTGATCGCTGCCGATTCCTCGGTGCTGGTGGACCTGATCAGCGGCGACGGCAGCGACTCCGAGGCCGCCGCGGCCACCCTGCGCCAGGCCTTGCACATCGGGCCCGTGGTGCTGTGCGAGGTGGCGCTCGCCGAGGTCTGCACCTCGGTCCAGGGTGGCGCCCAGATCATGGAGGTGCTGGAGGACGTCGGCATCGGCTACAGCGCCATGGAACCCAAGGCGGCGCTGCGTGCCGGCGAGATGCAGCGCCGATACCGCCAGCGCGGCGGCAACCACAGCCGCACGGTGGCCGACTTTCTCGTCGGCGCGCACGCCTTGCTTCAGTGCCGGGCCCTGATCACCCGCGACGCGGACTTCTTCCGCGACTACTTCAAGGGCCTTCGCGTCATCGTGCCGAAAGCCTGAACCTTCATCCTCCACCCCACACTGCCAGCCATGCCAGGAGCCGCCATGCTTGCCGCCTACCGCCAACACGCCGCCGAACGCGCCGCGCTCGGTATCCCGCCGCTGCCGCTGGACGCCAAGCAGGTGGCCGAGCTGATCGAGCTCATCAAGAACCCGCCCAAGGGCGAGGAAGCCTTCCTGCTGGAGTTGCTGACCCACCGCGTGCCGCCGGGCGTGGACGACGCCGCCAAGGTCAAGGCCAGCTTCCTGGCCGCGGTCGCGCACGGCGACCTGGAGGTCGGCCTGATCTCCAAGGCCAAGGCCACCGAACTGCTGGGCACCATGGTCGGCGGCTACAACGTGCACCCGCTGATCGAGCTGCTCGACGAC
>Ga0209200_1000185_pt1 | contig 70453 bp, 60 predicted proteins | sample AD_UKC033_MetaG_FD_184406 | JGI IMG/M metagenome (GOLD analysis project Ga0209200, IMG submission 184406) | Active sludge microbial communities of municipal wastewater-treating anaerobic digesters from USA - AD_UKC033_MetaG (SPAdes) (version 2) | ecosystem: Engineered > Bioreactor > Anaerobic >...
AGCGCTGTCGTACTAAAGAAGGTGGACTATACTGACTCGTACAGCCTGGCGCAATTGCCTATCTTAACATTCCAAAATTTCTTCCACTCCGTTTCATGCGATGGCCCTGCATGCTGAGTCTCGTCGGTCCCGACGACCAGTGGCGGTTCCCCGTTTGTCTGGCCGACGTGTCGCCGTGGTTGATCCAGCTGAAGTACTTCGGCAAGAGGGCGAAGGACCTGTCTCTGGCGGAAGCTGCATTGCTGGCGGGTCTGCCCCAGTCGCCCAGCCGCTATCGGCCCGACAGGAATCCCGACGCCGCGTTGGGCCGCCAGCGGGTCGTCCTCCGCAGCATGTTCGACAAAGGGTGGATTACGAAGCAGCAATTCGCGGACGCTGCGTCGTGTCCTGTCGAGGTTTGTAGATTGTCCGTCGGATCGCAAGAAACTGAATCGTGCCATGGAGTGGGAGCGTGGATGCGTAGAAGCGTCCCCGCTGCGCGGGAAAGCGTAGAAGCGGACGACGCTTCCACGCCTGCACGCTCCAGCGTTTCCACACACGATGAATCTGCCGACGCGCGACCCGATATGGGCCCGATCTGCCCTTTTCCAATCCGACGGGCGATGCACGCCAGTTTCCTGGCTCTGAGTCGTCGGCCGGCGGGGGGACGCACGACAATCGACCTGGATATCCAGGATCAGGTCCAGAGACTGGCGAGGGACCACCTCGCGACACTGCCGGAGGGCACGGAACTGGCGGTCGTCGTCATCGACGTCGCGGCATCGGCCATCGTAGCCGTGCTGGGCTCGGGCGATCCCGCCGATCCCGTCGACGGCCAGGTGAATGGCGCAGTCGCCCGGCGCAGTCCCGGCTCGGCGCTCAAGCCCTTCCTCTACGCGACCGCCTTCGAGATGGAGCGTCTCAACGGGGATTCCATCGTGTACGACATTCCCATCTCGCGCGGCGCGTGGACGCCGTCGAATTTCGACCGGACGCACACGCCGCAAGTTACTGCCGCCGAGGCGCTGCGGAGATCGTTGAACGTCCCGGCGATCCTGGTGGCCGAGGGAATTGGCTTGGCCCGCTGCTGTGGCGTGTTGGAGGCCGTCGGGGTGCGTTTGCCGCCGAATGCGCAACAACGCGGTGGCCTGGCCTTGGCGGTCGGCGGGATCGACGTGAGTCTGCTGGACCTGACGAACGCGTACGCGACGCTGGCCCGCGGCGGCATTCGGCGGCAGCCGAGGCTGTTCGTGGACGAATCGAGCGAAGCAGTCCGCGCCCTGAAGCCCGAGGTCTGCGCTGCGATCAGTGACATCCTCTCCTCCCGAAAACGTCCGCCCGCCGCCCTCCGCGAAGGGTCTGCCGACAACGTCCCCTGGTTCATGTGGAAGACGGGGACCAGCTCCGGCCGCAGGGACGCCTGGGCGGTCGGCCACAATTACCGCTATGCGATTGGCGTGTGGGCGGGGCGATTCCGGGGCACCGGCCGGCTCGAGTATGTCGGAGCCCAGGCGGCCGAGCCGGTCCTGGGCAGGCTGTTCAGCCTGGCCTCGCTCCGACTGGATGCGGACCCACCCGCGCCCGAAGCGATCCGGGTCCGCAAGCCGCTCGCGTTGCCGAAGGAAGTGGCCGAAGACGTGCGGATCACCACTCCCGGCAACGACGAGACATTCATCGCCTGTGGCGAGACCGCGGTCATCCGTGCATCGGCCAACCGGGACGACGGGAACTTGTGGTTTCTCAACGGCAAGCTCGAGGGCACAGGCCCGGTGCAGCGACTTGTCCTTAGGCCGGGAGTTTATGAACTCCGTTGTGTGGGCCGCCGAGGGTCGCGGTCCACGGTTCGGTTCTCCGTGTGCCCGAGTTCCTGATGTAAGCGGGCTTCAATCCAGGGGGCGGTAGTTCACGCCCAGCAGTGCGAGACGTTTGACGTGATTGGCCAGACGGGCTGCGAACTCCGCATAGTCACGGCCTTCCCTGGGCGACCACAGCGTCTCCGCGAGAGCGGCGGCGCGAGGGTACGTCATGTATTCGCGGTGTCTGCCGTCGGCAATGTACTCGCCCCAGAGTTGTCCCTGCCCGCCGAGCACGTGCCCCGCCTGGGCGGCGTCGAGCGCCTCCGGAATGGGCTCGAACTCGTAGACCTTCTGCAGGGGAATGAGGCCGCCAATGGCCCGCGGCTCGGTCTGGGTCGGGCCCTGGTAGTAGTCGAAGTACGTGTGTGACGTGGGGGCCATGATGACGTCGTGTCCGGCCTGGGCGGCAGTGATCCCGCCGGCCGTGCCTCGCCAGCTCATCACGATCGCGCCGGGCGCCAAGCCTCCCTGGAGGATCTCGTCCCAGCCGACAAGCTGTCGCCCGAGCTTCGTCAGGAATGCATCCATCTGTCCGATGAACCAACTGTGCAGTTCCGTCTCGTCCTTCAGTCCCAGGTGACGCATCATCGCCTGCATTTCCTCGCTCTGCTTCCAGTGGGCGATATTTGCCTCGTCGCCTCCGATGTGGATCTGGCGGCTCGGAAACAGCGCCGCCACCTCGGCCAGGACGTCCTGCATGAACGTCACGCTCTCCGGGCGCGGCGCCAGGACTCTCTCGTTGGCCGTCCATCGCTGCTCTGCGGGCAGGCTGCCGAGTTTCTCCGGGTACAGGCCAAGCATGGGATATGAAACAATCGCGGCGCCGGTGTGGGCTGGCATCTCGATCTCCGGCACGATCGTGACGTGTCGGTCTGCGGCGTAACGCACCAGCCTGCGGATGTCGTCCTGCGTGTAGAATCCACTCGGGCGACGGCTTGCTGCGGTCGCACCGCCCTCCTGCAGGGCAGTGAAATCCATCCTGGCTCCGACCTCGACCAGCAGCGGGTATTTTTTGATCTCGATGCGCCAGCCATGGTCGTCGGTCAGGTGGATCTGCAGGCGGTTGAATTTGTGCAAGACCATCGCGTCGATGTATCGCTCGACATCCGCAATGGGAATGAAATGGCGGGCGGGGTCGATGAGCAGCCCTCGCCAGCGAAAGCGGGGGCGGTCCGTGATACGCACGCATGGCACCGCCCACTCAGTCCCTTCGACCGGCTTCGGACTGAACACGGCGGTCGGCAGAAGCTGGAGCAGCGTCTGTCCGGCGTAGAACAAGCCGGCCGGCTCGCTCGCGAGGATCGTGACGGACTGAGGACTCGCGTCCAGTTCATATCCTTCGTCGCCGAGTCGCTCCTTCAACGATGGGTCGATCCCCATTCGAAGGATGTTCGTCGGCAAGGGCGACTGCCCGACAAGAGCGAGTCGCCAGCCCATGGGCCGGCTCAGCAAATCTATGAGCTTCGACGCCTCCCCGGCAGCCTGTCCCTCCGCTACGACCTGTGTCGTGGGTACGATGCGGAAAGACCCGTCGCGACGTTCCACGGACACGGGTCGGGGAATCAGGTTCGCCATATTGTTGGCGGGCCCGGCTGCCGCCGCGAGTGCCGAGGACGTGGACACGATTACCGTCAACACAGAGATCCATACCGTAGCATTCATGGGTGCCTCCGAAGAACAGCCGAAGGGTGTCAGGGCGCCGCGGGTTCCGTCTCCGTCTCGAAGGCGAACTCGCCATTCTCGACGGACCAGTCCAATCCGAAGAAACCAACGGCTACGTTTTCCGAGCTTCGGGCGTCAGTCCCGCCGGGACGAGTGACAAGGCAGTCCGGATAGCGGACAGACGACACGAAGAGCGACACGGGATAGGCGGCCCTCATGCCGGCCGGTCCGCTGCCCCCGATGACCACGACAGACGCGACGTCGCTGTCCGGTCGCGGGCGGACGAAAAGGACCGAGAGGTCGTCGCCACGGAAGGCGCGGTCTCCCACCTGCACTCTGCCCCGACGGACCTGCACGGGACTGTTACCGACCAGGGTAGTCCAGGCTCCGTTCGTCTCGGCATTGCCGTAGAGGACGACCGTGCGATCCGGATAGCGCGAGGGCGAGAAGGCCGAGTCCTGCACGATCTCCACAGACCCATTCCCGCGATACCAGAAGGTCTCGGCGTCGTACCGCGCCTTGCCGAGAGACCATGCGTTCTCCTCGCGTGTTCCGTGAGTGCCATAGACGAACAGGAATCGATGTTTCAGTTCGTCCTTGGTCGCGCCGTATCGCCCGGGGCCCTTGCTCCGTGCGGACGGTCTGTTCACGGCCTGCCAGCGGTCATTCTGCCGGGCGAACCAGAGCGAGCCGGCGCCGGTCGGGAAGGGGATGTCGGCCAGGGTCTGACCGTCGAGGTCCACGGTGACCGGCTGCTTCGCGAGCAGAGGCGAAACGTCCAGGCGCAGGACAGCGACGTTCTCGGTAGTCCCTTTGAACAGACGCTTGTTGGGCCAGAGCTGGACATGCGCCTTGCTCAGGTCCAGATGGCGGATCTGGCCTTCAATCGCGAGCCAGTGACAGCGGCTCGATACGCCCGGATTGGCAGTGACGAACTCGACCTCGCGGACGGCCGACGAAGGGGGCAGCGCGTGACGTGCGAACCAGTCGAACATGAAGGGCCAATCGACGCAGGCGGTCCCGCCATCGTCAAATGCGTTGCCCCACCAGTGTCCCATGCCGGGCTCCTCATGGTAGGTCCAGTCGTGATGGAATCCCTGGAGAACCTCGGTCATGGTCTGAGCCTCCGCCGCGGGGACGTTGTCGTCGCCGCCGCCGTGCAGGATGTAAACGCCCTGCTGCTTGAGATTGGCCGAGAGCGCGACGGTATCCTGCGCCGTGCGGCAGCGGGCCAGCAGGAGGCCCATGGGGGAGTCGTCCTCCCTCTCGCCGCGAGGTCCGCCGTACGAGGAGCGGGAGAGCCACCCGGCGCTGGGTCCTATCGCAGCGAAGCAATCGGGATAAGTGACGCCCAGGTGCCAGGTTCCGTGCCCGCCCATGGAGTGACCTGTCAGATAGATGCGGGATGGATCGTGTCTGAGCGATCCCTTGGCGATTGCCAACACCTCCATGGCGTCCATCCGCCCGAAATCCTCCCAGTCGTACCCATAGGGCCGACGGTTCGTCGGGGCGACGACGTGACACCAGGACTTCGGCGAGTAAGAAGCAGCCTGTCCAGCGGCATCGACGCCCGCTCCGTGGCAGGACAGCGCGATGGCCGGCGCCGGGTCGTCCGGAGACGCAGGTACGGCGGGCCGGAGGGCGAAGTACTGCACGCTGCCGTCGATGTCGCTCAGGAACGTGATCTTGCGGTGCTGATCCGGTCGGCGGATCTCCAGACTCAGCGGCATGCTGTGACACAGGGCGCCGTCGCGTCCATGAAGTTCGAGCGTTCCTTCGATTCGTCCCTCGCCGGCGGGAGCCTCCGCCCGAATTCGGAATCCCACCTTGCGAACGGTCAAGGGAATGATCGCGGGGACAGGCGTGGCCTTGTCCGCCACTCCCGAGGCTCGCAGCACGAGCGTGAATCCCGTCGCGGGCTCGGGCGTCGCATTGACGACCACCACGGCGCCCCAGGCGTCGCTCTCTTCTTCGACCACCAGATCAGGCAGAGTAAGGTCCTCGCGATGCAGGAAGACCGGCGCGGGCGGCTTGTACAGCCGGACCTTCATCGCGCCCCGTCCGGTCCTGAGGAACAGGGAATTCGTCCCCTCGCGCAGGAGCACGGGCAGGTGCATATAACCGGCGTTGTAGATGTCCCCCCCGCGAGGCTCTCCGTTCACGTAGGTCGTGCTCTGGCCGGAGGCGTTCAGGATGAGCACTCTCTGTCTATCCGACACGATCGGTGCATAGAGATAGGACCCGCGTCCCGCGACGGCGCCGTCGGGACCGAACTCAACGGGCGTCCACTGCTGCGGCCGGGCACCCTCCACGGTCTGGCCTTCCTGCGGGTGGAACTCCGCGAGGGTGCCGTCCACGAGCTTGCTGCGAAGCGGGTCGTCCTGGCTGCGGGCCCCGAACGCCGGCGGTCCTCCGCGTCCTCGCTCGCCTCGCGTTGTCAGCAACAGGCCGGACTTGGGCGAGAACGACGTATCTCCCGGAGAGCCCCCTGCTGCCTGTGCGAATGCGCAGGAATTCGATATCGTCAGCAGAACCGCCAGACCACAGCCGATGAAGAGCCCTCTGGGCATCGTTGCCTTCTCCTTCCGGGACATACAGTTTCCAATCGACGGCCCCTGGGCTGCGGTATTCTGCTATCGCCTTTGCCTCGGGGCGCGCCGATTGTATCGCATGTCGCGTCATGGGGAAACCGTCAAAGAGCGGCCCGCCCTTACCACCGCGGGTGGTGACGGTGATAGGGGGGATGATGGCGCCAGTAAGGTCCCGGCGGCGGGGGAGGCGCGATCTCGATCACTTCGACGACCGGAGCGGGTGGACCGTAGACGACATGACGGGGTGGCGGCGGGCCGTACTCTTCGTAGGCAACCATGCAGCCGCCCACAGAAAAGGCGGCGGTCAGGACGATGGCAATCAGCAGTGTCTTTTTCATATGCACACCTTCTCGAATCCGGCCGTTCCGTATACCGGCCTTCACAGATAAAAGGCAGCGGGAGGGCGGATGGTAACGCCGATTGAAGGCCGCGACTTGAACGGGATCGATGCAGGTGATAGCATGGCTGGCGGTCCGACGAAGGCATCCAAAGGCACCGGGGAACAAGGCCTATGAATAGACGCGACTTCCTGATTCGCTCTCTGGCATTCTGTGCGGGCGCCTGCCTCGGGAGGGCGAGGGCGGCAGCGGGTCCTGGAGGCAAGCCCAACGTCTTGTTTCTCTTCGCGGATGACCAGCGGGCCGACACGATCGGCGCCCTGGGGAATCCGCACATCCGGACTGCGAACCTGGACAAGCTGGTGGCGTCGGGTTTCACCTTCCGGAGCAACTACTGCTTCGGAGGCAACAGCGGCGCGGTCTGCGTGCCCAGCCGGGCCATGCTGATGAGCGGCAAAACGTGGTTCCATATCGACACCGCCTCTCTCACAGGTGCGAAGCTACTGCCGGAACTGCTGCACGAACACGGCTATGTCACCTTCGGCACCGGCAAGTGGCACAACGGCGAGACTTCCTGGCTGCGGGCCTTCCAACGGGGGCGGAACGTCTTCTTTGGCGGCATGTCGGACCACACCAAGGTGCCGGTCAGAGACCTCGGCCCGGACGGAAAGCTGACCGCACCGCGCACGGGCGAGAAGTTCTCCAGCAACCTGTTTGCCGACGCAGCGATCGAGTTCCTTGAGAATCACGATGCGGAGAAGCCGTTCTTTGCCTATGTGGCCTTCACCGTGCCGCACGATCCGAGGATGCCGCCGGAAGCGTTTCGGGAGATGTACTATCGGGACTTGCCCCCTGTGCCCGCGAACTTCCTGCCCCAGCATCCGTTCGACAATGGCATGATGAAGGGCGGTCGCGACGAGAATCTGGCGCCCTGGCCTCGGACCGAGGCGGTCATCCGCGATCAGCTCGCGGAATACTACGGAGCCATCACACATCTCGACGGCCAGATCGGTCGGATTCTCGAGACGTTGAAGCAGACGGGCCACGCGGACGACACCGTTATCATCTACGCCGCCGACCAGGGACTGGCCCTGGGCAGTCACGGCCTGCTGGGCAAGCAAAGCGTTTACGAGCACAGCATGCGATGCCCGCTGATCTTCTCTGGTCCCGGCATCCCGCGGGGCCAATCGACTCGGGCGTTCACCTATCTGCTGGATATCTTCCCGACGTTGTGCGACGTGACCGGTATTCCGGCTCCTCCCGACCTGGAGGGCGAAAGCCTGCGGCCCCTGTGGGAGGGCAAGAGGCAGCGGGTGCGCGACTCGGTGTTCCTGCCGTTTCTCGATATCCAGCGAGCCGTGCGGGACGAGCGATGGAAACTGATCTGCTACCCGAAGATCAGCCATATGCAACTGTTCGACCTGCAGAACGATCCGAATGAAACGACCGATCTGATCGACCGAGCCGAATGCGCTCAGCATGTCCGACGCCTGCTCGGATTGATGCGACAGTGGCAGGCCAGGGTCGGCGACACGTTGGAACTGCCCAGCGAGAACAAGCCGCCCGAGCCGGTGGATCTCACGGGTCGAAAGCGTGTCCCGGACCAATGGCAGCCGGACTGGATTGTGAAGAAGTATTTCGATGGACCGTCGTGATCGTGACAAGGCAATGAGTCTGTGCTCTCGCAATCTGTTCGTTCTGGCGATTCTGTCGGCCGGCTCTGCGGCGTGGGGAGCGGACGGGACGGCTCTGTTTGCCGATATGCAGTTCCGGCGGGGTTTCCTGCTGAGCTATCCCGATTCCTCCAGGGGACGGGCGGTCGAAGCGGTCCTCGACCTTGGCGACGCGAACAGTGTCCCCGCCTGGCGGCTGTGCCAGTGGGCGACGAAATACAGTCTGGCCCAGGCTGCCTGTGTCCCGGGAGAGAGCAGCGACCGGTCCTACGAGAACCAAGGGAAGCGAGTCGTCGTCGGAGGGCCGGGCTCTTCGAACCGCGATCTGATCCTCGATATACGCGGCAAGGCGGAATATGGCACGAGCGCCCGCAAGCCGGGGGAGAGCTGGCCGCATCTGCTCGTCGAGCAGGACGCGGCGGCGCTCTATCCGCTGGACGAACTGGACGGCATCCGACTGGCGATCACTCTGCGGCTTCTGCACTGCGTGAATCACATCCCCGCGGAACGGTACGACCCCGGTCTTCATGCAGCCCAGTTCCAGATGTTCTTTATCGTCAAGAACATCGCCCCGGCGCCGCCGGAGCGCGGCGATTACTTCTGGTTCGGCGTGCCGTTCTTCGACAGCCGGCACGACATTCCGCCCGCCTACATGGCCCAGGACGCGGGCAAGGGCGATGCGACAGGCAAGTTCATCTACACGGTGGATGGGAGATCGCTGGGAATCCCCCCGATGAACCCAGGTCGATGGATTGCCGTGCAGGCGGACCTCCTGCCGTTCATCCGAAGCAGCCTGCAGGAAGCGGCGAAGAGGGGATACCTGAAGGACGCATCCCTGCACGACTACGCGGTCGCGAACATGAATCTCGGGTGGGAGATCCCGGGCACGTTCGACGCCGCGATCCAGGTTCGCGATCTAGATATCTCCGCAACTATTCGATAGTGCAAGTTGTTGAATCACCACGGGTTACGATCCTCCCCCATTTTGTCTCACTATTTTTAATTGACAAATTCAATTTCTGAATTAAATTATACAATAGAATACGTGCTGAGAAAGGACGCACGGATGAGCAGAAAGCAGAGAAAAGACGCAGTCGAAACTCGCCAGCGTCTCCTGGCGGCGGCGGCCGAGGTGTTCGCCCAGAAGGGATTCTGGGAGGCCACGCACGCGGAGATCTGCGAGAAGGCTCAGGCCAACATTGCCGCCGTCAACTACCATTTCGGCGGCAAGGAGAATCTCTACGTCGAGGCATGGAAGCACGCCTTCGAGAAATCGATAGAGGCCCACCCGCCCGACGGCGGGGTGCCGCCCGATGCCCCACCCGAAGAGCGGCTTCGCGGCCACATCCTGGCGCTCATGCATCGGACCGCGGACCCCGACAACCATGAAATCGAGATCATGCACAAGGAAATGGCCAACCCGACGGGGCTCCTCAATCAGATTCTCCGCGAGACTCTCGAACCGAGGCACCAGGAGTCCCTGGCGATCGTGCGAGAACTGTTGGGTGATGCCGTCGGCGAGCAGCAGGCTCACTTCTGCGAGATGAGCATCATCGGTCAGTGTTTCGGCCCGATGTTACACCTGCGCAGGGTACGAATGGCGGGCGGCGGACCACATCCCGGCCCGCCGGTGCATTTCGACGTCGCGGAGCTGGCCGACCACGTTGCGCGATTCAGCTTGGCGGGGATTCGTGGCATTCGCGACGAAGCTCTGAGAATCGGAAGAACCGGTCGCAGGCCGGCTCGGGAAACACGCGTTTCGAGGCAGAGGCAACGATGAACAGGATGAACAAGACAGTCTTGGGCGGGCGGATAGTGTGGTTGTGGATGCTCCTGGCGGCGGTGGCCCTGGCGGGGTGCGCCGTGGGGCCTGATTATGTCCCGCCTGAGTCTTCCGCATTGCCAGCCTGGCACAGTGAACTCAAGAACGGTCTGGCCGCCCAACCGGTGGACCCCAACGTGCTGGCGTCCTGGTGGAAGTCGCTCGACGATCCGCAGTTGTCCGGCCTGATCGAGCGGGCCGTTGCGGGGAACCTGGATCTACAGAGTGCCCAGGCCCGCGTGCGTCAGGCCCACGCCGCGCGGGGCGCGGCCAAGGCCGGCCTGTTCCCGACGGTGAACCTCGCGGGATCGGATACCTGGAGCCATTCCCGCGGGGAACTGGGCACCGGCCGGACCACCGAAAACCATCATTTGGGTTTCGACGCCGGCTGGGAACTGGACCTGTTCGGCGGCGTCCGCCGGGCCCTGGAGGCCACCGATGCGGACCTCCAGGCCGGCCAGGAGGAACTGAACGACACGCTCGTGAGTTTGCTGTCCGAGGTGGCCCTGAACTACGTCCAGATCCGGACCTGCCAGACGCAACTGGCTGCCGTCCAGGCGAGCCTGGAATCCCAGGAGCAGACCTATCAGTTGACGGAATGGCAGCATCAGGCCCAATTGAGCGATGAGTTGGCGGTGCATCAGGCGAAGTACAACCTGGAGAGCACGCGAAGCCAGATCCCCGATCTGAAGTCCGCGCTGAACGAGGCCATGAACAACCTGGCGGTCCTCCTGGGGGAACAGCCTGGCGCGCTGCACGAGGAGCTGGCGGCGCCGGCGCCGGTGCCGGTGTGCGCCGGGGAAGTGGCGGTCGGCGTGCCTGCCGACGTCCTGCGCCAGCGGCCCGATGTCCGCAAGGCGGAGCGGCAGCTCGCGGCGCAGACGGCGCGGATCGGCGTTGCCACGGCCGACCGGTACCCCAGGTTCTCTCTGACCGGCTCGATCGGGGGACAGGCGATGTCCCTGGTCTCCGGGACATCCGCCACGATCAGCGGCGGGCCTCAGGTCACGTGGGCCATCTTCGACGGCGGCGCGATCCGCTGGAACATCGAGCAGCAGAACGCCTTGCAGGAGCAGTGCTTGATTCAGTACGAATCTGTGATCCTCAACGCCCTGGAGGAGGTGGAGAACGCGATGACCGCCTACGTGAACGAGCAGGACAAGCGTCGGACCCTCGAAGCAGCGGCCGATGCGGCCCAACGCGCCGCGGAACTGGCGCTCTATGAGTACCAGGCCGGACTGACGGATTTCAGCAACGTGCTGGATGCACAGCGTTCCCTCCTGTCGTTCCAGAACCAACTGGCCGAGAGCAACGGGGCCGTCACCTCCAATCTGATCCGTCTGTACAAGGCCCTCGGCGGCGGCTGGACCCCCCTCCATTCCTGAGCAACCCCTTTGATACGGAGAGCACCTATGAAATCGACGAATGCACCCGAATCCCAGATCGCCCAGACTCTGGGGATCGATCCTTCCTCTGCCCGCAAGAGGGCGAGGAGGAAGCTCTGGCTCGTTGTGATCTTCCTGGTAGCGGTGTGCGCCGCCGCGGGTTGGGCGTGGAAGGGCGGATCGCCGTCCGATGTCCCCCGTTACGAGACCCAGGCCGTTCGCCAGGGGGATCTGACCGTCATCGTCACCGCCACCGGCAACCTGGAGCCCACCGTCGACGTGAATGTGGGCAGCGAATTGTCGGGAATCCTGGAGACGGTCGAAGTGGACTACAACCAGAGAGTCACAATGGGCCAGGTCCTGGCCCGCCTGGACACGACCAAGCTCCAGGCGGAGGTCACTCAATCGAAGGCGGCTCTGCAGGCGGCCGAGGCCAAAGTCCTGCAGGCTCAGGCCACGATTGCCGAGACCAAGAGCAAGCTCGAGCAGCTTCAGCGCGTTCGGGAATTGAGCAACAACAAGGTGCCCTCCCAGGCGGATTTCGATGCCGCGCAGGCCAACTATGCCCGGGCCCTGGCCGACGAGGCCAGCGCCCAGGCAGCGGTCGCCCAGGCCAAGGCCACGCTGCAATTCAAAGAGACGGACCTGTCCAAGGCAGTGATCAGGTCGCCCATCAACGGCGTAGTGCTGACCCGCGAGGTGGAGCCGGGCCAGACCGTGGCCGCGTCCTTTCAAGCCCCCGTCCTGTTCCAACTCGCCGAGGACCTGACCCAGATGGAACTGCACGTCGACGTGGACGAAGCGGACATCGGGCAGGTGAAGGAGGGCCAGGACGCGGAATTCACCGTCTCCGCCTATCTGGACCGGGTTTTCCAAGCCAGGATCGTGCAGGTCCGCTACGGTTCCGCGACCGTGGACGGCGTGGTCACCTATGAAACCGTGCTGAAGGTGGACAACACGGACCTGGCCCTGCGTCCCGGCATGACCGCCACCGCAAACATCACCGTCCAGAAAGTCGAGAACGCACTGCTGGTCCCCAGCGAAGCGCTGCGATTCTCGCCCCCCGCGCAGCAACAGAAGAAGTCCTCTCGCGGGCTGGTGGGCATGCTGCTCCCAGGACCCCCTCGGATGACGAAGTCCGAGGAGGTGGTGGATACGAACAAGAGGCAGCAGACCGTGTGGGTCCTCCGGGACGGCCAGCCTGTGGCAGTGCCGGTGACCGTGGGGGCCACGGACGGGACCATGACCGAGATCGTGTCGGGCGAGATCCAGGCGGGGATGCCGGTGATCGTCGACACCGTTGAAATGGGGAGATGAACATGGTCGCCTCCACCCAGCAAGACAACCTGCCTCTGATCGAGCTGCAAGGCGTGACCAAAGTCTACGGCGAAGGCCAGGCGGCCATGCAGGCGCTGGCCGGAATCGATCTGCGGATCGAGCAGGGCGATTTCGTCGCGATCATGGGTCACAGCGGGTCGGGCAAGTCCACCTGTCTGAACATCCTCGGGTGCCTCGATTCCCCGACCAGCGGGTCCTACCGTTTCCAGGGCGTCGAGGTTTCGCAACTGACCCGCGACCAGCGGGCGAAGCTCCGGCGGCACTACCTGGGCTTCGTGTTCCAGGGCTACAACCTCCTGAAGCGGACCTCCGCCATTGAGAATGTGGAGCTGCCGCTGATCTATCGCGGCGTGCCCGCGCGGGAACGTCACCAGACGGCGCGGCAGGTCCTGGCGTCGGTCGGTCTTCAGGGCTGGGAATCGCACGCGCCCAATGAACTGTCGGGCGGCCAGCAGCAGCGTGTGGCCATCGCGCGGGCCATCATCACCGGGCCCTCCGTCCTCATGGCGGACGAGCCCACGGGCAATCTGGACACCGCCCGCAGCCAGGAGATCATGGACCTGCTCTGCCGGCTCAACCGCGAGAAAGGGATCACCATCGTCATGGTCACGCACGAGCAGGACATGGCCGCATATGCCAGGCGCATCGTCCACTTCAAGGATGGCCGAATCGAATCCGACAAGCAGAATGGGAAGGCACACTGATGTTCTGGAACACGTTTCTTTTGGCTCTGCGGGAGATCCGGCGCAACGTCATGCGGTCCTTTCTGACCGTGCTGGGCATCGTGATCGGCGTCGCTTCCGTGATCACCATGGTGACACTCGGCAACGGCGCCACCCAGCAGGTGACCACCCAGATCGCGAGCATGGGCAGCAACCTCCTGATGGTCAGTCCCGGCAAGCGCATGGGCCCGGGCCAGCAGGGCTCGGCGCCCGCGTTCAAACTCGATGATGCCCAGGCCATCGCCCGACAGATCGGGTCCGTGCGAGCGGTGGCGCCGGTGTCCAGCGGATCGGCCGTCGCGATCCTCGGCCATGAGAACTGGTCCACGTCGGTCACCGGAACGACCAGCGAGTTTCTGACCCTGCGCAACATGCCTCTGCACAGTGGGCGGTCCTTCAGCGAGAGCGAGTCCCGCGCGGGCGCCGCCGTCTGTATCCTGGGTCAGACCGTCCGCGAGAAGCTCTTCGGCAGCCTGGACCCGCTGGGCGAGCGAATTCGCCTGGGCAGCCTGTCATTCCAGGTGATCGGCCTGCTGGAGGCCAAGGGCCAGAACAGCATGGGCATGGACCAGGACGACATCGTCGTGCTGCCTTTGCAGACCTTCCAGCGACGGATCTCGGGCACGCAGGACGTCAGTCTCATCCAGGTCTCGATCCGAGACGGCGCCTCGACGGAGAAAGCCCAGCGGGAGATTCGATTGCTGCTCCGCGACCGTCGCCGCCTGGCGACGACCGAGGATGACAACTTCCATATCATGGACACCAAGGAGATCACCAAGATGCTCACCGGCACCACGCAGGTGCTCACCGGCCTGCTCGGCGCGGTTGCGGCGGTCAGCCTGCTGGTGGGCGGGATCGGCATCATGAACATCATGCTGGTTTCGGTCACCGAGCGGACGCGGGAGGTCGGCACCCGTCTGGCCATCGGCGCCCTGGAACGCGAGGTGCTCATGCAGTTCCTCGTCGAGGCCGTGGTCCTTTCCTCCTCCGGCGGCCTGTTCGGAATCCTGCTGGGACTGGGGGCCTCCATGGGTCTCAAGGGCGTTCTGCAAGTCCCCCTCGTCTTCGATCCGGGCATCGCGATTATCGCCTTCCTGTTCTCCGCGGCGGTCGGCGTCGTCTTTGGGTACTTCCCCGCCCTCAAGGCGGCGCGTCTCGATCCGATCGAGGCCCTTCGACACGAATGATGGTCGTCAGATGCTGTAATCGATAGTCCCGGCCCTCTGCAGCGTCCTTTCCTCCTCGATCAGGTCGCGGAAGCTCGTGCCGTTGTAGATCTCCTCGACGGTCGCCTTGGCTCGGCTCCAGAGGTTGATGAGGGCGCAGCTCTCCTTGAGCGGACAGCAGGGAGAGTCTCTGTCGCCGAGGCACTTGACCGGATCGAGCGGACCTTCGACGAGACGGATGACCTCGCCTACCGTGATGGCCGAGGGGTCTTTGGTCAGCAGATAACCACCCTGAATCCCTCGCCGCGACTCGATCAGTCCCGTCGGCTTCATCTCATTGAGGATATTCTCCAGGAACCGCTGCGGTATCGCCTGATTGGCCGCGATCTGACTGATGGCAACGGGTCCGTGGCCGTACTGCTTCGCAAGTTCCAAAACGGCCCGCACGGCGTACTGGCATTTCTGCGACAGGTTCACGCTCAACTCCTACCTGCGAATCGCGATATCTTCCCGAAACAGCTTCGATCATCTCCCATAAAGCTCATTATGTCAATAGACATTACGTAATATTTGGAAAAAGTTGTACTCTAACACATTGTTGGAAAGCAACTTATATCGCAGGAGACTCTTTTTCGCATAGGAGCTGTTGACTTCCAAACAATGTTCACTATACTAATAGACATAGTGTGGTATGACTCGTGACTGGGCAACTGGATCGTCCCGAGGATCGGTCTCGAGTCGCATTCCGGAAAGGAAATGCCATATGGCGAACATCTGCAAGGACATCATCGCGGCGGTGGGCAATACGCCGCTCGTGCAGGTCAACAAGCTGATCCATGGGGCCACCGTCCTGGCCAAGCTGGAGAGCCGCAATCCATTGGCCTCGGTCAAGGATCGGATCGGGGTGGCGATGATCGAGGCCGCCGAGCGGGCAGGCAAGCTCAAGCCGGGTGCGACCATCGTCGAGCCGACCAGCGGCAACACCGGGATCGCCCTGGCTTTCGTCAGTGTGGTCCGTGGGTATCGACTGGTTCTGACCATGCCGGACTCGATGAGCATCGAGCGACGAAAAGTGCTCAAGGCCCTCGGCGCGGAGTTGATACTGACCCCGGCGGCCGAGGGGATGAAAGGGGCGGTCAAGAAGGCCCTGGAGATCGCGGAATCCGAGAAGGGAGCCTATGTCCCTCAGCAGTTCGAGAATCCTGCGAATCCCGAGGTCCATCGCAGGACGACTGCGGAGGAGATATGGCGGGACACCGACGGCAAGGTCGATATCCTCATCGCCGGCGTCGGCACTGGCGGCACGATCACCGGTATCGCGGAGGTCCTCAAGTCCCGCAAGCCCAGCTTCAAGGCCATCGCGGTCGAACCGGCGCAGAGTCCGGTCCTGACGCAGGCGCTGGCGGGCCAGGAGATCAAGCCGGGACCGCACAAGATCCAAGGCATCGGCGCGGGCTTCATACCCAAGGTGCTCAATCTCAAGATCGTTGATGAGGTCGTCACCGTCGATCAGGCCGAGGCCATCGAATGGGCCCGCCGTGCGGCCGACAAGGAAGGGTTGTTTGTCGGCATTTCCTCGGGGGCGGCGTTGCGTGCGGCCGATATCGTGGCTTCCCGGCCGGAGAACAAGGGCAAAGTGATTGTCGCGATCACGCCGAGCTTCGGCGAGCGGTATCTGTCTTCGGTGCTGTTTGCCGATCTGGCGGCCTGATCGTCCAACAAGATCCAAGAAAGGTACAATATGGCAGACCAATATCGCATAGGGACCCAGGCACTCCATGCCGGTCAGGTGGATGATCCGACGACGCACGCGCGGGCGGTCCCGATCTACGCGACCTCGTCGTTCAACTTCGTCAATACCGACCACGCGGCGAATCTCTTCGCACTCAAAGAATTCGGCAACATCTACTCCCGGCTGATGAACCCGACGAACGACGTGCTGGAGAAACGGCTGGCCGCCCTGGACGGGGGGGCCGCCGGCCTGGCCTTCGCCAGCGGCCAGGCAGCGATCACCGCGGCCATCCTGACCATCACGCACAGCGGCCAGAACTTCATCTCGTCCACCAGTCTGTATGGCGGAACCTGGACGCTCTTCACGCAGACGTTCAAGAAGCTGGGGATCGAGGTCCGGTTCTTCGACCCGGACCATCCGGAGCAGATCGCCCGACTGGCCGATGAAAACACCCGGCTGGTCTACCTGGAAAGCCTGGGTAATCCGAAGAACGATGTCCCGGACTTCCGCAAGCTGACCGACGTGGCGCACCAGCATGGCCTGCCGGTGGTCGTGGACAACACCGTGACGCCTCCCCCGCTGCTGAAACCCATCGAGCACGGCGTGGACATCGTGGTCTACTCGACCACCAAGTTCATCGGCGGGCACGGCGTCCACATCGGCGGCGCCATCGTGGACAGCGCCAAGTTCCCCTGGGCGGACAACCCGAAGAAATGGCCTGAGTTCACGGCGCCCGACGACGCCTATCACGGCTTGGTCTTTGCCGAGGCCCTCAAGCCCATCGGCAACATTGCGTACATAATCCACATCCGCACGCATTGGCTGCGAGACACCGGGGCCTGCATGAGCCCCTTCGCAGCGTTCCTGTTCCTGCTGGGGATCGAGACGCTGCACCTTCGTCTGCCGAGACACTCGGAGAACGCCCTGGCGGTGGCGAAGTGGCTTCAGAAACATCCGGCGGTGTCCTGGGTGAACTACCCCGGCCTGCCGGAACACGCGCACTACGCGAACGCTCGCAAGTACCTGCCCAACGGACAGGGCGCGATCATCGGCTTTGGCATCAAGGGCGGTTCGCCCGCGGCGGTGAAGTTCATCAACAACGTCAAGCTCGCCAGTCACCTGGCCAACATCGGCGACGCCAAGACCCTCGTGATTCACCCGGCGTCGACGACCCACTCGCAGTTGACCGAGACGGAACTGGCCCGGACGGGCGTGACGCCGGACTTCATACGACTGTCCGTCGGCATCGAGGACTTACAGGACATTATCGCGGATCTGGATCAGGCCCTCAGGGCCGCCCAGCCATCTGATGAAGGAGCTCGATATGCAAGTCTATAGCAGAAGGGGACGGTGTCCATGAAGTTTTCCACCAAGGCCATTCGCGTCGGCCAGCAGCCCGATCCGACGATCGGCTCCGTTGCTGTTCCGGTGCATCAGGCGGTGAACTTCGTCTTCGACGACGTGAGCCAGCCGCGTGCGTATGAGCATTCCCGCAGCGCCAATCCGACGCGGACCGCCCTGGAGCGGTGCCGGGCTTCGCTCGAAGAGGCCCGTTTCGGCCTGGCATTCGGTTCGGGCATGGCCGCCATCGACGCGGTGCTCTCGATCCTGCGCCCGGGCGACCACGTCGTCTCGGCCGAGCACATTTACGGCGGGACATTCCGCCTGTTCGAGCAGGTGGTTTGGTCTCCCCGCGTGAGTTTCACCCATGTGGACGGCACCCGACGATATCCTGTTGTTCCGCGATCTCGATCTGGATATGATCGGCGTCGGGCCGTTCATCTCGCATTCGCAGGTTGTTGATTTGTTGTGAAAGCATGTCCGAGAAGGTGCTGGTAGCAGTGAGTGGCGGAGTGGATTCCGCCGTGGCGGCGGCGTTGCTCGTGCAGGCCGGATACGATGTGACCGCGGTGCTTCTCTACCTCCACAAGAACGACGCGCGATGCGCAGATGCCGACGCCGGGAAGATCGCCTCCCGCCTCAGCGTACCCTTCAAGGCTCTCTCGGCCGCCGACGATTTCGAGCAGATCCTGGAGGGCTTCGTCGCAGACTACGAGAACGGGCGGACCCCGAATCCGTGCATCCGCTGCAACGAGCAGGTGAAGTTCCGTCGGTTGTTCGAACTGGCCGACTCCATGCGGGCCCGTTATGTCGCGACTGGGCATTATGCCCGCATCGGCGAGCATCACGGGCAACCTGTGATTGCCGTTGCGAGGGCCGTCGGCAAGGACCAGTCGTATGCGCTCTTTCGCCTCCACAGAGAGTGGTTGAGCAGGGTCCTGTTCCCTGTGGGCGATGTCGAGAGCAAATCGGCCGTGCGGAAGATCGCCGACGGTTTGGGCCTGGAGGTCCATGACAAGCCCGACAGCCAGGACATCTGCTTTGTTCCCGACGGCGACTACGCGAGTCTGCTGGAGGCCCGGGGCAGTCGAGCCCTGCGTCCCGGCGATATTGTGGACTCGGCCGGCCGGATCCTCGGCAAGCACGATGGGTACGGACGGTTCACCATCGGTCAGCGCCGCGGGACGCGGGTGGCGATGGGCCAGCCCGCCTACGTAACGCACATCGACCCACGAAATGCCGTTGTGACGCTCGGTCCTCGCGAAGAACTGCAGGCGGACGGCCTGACCGCCGACGGCGCAAACTGGCAGGTCGATGTGCCGGCCTCGTTCGATGCGACGGTCAAGATTCGCTACAACCATCGCGGCGCCCGGGCGCGGATTACGCGGACGGGCGACGACACGTTCGAGGTCCGTTTCCGCGATCCGGTTGAAGCCGTGACGCCGGGCCAGGCGGCAGTCGTTTACTGCGACAATTACCTTCTCGGCGGCGGGTGGATACAGGGAAGTCTGAAGTGTGGAGTGTGACGTCTGAGATGTGATTGGGAGACTCTGAAATCGACGATCAACAATCAACAATCGACAATCGCGACCTCTCTCGCTACTCGAAGCAGACGAGTCTGAAGGACTTCGGTGTCGAGGGCCAATGGTCGCTTCTCAAGGGCAGCGCGCTGGTCGTCGGCGTGGGCGGACTGGGCTCGTGGGTGTCGGAACTGCTGGTTCGCGCGGGCGTCGGTCGGATTCGCCTGGTCGATGACGATTCGGTAGAGGTCGGCAACATCCACAGGCAGGCGATGTATACCGAGGGCGATGCAGACGCTCACAGGCTCAAGATCGACGCTGCCGCCGAGCGGCTTCGCGAGATCAACAGCACCGTCGAGGTCGAGACGGTCTATGCCCGGATGGACCGTCTGACCGCCGAGAAACTGATGCAGGGGGTGGACGTTGTCGTCGATGGCACGGACAACTTCGAGACCCGGTTCATCCTCAACGACTGTGCGATGAAGCTGGCCAAGCCGTGGGTGTTCGCAGGCGTCATGGGCACCAAGGCGCAGGTGATGACGATCGTGCCGGGCAAGACACCCTGTCTGCGATGCTTGATGGACTCGCCGCCCGCCTGCGATGGCGGCGGGGGCTGCTGTCACACCGGCGTCCTCGGCATGGCGGTCGCCATCGCGGCCTCCTTCGAGGCTGCGGAAGCATTGAAGATTCTGTCCGGCCATCCGGAGCGTATCAATCCCCATCTGCTGGTGTTCGACGTCTGGGACAACTCGATCAAGCAGATCGACGTCTCCACCGCACGAGTCGATTGTCCCTGCTGCGTCCGCAAGGACTTTGAATTCCTCGAACCGTAGATGACAGCCAGACCTGTATACCTGGACTACAACGCAACGACGCCGGTGGATCCCCGTGTGCTGGAGGCGATGATGCCCGCGCTGACGCACGCCTTCGGCAATCCGTCGAGCGAGACCCACGTCTTCGGGCGCCAGGCGAAGGACATGGTCGAGACCGCTCGCGGGCAGGTAGCGGACCTGATCGGCGCGTCCGCCCGCGAGATTGTTTTCACCTCCGGCGCCACGGAGAGCTGCAACCTGGCGATCAAGGGCGGCGCCAGGATGTACCGTGACCGGGGCAACCACATCGTCGTGTCGGCGGTCGAGCACAAGGCCGTGCTCGAACCGTGCAGGCGTCTCGAACAAGAGGGCTTTGCGTTGACGGTGCTTCGGCCGGATTCTTTCGGAGGTATTTCTGCCCAGCAGGTCAGCGATGCGCTCACGCCCCAGACGATGCTGGTCTGTGTGATGATGGCGAACAATGTGGTTGGAACGGTCAACCCTGTGGAGGAGATCGGGCAACTCTGCAGGAAACGCGGCGTCTTGTTCTTCTGCGATGCCACGCAGGCCGTGGGGAAACTGACTGTCTCCATCGAGCGAGTTCATGCCGATCTATTGGCGCTCTCCTCTCACAAGATCTACGGACCCAAAGGAGCAGGCGCACTCTACGTGCGAGCCAAGAACCCCCGTGTGAGACTGGCGGCTCAGATCGACGGCGGAGGCCAAGAGCGTTTTCTTCGCAGCGGGACGCCCAACGTCCCGGGAATCGTCGGATTCGGCACGGCGTGCAGCCTGTGCCAAGAGGCATTGGCCGGCGGGGCGGCGCTGCCCTGTGAACTGCGAGACAGACTTGAAAAGGGTTTGCTCGCTGCGATCCCCGATGCCCAGGTGCACGGCCGTCCGACGCAGCGGCTGCCCAATACGCTGAGCATTTCCTTCAAAGGCGTTGACGCGGCTTCGATGCTTGCGCGGATTCCCGACCTTGCGGCGTCCGCCGGTTCGGCTTGTGAATCCGGGACCTCCGGCGCCAACTACGTCCTCCGGGCGATGGGGGTGGGAGATGATCTGGCCGGCGGCATGGTTCGATTCAGTCTGGGTCGTTTCACGACGGGACAGGAGATTGACTACGCCATTGAGCAGGCGGCACGCCGCGTGTGCGAACTGCGGGCGAAGGGATCGTGAGCCTATCCTTGTTCGCTCGTACTCCGGGCCGTAAAACGCCACTCCGCGTTCTCGATTCGACTCAGTGTGAAATCCCCGTTGAGAATTGCGCCGTTCATCGTAAGGCTCCTCAGATCGTCGCGCCGGTCGCGATCTGAGTAGGAGCCCGAATCGACGATGCGGACTTTGCCGGTCCCCTTCTGGACGGGGCCCTCGTAAGTGAGGAACCGCAGCGGATGGTCGAAGATCTTCACGGCCCGGACCGCGCGCGCCATCGCCTGCGCCGGCTCGGCCTCCAGGCGAAACGTGGTCAGAACGCCATCCTGCTCGAGCATGAGGTCCCAATGGACGCCCTCGATGGTTGTGTGTTGCTGGACGACGAATCGGCTGCCGCTCATAGACTGCACCGCGAACATTATTCTTGCTAAAAGCCGCGAACGACTCTATCATAGCGTCGGTATGAACATGAAGCCAGGGGAGCCGTCGCGCGTGGCCTGTCGCGCCGGCTGAGAGATCGCGTTTCGAGCGATGACCCTAAGAACCTGATCAGGTTAGGACCTGCGAAGGGAGGCTCGGGCAAGTCTGCAAGCACTCCTTTGGCGGGAGTGCTTTTTTTGTTTGTGATGGAAGAAGGGCAGGTCGGGCCCGAAAGAACAGAAGGTTAGAAGGTGAGCGTGGAAGAAGACAAGACTGTCCGACCTTCTGACCTTCTCAACTTGCTGCCTTCTGGCTCCGACCTGCCTTATTCCGTCTCCCGGGAGGTTCTATGAAGTCGCTGAAGGTCAACGGCGTCGAGCGGCGGTTCGACCCGGACGAAATGCCCGGCACGCTGTCGGCGTTGCTGGACGCGCTCGGCGTCGGAGCGAACGCCGTCGTCGCAGAGGTGGACGGGCGGATCGTGCGCCGGGACGAATTCCATCGGACCGAACTCCAAGACGGCCAGCAGATCGAGCTGATCAAGTTGATGGGAGGCGGGTGAACCGATGGGCAAGCTGACTATCGCAGGCAGGACATTTGACTCGCGTTTGCTCGTGGGGACCGGCAAGTTCTCCTCGCCGCAGGTCATGGCCAAGGCCCTGGCCGCGTCGGGCGCCGAGATCGTGACCGTGGCGCTTCGACGAGTGGATATCGACAATCCCGCCGACGACACCCTTCGGGAGATCGACCAGGATCGATTCCTGCTGTTGCCCAACACGTCGGGCGCCCGAACCGCGGAGGAGGCGATCCGTCTGGCGCGTCTGGCCCGTGCGGCCACCGGGATCGAGTGGCTCAAGCTGGAGGTGACGCCGGACCCGTACTACCTGCTGCCCTGTCCCGTCGAGACGCTCAAGGCCGCTGAGATCCTCGTGAAGGAGGGCTTCGTGGTCCTGCCCTACATCAACGCGGACCCGATTCTCGCCAAGCGATTGCAGGATGTCGGAACTGCGACGGTGATGCCTCTGGGCAGTCCCATCGGCTCCAACCAGGGCCTCAAGACCCGTGCGTCACTCGAGATTATCATCGAGCAGAGTACCGTCCCGGTCGTGGTGGATGCGGGCCTGGGTCTGCCCTCGCACGTGGCCGAGGCCATGGAGATCGGCGCCGATGCGGTGCTCGTGAATACCGCCATCGCCACCGCGGGCGATCCCGTCGAGATGGCGGTCGCGTTCAAGCTGGCCGTCGAGGCGGGAAGGAAGGCCTGCGTGGCCGGACCGCGAGCGCCCCAGCGCACGGCGGAGGCGTCGAGCCCGCTGACGGGCTTCCTGAGAGAGTAACAGAATCTGTGAATCGCGCTCTTATGAATCAACAATCAGCAATCAGCAATCAGCAATCCATCGGTTCCATTCTGGGAGATCATCGCCTCGACGCGGACCGAGGCTCCTGGGACCAGCGACTGCGCGAAGTGACTTCGCGTGACGTCGAGGCGGCGCTGGCCTCCCGTCCCGGCTCGTACAATCAGGAGAAGCTGCTGGCGCTGATTTCCCCGGCGGCCGAGGGATATCTCGAACAGATGGCCCGGATCTCGCGGAGCCTGACCGTTCAACGCTTCGGGCGGGCCATGAGGCTCTATGCGCCGGTGTACCTGTCGAGCTACTGCGTCAATCGTTGCCAATACTGCGGCTTCAACCACGACAACGAGTTCGCACGAGCCCGCCTGTCCGTCCAGGAGGCTGTCGCGGAAGCGGAGATCCTCGCGGCCGAAGGCTATCGGGACATCCTGCTGGTCAGCAGCGAGGACCGGGCATTCATCACCGTCGCCTACCTGACCGAACTGGCCCGACGACTCCGGGACAAGTTCAGCTTCATCAGTATCGAGATCTTTCAGTTGTCGCAAGCGGAGTATGGACAACTTGCGAATGCGGGCATTCAAGGATGCACGCTCTACCAGGAGACATACGACCGCACCGTGTACGCCCGCTACCATCTGGGCGGTCCGAAGGCGGATTATGACAGGCGGCTTCGCGCGTTCGACGACATGGGACGAGCGGGGATGCGGGAACTCGGGCTGGGCGTGCTGCTGGGCCTGGCGGATTGGCGAGTGGAGACGCTGGCCTTGGCGGAGCACGCTTCGTATCTGATGCGTCGATATTGGCAGTCTCGCGTCTCGTTCTCCTTCCCCCGGCTGCGGCCCGCGTGCGGCGTGCCTTCGACGGAGTTCCCGCACCTGCTCAGCGACAGGAATCTTGTCCAGATGATGCTGGCGCTGCGCCTGTGTTTCGCCGACGCGGGAATCGTGCTGTCCACGCGGGAACCCGCCTGGCTGAGGGATCACCTGATCGAGCTGGCTGTCACGCGGATCAGCGCGGGCAGCCGGACGAGTCCCGGCGGCTATACCGACCCCAACGCCCACACCGGCCAGTTCGACGTCAACGACAGTCGCAGCCCGAGCGAGGTGGTCGCCGCAATCAAGAGCAAAGGCTTCGACCCCGTCTGGAAGGACTGGGACGGCGCCCTGTGGTGACCGCAGGCAGCTCGCGCAACTACTTTGTGTTCCTTCGATTCGCGGCGGCTAGTTGTTCCAGGCGGGCCCGGGCTTCCCTCTTCCCGAGGTGGCGAATCGAGGCGATCTTCGCCACCTGCTGCCTGCGCGGCCTCGAGGTCCCTTGCTCCCAACTGTAGATCGACTGGCCCGTCACGCCGACCAGCTTGCCGTAATCTGCTGCCGACAGCCCGAGACGACTCCGCTGGGAGCGCAGACCCTTGGCGGTGAATCGCACGTGGTCGGAGTCGGCCGGCTCGACTTGGGCAGGCACACTTCTGAGGACCTGCTTCTGAAGGGGAGTGAGCCTGCGCTGCAGGTCGCTGACACAACGCTTGAGCTTCGCGATGTCCTTACGATACTGGGCCGAAGCCTTTCTCGCAGCACTTGTCTGTTTGCGGATCTCCTTGCGGGCCAGCCGCAGGATTTCCTCTCTGAGTACGCCGGCGATGTTTGCCATGATGGACTCCAGGTGTTGCCATTCCGTACCTGTCTTCTGCGATATCGATTCACGACATCGAAATGAGCGACATCCAACATAACAACACCGCAAGTCATGGTATGTCAACAACAAATCCGGTCTCAGAGAAGACCGGCCTCGCCAAACCTTCGTCCGACCAGGTCCGCTCATCGCGTGTTGATCGAAGCCACTTGCAGTCCCTGCCGATCCGTCAGGGTGAGAGTCTCGCCGTGCTTTGACAGGCGGCCGGCGTAGTCGCCCGTGATGAACAGGCCCTGCCCGCCCTTGGGCGCCGTCGCGCGGGCGCGGAAGGCGGGACGGCTGGCGACCACGTAGAGAGTCCCGTTGGCGGGGATGACTGTGCCGCCTCGGAACACGAAGAGCGGAGTCCCAGGGTCTGCGTCTGTGCTCAGCAGCCAGCGTGAGATGTCCACTGCGAACGCATTCGGGTTCAGCAACTGGATGTACTCTTCGTCCTGATTTCGGGCGGAGGAAGCGGCGTTGATGTCACCGAACAGGATTGCCGTGCCGGCGGGCTGTGCTGTGGGCAGCTCCGCGGACCCCGAGGTGAGCCGGTTGAACAGTTGTCTCCTCCGCTCGGGCAGATAAGAGTTGCGCATCTCCGCTACCGCGTCCGCGTACGGCTGTGGGTAGTTGGGGGCGGTGGACCCGTTCCCCCAGGCGTGCGAGTTCCACTTGGCCGCGTCCAGTATCGCGTCCGGGCCGATCTGGGCCGCCAGCTCGTCGATCCGCGGCTCGTAGTGCAGATTCTCCTGGGCGGTTCCGGGCGGCATTAGCAACTCATCCATGAGCGTCCGCACGCGGCGCAGGTACATCTGCCGCATTTCCGGAGTCCCGAAGATGGTCTGCGGCATCCGGTTGTTGTTGCCGACGAACAACGGCGTGTCGGCGATCAGTCGCTGGTCCCAGTAGGTCATGGAACTGATCCACCGCCGACCGAAGCTCAGGTCCACGTCCCACGGCCACATCTGCCACTCGTTGCTGAACCCGGTGTCGCGGTAGAAGTAATAGTTCTTGTGGCAACAATCGGTGTCCCCGGTGATCGCGCGGGCGGCCAGGAAGTTCACGACCTGGGCGACGTCCACGTTGTCGTACACGTACCGCCGACGCGCCTCGCCCGTGAGACTGATGCCGTTGAACAGCGCCAGCAGGTCCGCGTTAGCCTCGTTCTTGCGGGTCTTCTTCTCCGCGCCGCTCGTGGCGTCGCCGGCGCTCGTGAAACTGTTGTACATCTTATACAGGGCCCCTTCCGCGTTCAGGCCCATCCGCACGAGCCAGTCCCTGTCGCCGTTCTCCACGACGTGGGCGGTGCCCCAGAAAGCCCCGTTCTGCTGCACCCGGACGGCGAACGCCCAATGGTAGGCACAATCCGCGTCGCGGTACGTCTCGTAGGCCAGGATGTTCCGCATCTGGGCCTTGTCGGGATAGGTGGTCAGCAGGTTGATGTCGTCCGCTCGCGGCTGGCCGTCGGCCCACTTGAAATTGTAGCCGGGATGGAAATCGATGTTGTAGCTCTTCTTGGGAAACCCCCGGCTGGACTGGCCGTGCAGGCCCGCCCAGATGTTGTCGTAGAACTCGCCGTCGTAGAAGATCGAGCATCGGGTGCCCGCGTCCGAACTGGCGGCCGAGGGGTTCTGGACGAACCAGTGGAGCACGGGCAACGGGTTCTTCAGACTTGGGTTCTCGACCACCGTGCCGTCGTACTGCGGCGAGCCCAGCGGATCGCGGAATGCCGGCAGGCGGGACATGCGTCCGGCGGTATCGACCGCGAGGATGTACCAGCGAACCATGTCGCCCGCGGTGAACGCGTCCTCGGGGATCGCTGCTGTGTAGATCCCGTCGCCCGGCGTGTTGTCGCCACCTCTGCCGTCGTCGCGGAGGGCGATCGTGTTCTCCGGCTCGAACATCACGCGATAGCGAAGCTCGACGAGGGCCACCGGATCGAACGCGGGCGAGATCCGTGCGGTGATCCACAGCGTGTCCCTCTCGGTCGGTGTCTCGGGCGAGTGTTCCATGTCGGCAATGATCGGTCCGACGGTCTCGACGCCGGCATTGTTGGCCCCGCCGGGCGTCGGCTTCGGGAAGTACCGTCGCGACGGCTCCATCCCCGCGACCGTCGCCAGCAGCTCCGGATTCACCAGCAGGTCCGGACTGGCCAGGCCGTGGTTCAATCCGTGAATCGCCAGCACGTTCGTCCCGACGTGGAGGTAATCCATCTGGCGGATAGGGAAATCCACCGTTTCCATCAGTCGCGAGTTGGGCCATGTGACGACGGCGCCGGAGTTCCAAGTCTCCATCGTCGTCTCAGGCGCGTTGTCACGAGCCACCTCGTGGCCGTTGAGATAGGCGATCATCCCGTCGTCGAATTGCACGCGGAGCATCAACGCCTTGAAGGCCGAAGGATCGTCCACGACAAAGGGAATGCGAACGTACACCGTCTCATTCACATTCCGCATGTCGGAGACGTTCAGTCCGACCAGTGGGCCGTACCCGAAGCCGACCCCTGTGACGCCCGATGGCCAGGCCGTATCGTCGAAGTTCTCCAGCGTCCAGGGACGCGGAGCGTCCTGCGATACGGACGGAGGCTCCAGGGAGTCGTCGAGGGGCACGAACGCCCTGGCGGGCGTACCGTGGACCAGCAAAGATTCCTGGACGATGGTCTCGACCAGGCCGTAGGAGACATCGGGCGCCTGGGGAGGAAAGGCGGGGGAGAACTCCGAGACGACGGTGACCCCGTCCGGGCGGACGAGTCCTAGATACTCGCCCGACCCGCTGAGCTTGAAATCCGTGTGCAGCTCGCCAGCGGGGTCGCGACGGTCTTTCCCCGAGGCGAAGACGACCAGGTAGGCGTCGGGGTCCAGGAATACCTCGGGAAACTGCCATTTCGCCAGGTTGCCGGCGGAATCGGTCAGATACCATCCCTGCAGGTTCGCCCTGTCCGCCCCGGCGTTGTGGATCTCGATCCAATCCGACTCATCGCGGTCCGCATCGTCCAGGCCGGTGTCGTTCACCGCCATGAACTCGCTGATTTCCAGCAGATCCTGGCAATAGGCCGGGACCGAAGAACCCAGGGCCAAAAGAACAACGACAAGCACAACTGGATTCTGCGACCACTTCATGACGAGAATGATTCCATGTTCTCCGGACCATCGCCGACAAGGGACCCAACTCCCGGCGTCAAAAACCATTATAGCAAAAGACGGGCCTTCGATCAACCCCGAGGCATCTGTGCCACAAAGAGGGGCCTTCATGCAAGAAATGGCCCATAAGGATGGCTGGACGACGTGCCACGCAACGATCTCTCTGCGGTTCCAGCACACCCCGCGGCTGTCGGCATGACCTCCCAGCTTCCCCGTTGCCATGCAGGGGAACACAATGTACAATAGTCCTTGAGCATAGAACTGGTTCAGGCTTTGGCAGAGGACAGAATAGATGCCGACTATATCCATGTTCTACGGAATCCTCGTGGCGATCTACTACGAGGACACGGGCCGTCATCACAAGCCGCACATTCATGTGCGGTATCAGGGACACAAAGCCTCTGTGGCTATCGAAGATGGGTCTGTTCTTGCGGGAGAGATTCCTTTGAGACAGATGAAGATGGTGCAGGTGTGGGTGGATCTCCACAGGGATGAACTCCTGGCCAATTGGGAACTTGCGGTTGCGGGAGACGAACCGTTCCGCATCGCCCCCCTGCAATGAACAATGAGCGAGGTAGGTTTCATGGAAACGCTATTGGATGTTGTCAGTGTCGAGGCTCAAGCAGATCACACGCTGTTGATCGTGTTTGAAAACGGCCAGAAGCGCCGCTTTGACATGAAGCCGCTGTTGGACAAGAAGCCCTTTTCCAAGCTCAAGAATTCCCCGCTGTTCATGAAGGCAACAGTTGCCTGCGGTACCGTTGCATGGCCGGGGAACATCGACATCGCGCCCGAAACGCTCTGGGACAAATCGAAATCCGTGTAGCCAACCTGGGACTGGATTCTGTCAGGTAGAATCCAGTTGTCCGAACACTTCTTTGGGTTCGATGGCCAGCCACCGATTTCGTTTGAGTACGTAAAGCTGCAGGCGGGTCTGGGCTTTCCACTCGGATAGAACGATGGCTCTGGCTCGGTGGTGTTTTGCCACCTTCTTGAGGCGGCTGATGTCCTCCTGGGTCGGAAATGGTGCACTTCCACCTTTGACCTGTATCAGAATGATATCCAGCAGGTCTCCTCGCTTGAGCATACCACCGCACACAGCGTGATTCTTGCGAACCGCCAGAAGGTCAACAACGCCCCGCGATTCGCAGCCGTTTGGTCCAATGAAGTCCACGATACGCCATTTCACTCCCTTGGTTTGGCTCCAGCCAATGAGCCATGCTGTCATGGTTTTGGCCCAACGGCAGGTGCGAGATGCTCTCTGAGTGGCTTCTCGTCGCCGATCCCCTGTTTGTCTGCCGGGTCTCATGTTCGGGGTGGTCTCTCCATTGTCTCTGGTGGTTTGCATCTCCTGGACCCCAGGTTCTTCATGCTCTGAGTCGAGCGGAAGTCTTTCCTCTGTGTTTATAGGGGCCTCTTGTCAATGGCACCATTGTAGCGGCGAAGCGGATGGAGGCAACTGGGAATCGGAGAAGACACGCTGGAGGCGGGCTCGTGGTGTGCCCGTAAGGGCATATCTTGATGCGCAAGGAAGACACCGCCTTACGGCGTCACTATGAACGCTCAGCGTTCCCTTCTGTGATCATGAAAGACACGGGCAGGATGCCCGTGCTACGGGACACGGAAGCTGCTTTTGTCGCTGATCTTTTCAGCGCAGTTTGATCGTGGCCAGGGCCAGGGCGGCGAAGGCGGCGGCCATGAGCCAGAAGCGGACGACCACCTGCGGCTCGCTCCAGCCGGCCAGGTGGAAGTGGTGGTGCAGCGGGGCGCAGCGGAAGAGCCGCTTGCCGTGCGTGTACTTGAAGTAGCCCACCTGCAGGACGACGCTCATCAGCTCGATGACGAAGACGCCTCCGATGATGAGAAGCAGGATCTCGTGGCGGGTGACCAGGGCGCCGTAGCCCATGGCGGCGCCGAGCGGCAGCGATCCGCAGTCGCCCATGAAGGTCTGGGCCGGGTAGCAGTTGAACCACAGGAACCCGAGGACCGCGCCGAGGACGGATGCGTAGAAGATGCTCAGTTCCCCCGCCTCCGGGATGTGGGGCAGCAGCAGGTAGCTCGCCCACGTCACCGGGGTCGTGCGGGACATCATCTCGGCGGCCACGTAGCACAGGATCACAAGCACCAGACTGACCATGGCGACGCAGCCGCCCGCCAGGCCGTCCATGCCGTCGGCGAGGTTCACCGCGTTGCTCGTCGCGGAGATGTAGAAGATGGCGATCAGGATGAAGGCCCAGTTGCCCAAAGGCAGGCCGTGCTTGTAGAAGGGGACCCAGAAGAGCTTGGCGTCCGCGATCTCGGAGAAGTCGAAGAACAGGAACGACGCGATGAGCACCGCGCCCGCGATCTGGAAGATGAGCTTCTCCCAGGCGAACAGGCCGTTGCGTCCCCGCTGGCGGGCGGCGGCGGTCAGCTTGAGCCAGTCGTCGATGCCGCCCAGGACGCCGAACCACAGGAGCACGAAGATCGCCTTCTGCACGAACGGGTTGTTGAGCTTGGCCCACAGCAGGGTGCTCGCGATCGTGGCCGACAGGATGATCAGGCCGCCCATGGTGGGCGTGTTGGCCTTTTCCTTGGTCAGCTCGTTGAGGGCCGCGTGGTAGAACTCCGGCCGGTCGCCGATCTTCATCCGCATGAGCCAGCGGATGATCCTCGGGCCGATCAGCAGGGCGATGGCCAGGCTCGTCAGGATCGCGATGACCGCGCGGAACAGGACGTGCTGATACGCGTAGAAGTGCAGCGTGTCCGCGAAGAAGCCACCACAATATTCCATCAGATGATAGAGCATCCTGTTTCCGATTGATGAATGATTATAGATGATTGGTGATTGGAGAGGGTTCGCAACAATCGATCATCCGTAATCCTTAATCAACTCCTGGACCACACATTCCAGGCGGGCCGTCCTTGAGCCTTTGACGAGTATTATATCGTCTTGCTGCAAAAAGTCCTGCATATGGTCGCAAAGGGATTGGGTATCCTCGAAACACATCGTCTGCAAACCGCGCCGCGAGGTCTCGCGTGCGACCTGGGCGGTGGTTCTGGGGGCCTCGCCGACCGCGACGAGCAGGTCCACCCCCGCTTCGGCGGCCGCGACGCCCAGTTCCGCGTGCAGCGCCTCGGTCTGCGGTCCCAGTTCCGCCATCTGCCCGCAGAAAAAGACCAGCCGGCGAGGGTGGTTCGAGTCGCAGCACGAACGCAGGTTGGCCAGCATCGCCAGGGCGTTCTTCATCGACGCTGGATTGGCGTTGTAGCAGTCGTTCAGCACGGTGAGCGAGCCGACCTGGAGGGTCTCCGCCCGCATGGAGACGGCGGGCAGGTCCTCGACCGCCTGGGCGAAATCGCCTGCGGACAGACCGAACTGGTCGCAGATCGCCCATCCCGCCAGGGCGTTCTCAACGTTGCCCGGTCCGGGCAGCGGCAGGCGGACCTGCGTGCCTCGGATGGCGAATGTGCTGCTCGTCCCGGAGCAGGCAATCTGCTTGGCGCGATAGTCCGCATCGGGGGACCGGCCGAAGGTGCGGAAGGGCCGTCCCAGGGTCCTGGCGGTTGCCATGAGGAGGGGGATGTCCCCGTTGATAAGGAAGATGCCGGCGTTCGACAGACCCTCGGCGATCGAGAGTTTCTCGCGGGTGATCGTCGCGAGGTCGCCGAAGCCCTCCAGATGGGCCGGGTGGGCGTTCGTCACGACCGCGATGTCCGGCTGGGCGATCCGTGTCAGCGGGGCGATCTCGCCGGGATGGTTGGCGCCGATCTCGGCGATGATCACCTCGTCGTCCGGCCTGGCTCCGAGCAGGGTCAAGGGCAGGCCGATGTGATTGTTGAAGCTCTTCTGCGCCTGGTGGGTGCGGAAGCGACGACTCAGGACGTGGTGCACGATCTGGCGGGTCGTAGTCTTGCCGACGGAGCCGGTGATGGCCACCACCTTATACCGGTTCATCCGGCGGTACTCGCGGGCCAGGTCGCCGAGCGCTGCGATCGTGTCGGGGACCTTCAACAGCGGTCCGGTGACCCCATCCACCGCCCGACTGACGACGGCGCAGGCGGCGCCTTTCGAAAGGACCTGCGCCACATAGTCGTGACCGTCGAAGTTCTCGCCCGGCAGGGCAAAGAAGCAATCGCCCGGCTGGATCGTGCGGGAGTCCGTGCTGACGCCGGTGACATGGGATGCCGCGGCAGCCGGTTTGCCGGCATCGGGCCGTCTAGTGACGGTCGCCCCGACGATCCGGGCCAGGGCCTCTATCGGGATGGGCTGCATTGTCTTTCTCTCAGACACCGCAGGGCAATGTCTTTGTCGCTGAAGTCGAATTTCTTCGTGCCGATGATCTGGTAGGTCTCGTGTCCCTTCCCGGCTAAGAGGACGATGTCGTCGGGTCGGGCGTTCTCGATGGCCAGTTCGATAGCCTTTCGCCGGTCGGGTTCTACGGTGACTCGCTCGGAGCCGGGGTCGTCGAAGCCCGCGATGATCTCGCCGATGATGGCTTCCGGGTCCTCCGTCCTCGGATTGTCACTGGTGACGATGATCGCGTCGGCCAGTTGCTCGGTCACGCGGGCCATGCGCGGTCGCTTGGTCCGGTCGCGGTCGCCGCCGCAACCGAAGAGGACCGTGAGCCGACCCCGACACAAGGGGCGCAGCGTCGTCAGGACGTTCTGCAGGGCGTCGTCCGTGTGGGCGTAGTCGACCAGGACGGTGAACCCGTCGCTCGGGACTCTCTCCAACCTGCCGGGGACGCCCATAAGAGAGGACAGGCCCGTCGCGACGGTCTTGAGATCCAGGCCGGCGGCCAGGCACAACCCCGCGGCGGCCAGGTGGTTCGACACGTTGTATCGGCCCAGCAGTGGCGTCTTGACCCGTTCCGTGTGTCCCTGGAATTCCAGCGCGAACGTGGTCCCCTCGACGGTCATCGATTCGATTCGCGCGACCAGATCGGCCGGCTCGTCCACCGCGTACCAGCAGACGCGAGCCTTGGTCTCCCGGGCGATCAGCCGCGACTGGGGCGCCTGCCTGTTCAGAACCGCGGTCGCGTCGGGCGCCAGCGCGGTGAACAGGCGGGTCTTGGCCGCCAGGTAGTTGTCCGTTGTCAGATGGTAGTCCAGGTGGTCGCCGGTCAGATTGGTGAAGGCGGCCGCGCGGAAGGTCACGCCCGCCAGGCGGTCCTGGGACAGGGCATGGCTGCTGGCTTCGATGACCATGTGGTCTGCACCCGCCTGCACCATCTCCCTTTGGGCTGTCGCGAGGGTCAGGCAGTCGGGCGTCGTGAGCGTCGATGCGGTCTGGCCGGACCCGGTGTCGTAGACGACGGTCCCCATCAGGCCGCACTTGTGGCCCGCGGCCTCGATGCACGAGCGGACCAGGAAGGTGATCGTCGTCTTACCGTTGGTGCCCGTGACGGCCAGGCAGGTCAACTTCCTGCCCGGATAGCCGTTGGCGGCCTGGGCGAGCCGTCCGGCTGCCATCGCGGGATTCTCAACGGGCACAAAGACCGCCTGGTGTGATCTGCCAGCGGGGTTCGCGCCGGTCCCGCCGCCCGAGCACACGACATACTTCGCGCCGTTGGCGATGGCCTTGCCGATGAACTGGCGGCCGTCGCAGGACGCACCCTTGATCGCGACGAATACGTCGCCCTCGCGCACGACACGGGAATCGATCCGGACGGCGATAGCCGGATGGGAGGAAACCAGACTCAACAGTTCATCCAGGTTCATTCTGCAACATCCTATGCGAGGAATTGTGCAAGGGATCCGACCCCTGCGGACCTGCCATTCTACGCCGGCCCCTGCGACGACGCAACAGGGCAGGACCTCATGTGATAGCCCTGTCATTATCGGCAGTTCAGGCGATTTTGGATGAGAAACAGTTGCGCGATGCGTATAATGGGCAAGTCGAAGAACCGGCTGTACGCGGCGAGTGTGGAGTGCACACCTTGCGCCGGCGGACCCAAACTGCTCAGGAAGGAACCATCACATGCCCAGAAGAAAGCGTGCTGTCGTCTTTGGTTTGCTCGCGGTCGTCTGTTCCGCGACCTTCGCCCAGGAGGAGACGAGCTACCTGGCGGTCTTCATGGAGGGCAAGAAGGTGGGCCATTCGGTCCACACGCGGAGGGTGGAAGGCGGGCGGGTCACGACGACCGAAGAGGTGAGCATCACGATCAGCCGGATGGGGGCCGCCGTCACCATCGAAATGACGGAGACGAATGTCGAAACGACCGCCGGCAAACCCCTGCAGTTCGCGGCGCTCCAGCGTCTGGGAAGCATGACGATGATGAAGGTCGCGGGCGTGGTGAACGACAACGGCGTCGTCGATGTGACGTCGTCGTCGATGGGTAGCGAGCAGAAGAGCACGATGCCATGGCCCACAGGCGCGGTGATGGCCGAGGGGTTGCGGCTGCTGACGCTCGAGAAGGGACTCAAGCCCGGCGTGGAGTATTCGGTGAGCCTCTTCAGTCCCGGGATCATGCAGGCCGCGACCGCAACGGTCGTTATCAAGGACAAGAAGGAAGTGGACCTCCTCGGGCGAGTGGTGAAGCTCACGGAGACGACGACCGCCTTGAACATGCCCGGCGCCGGGCCGGTCGTCACGACCAGCTACGTGGACGACGATACGCGAATCCTCAAGAGCGTGGTGCCGCTGGCCGGCATGATGGTCGAGATGATCGATTGCCCGAAGGAGTTTGCGCTGGGGGCCAACGATGTCCTCGATCTGATCGACAGGATGTTCGTGAAGAGTCCCGAGCCGCTCAAAGACGTCCATTCGACCGTCGCGATCACCTACACGCTGAACCCGGGCGCAACGGACGGTCTGCTGATCCCATCGACCGATAATCAGAAGGCGGTGCGCCAGGCGGACGGCAGGGTGATCCTGGAGGTCAGGCCGGTGGCGGCTCCGGCGGGCGGCACGTTCCCCTACCGGGGCAGCGATCCCGACCTGCTCGAAGCGATGAAGCCGACGCGATTCCTGCAGAGCGACAACGAGCGGGTTGCGGCGCTGGCCCGCAAGGCGGCGGGCGACACGAAGGACGCAGCGGAAGCCGCCCGCCGGATCGAGTCCTTCGTGGCAGAGTACATCGACAACAAGAGCCTGTCCGTGGGCTATGCGTCAGCGGCCGAGGTGGCCGAGAGCCGCCAGGGCGACTGCTCGGAGTTCGCGGTCCTGACCGCGGCCATGTGTCGGGCGGTCGGCATCCCCGCGCAGGTCGTGGTCGGCGTAGCCTACGTCGAGGAATGGAACGGGATGCAGGGCTTCGGCGGCCATGCCTGGACCCAAGCCTATCTCGGCGGCGACAAAATGGGCAAAGGGGGCAAGTGGGTCGGCCTGGACGCTGCCTTCAAGAGCAGCGATCGCGGCGGGTACGACGCCGGGCACATCGCCCTGGCGGTCGGCAACGGCGAACCGGGCGACTTCTTCAACATGGCCAGCGCCCTCGGCCAGTTCAAGATCGAGAAGGTCAACGTGCAGCGAAGCGAGTAGAATGCTACAAGTTCGCAATTGTGCACTGCGGCTGTCACTCGCGATAGGCAATTTTGAAGATATCCGGCGCAAAATAGGCTTTCGGCCTCACGTCAGGGATCACCTGCAATACGCCCTTTTCCACCAGACCATCGACATCGGCCTTGGCCGTAGGGTAAGTGACGGAGTGCCTCTTGGCCAACTTTGATATCCTCACAACTGGAGACGTGAAAAGATCCTCAATAATCGTGTGGGCCCGAACGCTTACTTTTCCGGCCTGTTGCATGAAACGATCTCTGAGTTGGCGAAGTGCATCGCATCTACGGATGGAGTCCTCTGCCTGTTCTGTCGTGCCCCTCAAACAGAATTCGATCCACGTTTCCCAGTCACCCTTCGTACTTACTCGGAACAGGTTGTCGACGTATTCGTCCTTGTACTTCTCAAAGAACGCGCTCATGTAGAGCCAGGGCATCAGTAGTTCGCACCATTTGTAGACCAATAGCGACAGGAGCACACGACCGACACGGCCATTTCCGTCCATGAAAGGGTGGATAGCCTCGAACTGGTAGTGCAGAATACAAGCACGCACCAACGGATCACAGATGGGGTCCTGCCGATTCAGTTCCTTCTCAAAGGCATCCAGGCAGACTTGAAGTTGATTGGGTGGCGGAGGGACAAATCGTCTGTCCGATCCGATATGCACTTGACACTTTCGGAAACTCCCGGGTGCCCTGTCTCTTCCTCGCACGCCCTTCAAGAGTGTCGTGTGCAGATCTCGAATGAGCCGGAGGCAGAACGGGAGAGACCCGAGTAACTTCATACCCTGGCGCAGGGCGAGACTGTGGTTTGAAACCTCGCGCCATGCATTGGCTGGATCACTTTCCGATTTTGGCTCTTGTGGCTCAAGCTCGAAGAGCAACAGCTCTCTGGGGGAAGCATACGTGCCTTCGAGGCTTGAGGAACGCAGCGCCTCCCTCTTCTCCAGTGGACGAAGAAGCAGTTCTGGATTGGGTAGTGTCCGACCGATCCCATCCAATCGGGCCAGGCTCTCCTTTGCTTTCACGACAAGAGGCCAGAGCCGAGTAGGGAATTCCCATTTTGGCGGTAGGGGATCAGGGACGAAAGCCCAGTCGTCCTCTGGGACATGGATCTTCACCAGTTGCCCAGGTCTTTCCGGACTGAACTCCTTGGGGTCCATAGTAGAGCCGATTATAACTCAGACTGTCTTGTTAAAGTTTGTGGCACAATATTTTAATATCGTAGAGCATATTAAAACGTTTATCAAGAGGGAGACTCTGATAAGCAATCCGGCCCATGGCGATTTCATACCTCATGATGCGAAACGGCGTTTCATCGCGAGTACACCGCGGCAGGACGTCTTCATACACGTCCAGTGCTGATTCGGACAAGGGTGGTTTCATTCGAACTGAATGTCCACCGCGATGAACTCGACGGTGCTGTTGCCGTTGTAGTGGTTGAGCTGGGCTTCGTAGGCGATGTTGAAGTACTCGTTGTCGATGAGTTTCTTCTCGATGCCGCCCATGCGGAAGCCCACGCAGCGGATCGTCGCGGTGTTGTCGGTGATGGCGAACTGGAGGTGGTCGTTGGTCGAGCCGCACCGCTTGGGGGGAGCGGCCAGGCGGACGCCTTTCGTCGCGAACACCGGCTTGGGGTTGCCCTCCCCGAACGGCCCGAGCAGGTCGAGTTGGCGGACGACGTCCCGATTGAACTGCCGCAGGGGCGCCACCGCGTCGATGTGCATCTTGGCGACCACGTCCTCCTCGCGGAGGTTGTTCCCGGCGTAGGTCTCGAAGTCCGACGCGAAGGCCTCGATCTTCTCCGGCGGCAGCGTCAATCCCGCGGCCATCTTGTGGCCCCCGAAGCTCGTCAAGTGCGAGGAGCAGGCCTCGATGGCGCTGAGCATGCAGAAGCCCGGGATCGAGCGGGCGGAACCTTGGGCCACTCCGCTCTCGTTCACCGACGCGTTGATCATGATCGCGGGACGGAAGAACCGGTCCACGAGCCGGGAGGCGACGATGCCCAGGACGCCCGTGTGCCAGCCCTCAGCCGCCAGGACGATGCTCCGGCGGTCCGGGTGGTTCAGACCCCGCTCGACGACGATCTCGCAGGCCTGCTTGAGCATCTTGCGCTCGCACTGCTGCCGCTGGGTGTTCTGGTCCTTGAGGTAGTCGGCGATCTGCATGGCCCGCAGCTCGCTCGTGCTGGTGAGCAGCTCGACCGCCAGCCGGGCGTGCCCCATGCGACCGGCCGCGTTGAGCACGGGCGCCAGGCGAAAGCCGATCGCGCAGCTATCGACGCCCTTGCCCGCCAGTCCGGCCGACTGGATCAGAGCCCGCAGGCCGCACAGCTTGCTTTCGGGCACTGCCTGGAGTCCGAACCGCGTCAGCACCCGATTCTCGCCGCGGAGATCCACCACGTCGGCGACCGTGCCGATGGCTGCCAGGGTCGTTGCGTTGAGCATGAACTCGCGGAGCCTGGGCTCGAGGCGCGGGCCGTGGCTGAACTCCTCCGCCACCGCCCAAGCCAGCTTGTAGGCCACGAGGGCGCCTGCGGAGTCCTGGTTCGGATAGGAAGGGTCCAGCGCCGGGTGGAGAATGGCGACCGCGCGAGGCAGATCCGGTCCCGGCTGGTGATGGTCGGTGACGATCAGTTCCAGGCCGAGCTGGGTGGCCAGCTCGGCGGCGGCCAAGGCGGAGATCCCGCAATCGACCGTGATCAGCAGACGGGTGCCTGCCTCGGCCAGCGAACGCACCGCGTCGGTGTTGAGGCCGTAACCTTCGTCGATCCGGTGCGGGATGTAGTAATCCACCTGGGCGCCGAGGAGCGTCAGGAGTTCCCAGAGGATGGAGACGCCAGTGATGCCGTCGACGTCGTAGTCCCCGTAGACGGTGATCTTCTCCTTCTTCTCGATGGCCTGTCGCAGACGTGCGACGGCCGGCGCGATCCCGGGCATCCTCGCCGGCCGGATCAGCTCCGTGAGCTTGGGCTGCAGGAAGATGCTGCCCTCGCGAGACTCGGTGACCCCCCGATTGATGAGAATCTGTGCGATCAGCGGAGAGATCTTCAGCGAGTTGGCGAGTTGCCCCGTCCGTTCGTCGGCGGGCGGGATGACCCACTCCGTCTTCTGCATTCCCGCCGGAGACGGCATCTGTTTTGTGTACCCCATGCCTGCGTTCCAATAAGCCGTGCCAAAGCACCCTTTATATCAGACGATGGCACGCGGATGCAAGGTTTCCCTGGAGTGCCGCTGCCAGTCATGAGGAAAGCGAACGATCCGTGTGAGAGTGGGGGAGATGGGGGGTGTTTGCGGCGAGGAGGATTCGTCGCAGGAGATTCGCTACTGGCAATCGGTCGGCAGGAACACCGATTTGGCAGGAATGTGGAACTTTCTGCACAGGGCTTCCAGGAGCATCTCCAGACGCTTCAACTGATAGTCGGTCGGGAGGGTCTGGACGCCGTCGCCGATCAGGCAGATGCGGATCGTCTTGTTGGATCCCTGCCAGGTCCGACTGGGCTGAATGGACCACTGCTTCTGCCACAGGTCGGTGGCCTGGATCTCGCCGTCGCCGCTGCCGGGGCCGTTGCAGACGATGAAGTGGCAGCTCGCGTCGAGTGCGCCGCTCGGGTGCTTCAGACCGCCGCTCTTGGTCCCGCTGAAGAAGATCTCGATGCTGGTCCAGCGGTTGGGCGACTGGCAGGCCTTCGACAGGACGGCCTGATCGACCGCAGTGAGTCGGTAGTACGCGGAGAGGCAGAAGGGACCGGCCGACGGGCGGTTGTTGCCAAGGATCATCAGCACAAACGCTCCCGCCGTCATGGAAACCAACAACGCGCCCAAGACCTTCACTACCCTTGGCTGGTTCGACATAAGGAAGTCGTCCATTCATGACCCTGCCCGATGTGAAGCTGCATCACACATGCAAACTGGGACTCCACGGCAGAGCGTCCTGTTATACCCTGTTTCATCGGCAGGTGTCAGTATGCGACTCCAGATTTTATGCAGAATGTCACGCGTGCCGACGACTTTTTTTTATCCGACGTGGGTTCGGGCGGTCTCGGCGGGGCAGCAGGGGCCGATCCGATCCGGAATTCGGAATTTTCTGGGTCCGCAATTCATTGGCGTCACCTTCTTGACCGTCGCCGCGCGTGCCGCTATATTCGCGGCGGTCTCATAATCGTTTCGGGGCAGTTCCTGACGTCGACTGCGGACAGAAAGGGAGCCGATGGAAACTCAGTGGCGGATCATATCGACGGCCGAGATCGCTCGATTATCAGAACAAGGATGCACCTGCGACGACTGGTCCCGCGTGCAGGTCGCCCAGGGGTTCCGGGCCGACCGCGTTCAGACCACGCACTTCTCCGGGGAGATCCGCCTCGGCGTCTTCGAGAAGGAAATCCCGTTCTTCGGCGGCGTCGCCAGGCCGGCGGGCATCCGACAGGCCACGATCCACAACTGCACCATCGGCGACAACGTCTACATCTCGACGGTCCGTAATTATATCGCCAACTACGTCATCGAGGACGATGTCGTCATCGACAACATCGACCTGCTGGCGGTCGAGGGCGAGAGCTCCTTTGGAAACGGGATCCCGGTAGCCGTGGTCAACGAGGCGGGCGGCCGGGAGATCCCGATCTATGACCGCCTCAGCGCCCATACCGCCTACGTGCTGGCCTTCTATCGGCATCGGTCGCAGGTGATCGCGAAGCTCGCCGCCATGATCGCAGATCACACGTCCTCGGTGCGGTCCACCATGGGACGCGTCGCCCGAGGGGCGCGGATCATGAACTCGCGCGTCCTCAAGAACGTCCGAATCGGTCCGGCGGTCGTGGTCGAGGGCGCCAACCGGCTCGAAAACGGCTCGATCAACAGTTGCATGGAAGACCCCGTCTACATCGGGCCGGGGGTGTACGCCGACGACTTCATCGTCGCCAGCGGGTCCAGGATCACCGACGGCGCGATCATCTGCCACTGCTTCATCGGGCAGGGCTGCGTCCTGGCCAAGCAGTACTCCGCGGAGAACTCCGTCTTCTTCGCCAATTGCGGCGGCTTCCACGGCGAGGCCTGCGCCATCTTCGCCGGGCCTTACACCGTCACGCACCACAAGTCCACGCTCCTGATCGCCGGCCTGTTCTCTTTCCTCAACGCCGGCAGCGGCACCAACCAGAGCAACCACATGTACAAGCTCGGGCCCGTCCACCAGGGGGTCGTCGAGCGAGGCTCCAAAACCGGCAGCGACTCCTACATGCTCTGGCCCGCCAAGGTCGGCGCGTTCACCGTGGTCATGGGGCGCCACTATCGCAACTCGGACACCTCGGACCTGCCGTTCTCCTATCTGATCGAGCACGAAGACGAGAGCGTGCTGGCCCCCGGCGTGAACCTCCGCAGCGTTGGAACCGTCCGCGACGCCCGCAAGTGGCCGCAGCGAGACCGACGCAAGGACCCGAGGAAGCTGGACCACATCAACTTCAAGCTCCTGAGTCCTTATACGGTCCAGAAGATGATCAACGGGCGCGATCTGCTGCACAGACTCAAGGCCGCCGCGGGCGCGACCTCCGACTATTTTATCTATCAGAGCGTCAAGATTCCCAAGCACGCCTTGGAGCGCGGCATCGGCCTGTACGAGCTCGGGATCGACAAGTACATCGGAAACTGCCTGCTCAAGAGGCTCGAGAACAAGCGACTTGCCGGCGTGGAGGAGCTCCGGGCCGCCCTGCGTCCCACCACCGGGGTCGGCTTGGGCAAGTGGGTCGATCTGGCCGGCATGCTCGCGCCGGAGGAGGTCGTGCTGAAGCTGCTCGACGATGTCGAGACCGGCTCCGTCCGGTCTCTGGAGGAACTCGACGCCCGATTCGCCTCCATGCACGAGAACTACGCGGAGTATGAGTGGACGTGGGCGGCCAGGGTCATCGAGCGCCGGTTGGGCAAGACCGTCGGGGAGATCGCGCCCGCAGACATCGTGGAGCTGACGAACCGGTGGGAGAAGGCGGTCGTAGAACTCGATCAGTTGCTGTACGATGACGCGAAAAAGGAGTTCTCACAGACTGTCCAGACCGGGTTCGGCATCGACGGCGACGATGCGGCTCGGCAGGGCGACTTCGCGACGGTGCGCGGCACGTTCGAAGCCGACGGGTTCGTTGGGGAGATTCGCAAGCATATCGCGAGCAAGACTGCTCTTGCCAGGGAACTGTTGAGTCGCGTCGAGCCGTTGTTGGCTCGTGTGTGACAGACGAGGAATGACCAATCGTGGACTGCCGGATTGTCAAACCGGCATCAATGGGGTACTTCGCAAATCAGAGAGGAATGACCATGAGAGTGATCATCCAGCCGAACTACGAGAAGGTGTCCCGATGGGCTGCCAACTACGTTGCCCGCAAGATCCTGGACTTCGCGCCGGCCCTGGACAAGCCGTTCGTCCTGGGCCTGCCGACGGGATCCTCGCCGATCGGCATGTACCGGGAGCTGGCCGCCCTGAACAAGGCGGGCAAGCTGTCGTTCGAGCACGTCATTACGTTCAACATGGATGAGTACGTGGGTCTGCCCCAGGACCATCCCGAGAGCTACCACTCCTTCATGTGGCGCAACTTCTTCGGCCACATCGACATCCCCAAGAGGAATGTGAACATCCTCGACGGGAACGCTCCGGACCTGGCCGTGGAATGTGCGGAGTACGAGGACCGCATCTGCCAGGTGGGCGGCATCCGCCTGTTCGTCGGCGGAATCGGCGCCGACGGGCACATCGCGTTCAACGAGCCGGGCTCCTCGCTGACCTCCCGCACCCGCCAGGTCCGCCTGACCCAGGACACCCGCATCGTCAACGGGCGATTCTTCGACAACGATCCGAACAAGGTCCCCGAAACGGCGCTGAGCGTCGGCGTCGGCACGGTCATGGACGCCGACGAGGTCATCATCATCGTCAACGGGGCGAACAAAGCCCGGGCCCTGCGGCACGCCATCGAGGAGGGCGTCAACCACATGTGGACGATCAGCGCCCTGCAGATGCACCCGAAGGGGATCATCGTCTGCGATGAGGACGCGACGCTCGAACTGCGGGTGGGCACGGTCAAGTACTTCAAGGACGTGGAATCGGCGACGCTGGACCCCGCCTCCCTCCTGGCGTGATCGGACCTCCGGCTTGGAATTGAAGCAGGGGATTCCACCGCGGTGGAATCCCCTGTTGTATGCACATCCCTTCGATCGGGGAAGGCCCGGGTCTATCCTTTACTATTGGGATCGGCCGCCGGTGCGGGCTTGCCCTGATTGGGGTCAGCCTGGACCGTCGCGGCGCGAGGACGAGGCGGCGCCATGTCGCTGACGGCATAGGTGATCGCAGCCTTCTGGCGGAGCGACTCGATGTAATCGGTGAACGCCTTCTGCCTCTTGGACCCTTGCAGATTCTCGACGATCTGGTCTTTGGCCGCAGCGAATGCGACGACGTTCGGGTCCGAGTGTTCGGCCACCTTGATAATGTGGTACCCGAACTGCGTCTCGACCAAGTCGCTGATCTCGCCGACCTTCATGGCAAACGCGGCCTCCTCGAACGGCTTGACCATGTCGCCCCGGCCGAACGGCGGGAGCTCGCCTCCCTGAGTCGCCGACGGACAGGAAGAGTTCTCCTTGGCCACCGTCGCGAAGTCGGCGCCTTCTTTCACCTGCGCGAGCAGCTTCTCCGCCTTCTCCCGGGCCTGGGCCTTCACCTGATTGGCGTCGGCACTCGGGTCCGTCGATTCCGTCGAGATCAGGATATGACTGGCCCGCACTTGCTCGGGGACTGCGAATTCCTCGGGATTCCCGTCATAGAACGCCTTGGCTTCCTCGTCCGTCACCTGGATTTGGTCGGCCAGCCTGGTTTCGAGCAGCTTGGAGTACTTCATGTTTCGCATGAGGAACCCCTTCATGGTCTCGAAGCGGACGCCCTGCGCCTCGATTCTGCTCTTGTAATCTTCGAGTGTCAGCGGCGGCACCTCCGCCGCGAGCTGCTTGGTGATCTCCGCGATCAACTGCTCTTCGGTGACGTCGATCCCTGCTTGCTTGGCCTCCTCCTCCAGGAGTTGCTCGATCACCATCTCGTTCAAAGCCATCTTCATGGCCTGCATCTGGTGTTGCGCCGCCATCTCGGGCGACTGGGCGGCCAGCTTGTCCAACTGAGCCTTCCACTTGTCCTGCACCCGTTGGTTGACCTGGCTCTCCATGATCGAGGCGCCGTTGACGGTCGCCAGGACCTTGTCCGCCTGCGGGGGCTTCGCGCCGTTCGGCGCCGCGACCGGGGCGTTGGCATCGGGCGACGCCTGATTCGCCTGCGGCGGCGTTACGCCGTTTGGTGCCGCGACCGGGGCGTTGGCATCGTTCGGCGCCTGAGGCGCCTTCTTCTGACAGCCCGCCCCCCAAATTGCCAGCAAGATGGTAAGGAAACCGGCCGTCGCCGCGCCGCGACCGGCCGGACCAGCAGCTACTCTCTTCATGATGATGCTCCGACACAAGGTTGGTCAATTGGGTCCCCCAAGGCAGTGGCCTGCCGCCGAGACCTTATCCAAGCGGGAGGATAGCAGATCCTGCACCGATTGGAGGCACGAAAACAACCATTATCCCGGCCGACACCTGCCGCGTCAAATAATTCACGGCTGGGCTCGGTGGCGGGTGGCGGTCCCGACGGGGCCCTGCCTGTTGGACGTACCCGCCGCTCAAGTTCGCCGGCCGGGTGCACGATGAACTTGAAGCCTTGCCTGAGATAGGGTATATTGCCCTGGAACAGGCCCCGTGGGGGAACGGCTCGTTTTCCCTGCTTCCAGGTAGGGTCTGGTGGTCTGGCCCGACCAGTCTGAATCGCCAACGTAGCTCAACGGTAGAGCTCTGGTTTTGTAAACCAGGGGTTGTGGGTTCGAATCCCACCGTTGGCTGTCCACTTTCATTGTTGACAGCCGGTGCCAACTGAACGCTCTTCGTGCCTAACCCCCCTGCCGGTGTGCATTTATGACTTGTGGGTCTGCTCGATGCCGGAACCTGCTCAGTGCCAGTCAGCGACGACCGCGAACAAGCAGAGAAAGCCGGAAGTGTCGATTGAGGTGTCAACTGGGGTGTCAACTCCGATCGGCCTTCGGTGCCGGTAGCCCGCAGAGCTTCAATGCAGGGTAAAGACAGATCCGGCAGGCTCTTCACCACCTCGGCCTCCTGTCCTCTGAGCGTGTGCGTGTACCTGCCCATGGTGAGGTTGATGTCCGAATGCCGCATGATCGCCTGGGCAACCTTCGGATGCACCCCATTGGCGGCAAGCCAGCTTCCGGTTGTATGCCGCAAGGCGTGGAAGTCGGCGTACCGCCCTGCGTCATCAACATACGCGATGCCGGCGTCGGCCAAGTCGGCACGGAGCATCTTCACCGGCTTATCGGGCACTCTGAAGGCCTTGGCGTCCGGTAGCTTGTCGGCCAGGAATCCCCGCAGTTCCGCCGCCGTATCCGGCCTGAGCGGCAAGATGTCCTCGCGCTTCCGTTTACTGTAGCCCGCCTGCACCGTGACTGTGCCCTTGTCCAAGTCGAAGGACGATACCTTGAGGGTCCGCAGTTCGTTGGCCCGAAGACCCGTCTCCACGGCCAAACGGTAGAGCATAGCTCTCTGAGGCCCAGTCGCGCTGTATCGCTTGGGAGCGGCTGCGGTGGCCTCCAGGAGACGCCTCATCTCCTCCGGCTCAAGCGCCCTGCGATCGTGTCGTCTGTCCGTCCGCACGTTCAGCCCCTTCAGATGTCTGACCGGCGACTCCATCGCCCTTTGGTCCTGCACCATCCACTTGCAGAACTGCTTGACAGCCTGCAAGTAGAAGTTGAACGTCTGCGCGGATATGCCGTTCTCGCCGTCTCGCAGGTCAGCAAGATGTCGTTGCACGTGACTGGCCCGGATGTCATCCCAGCGAGCGAACTTACAGCCGTCAATGATCCGCGTCGATCTGGCGAGGATCGTATCGACGTACCCCTGCGTATTCCCTTTCGCCAGCAGAGATTGCCGGAAGTCTTCCAGATGCTCCCTGAGCGGTCTGGACCTGTGCTCTTTGTATCGGTCCACCACCCCCTCGCTGGCCAGGGCGGCTTCCTTCTCCAGCCGGGCAGCCATCTGCCTCGTGGCCTCCTTGTCCGGGTAGCCCTTCACCCGGCACTCGATGCCGTCCGCGTCCCGGTACTTCACATACCAGCACCGGGACTGCCTCTTGACCTTCCGGCCGTTCACGATCTTGTTGTACTTCCGCTTGAAAACAGATGCCATGATCTACCTGCCTTTCGTAACCGGCCTCAATTCCAGGCCGAGATACTTGCACAGCTTGTCCGCCGTCTCGATACTGCAACTGCCGCCGTGCACAAGCCTGTGAATGACCGTGTGGTCGATCCCGCAGTCCACGGCGATCCGGTATCGCGTCTTTTCGGACCGCTCAATAGCCTTGACGATTTCCTCGATAATCATGCATACCATCATAAGACTATTTGACGCTATGTCAAATATATATATTCCTCATTTTGTATCTGTCGTGCCAGATTCATCTATTTGGCACGATAGAACATCTGGCGTACCCGAAACCCCATTCTCATCAGCGATATCACTATGATGCCAAGATGCCAGGTTTTCCACGTCTTGGGGATTGTGGCACGATGTATCCTGGCACGCATCGGCAGCGGGGAGCCTCCATATCCACGCGCCACCGAATTGGTGCCGATTTGGGGTGATGCCCAGGTCGTCCTTCGCGCGTTGGACGGTTCGCCATGCGTACCCGGCTTCTTTGGCCTCTTCTTTGATCTTGCCGGCCTCCATCGGCCCGGTCCGAAGCATATCCCGCAGCCACTCGGTCGCCTTGTTCCTTGCTTCCGGCTTGGGGCCCGGATGCTTCGGTTCGGAACTGTTCTCCGTCGCCAGGGCATCGTCGGCGGTCATCGCGACTGGATCGCGTTCCCAGGCGATGGCCGGCGGTTGGCCGCAGATGGTGAATGCCAATCCGTGGCCTTCGACCGCCAGGTTGTTCTTGCCGGGCAGCAGGAGCCGGCGTCTCTTGTTCTCGCCGTCACGCGTCAGATGCCAGACCGATCTGGCAATCCCGGTGAACGCGCGGCTCCCGAGGGCCAGGTCGTCAGCGATACTCCCGCTGCTCTTACGACGGTGCGCCACGATCAGGACCGCCGGACCGTGCTTCTCCGCCAACTTAGGCAGTGTCCGACAATAAGTGAATGACTCAGCCTGCCTGGCTGTGCTTTCCACCCCGGCAGAAACAGCATGATTCGGCTGGGACAGAAGCACCAATGCATTCAGTTATTTCCTGACACTGCCTTAGTCACCGGGGCCAGAACCGACCGGACCTCGTTATCCCGATGAGCATCCGTCCCACCGCCCAGGAACGATCCAATGGGGTCCACCACGACCAACTTGCAGTCGCGATGGGCTTTCAAGGCGGTCTCCAGTGCATCGATGTCGGCCAGCGTGAACATCACGTCGTGGCGCTCCCCACCCGCTTGAATCTTACGCACCATGGCCAGCAGATGCACGCGACGTACATCCGCGTAGTGAGCATCGAGCCGAGGCCGAATCGTATCGCCAGGGTCGTCCTCGGCCGACACCAAGATCACAGATCCTTGCGGGCACTCGCTTCCATCAGGCCAGGGCGATCCGGTCGATATCCTTGAGGCCATGTAGGTCGTCAAGAACGATTTTCCTTCGCCCGGCCGGCCCACCAGTAAAGTGATTCGCCCCAAAGGGATGCGTCCGGGCCAGAGCCAACGGATGTCAACCGGCTCCACGTCAGCCAGACAGGTAAGGATCGGGCCACCGATGATCTCGCTGGAATCGATAGCCGGTGTCGCCTCGACGAGAGCCTCGATTCTCGTCCGCAGGGCCTCCGGCTCAGAGGCATCGTGGGCCTCCAGCCAGTCGTAGATGTCGCCTTTGGCGGGAAGATCCGGGAGTTCAACGATTGTGACCCTCGTCGCCCGATCCTGTTTGACCAGGATTGAAGCCACGTCTCTGGCGTATTTCCGTCCGGCGTCGTCGTTGTCGGGCAGGATGACCACTTCCCGACCCGCCAGGGGTCGCCAGTTGGCCTTGCCTGCACTTTCGCACCCATGGGGACTCGTCGTGGCCAACAGGCCGATGGACGCCGCCGCATCGGCCGCCTTCTCGCCTTCGGTGACGTAGACCCTCTCCGCGGGCCGCGCGAGCAGTTCAGGCAGTCGATAGAGCGGCCGCGGCTGCGGCATGCCCTCGACGATCCAGCCCTTGGCCGTCTTGCTTACCGGCCGGATGTCCTTTCCGACAGGGGTGTCCCACCGGACAATGACGCCTACCGGCTCACCGGCGGCATCGTGATAGGTCCAGCGGGCGGAAGAGGGCCCGTGCCTGCGTTCCATCTCGGCGATGGCGTCGTCGGCCGTGGCGTAGCCTCTTCGTTCGTTGCGGCGACCTTCATCAGGTCCTAGCTTTCGCGTGGACTTGAATTTTGTCCGTCGGCCGGATTCCATGTCATTCATGGGCATAAGGTCCGCAAGGGTGAGTCCCAGAGCGCCGACGACAGCCTCGGGCGTACACCCCGCATGGCAGTGAACCAGCGCCCGACCGTCATCTCCGGCCGTGACCCGCAGGCTCGGCCGTCGATCATCATGGGCAGGGCAGAGAGCCATCCAACCCTTGCCATCACGTTTCGCTTGCGGCAGCTTCGACAAGACCAGTTCGACGGGCGTCATGGCCTGTATTCCTGGATTCGTTTTCGTGGAGCGTGGATCAATCACTGTCGGCCTCCTCCACGAGCGTTCTGCCACGGTCGGAGGGGGCAGCAGGTGTATGGCTGCCATGGTCCCTTTGCCTGGCCTTCGCCGGTTCTAGCGGCGCAGAATGGCCGCCATGGGCATTCTGTGCACTCTCCTGGTAGGGTCGAACGGCATACAGCGGACACGCGAGATCGGTGCAGTCCCGAACCTCCGCGATTTGCCAGCAGACACATTCCAGGCAGAAGCTGTTGATCGCCGCCCGCAGGCTCTTGCCCCCGACTGCCCTGTCATAGGTCGCCCGATATGCACGAGGCATCTGTGCCCGTCGCTCGGATACCTTCTGATCTCGTCTTTCTCTCATGATTGCCCCCCGCAAAGTAGACCCGCGTCGATCTTCAGCCGGATCAGGCTTTCGATGACGCCCAAGACAGTTGACCGCTGACTGTGCGTGACGTGTGGACTTTCCAGTCCGAACAGGAGACGGGCCACGGGCCAAGACCTCGTTGATGGCCGTTGACTTCTCTTGGCGGGTGCGGTAGAGTCGTACTGGCGATACAACTCGGGCCGCTGCCTCGGTGGCGGCCTGTGTCATTTCTGGATTCATGCCAGCACCGCCTTTCTCACTTCCCACGTCCGGCGGTCGGGGCAACCTTCCCTGAACCATCGCAGGATTTCATCGCGGTCCCATCGCACTGAGCCGCCGACCTTCAGCGGCCTCGGCAACTTGCCGGCGGAGCTTAATCGCCACACCTGCCGCAACGAGATGCCGAGCATCTCGGCCAGTTCTCGGGCGGAGATTGCAAGAGCCGCATCCAGTGAACGACATCTGCACTGCTGTTTGGGTTGAACGTTCTGTTCTGTCATTGCCATACCCTTTCCAATAGGTTTCATGGTTCTGCCTTGTTAGGCACCTACTGGGCAGGGAATATGCGCTATTGGCGTTCTGCTGCGCGGAATCCCCTCTGGTCAGCGGCCTTGTGGGCCATTCGCGGGGGAAGTGAATCTTATGCAGTTATGCACTTCAGCCAGTGAAAGTGCATAACGTGCTTCTATTCGTAATGGTCGGCTTCCTGTTCTTCGTGTGGTGTAGGATGATGTGGCCGGTAGCTGACCGGTTCGACATTCACAGAATCATCAAGTTGCGTGAGCCATCCAATCAATGCTTCGGACTGGCAAGCCAGTTTGTATTGCTTCCAGAAGCCAACGGGCATACTGCGCTGGATTACCCGCGAAACCCTATGTTGTTTCCATTTCAGCTTCTTGGCCAGTTCCTCTTGCGTTGCAGGCTGGAAACTCATATTCTTGCTGCCAAAGCCGTGATGTTGAAGCAGAGTTGTGCGCAGAAGTAGAGCATCATTCTCTCTCGCTGCCTGGCGGGTTGGCTTCGTGCGGGAACCTTGCCTCTCAGGGATATATCCCAGCTTCGATAGGGTACGCTTCTTGAGCTTCCACCGCCGCAGCCGGTCCAAATCGATCTCGATCCGGCCTCCGCTTCCTTCACGCATGCAGATGTGGACCCCGATGATCTTCCCCGTTTGGGAATCGGTTCTCCGTTGGGGCTCGATGTCGCAGCGGTCGTCGCATTGGTCGCAGACGACGGTTGTGCCGGATTCTGCCTCTTGCAAGATTCCGGTGGCCAGCAGTTCTTCGAGCTTTCCGTCCGGCCAGTCTCTGACCTCATCGGCAGTCACGATATCCGCGTCGGGAATGCGGAGTCTCTTGGCCAACTGTGTGAGGAATCTATCCAACGACAAAACCCCATTTCTCAATATATTCCCTGGCGATCTGATCCAGCGGATCATCCTTCAGGGTGCATCGGTCAGGCACGGAAATCTCAAACGTCAGGCTCTTGCCCTTCTTGCCATCCCTCCCCGCGAATTTCAATTGGAATCGCGCCTTGGCGATGATGCCGTCGTCCGGCGAGAGATTCTGCTTCGCCAGCGCACTGTCGATGAGCTTGTAGACCGCTTTGCCGTCGTTTGGATTGCTCGCTTCGAAGGTAATCCGCCGGTTGCCCGTGCCGGGGACATCGAGTCGTAACATCTTGATGAACACACGCTCAATCCCGTCCTGGGGATCGGTCCGAAGATCGATATTCTTGTTCGCCAACGGTGAAAGCTCGTAGCGCGCCCCAACCTTATCCGGGAGCCCCTCCAAGCCAAGGATTGTGCGGCAGAAGATGCCGAGCAGCTTATCGACCTCCCTCTTGTTCCCTCTGGCGTTTGTCTCTAACATGCCCGATTCTGCCCGGTAGACGAAGATCACCTCGAACGCTGGTTTGCGGGGTCGTCGGACGAACTCTGCATTCTCGTTGAGTTCCATATCGTTGGTGGCATAATCCTCCGGGTAGGCAAAGTAGCAGTGCCTCTCGGGGTTCCGGCGCAGGTAGTTGTCGATGCGGCAGTGATAGCCTCGGCCCTGTGTCTTGTAGAACTCGATCAGCCCTGAAGCCAGGTTGTCGAGGTCTTCCTTGTCAACGGCGGGACTCAGACCCTTATTGACCTCCCGCCTGCGCCAGGACCCCACTCCGTCCATCTCAGCCAGGTCGCCTGCAACATCGAACACGCTCCGATGATTCAGGAACACCCAGAGGGCTCGCTCATAGTGACTTGCCATCGCGCCGAGCGCATCCGCCAGTCCCAATCCATGGAACTCCGCCTCCTCCAGCAGTACGCGGGTGCCCGACTCACAGGACATCTCGTGAACCTGCCGGAACTCCTCCTCGATCAGCATTCCCTGTCGCATGGGCAAGGCTTCCATCGCAGCCATGATGGGTTGGACTTCGGTCTCACCGAGTTTGTTGAAGTCAACGTCGCCAAGTATCCCCTGGCTGGCGAAATACTGCTTCAACAGCGTGTTCGGCGTTTTGCGAAGAAAGGTTCGTGGTGAATACTGTCGCGCCATGTGGGTCCCTCCACGATTGATGATAAGCGGTCAAAGAACATGACTCCCGCCCGAGAATACGGGCAAATCGACACCGTGCCCGTCCAGCGGTCCATAGCCTCGGCTTCGACGTGCAGCCTGTTCTTCCCCTTGGGCCTAACCATTTGTCCCTATTCTGCGCTGATTTCCATTGCCTGGCAAGCCAAATCCCCTACAATGTGATGGAGAATTTGGAGTGGTTGGAAGCCATGGGTTTGAGGGAAGACAACCCAGCATTGCAGCCGCCGGCTACCGGGTCGGAGTGTTGCCTTGCCGTGCAGCGGCGGCATTTCCCCCGGAAAGGGTCTGAACCATGAGCGAGAAGGAGTTCTATGCACACAGCCTTCCCGGCAAGCCGGAATCACAGTGGCAGCGGCTGGATATTCATCTCAATGCCGTTGCTGCTCTTGCCTCAGGATTCGCTCAGGCATTCTATTCATCGGACTGGGCATGGAACGCGGGATCACTTCATGATTTCGGCAAGGCGGCTGCTGAATTTCGAGCATATCTGCGCCGCGAAAACCACATTGATGATGAAGCCTATGATGGAACAGGATTGGGAAGAGTCAATCACTCCAGCGCTGGTGCGGCACTCGCCGAGGAATGGCACAACCAGGGCGGTCACCCCTTTGGCCGCATTCTGAGCTATCTCGTTGCCGGCCATCATGCCGGACTACCTGACTACCACACCTGCGATGGCGGCATGGGCGCTCTACAGAAGCGTTTGGAGGAAGGCAAGGCGGATCTGGAACGTATTCGCACGGTCGCAGCCGAACTGATATCGGCACAACGCCCCCTGTCCAAGTTGCCCGTCTTCGTGAAGAAAGAGAACTTTCACTTCTGGGTACGCATGCTCTATTCTTGCCTGGTTGATGCCGACTTTCTCGACACCGAAGCCTTCATGGAGCCGGAACGAGTACGGTATCGAGCAGGTAGTTGTGACTTGGCCAAATTGAAGATCGCACTGGATCGTCACTTGGCGGACCTGGCGGCTCATTCCGAGTACACGGCGGTCAACAAGGCACGCCAAGAGATTCTGGCGGCCTGCCTCAAGGCAGCGTCCAACGCTCCAGGACTTTTCACTCTCACCGTTCCCACTGGCGGCGGAAAGACTCTCTCCGCCATGGCTTTTGCACTCAATCATGCAATCTGTCGCGGCAAGCATCGCGTGATCTATGTCATCCCGTACACAAGCATTATCGAGCAAACTGCTGCCACTCTGGCGAAGATCTTCGGCCCCGAGAACGTGGTGGAACATCACAGTAATCTCGATCCCGAGAAAGAGACTCTCCGCACACGACTGGCTTCCGAGAATTGGGATGCACCCGTCATCGTCACGACCAACGTTCAGTTCTTCGAATCACTCTTTGCCGCCCGGTCCAGCCGGTGCCGTAAGCTGCATAATGTGGTTGATAGCGTGGTCATTCTGGACGAAGCACAACTCGTGCCGCCAAATAAGCTCACGCCTTGTGTGGCCGCCATCAATGAACTGACTCGCCACTTTGGTGTGACGGTGGTCCTGTCCACGGCTACGCAACCCGCATTGCCCAACCTGGATTCGCCACACGAGATCATCCCAGAGGGGCTCACCCTGTACGAGCGATTGCGGCGAACCGATATCATCATCCCGAAAGCCCTGGAAGATCGTATGTCCTGGGAAGACCTATCTGTGCGTTTGCAGGAACACGATCAGGTTCTCTGTATTGTCAACACCCGTCGAGACTGCTACGACCTGTTTCATCTGATGCCCGAAGGAACGATCCACCTCTCAGCCCTCATGTGTGGCGAACACCGTTCCCACATCATCAAGACCATCAAGGATCGCTTGGCGAACAAAGAGGCCATCAGGGTCATCAGCACGCAACTAGTGGAGGCGGGGGTGGACATTGATTTCCCTGTGGTCTTTCGTGCTTTGGCGGGGCTGGATTCAATCGCTCAAGCCGCAGGTCGATGTAATCGTGAAGGGAGATTGGAGCAGAAAGGCCAAGTCGTGGTCTTTGTCCCGCCTAAATCCGTACCACGAGGGCTGTTGCACAAGGGAGAATGCACCACCGAAGAACTGCACTCGCTGCCCGGATTTGATGCACAGACGCCAGAGTCCTTCACACGCTACTTCGATCTGTTCTACTCCAAGGTCAATGACACCGGCGAAGGGTTCCTCAAACGCTTGACTCCTTCTGATCCCAGGACACTGGATGTCGCGTTTCGCTCGGTTGGAGACGAGTTCCGCCTGATCGACGACGAGGCCCAGCGACCGGTATTCGTCCACTACGGCAAAGGAGAAGCATTGATTCGCGAGCTGCAGCACACCGGTCCAGATCGAAGCCTGATGCGCAGACTACAGCGTTACACAGTCAATCTCCCTACACGACTGGCTGACAGAATGCGGAATGATGGGCTATTGGAAGAGGTGTGGCCGGGATTCCTCGCTCAGTGTCATCTTGAGATCTACAGTGATTCCATCGGCCTCGATGTGTATCAAACAGGCTTTCCCATTGAGGATCTGACATGTGTATGATGTGCCTGTACGGCACAGAGAAAGGAGGTGCCGCATGAGGGGCTTCAGTCTGGAGGTAAGTGGCCCTTATGCCTGCTTCACTCGCCCCGAAATGAAAGTCGAACGGGTCAGCTACGACGTGATCACGCCATCCGCCGCTCGCTCGATCTTCGAAGCAATCCTCTGGAAACCCGCGATTCGCTGGCGCGTCACGCGCATCGAGGTGCTGGCACCGATCCGCTGGATTTCTGTCCGTCGCAACGAGGTTGGGAAAGTGGCCTCGCTCCGTTCCGACGGCATCTTCATTGAAGTGGAACGACAGCAGCGGGCAGGTCTATTCCTCCGCGATGTCAGATACGGCCTGCATGGCGAGTTTGATTTCATCCCGCCGGATAAGCGGGCCCAGGTGTACAACCCTGTGCCGGATTGGCTGGTCGATTCAGATGAAAGAGAGGCCCCGTGTCAACCGGATGTCCGCCCGGATGAAACCCAAGCGAAATATGCCGCGATGTTTCAACGCCGCGCAACGAAGGGTCAGTGCTTCAATCAACCCTATCTCGGATGCCGCGAATTCTCGTGCGCATTTCGTCTGGTGGATCAAGAATGCGATTCGCCTCCCCCTATCGACGAGACACGCGACCTGGGCTGGATGCTCTATGATCTCGATTTCGGTGACCCTGCCGACCCCAGACCCATGTTTTTCCGCCCACAGATGGAGCACGGGGTGATTCGCGTCCCGCATCCTGATAGCGAGGAGGTGCGCAAATGATTCTCCATGCACTCAAGGAATACTATGACCGCAAGGGCCAGGGGCTGCCGCCAGTTGGATGGACGGAGAAAGGCATCGACTATGTAATCGTCCTTCGGGAAGACGGCACGTTCCAACAGATTGACTGTCTCCAAGAGAACGAGGGTGGCAGGACGATTCCCTTTCCCAGTATCGTTCCGCATATTGGGAAGCAGGCTCTCAAGCACACCAACAGCCATACAGATGCTAACCTGCTTTGGGACAATTCCGCCTTTGTCCTCGGCGTAGGCAGCGACGGAGATAAGAAGCGCGACAGCTTTGTCGCCGCAGTTCAAATGTGGCTGGGTGATGTCATCGATGATGGCGTTTCATCCGTCCTCTCCTTCTTCTCCTCGGTGAACGCGCACCCAGAGACCCTGCGACCGATACTCGACCACCCTGAATATGGAGAGAGCATCCGTTCGGGGAATCCCATCGTGAGCTTCCGCTTGCTTGGCGATCAATACAGATTTATCTATGAGCGGCCGCCCATCCGCCAGGCTGTGTGCAGGAAATGGGGAAACCTAACGGAGAACAGCGGGCCTGGAATATGCCTTATTACAGGAGATCGAGAGGATATTGAGACATGCCACACCGTGATCAAGGGAGTCCGCGGAGCCCAGACTTCCGGAGCTACGATTGTTGGCTTCAACGAGGCATCGTTCAGGTCTTTCGGCAAAGAACAAGGTGTCAACGCTCCCGTCGGCAAGACCGCTGCCTTCGCCTACACCACCGCGTTGAATCATCTCTTGGGCCGGGACTCCCCGCAGAAGATGCTGATTGGGGATGCCACTACTGTATTCTGGGCGGAAAGGTTTGTCGCGTTGGAAACGGAAATCGTTGACATCTTCGGCGAGCCGCCCAAAGATGACCCTGACCGTGGGATCAATGCAGTCAAGAGCTTGTATGCGTCAGTCGAAACCGGTGCCTTCGCCGCCGACGAAGGACAGGGCAGGTTCTATGTACTTGGGTTGGCGCCCAATGCCTCCCGCATCGCGATCCGCTTCTGGATTGTCGATACCGTCGCCGCCGTGGCGGGAAAGCTCGTTCAGCACTTTGAGGACTTGAAGATCGTCCACGGACCGAGAGACAAAGATGTCCTGTCGCTGTTTCGCCTGCTCGTCTCCACTGCCGTCCAGGGCAAATCGGAGAACGTACCGCCTAACCTGGCCGGCGAGACGATGCGAGCTATCCTGGAAGGCCTACCCTATCCTCAAACGCTGCTGCAGGCGCTTGTTCGTCGCATCCGTGCGGAGCACGAGATCACCTATGCCCGCGCTTCTTTTGTCAAAGCATGCATCAATCGCCAAACACGCTTCAAGAACCCCCAGGTTAAGGAGGAACTCACAATGAGCCTTGATCCCAGCAACACAAACATCGGCTATCGGCTTGGGCGGTTGTTCGCGGCGTTGGAGAAGATACAAGCCGAGGCTAATCCCGGCATCAACGCCACGATCCGCGACCGTTTCTATGGCGCAGCTTCCGGCATGCCTGTTGCGGTCTTCAGCAACCTGATGCGCCTCAAGAATCATCATCTCGCCAAACTCGAAAACAAGGGGCGGCGGGTCAATTTCGAGCGTCTGATTGCCGAAATCGTGAACGACGTGCGGGACTTCCCCACGCACCTGTCTCTTGCCGACCAAGGACGCTTCGCCATCGGCTACTACCACCAGACTCAGCAGTTCTACACCAAGAGGGAATCCATGCCGGACGAATCTCAACCTCTAACTGAAGGAGAACGAAATCATGAGTAATCTTGGAAACCGCTACGATTTTGTCTTGATCTTCGATGTGCAGGATGGCAATCCCAATGGAGATCCCGACGCAGGCAATTTGCCACGGATCGATCCGGAAACGGGGCATGGCATCGTCACGGACGTGTGTGTAAAACGCAAGGTGCGGAACTTCATTCAACTCACACAAGAAGGGGCCAACGGATATGACATCTTCGTGAAGGAGAAGGCTATCCTGAATCAGATGATCGAAGGTGCGTACAGAACCCTCAAGATCGATCTTGAGAAGCCGCCAGCAAACGAAGCCGATGGCAAGAAACGCAAAGAGAAAGGGGTAGGACAGGGTAGCGAAGTAAACAAGGCCAGGGTCCAAATGTGCGCGCAGTATTTCGACATCCGCTCGTTCGGGGCGGTGCTATCGACTGGTGCCAATGCTGGCCAGGTTCGTGGGCCGGTACAACTGACCTTTGCGCGCTCGGTTGATCCTGTTGTGACTCTGGAGCACTCGATCACGCGCATGGCCGTGGCAACCGAAGCCGAGGCAGAGAAGCAAAGCGGCGACAACCGCACAATGGGCCGAAAGAACACAGTCCCCTACGGTGTCTACGTTGCACATGGTTTTGTGTCTGCCCATCTGGCGGCGCAGACTGGTTTCTCCAAAGAGGATTTGGACTTGTTGTGGGACGCTCTCTGCAACATGTTCGAGCACGACCGATCAGCCGCGCGGGGGCTGATGTCTTCTCGGAAATTGGTCGTTTTCGAACATGAGAACGCCCTTGGCAAGGCCCCGGCCTATAAGCTGTTCAACACTGTCAAGACAGGCTCAGCGAGGCAGCAACCCGCTCGCAGGTTCGAGGACTACGAAGCCAGCATAGAGACGCCTCCTGATGGCCCGCTCGCGGGGTTCCCAGGCATTACAGTCATCAACAAGCTGTGAACCATGTACTCCGAAGACGAACTGCTTCCGATCTCCGCTCTGCAGCATCTGTCGTTCTGTGAGCGGCAGTGGGGGTTGATCCATTTGGAGCAGGTCTGGTCGGAGAATCTCTTCACGGCCGAGGGGCGGAATCTGCACGAGAAGACCCACGAAGCCGACTGTGAGAACCGGCCGGGCCTGCGGATCGTGCGTGGGCTTCGCCTTCGCTGTCTGCGGCTGGGGCTTGTGGGGCAGGCCGATGTGGTCGAGTTTCACAAGGCTGAGGTCGGGGTATCGCTCGATGGGGCTGCGGGGCTGTGGCGGCCGTTTCCCGTCGAGTACAAGCGGGGCAAGGCCAAACCCGACAACTGCGACCGCGTCCAGCTCTGCGCCCAGGCGATATGCCTGGAGGAGATGCTCGGGGCCGAGATCCACGAGGGGGCCCTCTTCTATGGTCGGCCCCGCCGGCGGGAGACGGTCGAGTTCACGCCCCAGCTTCGCGGCGAGACCGAGTCGCTCGCCGCCCGGCTCCATGAACTGCACGCCGCCGGGCGGACGCCCAAGGCCCGCTACGGCCCCAAGTGCAAGAGCTGCTCCCTGCTGGAGGTCTGCATGCCCAAGATCACCGGACTCGACAAGGACGTTGCCCACTACCTGGCCAAGGCCCTGGAGAAAGAGCCATGAAAAGGCTGCTCAATACGCTGTTCGTCACCACGCAGGGGGCATACCTCTCCAAACAGGGCGACACGATCTGCGTGAACGTCGAGCAAGAGACCAAGCTCCGCGTGCCGATCCACAACCTGGGCTCGGTCGTCTGCTTCGGGAATGTTGGGTGCAGTCCGTTCCTCATGGGCTTCTGCGGCGAGCAGAACGTGACGCTCTCGTTTCTCTCGGAGAGCGGCCGATTCCTGGCCCGCGTTCACGGTCCCGTCAGCGGCAACGTCCTGCTTCGCAAGGAGCAGTATCGCCGCTCGGACGACGCCTCCGCCAGCGCCCTGATCGCTCGCTCCCTCATCACGGCGAAACTGGCCAACAGCCGGATCGTCCTGCAGCGAGCCCAGCGGGACCGTGAGGACCTCCAGCACAGCCCCGCCATTGGCAAGGCTCTTGACAGTCTCTGGGAGCTGATCCAGGCCGTGAAGGACGAACCCGATCTGGACCGCATCCGCGGCATCGAAGGAACCGGTGCCAACCTCTACTTCTCCGTCTTCGACCTGCTGATCGGCGCCAACAAGGAGCAGTTCTTCTTCAAGGAACGCTCTCGCCGACCGCCGCTGGACAACATGAACGCGCTGCTTTCGTTCCTGTACACACTGCTGGTGCATGACGTTGAGTCCGCCCTGGAGGCCGTCGGGCTCGACCCGGCGGTCGGATTCCTCCATCGCGACCGGCCGGGCCGCCCGAGCCTGGCGCTGGACCTCATGGAGGAGTTCCGGGCCTACCTCGCGGACCGAATGGCCCTGTCGCTGGTCCACCGCCAGCAGATCAAGCCGGAGGGGTTCACCAGAACCGAATCGGGAGCGGTCACGATGGACGACGAGACGCGAAAGGCGGTCTTGATCGCCTGGCAGAAGCGTAAGCAGGAGGAAATCACCCATTTGTTTCTCCAGGAGTCGGTGCCTTTGGGTCTGCTTCCGCATATCCAGGCCCAGCTCCTGGCCCGGCATCTGCGGGGCGACCTGGAAGGGTATCCGCCGTTCCTGTGGCGGTGAGGGGATACAGCGATGATGGTCCTGGTAGCATACGATGTGAAAACCGAAACGCCGGCAGGCCAACGAAGGCTCCGACAGGTGGCGAAGCTCTGCGAGAACCGCGGGCAACGAGTGCAAAACTCGGTCTTCGAGTGTCTGGTCGATCCGGCCCAGTGGGTCCAGCTCAAGCACGGCTTGCTCGACATCGCCGATCCGGAAAAGGACAGCCTGCGGTTCTACTACCTCGGAAAGAACTGGCACAGGCGCGTGGAGCACTTCGGAGCCAAAGCCGGCTATGACCCGGAAGGACCGCTATTGATCTGAAAGCCCCACCGCGAACCCCAAGTGCCCGGGTTTTCGCCGGGAGGTTCGCGATTGCCGTAAGTGGCTCATTGGCAAGTATATAGAGGACCGCGGGCGACATGGAGCCCGTTTCTGGGCACTGAATCCGCAGAGGTTCGCGATCACCGTTGCCTAACCTACACCTTCTGCTATACTTGCGCACATAACAGTCACCCCCTCACGGGGGGGTGTGGATTGAAACAAAGCCGCGGCCTGCCCACCGGCGATCTCCTCTTGTCACCCCCTCACGGGGGGGTGTGGATTGAAACGCGCACCTGATGAAGATCGACGCGTGAGGTTTGGTCACCCCCTCACGGGGGGGTGTGGATTGAAACCCATCATCTGCGACTCGACAGAAGTATTGATCCAGTCACCCCCTCACGGGGGGGTGTGGATTGAAACTCGCCTCCAGTGTATTATCTGGCCAGGTGTCCAAGTCACCCCCTCACGGGGGGGTGTGGATTGAAACCTTCAGCTTGCCCGCGTAGTCGGGCCAGCGGGCCGTCACCCCCTCACGGGGGGGTGTGGATTGAAACGCTCAATCCTGCACGCGGGTCCACACGCGTGACACGTCACCCCCTCACGGGGGGGTGTGGATTGAAACATGCTGGCTGAACGACAAACCCTTACACCAGTAGGTCACCCCCTCACGGGGGGGTGTGGATTGAAACGTGCCGGAGTTCGGCCACTGGTTCGGCCAGGGGAGTCACCCCCTCACGGGGGGGTGTGGATTGAAACTTTTTGACTTTTGACCGCTGAACCCCCTATATTGTCACCCCCTCACGGGGGGGTGTGGATTGAAACACTCAATCCTGCACGCGGGTCCACACGCGTGACACGTCACCCCCTCACGGGGGGGTGTGGATTGAAACGCCGGTTGGACGGCGACGCACGGGCCGGGATGCAGTCACCCCCTCACGGGGGGGTGTGGATTGAAACGCGCCACAACTGGGTGCCCAGCGTGTGCCTGGCTGTCACCCCCTCACGGGGGGGTGTGGATTGAAACGCAACGCCTTGATTTCCGCTTCGCTCATGTACTTGTCACCCCCTCACGGGGGGGTGTGGATTGAAACGGCCGGCGCCGACCAGATCTCCAGCGGCCGTGAGGTCACCCCCTCACGGGGGGGTGTGGATTGAAACGAGCCACCCCCAGTCCGTTGCGGGCAGTCGCGAGGTCACCCCCTCACGGGGGGGTGTGGATTGAAACACGGTGGCGCACGCGAAGCTGGGTGGCACGATCCGTCACCCCCTCACGGGGGGGTGTGGATTGAAACCGCGAGCGGGGTAAGGACCACTGGTGCTACGATGTCACCCCCTCACGGGGGGGTGTGGATTGAAACCGCGCTCGCGCGGCGAGCGTTATCAACCCGTCGTGTCACCCCCTCACGGGGGGGTGTGGATTGAAACACTGGTATCTATGGCATAGGTACGGAAGGCGTATGTCACCCCCTCACGGGGGGGTGTGGATTGAAACGCCAAGCGGTCCGCGCCGCGCAGAAGCCGATGCGAAGTCACCCCCTCACGGGGGGGTGTGGATTGAAACACCCAGGCCATCAGGGTGTACGGGTAGGCAGAGGTCACCCCCTCACGGGGGGGTGTGGATTGAAACAAGGTCTACCGTCGTCTGCCGAACGGGGGAAAGGTCACCCCCTCACGGGGGGGTGTGGATTGAAACTGTTACGATCCGCCGGCACTGAGCGACCAGCAGAGTCACCCCCTCACGGGGGGGTGTGGATTGAAACGCCGGTGATCTCAACTGCATCACGCTGGCACCCGCCGTCACCCCCTCACGGGGGGGTGTGGATTGAAACTACGCGAGCGGCCGACAGTGGGGCTATCTCTCGAGTCACCCCCTCACGGGGGGGTGTGGATTGAAACCGGGCAACGTACGGAAGCCCTCCGCACCCGACAAGTCACCCCCTCACGGGGGGGTGTGGATTGAAACACCCCTGTCACACGCGGCTGGACTCGCGTGTGGGTCACCCCCTCACGGGGGGGGTGTGGATTGAAACACTGAAGGGCCGTACACTGTCGTCGACGTGAACGTCACCCCCTCACGGGGGGGTGTGGATTGAAACGCGTGCACGCGTTCCTCCCGTCGCGGGCGCGGGTTGTCACCCCCTCACGGGGGGGTGTGGATTGAAACTCCACCGAACTGTCGAAAAAGAAACTAATGTACTGTCACCCCCTCACGGGGGGGTGTGGATTGAAACCAAGCCCCACGGCAACCTCGGCCGTCGTCTCAGCCGCGTCACCCCCTCACGGGGGGGTGTGGATTGAAACTGCTCATCATGGTGACCAGTGGTGACGACGTAGCGTCACCCCCTCACGGGGGGGTGTGGATTGAAACACCGAAGGGCATTACCTTCCGGACGGGGAGGTCGAGTCACCCCCTCACGGGGGGGTGTGGATTGAAACCATCGCAGCATTCCTATCGTCAGTCGCAGAAACGTCACCCCCTCACGGGGGGGTGTGGATTGAAACTGGACGATGATGCCCCAGTGATCGGGCATCACGCGTCACCCCCTCACGGGGGGGGTGTGGATTGAAACCGCTCCCGCACTCCAGCGACCCCGTCTTCTTGACGTCACCCCCTCACGGGGGGGTGTGGATTGAAACTCCTCCTGGGGCTTGACCCACTTGACGGAGCCCTGTCACCCCCTCACGGGGGGGTGTGGATTGAAACGCTCCGAGGCTATCGCTGAAGTCGTCGATCGCTAGTCACCCCCTCACGGGGGGGTGTGGATTGAAACTTGGTTGCGCAGGCGGTGGAATCGGGGTGTACTGGTCACCCCCTCACGGGGGGGTGTGGATTGAAACTCGACGGAGAATCCGACCAAGTCCCCGGCGTCTAGTCACCCCCTCACGTGGAAATCGGCATGTAAAAGGGACCCACGTCGGCGCCGAATTGGGACCCACCTATGTCATACTATACACCCTTACGTCACGCCGTCAACGGGGTCATGGCTTCGCTGATTTGCTTTTCTTCACCGACTCGCGGAAGCGGTAGCTCTCGCCGGTGAGCTCGAAGATGTGGCAGTGATGCGTCAGCCGGTCCAGCAGGGCCGCCGTCATGCGTTCGCCCTGGAAGACCTGGCCCCACTCGCTGAACGGCAGGTTGCTCGTGAGCAGCAGGCTGGACCGTTCGTACCGATCCGCGAAGACCTGGAACAGCAACTCCGCCCCGGTCCGGCTGAACGACAGGTAGCCCAGCTCATCGCAGATCAGCAGGTCCAGTCGGTCGAGCTGGCTCAGGAAGCGATCGAGCTGGTACTGCTTCTGGGCCTGCTCCAGACGGGTCACCAGGTTTGCCGCCGTGAAGAACCGCACCCGCCGCCGGCCCGGCAGGCCGCCAGGCCCAGGGCGATCGCCAGGTGCGTCTTGCCGACTCCCGAGTTTCCGATCAGGCACAGGTTCTCGTGCTGATCGAGCCACTGGCAGCGGGTCAGCTCCACGATCTTCTGCTTGTTCAGGCTCGGCACGCAACTGAAGTCGTAGCGGTCGAGGTCCTTATAGACCGGGAACGCCGCCTGCTTGATCCGTGATTGCAGTGCATTGGCAGACCGCTGCGCCGATTCCAGTTCCACCAAACGCAGCAAGTACTGCAGGTAATGGGCGTTCTCCTGGGCCGCCTCCTGCGAGAGCTTCTCGTACTCGGCCAGCATCGCCGGCAGTCGCAGCCGCTTCAAATGCACCGTCAGCAATCGTCGTTCGTTGTCCATCGTCATACAGGTCTCCTGGTCTATGGGATAAGAGTAGATCGAAATGGTCCAGCTTGGGAATCGGGATTGGCAGGGAGCCGCTCGGGTGTGTATCCGCGGGAAGATCGGCGCCGCCGGGGAGCGGACGATCTCCGAGCCGCCGGACCGTGGCGAGGATGTGATCGGCGTGGACCGTCGTCTTCTTACGGCACTGGCTGATGGCCTCTTCGACCACCTTCACCGGATACTCGGCGAGCAGTTGCAGGACCCGCACGTACTGTCGGGCTCCGGCCGCCAGGCCCTCTCGCTGCTCGAAGTCCGACCGCAACTGCTCGAAGCAGGCGGGCAACTCCCAGCGGTCGAACACGAAGGAATGATCCAACGCCGCCGGCCGGCGGCCGAGGATCGCCAGGTAGTGCTGGGGCAGGACGATCCATTCGTCCCGGGCGTAACTGCGCTGGTGCCGGGCGAGCACGCCGGCCTCGGAGGTCACCTCGATCCGATCCACGTACGCCTTGATCGTCACCGTCTGGAAGGCCCAGCGCCGCGGAACGCTGTAGCGGTTCGTGTCGAACCGCACCGTCTGGTACTTGTCCACCTTGGCCGTCGAGGGAACGAAGGGATCGAAGGCGTGAGCCGGCAGAGTCAGGGCCGCTTGCTGGTCCTGCTCGAACAGCTCCCCGATCGTCTGGGTCTTGCCCGCCATCGTGTGATCCCGCTTGGCCAGGGCGCAGGATCGCAGGTACGCGTTCAGCTCGGCCAGATCCTCTGCTCGCGGAACGGGAGTCGCCCAGTCCCGCTGGAGGTCGTAGACGCTGTGCTCGACGGCGGGCTTCTCGTTGCCCCGCGCCGGCATGCAGAACCGCGGATCGAAACGGTAGTGGCTCGCCAACGCCGCGTACCGCGACTGCACCTTCCGCTGGCGACCCTCCAGAACCGCCGTGGCCACCGTCGTGGGGTTGTCCCACCAGACCTCCCAGGGCACGCAGCCGAAGAACGCGAACCCCTCGACCATGCCCGCCAGGATCGCCTCCGTCCGCTCGCTGGGCAACGCGACGGCGAAACGATACCCCGAGTGACTCCACGTCAAGAGCAGCACCGAGACCTGCCGACGCCCGTCGGGAAAGTCCACGTAGATATGACCGAAGTCCGCCTCCAGACGCCGGCCCGGCGGATGCGTCAGCGGGATAAATGTCTCACGTCGGTCCCGCACGATCCGGCCCACGTACCGCCGCACCTGGTCGTAGCCGCCGGCATAGCCGTGCTCATCCCGCAACCGCCGGTAGAGCTTCGCCGCCGTATGCTGCTGCTTGCGGGGGGCCTGCTCGTCCTCCGCCAGGATCTGTTCGATCAACGCCTTGTACGGACCCAGCCGGGGCGCCGGACGATCCTCCCGCAGCGTGTACGGACGGGGCTCGCTCTCGGCCAGAACCTGCCGGACCTTCCGACGGGAATGGTTGAACCGCCGGGCGATCTGCCGAATGCTCATCCCGTCCCGATGCGCGATCCGGATCCTGCAATACTCTTCCACCGTCAGCATCCTTCCGTCTCCGTCATCCGTGGGCCTTCTTCCAAAAGCCCTCAGACTACGGAGATCACTGCGGTGGGTCCATTTTCGATGCCGATTCTACTCCCCAACGTGGGTCCCTTTTACATGCCGATTTCCAGCCAAAGACCGATTCAACACCGACCTACTGGCATTCTTTGAGACCTGAGATGGTAGGGTTACACCCCATAGATCGAGGGCCGGCCCATGGCGTAGCATATCTGTATGTGGAAGGATAGGTCGAAGAACGCAGCAGCAGACAGAAGCAGGTGTGAAGGATCGAATGGCCATGGGGAGTAGGAGCAAGGAGGCTCGCCAATCTCGCAAACTGCAAGGAGACTCCTATGTTCTGGACGATTGCCGCTCTATTGGTATTCCCGTGGCTGCTCGGGCTATTGATCCGTTGCGCAGTCGGAGGGGCTCATTCACCTCCTGCGGGGGGCTACCTTCATGGTGGTGTTCATCAGGACACCTGAGGGGTCACAATCCGCGTGAGACACACTCCTGCGGCAGGACGGCCAAGAAGGAAAAGACGATTGTATGTGCAGAACAGTGACAAAGCAGTGTTGTGGCGACGATACGGACTGCCGAGAAGGGAGTGACCTCGGATGAACATCCTATTGATCTACCCCGAGTTCCCGGATACGTTCTGGAGCTTCAAGCACGCGTTGAAGTTCGTGGGGAAACGCGCGGCTCTGCCGCCACTGGGGCTGTTGACGATCGCGTCCATGCTGCCGCGAGAGTGGTCGCAGCGGCTCGTAGACACCAACGTGCGGAGTCTGACAAAAAGAGATCTGGCATGGGCCGACTGCGCGTTCATCAGTGCCATGGTCGTCCAGCGTGAATCGGCGCATCGGGTCATTGCCCGGTGCAAGGAGGCGGGTGTGCAGATCGTGGCCGGCGGTCCGTTGTTCCAGATCGAACACGAGAAGTTCGAAGCCGTGGACCATTTCGTGTTGAACGAGGCGGAATTGACGCTTCCATCCTTCCTCAAAGACCTGATGCAAGGCAATCCCGAGCGAGTCTATTCATCCGCAGAGCACGCGGATTTGCGGTTTACGCCTCGACCCATGTGGGAGTTGCTTGACCTCAGGCGATACGCCAGTATGAGCATCCAGTTCTCTCGCGGTTGCCCCTTCAACTGCGACTTCTGCAACGTCACCGCTTTGCTCGGCCATCGAGTGCGCACCAAGACCTCGCAGCAGGTTATCGCCGAACTCGACAACCTCTACGCCCGCGGCTGGCGGGATGAGGTGTTCTTCGTGGATGACAATTTCATCGGAAACAAGCAATTCCTGAAGAACGATCTCCTGCCGGCCCTGATTGAATGGCGCAAGGGCAAGACCGGAATCCTCTTCTTCACCGAGGCCTCGATCAATCTGGCCGACGACAAACCGTTGATGGAGATGATGGTGGAGGCCGGATTCAACAAGGTCTTCATCGGTATCGAGACCCCGGACGAGGAATGCTTGGCCGAGTGCAGCAAAATCCAGAACAGGAACCGGAACCTCGTGGAGGACGTGAAACGTATCCAGCGAGCCGGGCTTCAGGTGCTCGGCGGCTTCATCGTCGGTTTCGATCACGATCGGCCCTCCATCTTCCAGAGGCAGATTGACTTCATCCAGAAGAGCGGCATCGTGACCGCCATGGTCGGCTTGCTGCAAGCCCCTCCCGGAACACGGCTGTATGAGCGGATGAAAAGGGCCGGGCGTCTTCGCGGGGACTCGTCGGGAGACAACGTGGACGGCACCACGAACATCATTCCGGCGATGAATCTGGACACTCTGCGAGAGGGCTACAAAGAACTCTTGCAGCACATCTATTCGCCGGAACAATACTATCGGCGCATCAGGACCTTTCTCCGTGAATACAAGCCACCCCGAATACGAGGGCGGATACGGTTGTCCCATATCCTCGCGCTCCTGCGGTCGTTCTATCGGCTGGGCCTCGTGGGCCAGGGACGGTTTCACTACTGGAAGCTCCTGCTCTGGACCCAGTTCCGGCGCCCCCGGCTCATTCCCGAGGCCGTCGTCCTGGCCATCTGTGGTTACCATTTTCGAAAAGTCTGCGAACGGCACGTGATGTAACGCCGCCTGCAGAAGGGATAAGCAAAGGAGAGACGCGATGAGAACGAAAGTTGGTTTGTGGATCGACCACAGGAAGGCTATTATCGTGGCGGTCACGGACAAGGGGGAAGAGATACGATTGATTATATCGAAGGTGGAAAGGCAGCTCCGCCGCTCGGGGGATTCCCCTCTTGAGGGGGCCTATGACAAAGCGCAAGCACCGGCACGCAACAGCCGCCAGAGAACACTGACGGCACATCTCAACATCTACTATGATGCGGTCATTGCGTGTATTCGTGATGCGGAGTTCATTCTGGTGTTTGGTCCCGGCGAGGCCAAGGGGGAATTGAAGAAGCGGCTCAAGAAAGCCAACCTCAGTGGCCGCATCGTGGGTATGGAGACCGTGGACAAAATGACGGATCATCAGATTGCGGCGAAAGTCCGACAGCACTTTCACGACAATTGAGATCTGGCATAGGATCGCAACGGCACACGGGTGGGATTCTGCAATGAGCCTGCTGATCAGGCGGGACGCCCTAACCACGGCGTTGGCACCCGGATTCAGGGAGTATATCCAATTTGTCCAGGTAGGGTTATACCCCATAGCAAGGAGCCGGCGCGTGGCGTAGCATGCATTGAGTGACAGGTCCGCCAAGCAAGTTCGGAAGGTTGACAATGTGACGTGTCAGATAGCCAAGGAGGAAGGCAACGGCAAGGAGGGGCGGTGGATCGACGCCGGCTGGTGCATCCGTGCACCCGTCGGCCATGAATGTCGACCCCATTGCAGGGGGAATCCTATACTGCGGATGACCAAGGACCGAATACGAGCGTCGAATCCAGGAAAGGATCACAGCTATGCTCCATGTTCTGCATTCTCACTGCTATGTTGACTTTGGGCCCAAGAGGGCCTTCGGACGACCCGCAAAGTACTGTGGGATCAAGCTGCGAACCAGATATTTGGACGATAAGCTACGAGGTAATCATGGCAAGGACAGCCACACTGATGGAGCTTCCGCTTACAGATCACCGTAGACCCCTGGAGGCACAGAATGACCAAGGGCGTGATGCTTCGCCGAACGGCGGTGCATTGGCGGAACAGATCCTTGGGAAGATGAATGCCACGCCTCAGGAGGAGGTACTGCAGAGGATCGCATCCCTGCCCCGCACCCGACGAGACAAGGTGCTGGACATCCGCCGGCAAATCGCGGAGGGAACCTACGAAGTGGCGGATCGCTTGGAACGAACGGTAGATCGGATACTCGAAGCGATCACTGCCTGATCGCCACTGCACTCCTGCTGCCAGCATGATGATCGCAGGAGCAATGCCGCCGGTGCGTGAACTGAGTCTATCCGGAGTGCCGGCGATAAAGGAGGTCGTGTCTCATGATAGCTAACACTCATGGTGAACGGCGAGAGCGCGTTGCATCTTGCTACATATCGCGCTTCGACACACTCGAAGAGATGACCCTCCAAGGCATGAAGGACCCGGCCCGATCACCGCACGACAGTTCGTCACAATCGGAGTGCAGCACTTGCGATTGTGTGCTTGTGTTCGATGCCGGTAGCTGGCATCGGACATCGCACAGGATGACGATGACCTGCTGCACAATGTGACGAGTCATCTGGGAAGACGTGTTTCCCACGAGTCCGGGATCCGGAAAGCTGCCGATCCGAGACAATCGTGTGCTCGGCTGATCACCGTGAAAGGAGGATCCTATGGATCCAATCATGTTCATCCTGTTATTTGTCGCTACGGCTGTTGTGACCATCTTTCTCGCGGGCATACGGGTTGTCCGCCCTACGCATCGTGGCCTCATAGAAAGGCTCGGCAAGTACAGACGCTATGCCAAATGGGGTTTCAATTGGATCATCCCTCTCATTGACAGAATGATCCAGGTCAATGTTACGGAGCAGATGGTGGACGCCCAGCCGCAGGAGATCATCACCAATGACAATCTCAATGCCAGGGTGGATGCCCAAGTCTACTTCAAGGTCAAAGACGACGAGGAGAGCGTCAAGAGCTCGCAGTACAATGTCAACAACTACCAGTTTCAGATTGTCAACCTCGCACGTACGACGCTGCGCAACATCATCGGGACGCTCACGCTGAAATCAGCCAACAGCGAGAGAGACAAGATCAACACCTCGCTTCTTGAGACGTTGGCCAGGGAAACCAAGCACTGGGGAATGGAGATCGTTCGGACGGAGTTGAAGGAGATCGACCCTCCCAAGGATGTCCAGGAGACCATGAACAAAGTGGTCAAGGCGGAGAATGAGAAGGTCGCTGCGTTGGATTTCGCCGATGCAGTGGAGCGGCAGGCCGACGGAGTCAAGAGGTCGGAGATCAAGAAAGCGGAAGGGATCAAGCAGGCCAAGATTCTGGCGGCGGAGGGCGAGGCCGAAGCCATCCGGCTCGTCAACGAGGCGGCGAACACGTACTTTGTGGGAAACGCGCAGCTTCTCCGCAAGCTTGAAGCCCTGGAGAAGTCCCTGGGTCAAAATGCAAAGATCGTCATTCCTTCCGGTTCTGAACTCGTCAACGTCATTGGGGAAATGGCCGGCTTTCTGCCGTTGACAAAGGCATAAGCAGGACCGGTATGAAGCGGAGTTGCTGAAATAGTCAACGGACAAGAGAAGAACTCGTTATGCGAATTGCGATGCTATCTTGGGAGTCGTTGCACTCCATCGCCATCGGAGGAGTCGCCGCCCATGTGACCGAACTGGCTGCTGCGCTGGCAAGGAGAGGGCACCAGATCCACGTGTTTACCCGCCGCGCCTATGGCCAGGCAGGTCATGACTGGACGGACGATGTTCATTATCACCGGTGTACGTACCTGCCCCACGGTGATTTCGTGGATGACATCAACAGTATGTGCCGGTCGTTCGTAGATCGTGTCTTCGAGGTGGAGGATATGGTCGGCCGTTTCGACGTCATCCACGCACACGATTGGCTGGCGGCCAATGCGATGATATGGATCAAGCAGGGCCGTGGACACAAATGCCTGTTTACGATCCACTCCACCGAATATGCCCGCTGTGGCAACGCCTTCCCAATGGGTCGATCCGATCGCATCCGCTGCCAGGAGCGGGCGGGGACCTACTGGGCGGATCGCGTGATAGCCGTCTCACAGGCCGCCAAAGACGAGATCACCTGGATGTACGAGGTGCCGCATTCGAAGACGTCGGTGGTTTATAATGGGGTCAGTCCGGAACGCTTCGATCAACCTACTGACCCCGGCGCAGACAAGCGGCGGTATCACATCGGCCCCCTGGATCCCACGATCTTGTTCTGTGGTCGGCTGTCCTGGCAGAAGGGCCCCGATATCCTGGTCGAAGCCATTCCTGCCATCCTCAGACGACATCCATCCTCGCGCTTCGTGTTTGCCGGTGATGGTGATATGAGGGATGCACTGGAGTCGCGGGTTCGTCAATTGGGCGTGACGCACGCGGTGCGGTTCCCGGGCTATCGCAGTGGAGATGATCTGGTTCGCTTGTACAAACTGGCGGAGGTGGTTTGCATGCCGAGCCGCAATGAGCCATTCGGGATCGTTGTGCTCGAAGCCTGGAGCGCCGGCAAACCGGTCATCGCAAGTCAGAACGGTGGCCCCGCCGAGTATGTTCGGCATGAAGTGGACGGGCTGAAGATCTACCCGAATCCCGACTCTGTGGCATGGGGAGTCGCTCACATATTCTCCGATCTCGACCGGGCTCGATGGATGGGCCAGAATGGTCGGAAGGCCGTGCAGGAACGGTTCACCTGGGACACCATTACGGAACAAATACTGGACATCTACCAGGGGCTTTGCCCAAGCCCAGCGATGCCGGCGCACCGGGTCACTGATAGCGTCAAGGCAGTGCTTGCCGCGTCTTCCCACGAGGCATCCTGGACCGGTGTCTTGAACGTGGGCTCTCTGGCAATCACCGATGTGGCGGGAGCATGCGGTCCACACACGTGCGTGCAAGCCAAGCTCCATTTCGGAGCCGCGGATCTTGAGGAAGAGGTTCACGACGCTATGACAGTGTGGGAATCGTCTCTGGTTCGCTCTGGTCTCATCCCTCAGCGTCAGGACCACACTCTGATTGTAAGGGGCGGTCGGGAGACAGTAGTGGCCGGACTGAAGCGCTGCGATCAACACATGCTACGAACGCGAGTCTGTCACAGTCGGCCGCCGAGCATCGAGATGGCGGAAATCCCCAGAGAGGCTCTGACAGGCGACCTCGTCTTTGCCACTCCTTGAGAGTGAACTTTCGTGCTTTTCTTGAGGCATCATGCGGCCCTTGAGAGGGCTTCCAGAAGGACGTCGGTCTTTTTGTCATGTCCGAATCGTTTGCCGAACATCGATTTTATTCGTTGGCTCCACAGGTGACGCCGAAGACTCG
>Ga0209200_1000186_pt1 | contig 70373 bp, 59 predicted proteins | sample AD_UKC033_MetaG_FD_184406 | JGI IMG/M metagenome (GOLD analysis project Ga0209200, IMG submission 184406) | Active sludge microbial communities of municipal wastewater-treating anaerobic digesters from USA - AD_UKC033_MetaG (SPAdes) (version 2) | ecosystem: Engineered > Bioreactor > Anaerobic >...
CCTTTTTGTGCTCGGGACGGGAATCGAACCCGTACGGACATTACTGTCCACAGGATTTTAAGTCCTGCGTGTCTACCTATTCCACCACCCGAGCTGCCTGTATCAATCGGTACCTTTTAAAAAAACCTCTCACCGGGAGAGGTTCTGAGCGGAAAACGAGATTCGAACTCGCGACCCTAACCTTGGCAAGGTTATGCTCTACCAACTGAGCTATTTCCGCGTTACTAGCAAATTGGATTGCAAAGTTAGCTTTTTTTTTCTCCTGACAAAAAAATAACGACTCTTTACAGCAATCCGTTCTGGAACTGTTCCAGGAATCTTACATCATTCTCGAAATACAGGCGCAGGTCCCTGACCTGCCACTTAAGCATGGCTATGCGTTCCACTCCCATGCCAAACGCAAAACCTGTATATTTTCCCGGATCTATTCCCGAAGCTTTCAACACATTGGGATCCACCATCCCGGCCCCCATGATCTCCAGCCATCCCGTATTTTTACAGATATTGCAGCCTTTTCCGCAGCAAATATTGCAGTTCACATCAACTTCCGCAGACGGCTCGGTAAAGGGAAAATACGATGGCCTCAGACGGATCCTGGCGGAAGTGCCGAACATTTCATTCGCAAAAACAAGGATGGATTGTTTCAGATCTGCGAAAGACACATTTTCATCTATATACAATCCTTCAACCTGGTGGAAAATACAGTGTGCCCGGGCCGAGATCGCCTCGTTGCGGAAGACCCTGCCGGGACAGACAACCCGGATGGGCGGTTTTTGCTTTTCCATGGTCCGCACCTGGACCGAACTGGTGTGGGTGCGTAGCAGCACCGGATTGTCACTCTGGTTGGTTATGAAGAAGGTATCCTGCATATCCCTTGCAGGATGGTCCGGAGGAAAATTCAGGGCACTGAAAACATGCCAGTCATCTTCTATCTCGGGCCCTTCTGCCACTGAATAACCCATTTTCCTGAATATGTCCAGGATCTCTCGCTGGGCAATGGCAATGGGATGCCGGGAACCCCTATGCAAAAGATTGGCCGGCCTGGTCAGGTCATCAGTCCGGGACTGCGAGGTAACCGTTCCGGCCAGACGTTCCTTCTGCTCATCTATGGTCTGTTGTACCCTGTTCTTCAAGAGGTTCAGCTTCTTGCCAAGTTCCTTTTTCCCTTCTGGGGCAACGTTCCTGAAATCTTCAAAGAGGCCGGTGAGAATGCCTTTCCTGCCGAGCATGCGTACCCTGAAAGCTTCCACCTCGGCCTGGGTTTTTGCCTGGAAAACATCCAGCTCTTTTGTCAAATTATCTATTATGTCCCTCATAATCTGCTTGTCATGTCAATGTCCAGAAAAGGTGCAGGGCTTCTTCCAGAGAAGCTGTATGCAGTGTTTTCTCAATGTTGGGTGCATCGTATGTCCGACGGATGGAACAATACATGGTGTAAGGGCCTTCCATGCGGTATACGCAACGCTTCCCGCTGGTCAGCGCTTTTTCCACATCGGCACGGATTTGGTCACAGGCTACCTGGGGGTGAAGGCAGATGGCCGAGCATCGGGACAAGCCTTTCTTGACAGATGTGGTCACGATCCCGCCGAATAATTCCTTAGCCTGCCGGCATGCGGCTTCATCACCCGAGAGGTAGACCACGGGAACGTTATACATGCCGGCTACCAGGGCATTGTATCCCATCTCCGGCAGGGAAAACCCGTTAAGCGTAAATTCATCTACCGCGCGGGCCATGGTGTGGCACAACACCCCGTCCGGTGTACCGGCCTTGGCGTGATATCCCAGGAACAGCACGGCATCGTAACCTGTTTCAATGGTCAGGACCATGGCACGGTAGTCTTCCGAGCAACGGCCTTTAATGTGAAAGGCTCTTTTATCCAGCAGATCGGGAATCAGCGACTTGTTTCCGCCATGCCCGTCACGGACATATACTTCTGTGGCGCCTGCAGCAAAGGCTCCTTCAATGGCGGCGTTCATTTCATGCGTATACTGGAGACGGTTTCGTTCATAATCGGGATGGCCCGGTGTGATGGAATCCCAGTCACACGCGGTGGCTATACCTTCAATATCTCCTCCAATAAGAATTTTCATAGGTCGGTAGTATTATGCTTTTTATATTTAATTATTCCCATTTGACGGATTTCCGGCGCAGGGGAAGTGTCATGCAGCGCGTACCTCCCCCGCCCCTGGCCAGTTCGGCCCCCACTATGGTCACAACACATTTTTTCACTGTATTTATATCCACTTTTCCAGAGGTCACATCTTCCGATGTTATGATCTCGAAGCCGTGCTTAGACATTTCGTTCAGGGTGTGTTCATTGCGGGCATAAGAAAGCACCTTGCCCGGAGCAAAGGCAAAGAAATTGGCACCGGAATGCCATTGTTCCCGTTCCTGGTCCCACTCGTCGCTGCCTCCGCACGATATGGGTTCCAGGTCCACGCCAAGGCGGCGCAGGGAGGTCAGCAAGCCCGGAACACGCCGTATCTTTTCCACCTTCCCGTTATCCAGGGTGATCTGTACTGTACTGTAACGGGTGTCACCCTGTATGAGGGGATCGAACACCACGCACTTGTCCACATCAAGCATGGTAAAGACCATATCCAGGTGGATAAAGCTTTCCGGAGAGGAAGGCAGCTGCTGGACAAAAATATAACTCTTGCCTTCCGGAGCAGATCCCGACAAGCGGTTAAGGAGCAGGTCCACTCCCTGTGACGTGGTCCGCATACCGTTCCCGACCACCAGGATATCATCCCTTATGACCAGGATATCACCTCCCTCTATCAGGATAGAGCGATCGTGCGGTTGTTGCTCAAAAGTATTGACCACATTGCTTGTGAAATACTGGTTGTTATTGAAAACAGCTTCCATGATGAGGGACTCCCTAACCCGTATCTTGTTGGCCATACGGCAGATAACAGCATTGTTCCCCACCACGGCTGACGCATCCCTGGTGAAGTAGAAATTATACAGGGGGAGTAAGGCATAGTATTCATCATTCAAAAAAGAAGTAAGGCTGTCTATGCGGGCAGGGAGTCCTTCAATGAGCTTGTTGGCCAGGGTCCTTGAGGACATTTCCATCAGCTCGTCATAGTAATCGTTCACGTTTTCTGTAAGGCATATCTTGCCTATCAGGGAATTCCGCTGTGCCAGGTTGTCCAGAACCTTCACCAGCAGGTCCTTTACCTGGTAGACCTTTGTGATCTTTTCCAGGAACATGGACAATTGTTCGTACTCCTGCAGTGCCACCGAAAGGTTCAGGATGTCACTGTACAATGCCCGTTCCACAGACCTGGGGGTCATGTTTTCCACTTCCGGTCCCGGAGTGTGCAGGATCACGGCTTCCAGTTCCCCTATCTCGGAATTGATCTTTGTTTGAAATTTAATGTCATTCATACAAATTCCTCATGGTTATGTGCAATATCGTTGAACAACTGACGGAATTGGGTCTCATCCCTGGGGCAGATCAGCAATGCGTCAGGTGTGTCAACCACTATATAATTTTCCAAACCTTTGACAACCAGTAGCTTCCCCTGGTTACAAGAATACACGAAACTGTCTTTGACACTTTCCAGCAGGGAGCTTGTCGCAGATACTGCATTGCCCCTTGTATCCTTATCCTGGTGCATATAGATACTTTCCCAGCTTCCCAGGTCGGACCATCCGAATGTTGCTGAAAAGACACAGGTGTTCTTTGCTTTTTCCATAACCCCGTAATCTATGGATACATTGCGGATCTCTTCATACAATTTCTTGATGAATTTCTCTTCGTGCGGAGTATTGTACAAGCTTATACCGTTACGGAAGGGAAGACTGACTTCCGGCAACCAGCGTTCCAGCTGCCGGACAATAGAAGCCAGGCTCCAGACGAAAATCCCCGAATTCCAGTAAAATTCACCACTGTCAACCAGGATGCGTGCCATTTCGGCATCGGGTTTTTCGGTAAATGTTTTTACGGGATATGCGCTATGATCTCCTATGGCTATAGGTTCATTCTTGATAGCCTGTATATAACCGTAACCGGTCTCGGGACGGGAAGGCGTAATACCCAGGGTTATCAGCACATCTTGCTCTGCAGCCAGCTGCAGGGCACAACGGATGGTCCCCAGAAAGTCCTCCTCCCCGGTAATCAAATGATCGGAAGGAGCTACCACCACGATAGCCTGGGGGTCGGTCTTGAGCAGCTTGTAGGTAGCATAGGCAATACAGGGTGCCGTATTGCGACGGTATGGTTCGGTAAGGATGTTGGTTTCCAGGATTTCCGGTAATTGTTTACGGACCAAATCTTTGTATTGTTCCGATGTAACCACCAGTATCCTTTCGGAGGGGATTATTCTCAGGAACCTTTCATAGGTAAGCTGCAGGAAACTCTTTCCCAGGCCCAGGATATCCAGGAATTGTTTGGGCATGGCATTCCGGCTCAGGGGCCAGAAACGCGATCCTATGCCACCTGCCATAATAATGCAATACTGATTTCTGGTCATAAAATAAGTGTAAAAGCGTTGGGAATATATGTTAATTCATAATCCTGATAGTCTGTTCCACCGGTTCCAAGCACTATGGCTATGACATCGAACCGGGCTTCATCAGTTATATGGTACTTGGCCATATAGGCGCGGGCAGCTGCCATTATTTTTCGTTGTTTGTACCGGTCGACAGTCCATTCGGGAGACACAACACTGCCGCGGGAACGTGATCTTACTTCAACGAAATGGATACATCCGTCTTTCCCGGCAACTATATCCAGTTCTTTATGGCCTGTTCTCCAGTTTGTATGAAAGATCCTGAATCCTTCTCTTTTTAAAAATTCCCCGGCCAATGCCTCTCCTTTTCTCCCCTTCTCCAGGGTGTTCCCTTTCTTTCCCTCCATATCGTTTCCCCTGTGACAAATGTAGGCAATTTTTATTATTCGTAATTCCAGTGATTGAGAGGATCTGCGGAAATCGGGCTGCGGGAAGCTTCCCACTGCATGAAGAGTGTTCTCATGTCTTTCCTGCTATCCCAAATCACCCTGCTCGATATGGTGGCGTTATCCCATCCCAGTCCTTTTGATAAGTGGCCCCCTCCGCCCTGCGCACGATAAGAGTTCATTACCACATGGTATCTCTTTCCGGTGTCAAATGCCGTACCGTCTGCCATACTGTGGATCTTTATCCTTTCTCCCTCAGGTTTGTTCCGGCATACTGTGTACAGAATACCGGCCGCGGTATCGAAATTGATGATCAGGGCCTGGTCATATGAATATTCAAGGTATTGTCTTATTTCCCATCCTGTCATTTCCAGTATGCATAAGGAATTTTCAAACGGGAACCATGCAAAGAAATCTTTCAGGTCAAGCGGGCCCTTTTCAATCACCACATCGGACCGTAAGGCCGAGGCAAAGGACACATCGGCCCGGATACCGGGATCCTCTCCTGCCAGTTCAAGCTGACCCCTGTGCACTTCGTCCAGCCATCGGGATGGTCCTTCAAAAACCAAATTGCTCTCCATGGTGTTCAGCAGTTCTGCTATGGGCTGTTGTTCATAAGCGGCTGCCTGCCTGAAATAAGGTTCAAATCCGCTCAAATAGTCCAGATCGGGTGACAGATGGCTAACATCCACCAATGCTGCCTTGATCTGGGCCTTACAACGGGCGCCGCTATTCAGGATTATCTCGGCCCGGGCCAGTTGCTTACCGTAAGCCCCTGGATTCATGAGCCATACTGTATCGTTTTCCTTGTTGATAGCGTATTGGACCATTGGTTTATGGTCGTGTCCATAACAAATCAGATCAAAGCCGGGAATGTTTTCTGCTATCCACAGTGCTGCATTCTCTTTTCCCGCGGTTTTCCCCTCCTTGCTCCCTGCACCGGTATGGAATAAACCTATGAGCACATCGGGTTTCTCTTTCTCATGTATCAAAGGGACCCAGTACTGCATAGAGGCTGTCATGGGGTCAAAGTCCAGACCGGGACGCAGCCACTCCGGGACCCAGGATGTCACTTTTGGTGTGATCATTCCCAGGACGGCGATCTTGTAACCTTTCCTGTGAAAAATACGGTAGGGTCTGAAATACGTTTCCCCGGTCATTTCGTGAAGTATGTTGGCAGCAAGCACCGGTGCTTCTGTTTGCCTGTAAACCCTGGAAAACACGTTTATTCCCGCTTCAATGTCATGGTTTCCAACAGTCACGGCAGTATAGGGAAACCAATCAAAAAAGGCAGCACAAAGATGCTTTTCTGCAGTATCGACATGGCTGTAATAATAAAGCCCCGGGGTGCCCTGCAGGTTATCCCCCGTGTCGAAGAGCAACAGGTTCTTCCCGTATAGTTGCTGCTGTTCCCGGACATATCCGGCCAGTCCTGCCACGGACTCATCAAAGTGACCGTGCAGGTCGCTTGTCTGAAGGATAAGCAGGGAGACGGGCTGCTTTGTACAGGAAATGCTTAGAATGAGCAAAAAAAGCGCAATATGACCTGTGACCTGTTTCATTTTCATTAATACAAAAATAAGAAAAAACGCAACTCCGTCAGCCGGGATCCGATAAAACACCCCCGGAAATCCTTTAGTCCTGGATCCGGGGGTGCATCAGAGATGCCATCCTTTTCAGGCGCTATATCTCTGTGAGATTTGGTTTAATGCCGGTGCGGTTATTCTGCGGCTGCAGGTTCGTGCGATACATAGAAACCGCTGCCAACCTGGGGAGTTCCTTTATAGGAAGTTCTCTTGCCTACAATGGTAAGAAGATCACCGGCCTTAAGCCCGGTTTCTGTAACCAGTGTCTGGAATAGTCCCTGGGCGCCATTCCAGCCTGAAAGCAGGCCATACACGTAAACCTGGCCGGTTTCATCGGAAATATTGAAATTGCCGTATTTGCCGGCACCTGACAAATCACCGGTAGTGCCGGTCAGGCGATAATAGGTGGCGTCCTCGGCAGCAGCCAGGAAAGTAGCTACAGTGGCATCTACCACCGGAATATGCGTCTCGACCTTGGCGTTTACACCCTGCGGGGTACCCTTGTATGAACCGCGGGGAGTAATCAGGGTAACAATATCACCCACCTTGATGCCCATGTTCTTCCATTGTTTTGCTTTACCTTCTGCGTCAAGCACTCCATATATATAAACTTCGCCGGTGGCGTCTTTTATGTATATGTTGCCATAATCGCTTCCGGTGTCTTTTGTGATAATGCCGGAAATACGGTATTGGGTGGCATCCTCAGCTGCTGCAATAAAATGGGCTACCGTAGCGTCGATGATGGCGCCGGTCTGTTTCACAGTAATCGTGATAGTGGAAGAATTGCTGTTTGTGGCAGATGTCATGGAAATGGTAGCGGTGCGGTCCCCTCCGGCATTGGGTTGGGCTACAAATGCGACGCGTGTGGAATCATCGGCTCCCTTGATCATGGATTTAACAGAAAGCCAATCGGCATCGTATTCGATTTCCAGTCCGTTGCCTTTGTATAACACAGCCACTTCAAAAGTGCCGCCTTCCTTGGGTACCTGGACGGCATCCACAGCAGACTTGATGAGCGAGGGGGTAATCTTGTCAACGGTCACATCAACGAGCTCTATAGTGGAACCGTAGGCAAGGCGTGGCCCGTGCACCATCACGCGGTCTCCCACTGACAGACCCAGGCTCAGGAAATTTTTCGTATTGCCCTTGGCATCCAGGGTCCCGTAGATGTACAGGGTCCCTGTCCCGTCATTCAGATACCAGTTGCCATAGACGGTGTTGGCAATAGAAGTAACCTGTCCTTCAACCCAGTAAATCTTGCCGTCAACGCCTTTATCAATCACATCTTTACATGTGGATATCACAATTTCCTGGGGGCCGGCAATCTGCTTTACGGTCAGGACCTGTACCTTGCCGGCACAGTTGACATAAACTTCGGATGATTTGTCAGAATCAGTTGCTGCAGTAGTAAAGGTTACCTTAATACCTTCCGGGGAAGCGCTTCCGCTGGCAGGGCTTACTGTAAGCCATGTGGGTATATTGGTGATATCCCAGCTATCGGTAGCGGTCAGGGTGATTGTTCTTGTACCCCCTTCTTTAGCAAAGGCAATATAGGACATGTCTACTTTTACCTCGTCCAGGGAAGGTATGTCAATTTCCTCTTTACAACCTGTAAGCAAGGCTGCAAATGCAAAAAACGATAGTAATAAATATTTAAGTTTCATAAGGAAAGTTTTAGCTGATTAGTTAAAAAGATACTTAATACCAACCTGCAGAGACCAGCATTGGCCAATTGCATGACTGTAATCCCAGGTTCTGGCACCTGCCCCTACTCTTGTCTTGAATACAGGAACGCCCTGTTCGTTGATTTTATCCAGTTGAAGGATACGTCCGCTCATTGCCTCGGTAGAGAGGATCTGGTGAACACCCCAGGTGCTGTTAAACAGGTTACCAATGTTCTGAAAATCAACGTTTAGCTGAAGGGCATTCCTGGTTTTGCCAATTCTGACCACAAAATCGTGTGCATAACGGAAGTCAAAGCGGTGGACCCAGGGTGAATAGACACTGTATGCTTCTGCGTACTTTCCTTTATTCTTTGACAGGTAAGCATCCTGGTCAGCATAAGCCCAGTAACGTTCACGGTCGCTTTGAGAAGCGAAGAGGATCTCTGAATCATCCTTGGGAATGTACATTACATCATATGCAATGTTGTCCCCGTTAAAGTCGCCGTTGTACAGATACGTGTAGTTGGAACCGCCGCGATAGCCTTCATATAACAGGGAGAAGTGGTTGTTGCTCCTGTCTTTATAGGAAACCGAAGCAATAATACGGTCAGGAGTTACATATTGGGAATTGCTGAGTCCGGCAAAGTTGGGACCTTCCACTGTGGGAATATAGAGGTAGGCAGACTCCGCATTGGACCCGGGCATGCCTGTGATCTGTTTCATGACCGTATGGGTGTAGGAGGCCATGATATGAAGGTTCTCAACCGGGGTCATGTTCAACGTGAAGCTGCCTGTCCAGCCGTATCCTTTCTTGGTGTTGGTAAGCACAAAAGCATCGGTGCTGGTGTATTTGTAATTGGCAGGATAGATGTGACGCCTGTCGGGTCCGTTCAATTGTGTGAATCCGGCGTTTTCCTTGATGTTCCAGTTCAACAGCTGGATTCCGTTGATTGTTTTGTTGAAAATATACTCACCGCTTATGGAGAAGGGGAACGAGGTGGGGAAGTTGTAATCCAGCGCAATGGAGGATTTCCATACCTGGGGCATCCTGAAGTTTGGATCAATACCGTTGATCTGGGAGGGTTTCACCCCGTCTTCGGGAGAAATGGTTTTTGGGAATTTTGTGGGATCAAGGCTGTGGAGTTTCTCAATCAGGGCGTCCACATCGGTGATCATGTCACCCTGGAATGCGGCCAGAAGAGCATCGGGATTGGCTATGGCGCCCGAATATTTTGTGGAAATTGCCACAATGTTCTGTACCATACCCGAGTTGGTAGGCATATTGGTGAAGAACACAAGCGGAAGACGTCCCGAGAACAAACCGGAACCTCCGCGGATTTTTAGGGAGCGGTTCCCGAATACGTCCCAGTTGAATCCGATACGCGGAGAAACCTGGAGTTTAGGTTTGGGCCATTTGCCGGTATCTACACTCTTGCCATCATATTCAATCGCATAAATGGCATTGTTTCGCATCAGGTCCTTATTGTTGAAAATGATTTCATCCAGACGGACACCGTAATTGAGTTTAAAGTTGCGTCCTATGCTCCATTCGTCCTGCAGATACAGTCCGAATTGGTTAAAGCGCACGCGGGCAGCCGGGTTTTGTTCGCCGTCATAACCATAGGTCAGGGCTACCGTTTCAGGAACAGCACCGCTCAGGAAGTCATCCAGACTGCGGTAGCGGTAGTAACCCGTTCCGTTTCTCATATAAGAGTTGTCGGCCATCTGGTATTCGAAACTCAGGCCGGCCGTAATTTTGTGGTTGCCCTTATATAAGGTAATATCGTCCTTGGCGTTGATCACGGTGTTGTGAACCCCGTTGTTCCAGGTAAACAGCTCGTAACCGGCCGACATGTAAGGAACAATAGCCTGGCTGATCTTTCCGTTGTCTACCGTATATCCTTCCAGAATGTCAATGAAGGGGAATTTGGCAGAATTGGATCCGCGGATATCGTCCAACTGCGAATAGGTAACAAGCAACTGGTTGGAAATATTGTCTCCAAAACGGCTGTTAAGGTCCACAGAAACGGAATTTACAATGTTATCCATAGAGTACATGGAATTGGCAAAAGCCATGGAATACTGTCCCAGGCGGCTTTCCGTGGTACGTTGTATACAGTTGGAAGAAGAGGCATTGGTGTTGTTCCAGCCCCTGTTCAACGTGTAGTTGTAACGAATGGCCAGGTTGTGATTCTGGCTGATATTCCAGTCCAGGCGGGCCAATATCTTCATATTGCTTTCATTGGCCGGATAATCGGTATAGGAACCGGTATCATAGCCGTATTTGCTCATAAGGTAATCAGATGCTCTCTTCATATCCGCCATGGTGGTGCGGGAAATGTAAAGGTCGGTATTGGCAACGCCGTCAACGGAAGGTCTCCAGCGGTTCACGATGGTGGGTGTCTGGGTGTATTCAAAGTTGACAAAGAAGAACAGTTTGTTTTTGACAATCGGACCACCCAGCGTGGCACCGTAAGTGGTATTGCGGTCAATGCCCCTATCGCCAAGCTCTACCCCATCAACTGTGTTGCCCCGCATATTTTCATTGCGGTGATAGATATAGGCACTTCCTCTCAGGGTGTTGGTACCGGATTTTGTGATGGCGTTGACTCCGCCGCCAATGAAGTTGGTCTGGCGGACATCAAAAGGTGCGATCACCACTTGAACTTCTTCAATGGCATCTATGGAAATGGGGGTGCCACCGCCGGGAAGACTGGAACTCAGACCGAAGTTGTTGTTGAAGTTGGCACCGTCAACCGTGAAGTTGGAGGAACGGCCGTCACCTCCTGAAAAGCTCATTCCGCTTCCCCCGTAAGGGGAAAGTTTGGTGATGTCAGTTATGGTCCTGCTAATGGTAGGCAGAGTCTGGATGTTTTGGTTGGAAATATTGGTGGAAGAGCCAAATTTCTCTCCCGCAAAAGCAGAGGATGCAGATGCTACGATCACAATATCTTCCAGTTGGAAAGTCTCCTCCTTGAGTTCAGCACTTAAGTTGTACAGATCTCCAAGTTGAAGCGTAATGTCCGTGAAACTCATCGTCTGATAGCCGATATATGAAATTTCGACTTTATAGGGCCCTCCGGGACGCATCCCCTGAATGGTGTATCTACCATCGTTATTGGTCACGGCAGCATACATGGTTCCGGATGGCACGTGAGTGGCCACCAGGGTAACTCCTGCTGCTGCTGCCCCGGCCTCGTCGGTGATCCTGCCACCCAGGGACGAGGTGGTTACCTGTGCGTAAGCTCCCACACATAGAAACAAAAACGCCACAAGAGCGAGAAAACGTTGAATTACTTTTTTCATAGATTTTTATTTAGGTTATTATAAGTTGCCATTATCTTGAGCATTGAAAACACGGTGCAAAAGTAGGACAAATCATCAGGATAATAAATAAAATACTTATCAAATTCATCAATTCAGACCCCAATCACCTGGTGTGCAAACCTTCTCAATTTCCTTTTCGATGTTATCCGGTAAGTTGTGGAAGAAATCAAAACCTGTCAGATCTTCCATGTCGTCTACGGTCTTGGCATCGGATGCCACAGGATATGAGGCGGTGTAGGCACGGTTCTCATACCAGAAGCCTATGGCAGAATATCCCCCGTTTTCTGCCTGACCAGCTTTGTACTTCAACAACACCTTGAAATACAACTTTGGAACAGCCACCTGGTTGCCATCGTTGTCCTTCACATAATCAATACTATCATCCTCCCGGGTCTGGATCATGGCTCCGGTCACTACGTATAACGTGTCGCAAGCAAGGGACCATCCCCGTATGTAGGTTTCCAGGTTGCCCCACAGGTTCTGGTTGAGGGATGCATCCTGGGCAGCTATGTTGGTAAAGTAAAAGGTGCTTTCATTTATCTCCTGCGAGGAAAGCCGGTCTGCCGATGGCAACTGGTGTCCCCTGTCCCAGCTGGACCCTCCAAAAGAATAAAACAAAACGGGTTGGTATCTCTTGGGCACTTTAGGATTGTAATTCCAGGCATCGGACCGGCTACCGCTTCCCATGATATCGCGGTACAGCGGGTAGGCTACCCAATGAGAAAGGCGGTTTTGCGTATCGTACCAGAAAGAGTAATTGCGTACACTTTTTCCTCTCAGCGAGGTCATATGGGATATATAGGCAAAATTCTTTTCTTCCTGCATTCCCGACAGATCGGGCAATTCCAGCCACGACCGCACAGGATCCGAAATCAAAGCCTCAAAAGGACTCTGTGTTATGTGCAAGGTCAGGGTCTTTTGTTCGATAGAGGTGTTGGTTGTGGAAAAAACAATATTCGCCTCACGGGGCTTGGTCTCAGAGGGATTTTGGGTATATGTTACCGTAACCGGGGCAGTCTTGCTTCCGGATGCAGGTGACACGGCAAAATTCTCCGGATCAGAGGAGATAACAGTCCAGTCAACGTTGCCGGCCACAGATACCGTAAATTGTCCTTCTTCTCCCGGAATTTCCTTTTCAGAAGTATACAGGGTAAATGTAGGAGATGTGTAGAAACGCTCACCCGTAAGACCTTCCCAATCCGAAACTCTGGCAAAGGAAATCTGATATTTTTTATCATATACGCTGGCAATGCCTTTGATCACGCCACAGCCTGAAGGGACAATCACATCCTTGAATGAGGAATACCGGGAGGAGAAAATATCAAATGTCTCTTTTGTCTCTGCTATCATGCCTATGGAGGTATGGGCTGATTCCATGACAAATGTCTTGCCCAGGTCTTCATCCCTCACCTGCACTTTGGGTATGGCTACGTACATGGACTCATATTGTCCCGTAATGAGTTGTGCGGCTGATATTTCTTTTACCTCAAGCGTTTCTGTGCCTGTCTTTGTAATCTTGGCCAGAGGCAGGCCGTTGACCTGGAGGGGGCCATTGTTGTATACCGATAAGGTCTGGCCTTGCAGCTGAATTTCCACTTTGTCCCCCTGCTTGAAGTCTGTGTTGTTTTCTGCACAAAAGAGTTGGATTCCCGCATTTTTGTCACTTACAACAATGGCTTTCATAGATGTGTAATTGTTCAGCCCCTCGTTGTCTGCATGCAGATAGTTGCTTATGACTGTGGCTTTTACAATTACCTTATCCGTCACTTTGACATCGGTCCCCTTGTATAGCGCACGAAGCTGGGAAATGGACCAGTATAGGGTTTCCTCTTCTTTCTGGGTAATGGTGATGCGCACTTCCTTCTCGGCTGAGTAGACCTTGATGGCGCCTGTACGGTCGGCCCCTGTATTGACCTGCACCGAAAGAGTCAGGGTTGCGTTACCCTGGCCGCTTCCTGGCGTAACGGATAGCCAGTTGCTTCCTTCCGTCACCGCCACTGACCAGCTGCAATTCGCGGACACCTGAACTGCCTGCTCACCTGCGGCAGCAGTAAAAGTAACCTGCGTCTTATCCAGAGAAAGTGATTGAGGAACAGGCTTTTCTCCACAAGAAACAAGAAGGAATGCCGGAAGAATAAGCACTTTGCTGAATTGTCTAAGGTGCATAAGCTTTGCTGTTTTTTCAGGATTATGTCCTTATAGAATGCCGAACAACAAAAATATAAAATTATCAACGGCTAAAAATTGTCATTTGTGTTCTATGAGAATGAAAAACCATATACCGTTGACTATGAGAGACATAAATTATTAACAAAGACCTCTTTTTTATAAACAACATTCATTTAAGGTATTTGATTGAAAAGAATTTTTACCTTTGTCGGCCAATAGACATACTTGTGGACAGATTTGCCTGCTTGCAACCACTTTAAAAATGCTAAAATGAGAACACTTTTCTCTTCTGAATCAGTGTCTGAAGGACACCCCGACAAAATCGCCGACCAAATTGCCGATGCCATCCTTGATGAATTTTTAAGACTCGACCCCGAGTCGAAAGTTGCCTGTGAGGTCTTTGTCACCACAGGGCTTGTAATCATAGGGGGAGAGGTCACTTCCAATGCCTGGGTGGATATCCGGGACATAGCGCGCAAAGTTATAGCTGACATTGGATACACCAGGGCCGAGTATAAATTCGACTCAGAATCCTGCGGCATCATTTCCCTGATTGAAAGCCAGTCTCCCGACATATACCAGGGCGTGGTCAGGGAAAAACCCGATGAACAGGGGGCGGGAGACCAGGGCATGATGTTCGGATACGCCTGTACCGAGACCGAAGAGCTGATGCCGCTTCCCATAGTGCTGGCTCATATTACCCTGATGGAACTGGCTGCCATCCGCAAGGAAGGAAAGCAGATGACTTACCTCAGGCCCGATTCAAAATGCCAGTTTACCATAGAATACGATGAAAAGCAGAAAGCTCAGCGTATTGACACCCTGGTTTTGTCCACTCAACATGATCCGTTTGCCGAGGAGCACCTGATGCACAGGCAGATAACAGAGGATGTCCTTAACATTCTCCTGCCCCGGGTGATAGACAAGGTTCACCCCTCGCGCAAACATCTCTTTGAACACGATTTGAAACTACTGGTCAATCCGACCGGGAAATTTGTCATAGGAGGACCCCACGGAGACACCGGCCTGACCGGGAGGAAAATAATCGTCGACACGTATGGTGGACGCGGTGCCCACGGTGGCGGCGCATTCTCCGGAAAGGACCCCAGCAAGGTTGACCGCTCTGCCTGTTATGCCGCACGGCATATTGCTAAAAACCTGGTGGCCGCCGGTGCGGCCGAGGAGGTGCTGGTACAGCTTGCCTATGCCATTGGTGTTGCGCAGCCTGTAAGTGTTTTCGTTAATACTTTCGGAACAGCGCATACCAAAAAGTCCGATGCCGAGATCGCACAGATCATTGCTAAGGTTTATGACCTGAGACCCGCTCGCATCATTGAGGAACTCAGGCTGAAATACCCGATATACAAAGCCACTGCTGCCTACGGACATTTCGGAAGGGACCCCTTCAGCAAAAACGGAATTGACTACTTTTCATGGGAAAAGCTCAATTACGCAGAAGTATTCAAATCAAGGCTATTCTAAGGCGTAAACTTTCCAGTTCCTTCCTTCACGACGAAGTGTTATGAACGATTCACCGGGTTCCTTCAAACGGGAAAACTCAACCCGGTAGGGTAAGCGAACAGTATCGCCCTTAATCTTTTCAGGTGCTTCCACCGTAATATTGATAGCCGAAAGATAGTCCTTCACCTCCTGGTGCTCCTCCGGGGTGAGCGAATCAAATATTGACTGGGATTTATCAAGAATCCCCATGATTTCAGGCGCGGCATAAACACGTGCCTGCTTATAATCAGAAGCAAAAAAAGATTGCAGGAAATCCAGGGCAACCTGCTCCGGTTCCTGGCGGCAGCTGCAGGAGCTCATTACAGCCAGGCATAGCGTGATCCATAAAATTCTTTTCATTTCAAATATACTACGGTAATTCCGGGTCCCCCCCTTTCAACGTGTTCGTCCTGGAAAGAGGTCACTCCCGGAGCGGTTTTCAGGTAATTTCTGATCTCGGTTCGCAAAGCGCCTGTCCCTGTCCCATGTAATATGTCCACCTGTTCCATACCTAGCACCAGGGCGTCGTCCAGAAAACGGGTCACTTGCTCCAGGGCTTCTCCGGCCCTAAGTCCCCGCACATCCAGATGCGGGAAAAAATGCAGGCGGCGTGCCTGCAAATCATCCGGTATTACCACCTTTGGACTGCCCTGCATGCGTGTAAGAGACCTGTATTCATTCTGTGATACTCTCTCCAGCACGGTTATCTCTGTCCAGGTAACGATCTGACCCATTCCTATATAAGCTTTATTGCCTTTTATCCTGAGTACTTCGCCCACCAGGGCACCATCTTTGGTCCGGACTTTATCCCCGGCCTTGAGAGGACCCTTGTCTTCATCGGATTCCTGTGCTTTTTGTCTTGTTTTTCCTTCTTTCCCGGAAAGTTTTTCACGCTGTTGCTTTCTTTTTTCACCCGCTTCTTTTCGTTTACGCAATTGTTCCATTTTTCGCAGGATTTTCTCATCTTCCGCATCCTGCGCCTCTTGTGAAAGTTCTTTCCTGAATGTTTGCAGGTCTTCCCGGGCACTTTTCGTTTTTTCCCTTTCCGCCTGGGATTCCTTGATTTCCCTTATGGTGTTTTCTATTTTGCGGTTGGCTGTTTCAACTATGCTAAGCGCCTCTTTACGGGCTTCATCCAGCATCTTCCTTCGTAACAGGCGTATTTCCTCCAGTTCTGCCTGGTACCTTCCCGTAATATTTTCCAGAGTCTTGTCTGTCTGACTGATGCGGGCCACTTTTTCCTCCCATTTCCTGCGGTTGCGTGCAATACTGCGGATATACCGCTCTGTTTCCACAAATCCGGCACCGGCTTTTTCCTGTGCTTCCTGGATCAGATCGGCCGGGAGGCCCATTTTGCGGGCCAGTTCAAATGCAAAGGAATTACCGGGTACCCCTGTTTCCAGTTTGAACAGCGGCTGGATGTTCTGCACATCAAACTGCATGGCGCCGTTGAGGACTCCCTTGCTGGTGGTGGCAAAAAATTTCAGATTCGTGTAATGGGTGGTTATCACGCCATAGCTCCCGCACAGCTCCCATCTCCGGAGCAAAGTTTCTGCAATGGCACCCCCGGCCGCAGGTTCTGTTCCTGCCCCGAATTCATCTATCAGTATCAGGGACCTTTCATCTGCCTGCTCCAGGATCTCCTTCATGTTCAGCAAGTGTGAACTGTAGGTGCTCAAATCGTTATCCAGGGACTGCTCATCACCAATATCCAGAAATATTGACCGGAAAATGGGGAATTCCGAAGTTTCTGCAGCCGGGACTAGCAGACCGCATTGAAACATGTATTGCAGCAAACCCACCGTCTTCAGACATACAGATTTGCCTCCTGCGTTGGGTCCCGAGATAAGCAGGATCCTTTTTGCCGCATCCAGTCTTAAGGTAAGCGGCACTATCTGCTTTCCTTCACGTTGCAGGGCCGTTTCCAGAAAAGGATGACGGGCCCGTATCAGGTACAAACCGGTATCTTCATTCAGTATAGGTTTGCCTGCCTGCATTTTCAGGGCCATCCTGGCTTTGGCTCGTATAAAATCAATAGTCCCCAGGAAACGGGCCTGCTCTGTCAGTTCCGGAACATATGGCCGGAGAAAACCGGCAAATTCCTGCAAAATCCTGATGATTTCGCGTTGCTGTGCAAATTCAAGTTCCCGGATCTGGTTGTTCAGGTTGACCACCTCCATGGGTTCTATGAAGACGGTTTTGCCAGTGGCCGATTCATCTATGATGTACCCTTGTATTTTCTTTTTATTTGCCGCCGGGACAGGAATCAGCATACGACCGTCGCGTATGGAGGCCGAGGCATCGGGATCGGTGATTCCCTGGTCGCGCGATTCCTTCAGTATGCTTTGAATTTTCTGAACCACCAGCTGTTCCTTGTTTTTCAAAGATTTGCGGATCCCGGCCAGTTCAGGGGAAGCATTGTCGCGAATTTCGTCGGATTTATCCAATATGTGTTCAATCTTTTGGACAATGGCAGGAAAGAATGAAATGGGCCGGCACAGATCTTTCAGTGTCCGGTAACTTTCCTGGCGGGTGTGTTCAAAAAAATGCAATAAGGCGCGTACGGTGCCGATAGCTCTTTGCAGGCGGACAAGATCAGGAACAAGGGGGTAGTAAGCAGGATTCGACTCCATCTGTTTCAGGAAGTAGAGGGTGTCTTCGTATCCGTCTTCCGGGAACTGTTGTTCAAACAGGCATATTTCCCGCATTTCGCCGGTCCTTTCCAGGGATGTTTCCAGCGTGTCGAAATCAGTGAGGAAAACCATATCCTTTACCAGTTCACGCCCGAAACTGCTCATGCACAGTTGTGTGAGCTGTTCCCGTATCCTGTCAAAACCTATTTTTTGCTCAAACTGGTCCGGATAGATCATAATAGCTGCCTACCTGTTAAAGGCCGTTTCCAGATCAAAGCGCAACTCGGCCACTCCGCTCAGTGTCTTGATTACACCATCCTGCATGGTGGCAATAGTCCCTGTTGCCTCAGATATGACAATGACAAAAGCGTCTGTTTGCTCGCTAAGGCCAACCCCGGCCCGGTGTCTCATGCCAAAATATGGGGGTATTCCCTGGCTTTCAGACATGGGAAAAGTGCATCGGGCAGCCTGGATCAGACCATTGGAAATGACCATGCCACCGTCGTGAAGCGGGCTGTCTTTGACAAATACATTCTCTATCAGCCGGCTGTGAAGCCTTGCGTCGATCCTGTCTCCTGTCTCGGCAATAAAACCAAGCGAGGCGAACCGTTCCAGGGCTATCAGAGCACCTGTTTTTCGCTCAGACATCCGGCTGCATGCATGGATGATTTCTTCTATATCATTCTTGGATAAAGCCTCCTGGCCGGGACGGAAAAGGGATTCCATCAGCCCGCGGCGTTTTCCTTCTTTAGTATACCTTGTTCCCAGCCGAAGGAGAAAACGTCTGATCTCCTGCTGGAACACCACAATCAGGGCCAGAACACCCACGCTTATGACTTTATCCAGGATGGTGGTCAGCAGTTCCATATGAAATGCCCTGACTACCATCCAGATGAAATACAGGAAAATGATACCTAAAAAAATATTGACGGCGGCTGTTCCCCGTATAATCTTATATACCTGGAAGATTAATAAACCCACTAGAATAATATCAATGATATCAACGATATCCAGGCGTAAAAAATCAGGCATAGTGCGCAAATATACGTTTTTATTCTACATATGCGAGCGAGGCAAAACCGATCCTGATACCTGGATTATTTTCCAGGATGGCGAGGGCGCAACTTTCCATGGTCGCCCCGGTTGTAATTATGTCATCCACCAGCAGGATCTCGGGGTATGGTACTTTTTTTGCCGCAAAGGAGTTTTTCATGTTTTCGCGGCGCCCTTCCCTGTCATATACGGTCTGGCTTGTTTTTTCCCTGATCCTTTTTAAAGCTGAAACATCTATGGTCCAGCCAGTTGCAAGAGCTATCCCTGCAGCCAGCCACTCGGCCTGGTTGTAACCTCTTTTCCTGCGTTTACCGGATGACATCGGAACCGGAATAATGCATGGATTTACCTCGCTCCTGCTAAGCCCGGACAACTCCTTTCCATAAAGAAAACCCATATACAGACCGATTTCCTTTTCCCCGCAGTATTTGAAACGGTGCAGCAACTTCCGGTAAGGACTTGCCTCCCTGAAAAAAAGAAATGAAGTGGCACCGGTACATGCGGCCATGCAGCTGAAAGGTCCTGTCATGGCATGACCGGGAAATAACCAATGGTATGTTCTTGGAAGGTCGTACAGGCATTGCAGGCACAACATCTTTTCCTGCAAAATCAAAATCCTGCCGCATACCCTGCAGGTTCCGGGAAAACACATATCCATCACACCACCCCGCATGGACCAAATTTATAAAATATTTTTATATTTGCTGACATGAAGAGGAGGTTGCTTTTAAGCGTTTTAATACTTGTGTTCCTGGCCGGATGTAATAATCCACAACTTTATCTTCATAACGTTTTCAAAAGCATTGACCTGGAAGTCAGGACCCATTCACAAGCCTATACCATGTTGACTGATATTTGTGAACGCTTTGGTTCACGGATGGCTGGAACCGAATCTGCTGAGCAGGCAGAGGAATTTGTCTCCCTGTTGTTCCGTTCCTATGGATTTGAAGATGTATTCTTCCAGCCGTTTACCTTCAATCAGTGGCAAAGAGGGGATGTGAGACTAAGGATTGACACGGCGGGTACTTATGTGGATTTACCTGCCCTGGCCCTGGCATTTACTCCTTCAGGAAACGTAAATGCGTCCATTGTAGATGCGGGGAACGGACTTATCAATGATTACAATGATCTTGATGTGACAGACAAGATTGTGCTTATACACCTGGGGCTGCTCCCGGGCACCCCTTCGAACATAAAAAACATACACCGCGCCCGGAAATTGTCACTGGCCATAGCACAAGGCGCAGCCGGCTGCATTGCTGTCAGTCCTGTTCCGGGAGGCCTTCCTGTTACCGGTTCGGCAACTCTTGACGGGGAAATGATCAGGATACCGGCAGTAAGCATTTCCTATGAAGAGGGCGAAAAATTAAGGGCCAGCCTATCCCGCAGGGATGCCAGGGCCCGTATTGTGACCACCAATTCCTGCCAACCTGCCTATGCCAGAAATATTGTGGCAAGAATGGAGGGCTATGAGTATCCGGAAGAAACCATTGTCGTGGGGGCCCACCTGGATACCTGGGACATCTCTCCGGGTGCCCTGGATAACGCTTCCGGAGCTGTCTCTGTCCTGGAAATTGCCAGGATATTGAAAGCCCTGGACCTGAAAACACGACGGTCTGTGGAATTTGTGCTTTTCATGGCCGAAGAGGAGGGTCATTACGGTTCAGAGCTGTACGTAAGAGAAGCCCGGCAAAGAAACCTGCTGGACGGTATCCGTTATATGTTCAACCACGACATGACCATTAACACATATGGTTTTAACCTGATGGGACATCACGAATCGGAAGATTTCTTCAAAAAGACCGGTGCTCTCATTGCCCTGACTGATTCTGCCTTTACCGATACCATGGAGCATATTACCTATATGGGTAGCGACCATGCTCCATTTCTTATGGAAGGAATCACCACATTCACACCTTTATGCCGGTACGAGGCTTTTCATACATACCATACCAATGCTGATGAGCCGCAATACATAAATCCTGAAATGATAAACAGCAACGTGAAGGCCTCTGCCATGATGGTATACGCATTAGCCAACGCACCTGAACTTCCTGCCTCACGCATGAGCCAGGAGCAGTTGCGTACATACCTGATTGATAATCAGCTACAGGAAGAGCTGGTCATTTCGGGAGATTGGGCCTGGGATTGATTTATTAATATAATACTTTAATAATGAAACGTTTATCTATTATATGCACATTAATTTGTTCATTATTCTTGACAGGTTGTACACCGCATGATGCAGTGGATGATATTACCCCGGATTATTTTGTTGAAGAACTCAGTTCCTGGGATTTTACGATCAAAGATGCCGTTTCGGCTCTGCTTCAGGCTATGGAACTTGATGAAACCGATCCAACTGTAAGCAAAATAATGGACCTCCTTGAGTGTTATCTTGCCAAGGAAATCCACGGTGTTGCCATTTCCTACAGAACGTTTGATCCTTTAGGGAATCCGGTTCTTGGCACGGGTGCGTTTTTCTATCCCCGGGACCTGGACCCCAGGGGCATTGTGGAAGTTCCGCCCATCGCATACCTGGACCGTGGAGCAAGCGCAGCCATCTATTTGGGGAGAAAACGTTTCTTTGAAGAAATGTTCCCGGTCATGCTCAACTACATTACCATCAATCCGGACCTTATTGGAGTGCTCTACACCCAGGATTTGCCCCGCCCTTTCCTGCACGATGCCAATTCCGGCCTGGTAGCATACCACATGCGCAAAGCCGTTGAGGAATACTTGCTGATAACCGAAAATTACCGGCTTGGGAAGAGTAGTTCTGTCGTGGGCTATTCCCTGGGAGGAGCTTCTGCCATGTCGATAGCCAAATATTACACCACACATCCTACCGGGATCACCGTTGACCAGGTATTCACCGGCGGCGGTGTATATGACGGGCTGGAGGCTTTCAGGGCTTATGCACGAACAGGGAAAAGTGACTACCTGGCTATTCCCAGTGTGATCATTGCCATGGATACCTATTATGAACTGGGCCTGGATTACAGCAAAATCTTTGCCAACGGAATGGAAAATCCTGTCAACTCACCGGATCCCGCACTGGGCGGTGATGGTTACGCCTATTGGTTCGACAGCACACATAGCTCGGGGAGCATTCATCGTCGTTGGGGAAGTGACTTGCGCAATTATATGCATGAGGATTTCTTCCACGATCAGCCACAGGGTGAATTTCTCAAACTCAAAGCCTGTATGGAGCTGAACTCTCTGGTTTACAACTGGGAACCTAAACCCGCACTGGACATCCGCGTGATCCACAGCGGTGAAGACAACCTGATCCCGGTTGAATGTGCCGACCTGCTCTACAAGGTTTACAGGGAAAAGGGCTGTTCCATCCAATATATCCGGACTACAGGAGACCATTACCAGGCAGGGAGTGAATTCATGCTGACAGCAATGCTTTACTTTTTATTGAAATAGTCATATGACCGTTTCCTGGGTTTTATGAAAACAAAGTCTTTATCCCTAAGTGTCATCTTTCTTGCCTCTTGCTGCTGGTGGGGTTGTACCACCCAGGACAGCATCACCTCTTTCACCCCGCACTACCTGGTGGAAGAGCTGGGCGTATGGGATTTTACAGCAGGTTATGCCTCTGAAGCCGCTTTGGATCTTGTTGATGTGATGGACTTTGATTTTCCCTATGACGCATTGGAAACACTTGCAAAAATATTCCCCGATGGATATGACCGGCCCATCCGTGGCGTTTCCATATCCTACAGGACCATCGACCCTTTTGGCAATCCCGTCATTGCAACCGGGGCATTCTTTTATCCCAGGGACCTGAAACCCGGGGGTGTCGTGGAGGTGCCTCCCATTGCACTGATGCACGACACTGAAGCTCCGTCACTCTATGTTGAACAAAAAAAGTTCTCCTATGAGAGTGTCCCCTGTATGCTGGGTTACATTACCATCAATCCTGATTTTCTTGGTGTCCGCTATACCGAGGATTGGCCGCGCCCATACCTCATAGCGGGAAATGCAGGAATGGCTGCTTATCACATGCGCAAAGCGGTGGAAGAATACCTCCTGCTGACAGAGAATTACCGGCTTGGCAATCGCAGCATCATTTTAGGCTATTCCCTGGGAGCTAGCACCTCCCTGGCCATGGCCTGGTATTACCAGGACAATCCAACCGGCGTTACTGTGGACAAGGTGATCACCGGAGGTGGCATGTATGATGGCCTGGAAGCTTTAAGGACCTATGCCCGGACAAAAAGAAACGATTATCTGTCCATACCCATGGTTATCATGGGCCTGGACAAGTACTACAACCTGGGCCTGGATTATTCCAGGATCTTTACCAACGGTATGGAAAACCAGGTATATTCTCCCGACCCGGAAGCAGGAGGCGACGGGTATGTGTGGTGGTTCACCGGCAAGCGTAACCTTGAGAGTATTGTAACCCGTTGGGGCAGTGATCTACGGACTTATATGCACCCCGATTTTTTCAATCCGGAGCTAACCGGTGAATTTGCCAAACTCAGGGAACCTTTGCTGGAAAATTCCATAGTGTACAATTTTACACCCGGACCGCTTACAGAGATACACCTGATTCATTCTGCTGACGACAACTTTATCCCCGTAGAATGCGCCGACCTGCTATTCAGAGAGTATAAAAAGAAGGGATGTGCCATAACCTACGACCGCATAACCGGAGATCATTTTCATGCCTCCTTCTACTTTATCGCTTCTTCCATGTATTATCTTATATTAAATAATTGACATTATGATTAACTTAGTTGCTGATCCCCATTGGATCTGGAAAGTGTTCGCCATCCTTGGCCCCCTGCTTTGCCTGATAGGCAATGTATGGTTTGGATGGGGTTTTGAAATCATTTCTTATCTTGTCGGACTGGTACTTTAATTTTTAAATGCAACCATTATGGATGTTTTTTTGGAAATTTTCGCAGCGCTTGGTTTGTTGATAACACTCCTGGCATTTGTTTTTTTTGGTGTTCTGTAATTTGAAAACGTAACGCATTATGACTATAAACTGGAATCTGATCATGAAGATCGCAGGTATTGCCGGACCGATCATCATGATGATCTGCCTTATACTGCTGGCATGGGGATAATTATTGTAAAGTAACACCGCAATGGACCTGATAGCTAAAATACTTATTATTGTAGGATCTGTGATGTCCCTGCTGGCCTTCATTTTCCTGGGGTCATTCTGATATCTGTCTCCTGCCATACAATGAACCGGGCTGTTATCTCCCCGGGTATTCCCGGTATCTGTGCACGGGCACTGTGTTGTTCAAATATTGCATGATAATGCTATAACTTTTATTTATGAAAAAAATAGTCATACTCTCCTGTGTTATCATTTTTTGCACTTGCTGCTGGTGGGGTTGTACCCCCCAGGACAGTATCGAAGAACCCGGTCCGGGCTACCTTGTGGAAGAACTGGGAGTATGGGATTTTACGGCAGGTTTTGCCTTTGAATCTGTTTTAGGACTTGTAGAAGATCTGAACTTTGAGTTTCCCCAAGAAACAAAGGACCAAATAGAAAAATTATTCCAAAAGGGATTGCAGCGACAGATCCGAGGCGTTTCCATATCCTACAGGACCATCGACCCTTTTGGCAATCCCGTCATTGCAACCGGGGCATTCTTTTATCCCAGGGACCTGAAACCCGGGGGTGTCGTGGAGGTGCCTCCCATTGCACTGATGCACGACACTGAAGCTCCGTCACTCTATGTTGAACAAAAAAAGTTCTCCTATGAGAGTGTCCCCTGTATGCTGGGTTACATTACCATCAATCCTGATTTTCTTGGTGTCCGCTATACCGAGGATTGGCCGCGCCCATACCTCATAGCGGGAAATGCAGGAATGGCTGCTTATCACATGCGCAAAGCGGTGGAAGAATATCTCCTGCTGACAGAGAATTACCGGCTTGGCAATCGCAGCACCATCTTAGGCTACTCCCTGGGAGGAAGTACCTCCGTGGCCATGGCCTGGTATTACCAGGACAATCCAACCGGCGTTAAAGTGGACAAGGTGATCACCGGTGGTGGTGTGTATGATGGTCTGGAAGCTTTCAGGGCCTATGTCCGGACTGAAAAAAATGACTACCAGTCCATACCTATGGTAATCATTGGTTTGGACAAGTACTACAACCTGGGCCTGGATTATTCCAGGATCTTTACCAACGGTATGGAAAACCAGGTGGATTCTCCCGACCCGGAAGCAGGAGGCGACGGGTATGTGTGGTGGTTCAGCGGCAAGCGGACCCTTGCGAGTATTGTTCGCCGCTGGGGCAGTAATCTACGGACTTATATGCACCCCGATTTTTTCAATCCCGAGCTAACCGGTGAATTTGCCAAACTCAGGGAACCTTTGCTGGAAAATTCCATAGTGTACAATTTTACACCCGGACCCCTGACAGAGATACACCTTATCCATTCCGGAGAAGACAACCTGATACCCGTGGAATGTTCCGATCTGCTATTCAGAGAGTATAAAAAGAAGGGATGTGCCATAACTTACGACCGCGTTTCCGGAAATCATTTTGAAGCCGGATTTTACTTTATTGCTACTTCCATGTTTTATCTTATAGTTAAATAAAGTTAAAATAACACTGCAATGGACCTGATAGCCAAAATACTTATTATTGTAGGATCTGTAATGTCCCTGCTGGCATTCATATTCCTGGGTTCATTCTGACATTTATGAGGCACTACGGAATAATGGCAACAGCCTTGTTGCTGGTTTTTGTCTCATGCCAAACAATGGACCGGGCAGTCAGCCCTCCCCGGGGATACCTGGTATCCGTACTTCGGTCACAGGAGTTCAGCTTGCACGAAATGATAGAGCTGACTCTCGGTGATTCCCCGGAATTTGATTTTTCCTTTCTGGAATCGGCTGCAGGCCTGTTTAATCCCGATATGCGGGTAAAGGTCACCGCGATTTCTTATAACACGGTTGACCCGAAGGGAAATCCTGTCATAGCATCGGGCATCATTGTTCAGCCCCTGGGAGTGGTGTCAAGGGGTGTGATACATGTACCTCCCACCACCCCTTTATCCAGTCTGGAAGGAGGCAGTGACCTGCTCATCATTACCGAAGGAGTGTTCGCATTCATGGGCTTTACGGTTATTATTCCAGATCTGATAGGGAGCGGCATCAGCGCACACGTTCCGCAACCATTCCTGTTTATGGACAATACCGGCCGGGTATGCTACGACATGCAGCTTGCTGCCATGGAATTTTTCAGCGCTTATGGTGCCGCACCTCTTTCCCCGGAAATAGATATTTTCGGTTATTCAGGGGGAGCCACGGGAGCCGTAGCCCTGCTCCGGCACATTGACGGGCTGCCTGATTCCCCTGTCAGGGTGAAACGATTGATTGCAGGAGCCGGCGTCTACGACATGAGGGAAACATATAAGGTTCTCAAAGAGCGTGGTTTTGCAGAGTATCCCCTGGTTCCCCTGATGATAAGATCCCTGGACTACTGGTATGACCTGCAATTGGATTACTCCCTGGTTTTTACAGGCGATTTGCTTGCCAACCGCGAAGAATGGCTGGACGGGACAAGGAATGCCAGCCAGATGCGTGAACTCATAAGCCCGCAGCTGAACACCTATATGCATCCCGACTTCTTCTCCCCGGAAAGCAATTCCGAAATTAAAAAAATTGAAAATGCCCTGGCTTTACATTCCATGAAGGAAGGCTGGAATACCCGCACCCGAATTTACCTGGGCCATGCAACGGATGATATGTCTGTCCCATTTTCAGAAACGCAGGCGTTTTTCAACAGTATGAATTCAAAATCAAAAACATCCATGACAAAAGGAGCCGGAGGTCATTATCACTACGGTATTGAGTTTTTTATATCCGGCTGCCTTTTTTTAACAGCCAATTGAACATGTCGCGTTATTTTAAAGAAGTTCTCAAAGAAGGAGACTTTTCCATCACCGATGTATTTACAGAAGTAAAAAAGGATTTCCCGGCCCTGGACCTTTCACGTATAGAACCCCTGATCAGAACTTTGTTCAAAATGAGGGTGCGCATAACTGCCATTTCATACAACACCGTAGATCCCCTGGAAAATCCGGTGCTGTCTTCCGGTATCATCATGCGTCCCATAAACAGGAAACCCCGCGGTGTTCTTCATTTTCTACCCTCGGCCAATATCGACAAATTCGGATCGGGCAGTGACGCGCTCATACTGTTTGAAGGAGTCTTGTCATTCTTGGGCTATATTGTCATCATTCCCGACCTGCTGGGTAACGGCATCACTAAAGATACGGTGGAATACCCTTTCCTTATGGCGGAAAACACAGGTCAGGTGGCATACGACATGCACCGGGCGGCCATAGAATACTACCAGGAAGTACTGGGTCATCCCCTGCCAAAACATATATCTATCGGGGGATATTCCATGGGCGGATCGGGAGCACTGGCGCTGGTCCGGCACATTGAACGGGAGAATCCTTCAGATATCATTGTTGACAGGGCCATCATAGGAGGCGGTTTATACGATCTGAATGTGGCTTTTGAAGAATTCGCAAAAACCGGCTTTGCGCAATATCCGGCAGCCCCGGGCGTCTTCAAGGCATACGACAAGTGGTACAATCTGAACCTGGACTATTCCCGGGTCTTTACCGGCCCCCTGCTGGAAAACATGGACAGCTGGCTGGACAGGACACACTACCGGGATCAGTTGACCGAATGGATAGGTCAGGACCTTCACAAATATATGCACCCCGATTTCTTTACTCCCGAAAGAAACAGCGAGATCAAAAAACTCTGGGATAAGTTCAGGGAAAACTCGCTGGCTGACGGATGGACTCCAAAAACACATATTCTGATAGCCCATGCCTCTGACGATTTGTCTGTCCCTACACGCGTGGCAACCTATACCGTGGAACAATTCAGAAAACGCGGGGCCCGTATCCGCAGTCGTTATGGGAAGGGCGGCCATTACGAGTTCGGAAAATGGTTCTTTCTGCGCATGGGGATTCATTTAATTCTTAAACGGATGGCCTTCTGGACCCGTTTTTGAACATTTTCGTGCTTTTTTGCTGGTTTATTTGTTCTTGGCATAAAAACTGCATTACTTTGCCTGCTCGTATTTTATTGTAAGTTTATGAAGAAATCTGCCTGTATTCTTGTTTTGATATTTTCTTTTGCGCAAGGGCAATTACTCAGGGCACAGGACACACTGTATGTGAACCTGGAAACTGCTCTGGAAATTGCACTTTCAGAGAGTCCGGTTATCCGGATTGCAGACCGTGAGGTGGAACGCGCTTTTTATGCACGTAAAGAAACCCAATCGGGACTCTGGCCAAAAATCTCGGCCAGCGGCATGTATAACCGCACCCTCAAGAAGCAAGTCATGGTAATGGATTTCGGAGGACAGGAAATGGAAATCTCTGTAGGAACGGATAACAACTGGATGGGAGGCGTATCTTTATCACTCCCGCTGGTTGCTCCTGCCTTATGGAAAACAGTACAGCTTTCGGCTCTGGATATTGATCTGGCAGTAGAGAAAGCACGTTCCGGCAGGTTAGCCATGATCAGCGCCGTTAAGCAAGCATACTACTCTCTGCTGCTGGCGAAGGATTCCTATGTGGTGCTAAAGAAAAATTATGACAATGTGGCACTCAACACCAAAACCGTTACCGACAAATATGAACAGGGGATGGCCAGTGAGTTTGACAAACTCCGTGCCGAGGTTGCCCTTAAGAATCAGCATCCGAACCTGCTGGCCTCGGAAACAGCCATTGAACTGGCCTCCATGCAACTCAAAGCCCTGATGGGCCTTGATATTGAGTATCCTGTGGTCTTTGAAGGTTCCCTGATCCAATATGAGGGAGAGGTAACTCCCGGGGGTTTGTCGGCAGCCAGTGAGTTTTCTCTGGAGAACAACACTGACCTGATGCAGCTTGCCATCCAGAAGCAACAACTGGAACTGGCCATGAAGATCACAAAAGCATCATTTCTTCCTACCCTGAGCCTTTCTTCCAATTATCAATATTCATCCATGAACAATGACTTCCGTTTCTCCAACTATAACTGGTACCCATACTCTACCGCCTCCCTTGCCCTGAACATCCCTTTGTTCAGCGGAATGAAACGGCAACAACAAGTCCGGCAAAGCAAACTGACACTCCAGACCCTGGAAGACAGCCGGATTAATTCAGAAAGGACACTACGCCTGAATGTAAACAACTGCCTTAACCAGATGGGCAATGCCGTGGAAGAATTCTCTTCTAACAAAGAAAACGTGGCCATGGCAGAAAAGGCATACTCCATAAGCCGCAAACAATTTGAAGTCGGAATGGGGACGTGGCTGGATCTGAGTGCCTCGGAACTGGCCCTCACGCAAGCGCGTCTGGCTTATCACCAATCTGTCTACAGCTACCTTTTCTATAGAGCAGAACTGGAAAAAATAACAGGAACAAGTAATTATCAAAATCAATAACATATGAATAAATACAGGTTAATTCCCCTGATCACGGTCGCATTACTTCTTGCAGGATGTGGTATAAAAGGTCAGAATCAACAGGAGGCTGCTCCGGAAAAGATCGTTGTCAAGGCTGCCGCTGTGACTCTGGAGGAAGTACCCCAGATCAATGAATTCACAGCTACGGTACAGGCCAATATCATCAACAATATTGCGCCACAGATGGCTGCCCGCATCAAGAAGATCTATGTGGAAGTGGGTGATTTTGTTACTAAAGGACAGAAACTGGTCCAGATGGACGACAATAACCTGGAACAGGTACGGACCCAACTGGAAAACATGGAGATCTCTTTCCGCCGTGTGGACGAATTATACAAGGTTGGAGGCGTATCCCAGGCTGATTGGGATGCTCAGAAAACACGGCTGGATGTCATGCGTACCCAGTATGACAACCTGGTGGAAAATACACAACTGGTAAGTCCCATAGACGGTGTGATCACCGCCCGCCACTATGACAGCGGGGATCTTTTTGGGATGAGCATGCCCTTGCTGGTGGTAGAGCAGATCTCCCCGGTAAAGTTGCTGGTTCATGTTTCAGAATCATTCTTTACAAAAATCAGGAAAGGGATGGAGGTGGACATTCGTCTTGACGTTTATCCGGGTGAGGTATTCAAAGGAAGGGTTTCCATCGTTTACCCGACCATTACCGCTGCTACCAGGACTTTTCCTGTAGAGATAGTCATCCCCAACGTCAACAGAAAAGTCAGACCCGGGATGTTTGCCCGTGTGGCCATAGATTTTGGGGCTGAACCCTGCCTGCTTATTCCCGACCAGAGTGTCATCAAACAGCAGGGCTCGGGAGAGCGACACGTTTATGTTTATAAGGACGGGAAAGCTGAATACAGGCTGGTGGAACCGGGCAGAAGACTGGACTCGTTTTATGAATGTCTTTCAGGCCTGGAAAAAGGGGAGCTGGTCATCACGACCAGTTTGAACAGGCTTACGAACGGGGCAGAGGTTGAACTTGCTAATGAATAAAGGAACATTATGAGTATTTATCAAGCGGCTGTCAGAAAGCCGGTCACCACAGCCCTTATCTACGTAGGTCTTGCTGTCATAGGAATCTTCTCGTTTTCAAGGCTATCTGTGGATTTTCTACCCAGCATAAGTGACAACACCATTCTGGTGGTGACCACGTATTCCGGAGCCAGTGCTGCAGATATTGAGAACAATGTGACCAAGCTGTTGGAAAGCACGTTGAGCAGCGTCAGTGACCTTAAACATATAACAACCAGAACCAAGGAAAACTCTTCGCTTGTAATGCTGGAATTCGAGTACGGGATAGGCATTGACGAGGCAATGAACGATGTAAGGGACAGGTTGAGCCTGATCGCAGACTATTTGCCCTCAGACGCCAATACCCCCGTACTTTTCAAGTTTGGTACCGATGACATACCCATAATGATTCTGTCGGTCCAGGCCCGGGAAAGCATGAACGGCCTGTATAAAATTCTGGATGACCGGGTGGCCTCTCCCCTGAGCAGGATAAAAGGGGTAGGAACTGTTGCAATTGGTGGTGCATTTGAAAGAGAAATCCAGGTATACTGTGACCCCTATAAACTGGAAGCGTATAACCTGACAGTGGAAGGCATAGCTGCAACCATAGCCTATGAAAACAGGAACACTCCGGGCGGGAACCTTGATATTGGCTCGGAAACCCTGACCATCAGGATGGAAGGCGAATTTGATGACCCACGCCAGTTGAAAGACATCATTGTTGGCTACTTTCAGGGCCGGAATATCTTTCTGAGCGATGTAGCCCGGGTGGAAGACACTATCAAGGAAAGATCCCAGGAATCCTTCATTGACGGGATACAGGGAGGGACTATCATTATTCAGAAACAGGCAGGAGCCAACACGGTTCAGATCTGTAAAAAAGTGCTGGAAAAGCTTCCGGAATTGCAAAAGAACCTCCCCTCCGACATCAGCATAGGAGTTGTTACGGACTTTTCTGACAACATCAACCGGGTAATAGATAGCCTGGTAAATACCATCATGATCACCCTGATCCTGGTCGTATTCATTGTGTTCTTTTTCCTTGGACGGTGGCGTGCTACCCTTATCGTGGCAATAGTCATTCCCGTGTCCCTGATAAGTGCATTCATATACCTGCTCATAACCGGGAATACCCTCAATATCATTTCTCTTTCCTCCCTGAGCATTGCCATTGGGATGGTGGTGGACGATGCCATCGTTGCCCTGGAAAATATTACAACCCACATAGAACGGGGAACAAAGCCAAAGTCGGCTGCAATTTATGCCACCAACGAGGTATCCATTTCCATCATCGCCTCTACCCTGACATTGCTCGCCGTGTTCATTCCCCTGACCATGGTCACTGGCATGGCCGGAGAAATTTTCAAGCAATTGGGCTGGGTTGTGGCCCTGGTGAGTTCTGTATCAACCATCGCTGCCCTGACCCTGATCCCCATGATGGCTTCCCAGATGCTCCGTCTAAATTCCAAAAAATCAAAAGCATTTCAGAAGATATACGGGCCTGTGCAGAAATTTCTGGATGCACTGGATGTTGCCTACTCCAGAGCCTTGAACTGGACAGTCAGCCACCGTATTACCGTTATTTTGGTCTCGGCGGCGATATTTCTGACTTCCCTGCTCCTGTTTATTAAGGTTCCCACCGAGTTTTTCCCTCAGCAAGACAACGCCAGGTTGTCCATGACTGTCAAGTTACCCATCAATACCCGCACCGAGATTACCAAGGAATTGTCTTTCCGCATATATGAACAATTCCGGAGGGATTACCCCGAAATAGAAGCCATGACCCTTTCGATAGGCCAGGCAAGCGAAGACAACGTGTACGGCCAGTTGGGGGAAAACGGTTCTCATATCATGACGGCGAACATCCGTCTTTCCCTGAAAACTGAGCGCGAACGCTCTATCCAGGAATTGTCTGATGCTATGCGAAATGACCTTAGAAGGTATTATCCCGAAATCCGGACTTTTGATCTAGGAACCGGGATGGGTGGGCTTGCCGGGGGCCAGACTACAGTAGACCTGGAAATCTACGGAAACGATTTTTCCACTACAGATGCCATTGCCTCGCAATTGGCCGATATGATGGAAAAGGTTCCCGGTACTTCACAGGTTACTGTTTCAAGAGATGAATATTCACCCGAATATCTTGTTGAATTTGACCGTGAAAAACTGGCATCACACGGGCTGAATCTGTCTACTGCCTCGCAATTTGTGCGCAACAGGATCAACGGGGCTGTCGCCTCGTATTACCGGGAAGAAGGAGATGAATACTATATCAAGGTAAGGTATGCGCCTGAATACCGGCAAACCATTGAAGACATACAGAATATTCTGATTTACAACAACCAGGGGCAAAAAATCAGGTTACGGGATGTGGCTTCCATTGGCGAGACCATGCAACCTCCCACCATTGAACGCAAAGACAGGGAGCGGATTGTAACGGTAACCTGCGTTGCCGCAAAAGGAGCTGTCCTGAGTGACCTTGTAGCCGCTGCCCGGCAGCAGATAGAAAAAGTGGACATTCCTCCGGAAGTAATGGTAAGCATAGCAGGGAGTTACGAAGACCAGCAGGAATCATTTAAAGACTTGGGCATGATGATGATTTTGATCCTCATACTGGTATACATTGTCATGGCGGCTCAGTTTGAATCATTCTCCAGTCCTTTTATCATCATGTTCTCGGTACCCTTTGCATTTACCGGAGTGCTGGCGGGTCTTGCCATCAGCAATACCGCCCTGGGTATCATGAGCATGGTGGGATTGTTGATGCTCTTCGGAATTGTGGTGAAAAACGGGATTGTTTTGATAGACTACATCGTTCTGTGCCGGGAACGGGGCATGTCCATCCGGGAAGCCGTTGTAACCTCCGGCCGCTCGCGTCTGCGTCCCATCCTGATGACTGCTTTGACCACCATATTCGGGATGGTGCCTTTGGCTGTTGGCAGCGGAGTGGGTGCAGAAATGTGGAACGGATTGGGTATCACCGTAGCCAGCGGTCTTACCGTATCCACCGCTGTAACGCTCTTTCTGATTCCGGCCATATACAGCCTGACGGCAGAAAGAAAGGAGAAACGCAAAATGCGTAAAGCACAACAACTATGAAAGCATTATTTATATCTTTCTACCAGGCATTTTATGACGAGGTCATGAAAGCCTTGGAAAAGAACCATGTTAAAGGTTTTACCTTCTGGGAAGAAGTACGGGGCCATGGATCTCGTGACGGAGAACCGCACCTGGGTAGCCATGCCTGGCCAACTCTGAATTCCGCCCTGATCACTTTTGTTCCGGACCATGTGGTGGACCAATTACTACAGGATCTGAAGAAAGCAGACGAATCCGCCCCCAAACAAGGCTTGCGTGCCTTTGTCCTGGAGGCTGAAGAAAGAACGGTGTAGCCCTGGTGTTAAGCCGAGGCTTTAACTTCAGGTAGTCGTTGCCCCATAAAGGACGGAGAGCCTCGGCCTAAAAGAAAAAGCTTCCCGTCCTTTATGGGGCAACGACTCTTGTATTTTTCAGCATTGTTGCTCAAGATCATAAGAGGTGGAGCCTGTTTCTGCTGCCAGAAGGTGTCGCTGACACCAAAAGATAAGGGAAACCTCGGCCTAAAAGAAAAAGCTTCCCGTTCTTGTGGTTTCAGCGACAGCTGTAGACAGCAAAAGGGCAACTACATTTTAGTCACCCCCAAGGCTTTCCCCGTTATAGAAAGCGAGGATCCTGGCACGGAACAGAAAATTGTATTTTGCCTGGGCAGACTCTGACCGGGCTGTTGACAAACGCAGGCGCACCTGGTCAAAGGTGTAAATGTTTGAACGGCCGGCTTCATATTTTTGCTCTTCAAAATCATAGGCAAGTTGCGCAGCCTCCACTGCGACCTCAGAAGTCTTGAATTTTTCAAGCGCAGCCACGGCATTGTAGTATGCCTGTTGCACTTCTTTGTAGAGATCCTGTTTTGCCTTATCCAGCATCAATTCCTGGTTTTTGATATTCAGGCGGGCCGAACGCACCTGGTTCCGGGTGGCCATTCTGTTGAATATCGGTATGCTCAGGCTCAGTCCCACTGACTGGGCACTGTTTTGAGCCAGCTGGTCCGCCAGGGATGCATTGCTCAATCCGGCTGCCAGCGAATAATTGAAATAATAGGAATTGCTGTAACCAGCCCCCAGGCGCAAGCTGGGATAAAAGGCACTGCGCGCTGCCTGTAACACTTTTTCGCTTCCTTCCAGGCGGAAAGCAGCCGCCTTGATCGCCGGGCGTTCTTTTACAGAATTTTCGTAAACTCCCGATGGTTGTTCCAGTCCCAATGCTTCCCGCCTGGTGAACTCTTCCATATCGGGTGTGGCCACATTAAAACCCTCTACATGAGGCAGGTTCATGGCCTGTGTAAGTGCCAGCAGGGATAATTGCAGGTTGTTAGCTGCATCGGTTACCTGCATCTGCTGCTGGGCCAGGGAAGAACGGGCATCGAACAAATCGCTTTCGGAACTTTTTCCCCCTGTTACCAGGAATTGGGTCTGTTCCACCTGCCTGCGGTTCAGCTCCAGCTGGTCCAGTGAAATCTGGTACAACTCCCGGCTCAGCAATACCTGCAGGAAATTACCGGTTATGGACAGAGAGAGGTCCTCCCTTGCACGGCTCAGGTCTTCCACCGCAGCCTGAAGTTCCAGTTTCTCCGCCTTGATCTGGTTTGTAACCCGGAATCCGCTGAATAGATTGACGCTGGTATTGATACCCAGGGATGAATTGGAACCGGTCTGGTCCTGGTAAACGCCGTCGCGGTCCGGTGTACGTCCAAAGTAAAAGGTCTGGCCCACATTGGCCGACAGATCGGGAAGGCGGGAAAACCTGGTGGTTTCTACCGTGATTTCCTGGTTTTCTTTTGCCAGTTCGTATTGTTTGACGGTAATATTGTTTTCCAGTCCATACCGGATGCAATCATCCAGCGTCCATGATTTATCCGGAGTCTGGGCTGCAAGCAGGCCGGAAGAAAAGAGCAGACCTGCACACAAAATCATAATTTTTCTCATAATTTCCCTGTATTATTCAGTAACCAGTGAACCACGCACCTGATCCTCCGTGGTCAGGCCTTCTTTGATCTCTACCTGGATCCCGTCACTAAGGCCCAGCACCACGGGTTTTTCTTCAAACACCTGCTTGTCACCTTCCAGTCCCTTGAACACATTCACAAAGGTTCCCCCATCCCGGAAGACCACGGAACTCTCGGGAATGACCAGCACATCATAGCTGCTGTCCAGTATGATCCCGGCATTGGCGCTGTACCCTGCCCTTACAAACACAGTGTCGGGAACATCAACTGCCGCTTTGATCTCGAAAAGAATGGCCCCGTTGTTCTCTGTGCTTTTTGGCGATATATATTCCAGTACTGCATCGAAATGAAGATCCTGTATGGCTCCTATGGTTATATCCAGGGGCATCCCTTCCCGGATTCTCCCCACCTCGGTTTCATCAATATTACCCCGGAAGATCATATCATTCATATCTGCGACGGTGGCGATGGTTGTTCCGGCATTGAAAGTATTGGCCTGTATCACGGAATTTCCCACTTTCACCGGTACATCCAGTATCATGCCGGAAATAGTTGACCTAATTTGTGTGTTGCTTGCCTGGGCAGAACGGCTGGCAATACCGTCACGGACAATTTCCAGGTGGTCCTGGGCATTGCTGAGCTCTTCTTTGGACAATTGCAGTTGCGTTTCCACATTTTCAAATTCTTCCCGTACAACAACCCCTGCCTTGAATAATTCCTGGGTGCGGTCAAAAAGCCGCTGTGCCTGGTTCAGGTTCAATCCTGCTTGCGTGACCCTTGATTCTGCAGCATTTAACGTTCCCATTTCAGGAATGACCTTGATACGGGCAATGATCTCTCCCACTTGCACCATTTCTCCTGCTTCTTTATGCAGCTCGGACACAATGCCTGAGATCTGCGGGACAATAGCCACTTCGTCACGTGGTTCCACTTTCCCCGTAGCCACTGTTTTCTGTTCAATATTTCCGATTACAGGGGTGACCAGTTCGTATACCTCTTTCTTGGGGCGTGATTTTTTCCACAGGTAAACGAAAGTGAACACAACACCCGCCAACAGGGCTGCAATCAACACATAGCGAAAAATTTTCTTCATTATAGGGTAATTTATTTGTTAGTTTTCTTCTCTTATTGCATCTATGGCCATAATCTGTAATGCCCTCCGGGCAGGAAGGATCCCGGCTATGACACCGCACAGCACGATTATGGCTGCAGCCAGCAGGGCCACGGAAAAATCTATCTGAGGATTCTTAAAGAAGACATCACCGGTCATGTTCTGTATAAACAGCTTGTCCGCCAGGTCAAGGATAAAAACACCAAATGCCAGTCCCAGGAAACCCGCGACAACGGTAAGCAAGGTGCTTTCCTTGATGATCTGGAATATGATGGCGACAGGTTTTGCACCGATTGCCCTGCGAATGCCAATTTCCTTGGTACGCTCCCTTACGGTGACCATGATGATGTTACTCACACCCACAACACCCGCAAGCAAGGTTCCCAGTCCTACAATCCAGATCAGGAGGGCTATTCCTGTGAACAGCATTTCAAATTGTCTGAATATTTTTTCCACGTTGATGCTTTCCAGGGCAAATTCATCGGTGGGAGATACGTTATGCCGGGCTTTCAACAAGGTCTCCACCTGGGGTTCCAGAACGCTCATGCCCACATTTTCATTTGCCACAACCCCTATGAGGTGCACTACCGTTCCCGAGTTCTGGATCTGTTGCATCACAGTATAGGGAATGGCTATGACCTCGTCATCCCGGCCGTTGATATTCACCCCGCGTACCGCGGGTTCCGTGACACCAATTATCTGAAAATTGATATTGTATAATTTGATGTATTGTCCTGTCGGATCTTCTCCACTGTGAAAGATCTCTTCGTACACTTTTTTGCCAACGACACACACCTTCCTCCTTTCCTGAACGTCCATGTAATTGATATACCTTCCGTAAAGGATATGTTGAGGCAGCATGTCGTTGTACCGTTGTGACATCCCCTTGGTATTGCAACTGGTACTCTTGTCCCTGTATGATACCACAACATTGCTGCCCATTAAAAACGGGACCGTATACTTTATGTCACTAATCTGTGCTTGCAGGATCAGCAGGTCCTCTTCTTCCATGTTCCAGTAACGACCTTTTTGAAATCCTTTATAGGGTTCAGTCGTATTATTGGTATAAAACAAAGCTGAGTTTTCAGAAAAACCCTGCGTATCGGAAGCCATCCCCTCGGCAAGGCCATTACCGGCCCCCAGCATGATCACAAGCATGAAAATACCCCAGAAGATGCCAAAAGCAGTAAGCAGACTCCTTCTCTTATTACGGGTGATGGTGACCCAAACTTCCTGCCAACTATCCAAATCGAACATGATTACTCGTATCTTAAAGCTTCTATGGGTTTGACCTGTACGGCCCTGCGGGCGGGAAGGTATCCGGCCATAAGACCGGCCGCTATCAGCACCAGGGTGGCTGCTATTATGATGACCGGGTCCACCGTGGGATTGGCAAACAGCACCATGTCTTCCTGGGAAGCCGGTAAATCGGGGGTTCCTACCACATGGTTCAGCAATTCTGTGACAGCAATACCCGCAAGCATTCCCAGGTAACCGAAAAATGCCGTTATCATGAGGCATTCGGTAAGCACAAGGCGCAAGATAGTCCCGGGGGTGGCACCAATTGCTTTTCGTATTCCAAACTCTTTGGTTCTTTCCTTAACCGTGATCAACATGATGTTACTGATGCCAACCACCCCGGCTATCAAGGTTCCTAGTCCGATGATCCAGACAAACAAGGTGATACCGTTGAATATTCCCCTGAACTGGATAAATTCGCGGGTCACATTATAAAGATAAATCGCAGACTGGTCTTCTTTCTCAAACCGGTGCTTGCGGCCCATGGACGACCTGAGGTCCTTTTCAAAAACCTCGTTCAACGCTTTTGTATCCATCCCGTCCAGTAACATGGCTACCTGGGAATAGCCGTTTTCTGGATTATAGATTAGTTGCGCAGTAGTCAAAGGGATGCAACTGTTTGGGTTTTGCGACATGTTGGTGTCATGATATACCCCAACTACCTTATATGAAACATTGTCATAGGTAATATGTTTTCCCAGGGGGTCTTTATCCTTGAAAAGCAACCCGGCCGTCCTGGAATGCAGCACAATGACTTTTCGTGCCAGGCGGATATCGGCCTGGTTGATAAAACGGCCGTTGCCGGGCCGTATCTCAACCGATTCAATATTGCTGTACCCGGGAAGTACCCCCTGCAATACACCGGGGGCATATTCGTTCTGGTAGTAAAAATTCCTGCCCCAACGCGAAATTAATGGAGAGACATTGTAAACCTGGCTGAATTCCTTTTCCAGGTAGGGGCCGTCTGTGCTGTCCAGCTTTATCCGCCTTCCGGCCTGCAACCCGCCATAAGCCTGGGCCGTTCTTCCCGGCCAGAGTTTCACAAAGTTGGTTGCCATATCGGCAAAATTGAAAAGAATGCCGTTTCTGATCCCGTTCCCCGCACCCAGCAGGACTATGAGCATGAATATGCCCCATGCCATGGAGAAGCCGGTCAGGAAAGTGCGCAACTTGTTTTTTTTCAGCGTGGTGAATATTTCCTGAAAGTCATCAAACATGGCTTGCCTTATTATTTTGTTCTACAGATCCAATGATACCGTCACGGATTTTTATTATTTTCTGGCTCATGGCAGCCATCTCGGGATTATGGGTGACCATCACGATGGTCATCCCCTCCCTGTTGACTTGTTGCAATAGCTGCATGACCTCAACCGAGGTTTGTGAATCCAGGGCTCCTGTAGGTTCGTCTGCCAGTATGACCCGGGGGTTTGCCACCAGTGCGCGGGCGATTGATATACGCTGTTTTTGTCCTCCCGACAATTCTGAAGGCATATGATCCGCCCATTCCCCCAGTCCCATGCGCTCCAGGTATTCCATGGCGATCCTGTTGCGCTTGCTGCGTCTGATTCCTTTGTAATATAAGGGAAGGGCCACGTTCTCAAGGGCAGTCTTGAAAGAGATCAGGTTGAAGGATTGAAAAACAAATCCTATCATTTCGTTCCTGTATACGGCAGACTCCTTTTCCGAAAGATCCCGGATCAGTTTGCCGTTCAGGTGATAAGATCCTGTATCATAGTCGTCCAGTATTCCAATAATGTTGAGCAGGGTGGATTTTCCGGACCCGGATGCTCCCATTATCGCCACAAATTCCCCATCATCAATTTGAAGGTTCAATCCTTTCAAAACGTGCAGCGCTGCTCCATTGTAGTACGTTTTGTTGATTTCCCTTAGTTCGATCATCGTATCTGTTTTTTAGTACTTTTATAATATTAGAATTCTGCGGGGCAAATATATATATAAATTTTGATACCTTGCAACACAAGGTACTAAATTTTCTATTTTTTATTTTTTTTCAATTTTTTGTTATTTTTGAAATCAAATCTGAAAACAATGCATAGCCCTATTTCATACCTGTCCGAGTATTTGTGCTATGCTCCCTGTTATTATTATTCGTATCTCTGCTCCTGACGGGGATACAAAGGTGCTTTTTCCCGCTCAGGAGCATCCCGGAATCATGCATACACATAAGACGTGCCAGGCAGCACTCTGGTTACATCTGAAGTGTATTTTTTTATGTTTTTTCACAAATTCTAATTTTCAGAACCAATATGAATCCTATAAAATTTTACAAATCAGAACCCCTTCCCCTGGAGTTCCATAAAGTCCGGATTGTGCAAAAATTGAACCTTGTCCCTCTGGACAGGCGTTTGCTGGCCATTAAGGAAGCCGGATTCAACACTTTCAAGCTATCCACACTGGATGTGTACCTGGACATGCTTACTGACAGTGGTACCAATGCCATGAGTGATAACCAGCTGTCCGCCATGATGCAGGCGGACGATGCCTATGCCGGATCGCAAAGCTTTGAAAAACTGAGAAAGGCGATACTGGATGTCCTGGGAAAAAAATATGTACTTCCCACGCACCAGGGAAGGGGCGCAGAGAATGTCATCTGCCAAACCTTTATAAAACCGGGCAATGTCATTCCCATGAATTACCATTTCACAACAGCCCTGGCACACATAACAGCCTCAGGTGGCAAAATTGAAGAGCTGCTTTGCGATGATGCCCTGGAGCTTCAGTCTGACAATCCTTTCAAGGGCAATATGGACATTGAGAAACTGGAACAATGTATCCTGCGGTACGGGGTGGAAAATATTCCCTTTATCCGGATGGAGGCTTCCACCAATTTAATAGGAGGACAACCTTTCTCTATCAGGAACATGATGGATGTCAGAAAAATAGCCGATAAACACGGGATCATGCTAGTACTGGATGCCAGCCTGATAGGGGAAAACGCCTACCTGGTCAAATTGCGGGAGGAAGAGTGGAAGGAAAATCCCATGGAAGAGATCATCAAAATGATGACCTCCCTGGCAGACCTTGTCTATTTTTCGGCCCGCAAGCTTTCCTCATCACGTGGCGGAGGAATCTGTACCAACCGTAAAGCCCTGTACCAGAAAATGGAAGCCCTGATCCCCCTGTATGAAGGATTCCTGACCTACGGAGGCATGTCTATCCGCGAGATCGAGGCCATGGCAGTGGGATTGTACGAGACGCTGGATGAAACCATTATCTGTCAAAGCCCTGATTTTATCAAGTTCATGGTTACCGGATGCATGGACAGGGGCATCCCCATGGTAACCCCTCCCGGAGTACTGGGAGCACACGTGGATGCCATGAAATTCTGCAGCCACATTCCACAGTCTCAATACCCGGCAGGGGCTCTTACGGCTGCGTTTTATCTCTGCTCGGGGGTAAGGGGAATGGAACGCGGGTCGGTATCCAGTGCCCGGGACGAACAGGGCAATGAAGTGCCTGCTGATGTGGAATTGCTCCGTCTGGCGCTGCCCCGGCGTGTCTTTACCCTTTCCCAGGTCAAATATGCCATGGACCGGCTGGAATGGCTTTTTGATAACCGTAAACTGATAGGTGGCCTCCGCTTTACTTATGAACCTCCTGTGCTCCGTTTCTTCATGGGTACGCTGGAACCGGTGGAAGACTGGCCGGCCCGGCTTGTTGACAAGTTCCGGAAAGACTTCGGGGATAGTCTGTAAGCTCCCCACGGTACTTTCTTTACGACCGTGAAAGAAAGTACCGTTTTTTTTTATCTTTGTGCTATGAGAAACTATCTGATAGCATTCATTTATATTGCCGCTCCCGTTTTCATCATGTACCTTTTTCAGAATTTCCGTTTCTTTTCAAAAATTGGAACGGTAATGATGGCTTACGCCATAGGTATTATCATGTCCCTTTCGGGCATGATGAAGGGAGGTTCGGCAGAAGAGATCGGGCAACTGGGCAACATACAGGGATGGTTCATGAACCTTGCCGTACCCATTGCCATTCCCCTGATTTTGTTCTCTTCCCATTTCACGTTGTGGTTCAAGACCATGAAAAAAACTTTTACCACGCTTATTGCGGGGATCATAGCCATTTTCACCACCATAGTCATAGCCTACCTCTTGTTCAGGAAAACCAATATCCCGGAGGTGGGAAATGTCTGCTCCATGCTGGTGAGCATGTATACGGGAGGCACCATGAATTTTGCTTCGCTACAGCGAATCCTTGGAGTACAAGAAGAAACTTATATTCTGGTGCAGACTTTTGACACGGCGCTTTCATTCTTTCTTTTGATGTTTGTCATATCGGTCGGTTACAAGATTTTCCGGAAAATCCTGCCTTACGGCAATGCTACACAAGTGGCATCGGCAGTTCCGGAGAATGAGATTCCATCCCTGGTCAAAGAAAACTTTGAAGATTATTCCGGCATGTTCAAAAACAAGGTGGCCGGAAAACTCCTTGTTGCCCTGTCGCTTTCCATTGCATGCCTGGGCATAGGCGCGGGGATATCCATGCTTGCCGTCGGCGGGCTGAACGACCTGATCGTCATCCTGACCATCACCACGCTGGCACTGCTGGCTTCTTTCTGGAAAAAGATCCGGGAAATACCCAAAACCTTTGAGTTCGGGATGTACTTTATCCTGGTTTTCAGCATTGTCATTGCCTCCCAATTTAACATCCGGACACTTTTTATGCGGGAAAGCCTGAATGTGCTTGCCCTGGTGAGCTTTATCCTGGTGGTTTCCATATTCCTGCATTTGATCCTGGCACGGATCTTCCGGGTAGAAGGAGACCTTTTCACCGTATCCCACATTGCACTCCTGTTCTCACCTCCCTTTGTACCCCCTGTGGCTTCGGCCATGAATAACCGCAGGGTACTGGTCAACGGGATCATCATAGGCCTTTTAGGCTATACCTGCGGAACCTACCTGGGAACGATCATGGCCGGGCTTTTTAAATGGATTGGATAATCAAATAAACTTATACATGAAAAAAACGTATCGTTTTCTGATATTGCTGCTCTTTTGCACTGTTACCTTACAGGCTGCAGCAGCCGGCAAAGACAGTACTGCTGTCATTAAGAAAGGATGGACTTTCGGAGCCCTTCCCAGCATTGGATATAACACCGACCTTGGTTTTCAGTATGGAGCCCTTGCCGAGTTTTACAATTACGGAGACGGGTCCACATTCCCCCAGTACAAACACCTGATGTATGTAGAAGCCAACTACACCACCAAGCGATCCGGATTGTTCCGTTTCTTTTACGATTCCAAATACCTGATACCCGGGGTGCGCGTTACTCTTGACCTAAGTTATGTTCCCGAAGCCATGGCCGATTTTCTGGGTTTCAACGGATATCGCTCCGTTTACAATCCCGTGTGGGGAAAGACCGGAGAGACCGGTTATCTGTCTCGCGCCTTTTATAAAATGAAAAAAGACTTTTTCCGTGCCACGGCCGATTTCCAGGGGACCATAGCCGGCAATCTTTCGTGGAATGCCGGGCTGGGTGTTTTCAATTACAGGGCCGACGAGGTTAACATTGATTTCATCAACCGGAACAAGGCCGAGGAAAAAAAGCTGCCTACAACAGATGTCCAGCCCACCCTGTATAATTACTATGCCCAGTGGGGCCTGATCAAAGCCAATGAATTGCACGGCGGGACCCATCCGTTTGTCCGTGCCGGCCTGACCTTTGATTCCCGCAATCGCCCCAATAACCCCAACCGGGGTATCTGGGCCGATGCATTTCTCACTTATTTTGGCGCCTTCGGGGAGCAGAAGGAATACAACCACCTGACCCTGAATGCCTCTTTCCGTCACTATGTGCCAGTATGGGGAGACAGGATCATCTTTGCCTACCGTCTCGGTTACCAGGGGTCCCTCTGGGGAAACACCCCGTTTTACATGAAGAATTACATGGCCACCCTATTCACCAAACGGGCCAATTATGAGATGCTGGGCGGGGCCAACAGCCTGCGCGGGATCGTGCGCAATCGTGTGACCGGCGACGGTTATGCCTATGCCAACGTGGAGTTTCGGGTCAAGCTGGTTTCATTCAAGATCGCACGCCAGGCCTTTTATATTGGCATCAACCCCCTGTTTGATATCGGGTACATCACAGATCAGGTGGAATGGAACCGTTCCGAGGCGGAATTACGTGCCCTGACAGCCGCCTCCGGTGTCCGGTATGAAGATTTCTTCTCTGATAAGGATGGATGGCATATGAGTGCCGGTGCCGGGTTGAAGATAGCCATGAACGAGAATTTCATCTTGTCCGTGGATTTTGCCAAGGCTTTCAAGAAACAGGATGGGAACACCGGCCTTTACATCATGCTGGGTTATATGTTCTAACGGGATCGTATCATGAAACAAAACGGGTTGACTGCCTTTTTTCTGATAGTTTCCCTGCTTATGCTGCGGGGGGAGAACAGGCAGCAATTGACCCGTTTGCTTGAGGACCTGGACAAACAGCTTGAACTCAGGACCACTTATGAACAGAACCGCCTGCAACGCATCAATGCACTCAAGAGCGTCATACAGCAGCAGGACCTGTCCCCGGAGCAAAGCTATGGTTTTTATCAGCAACTGATTGAGGAATACAAAGCCTATAACTTTGATTCCACCATGCATTATATCGAGGCTTCTGCTCATCTGGCCTCCCTGCTCAACAGCAAACCGTACCAGGACCAGACACGGATCCGCCGGGGTCTTATCTTTGCCACATCGGGAAATTTCCTGGAATCCAGTGATATACTATACAACGATATAGACTCCCTTACTCTGGATCCCGGCCTTTTGCCCGAGTATTATGTTGCCTTGCAGCGGCTGTCGGGAGAACTGGCAGAGTATTCCACAGATCCTGCCACCAAGCGGATTTATACCGGCAGGCGGGCTTATTATCGCTCAAAGATCATGGAACAGACGGATCCTCAATCCGATGAATACCTGTATTACCTGTTCCAGGATGCCTATGAGACAGGGAATCTGTCCAGGGCGGACAGTCTTTCTGCCGTGTTGGTGTCCAGGCATAAGGAATCCAGCCATTCATACGCCATATACGCATACCACCGTTCCACCGTTTTCCAGAACCGGGGAGAGGTAGGCAGTCAGATGGAATGGCTGGCCCGTTCGGCCATGGCAGATATCCAGTCTGCAGTCAAGGACCATGCATCCCTGACCCGGCTGGCAACCGTTCTCTTTGAGACCGGGGGCAATATTGACAGGGCTTTCCGGTACATAGACATTTCCCTGGCCGATGCCCTGTTCTACAATGCCAAGCTCCGGCCGTGGCAGGTGGCTGGCGTGCTTCCCCAGATTGAAAAGGCCTACCAGGAAAAGCAAGTAACCCAGGCCCGCAGGGCCAGGGCTTTCCTGATATCCATCAGTGCCCTGGTGCTGGTGCTGGTTCTTGCCTCGGCTTACCTGGTAAAACAAACCCGGCGGACCATCCGGGCCCACAGCTCCCTGAGGGAGATCAACAAAAGGATCGTCACCCAGAACAAGGAGCTGAACCGCGTTAACGTACAATTGCAGACACTGAACCACCAGATTGCGGAATCGAATCGTGTCAAGGAGGGTTACATTGGGCTGTTCCTGGCCATTCTTTCCGATAACCTGGATAAGATGAAAGAATTCCGGGCATATGTCAAGCGCTCCATACGTTACGGCAAGACTCAGGAACTGAGCGAAGAATTGAACAATACCGAATGGGCGGAAGAAGAGGTGGCTAATTTTTACAGGACATTTGACACGGCATTCCTGGAACTTTACCCGTCTTTTGTGCAGGATTTCAATGCCCTGCTGACTCCTGAAGAACAGATAGTCCTGAAAAAGGGAGAACTTCTGAATACGGAATTGAGGATCTTTGCGCTGATCAGGATGGGCATCAAGGATTCGGGAAAAATTGCCTCGCTGCTGAGGTATTCTGTCAACACCATTTACAATTACAGGGCAAAGATCAAAAACGCGGCACTGGGTTCACGAGACGATTTTGAAGACAGGGTCTCATCCCTTTAAATCCACTTTTTTCTCCAGGTTATAAAAGGCAAACCGCTCATATACAGCGGTTTGTTTTATTTATTACATTCTACTGTCCACTAAGTAACCACTTTGAAAAAAACGGGGTTGAATAATTGATATTTTTATCAAAATCTCCAACTAAACCAAACTAACTAAAACAAAACATGAAAAAACTTTTAATCCTTTTGTTTTTAGGACTTAGCTGTTCAGCCTTCGCACAAACCGTGAAAGTGAGCGGCAGGGTTACCGGGAGTGACGGAACGTCTCTGCCCGGAGTATATGTCATGGAAGAGAATACCACCAATGCCACATCTACGGACCTTGACGGGAATTTTACCCTGGATGTGCCTGTTGGCAGTAACCTGCTCTTTTCATACATAGGCTATAGAACTCAGATCATTCCCGTAACGGGCGCGGCAGTCCTCAGCGTTATCCTGGAAGAAGACTCTGCGCTCCTGGAAGAAGTGGTCGTAGTGGGCTACGGCACCCAGAAAAAGAGTGTCGTTACCGCTGCCATTGCCAAGGTATCTTCCGATGATTTGAAAAATGTGGCACCGGTAAGGATAGACAATGCCCTGAAAGGGTTGACTTCCGGTGTGACAGTAACCTCTTCCTCGGGACAACCGGGAGCCTCGGCGCGTGTGCGAGTGCGTGGTGTGGGAACCATCAACAACTCCGAACCTCTGTACATTGTTGACGGAATGCCCATTGGAGGAGGCATCGATTACCTGAATCCCTCCGATATCCAGTCCATAGAGGTGCTTAAAGACGCGGCATCGGGAGCCGTTTACGGGGCTCGTGCCGCAAACGGCGTTATCCTGGTGACCACCAAATCGGGACAAAAGGGAGCCACACGCGTCACGTATGATTTCTCTTATGGTTTCCAGAATCCCTGGAAAGAGTACGATGTGCTCAATGCCACAGAATATGCCCTCCTCATGAATGAGGGGTACCTGGCGCAGGGCAAAGCCCCTGTTTACAGCGACCCTTATGCTTTGGGAGAAGGCACCGACTGGCAGAAAGAAGTCTTCAACTACAATGCTCCCCAGATCAACCACCAGCTGACCATCAGTGGAGCCTCTGACAAGGTGAACTATTACATATCGGCTGGGTATTATTCACAGGACGGGATTGTGGGCGGTAACTTCAACCGTTCCAATTATGAACGTCTTACCATAAGGACCAACACTACATACAACCTGATGGACCAGTCTGCCAAAAGGAACTTCCTGCACAAATTCACCATGGGCATCAACGCCGCCTATTCCAGGAACACATCCTTTGGCATTACCACCAACTCGGAATTCGGAGGACCTTTAGGCTCGGCATTGGGCATGGCTCCCACCCTGAAGGTTTATGCCGATGACCCCGAGGCTCTGCTGGCCGAACACCCCGCTGCGGTTAAGGATCCCAGGAACGGAAAACCCTTCAGCATTGTGGAGGGGAGCATCTACAACGAGATGGTCAACCCCCTGGCTTCACTGAGCCTGCCCGGAACAAAGGGCAACTCGGACAAATTGGTTTCCAATTTCTGGGGTGAGCTCTCCATCTGGGATAACCTGAAAATCAGAAGCTCCCTGGGTATAGATTTGTCCTTCTGGGGAGATGACGGGTGGAGTCCTGCCTATTTCCTATCCACGAAAAATTTCCGGGACTACTCGGAAGTATGGTCTTCCATGAACCGCTCCCTGGTATGGCAGGTGGAAAATGTGCTATCCTATGAAAAACAATTCGGGTCCCATTTTATCCAGGCTCTTGTCGGACAGTCCGCCCAGGGCAACATGGGACAGAACCTTGCCGGGGGGAACCGCTACCTGCAGGAAGAGGACCCCTATAAGGCCAATATGGGATTTGCCACGGGAACACAGGAATACCAGACAGCCAGCGGATACGTCTATACCCCGCATCGCCTGGCATCCCTCTTTGCCCGTGTCAGTTACAACTTTGCAGAAAGGTACATGCTGCAGGCCACGGTACGCCGTGACGGTTCATCCAATTTCGGTCCCAATAATTTGTATGCCATTTTCCCTTCCGCCTCCGTGGGATGGAATTTCTCCAATGAAAGCTTCCTGGCAAACAGGCCCCAATGGTTCTCCAGCGGGAAACTGAGGGCTTCCTGGGGGAAAAACGGGAATGAATCCATAGGGCAATTCAAATACACCACTACCATGGCCTCGGGTAACAACTACCCGTTCGGCAATCCGGGTGTAGTCAATACGGGAGCCAAACCAAACGGTTTTGCCAACGCTGATATCCGCTGGGAAGAATCCACCCAGACGGACATAGGGCTGGACCTGGCATTCTTCAACAGCGCACTCGCGTTTTCCATGGACTGGTACAAGAAGAAAACCACCGGCATGCTGATGGATATCCCGGTTCCTGCCTATTCGGGCGACAGTGCTCCCACAGGTAACGTGGGTATCATGGATAACAGCGGCTGGGAATTCGATATCAGGTACCGCTTCAGCCTTGGTGATGCTCATTTCAACATCGGGGCAAACGCCACCTACCTGGACAACCTGCTGGTGGAACTGGGGAACGAAAAAGGATGGCAGAATTACGACTCGCACAAGATAGGGACACTTACCCGCGCTCAGAACGGCTATCCCTTCCCCTTCTTCTACGGTTGGAAAACCGACGGCCTGTTCCAGAACTGGGCAGAAGTTGAAGCTGGTATCCAGCCCAATGCCCAGCCCGGAGACGTACGTTTTGTGGACATTGACAACAACGGGGTAATCAACGACGATGACAGGACAATGATTGGCAAAGGAATGCCCGACTGGTCATTCGGCTTCAACCTGGGTTTCACCTGGAAAGGGATTGATTTCAACGCTTTCTTCCAGGGTGTCTATGGCGTGGACGTATACAACGTGACGCGGCGTACAGACCTTTATTACATCAACCTGCCTTCCTACATGATGAACCGCTGGACAGGAGAAAACTCATCGGACAGGATCCCTCGTTTCTCCTTTGAAAGTGCCAATGAGAACTGGCGTGCCTCGGACCTGTGGGTTGAAGACGGCTCCTACCTGCGCCTGAAGAACATCCAGCTGGGTTATACCCTGCCTTCGCATCTGACGCGCAAGATCTTCATATCCAACCTGCGTATTTATGTGGCAGGGGAAAACATCCTGACGTTTACCAATTACAGCGGATTTGATCCGGAAATCGCTTCGGGAGGCACCTCACTGGGTATCGACCGCGGGGTATATCCGCAATCAAAAGTCTACACACTGGGTATAAATCTTACTTTCTAATCCTGAAAAAATTACTACTATGAAAAAGATATTCTTGATATTAAGTACGGTCTTCGCCCTCGGTCTTTATTCCTGTTCAGACAGTTTCCTGGTCGTGGAATCCAAGGGTTCCATCCTGGAAAGCGACTACTACAAATCGGCCGACCGGCTTTATTCCGGACTGGTTGCCGCATACGATCCCCTGCAATGGTTCGATTACTTCTACCAGTACAACTCCCTGAACATGGTTTCTGACATCATGGCAGATGACATATACTGTGGCGGGTCCAACGAGGGCGACCAGCCTATCCTGGTGAAAGCGCATTTCTATACCGCCACGCCTACCGACGTCCCCAATATGATCTGGACCACGGCGTATTCGGGCATAAACCGTTCCAACATTGTGATAGCCAAAGCTCCGGAAATTGAAATGGACGAAGCCCTCAAGGCCTTGTACGTGGCTGAAGCCAAAGTACTGAAGTCATTCTACTACAATATACTGTGGAAATTCTGGGGCAACATCCCCTACTACAACGAAAACCTCTCATTCCCTTACATTTGTGATCAGATGCAGGCAGACCAGGTATACCAGAGCGTGATTACCACCCTGGAAGAAGCCCTGGCAGCCAATGTGCTTCCCATGAAAGCAAGGGTTGGGGAAGAAGGCCGCATAACACGCGCCATGGCTTACATGCTCTATACAGAAATGGTCTTGTACCAGAACGATGAGTCCCGTTTTGGAAAAGCCCTGCTATACATGAAAGAGATCATAGACTCAAAACAGTACTCCCTGGTGGGTGACTTTAAAGGCATCTGGGAAGAAAGCGGCGAATGGGGACCGGAGTCTGTTTGGGAGATCAATTACATCTCTGAAGGCGGTGTGCGTAACTGGGGAAGTCCCATAGCCACCGGAGGTTCTGTATATCCCGTTCTCATTGGCATCCCCGGATATGTGGGAAATGCATTTTGTGACGGTTGGGGATTCAGCCCCGTGGCCGAATCGGCTTATACCATGTATGACCAGGGGGATATCCGCCGGGATGGAGGCATTCTGGATTTTTCAAAACATGCCTCTGAAACCGGGGCCAGCTATACGGCCCGCTGGCAGGACACCGGGTATTTCCTGTTGAAATACATTGGAAGAAAGAACGGGAACCATGGTTATACCGCAGATCCCAACCTGAACTACTGCAACAACCAGCGTGTGTACCGCTATGCAGAGACCTTGCTCAACGCGGCAGAACTGATAGTCCGGGGTGCCGGCAGCGGCGATGCCCAGGCTTACCTGAACGAGATACGTACAAGGGCAAAGGTGTCCACCGTTTCGGCTACACTTGACAATATCCTTGAGGAACGCCACCTGGAATTCATGGGTGAAGGCAAACGCTACTGGGACCTTGTACGGAGCGGAAAGGCCCAATCGGTCCTTACTGCAGACAAGCACCTGTACCGTACCGAAAGCTGGACCCCGCAGAAAAAGTACTGGCCCATCCCGCAGTCAGAAATTGACAAGAGTGCAGGTACACTGACTCAAAATCCTTATTAGAGACAGACAACATAAAAACATTATAGAAATGAAAAAAACAGTATATAAGTTTTCCTGGATCCTGTTGTTTCCGCTGTTGTTCGCCTGTACACAGCCCGAATACCTGCAGCCGGACAAATCCCTGGTTCCTAAAGCTGCAGATATTCAGGTGAATGTCACCTCGTCCTACGACGAGAATTTCCTTACGACAGTCGTTTTTGAATACACGGCTCCAGCCGGGACCATTCCGGTCTTTATTTTTGACGGAAAAGACTATGTAACCAAAAGCATTGTTACCAGGATCTACAAGAAAGCCGGAACCTATGCCGTAGAAGTCAAGGCTTTGAATTCTCACGGGATGTCTGACGGGTCCAAGATAGTCGAATTTGTTGTGGAACACGATTACGTTCCCCCATACGACCCGGCTGAGGATATACGTTTTATTTCGGGCGGATCGGAAAAGACGTGGGTCATGGACAAGGCCACCAAGGGACACCTGGGATGCGGCCCCAGCGGCACCATCGGTCTGGACTGGTGGAGTGCCAATCCCTATGATAAAGAGGGCTTCAGCATGTACGACAACCAACTGACTTTCCGCTCAAACGGAACGTTCAAATTTGATCCCGTTGACGGCATGATCTATGTCAATGCCGGATCTGGATATGAAACTTCTTACAAGACGGCCGAGGAAGATTATGTGGCACCTGCTCCGGTAGGAGAAGGGACGTACAATTTTGAAATGGAAGGAGACAATACGCTCCTCAAATTCCCTGCGGGCTCCATTGTCGGCTACATCCCCAATCCGGAAGCGCTCACCAATCCTACCTACAGGGTCATCACACTGACCACCTCGGTACTGGAACTGGTCATTGACAACGGCGGAATAGCCTGGCATTTCCGTTATGTGCCCCTCGATCCCGGAGCTTCCCTGACAGACGAGGAAAAATTAACAGGAGGCGCCTCCAAGGCCTGGAAATGGCACTTCATGGCCCAGGGACACCTGGGATGCGGAGAACCCGGTACCAACGGGCTCAACTGGTGGAGTGCCGCCCCCCTGGACAAGATGGGTGTAGGGATGTACGATGACATTCTCACTTTTGCAATGGACAAGACTTACACTATGGATCCGGGTGCAGGAGGAACCATTTACGTCAACAAGGACAGCGGACTGCGTCCCGACCTGAACCCGGGCGACGGGAATGATTATGCCATTCCTTATGAAACGAAGTCCACCACCTGGAACCTGTATACGGAAGGCGGTGTGATGTACCTGGAGTTCCCGGCCGAAACGGTGGTGGGATACGTTCCGAATCCTCAAGGTTATTCCACACCGCGTTTCCGCGTGCTCAACCTGACAACCGACCTGCTGGAGCTGGCGCTCGACGGTCCTGGCATCACATGGCACTACCTTTTTGTTCCCGTGTCGTTTGAAGGGGACGAGACCAGCGCTTCCAGTTTTGCAAGCGGACTCCCAGGGTCCTGGACATGGGAACCCTCTGTGCTGGGACACTTTGGATGCGGCCCCAGTGGGGGCAACGGTCTGGACTGGTGGAGTGCTGCTCCCTACGACAAACAGGGACAGGGTTTGTATGACGATATCCTCACCTTCAAGAAAGACGGATCATATGTATTTGATCCGGGTCCCGGCGGCACCATTTATTGCAACTGGGAATGCGGATTCCATCCTGAATACGGCACCGGCGAGCAAAACGTGGATTATGCCGTTCCTGTGCAGGTGCAGACATCCACCTATGTTCTGGAAGAAGGTGTGATCAGGTGGCCGTCAAATACATTTGTCAGCTACATCCCCAATGCACAGACATTGGCAAACCCTGTCTACAAGATCACGAAGATGACCACGTACATTCTTGAGCTGGTCACAGACAACGGAGGCATTGCCTGGCATTACCGTTTCCAGAGATACGCAAAATAAAGACAAGCATGAAAAAGCTCTTTTTTATCATTGCCTCCATAACCCTGACCACCTGTGGGTGTAACGGCGGCAGCGGGCCCGAACCAAACGGCCAACCGCAAATAACCCTTTCTGAAGAAAAGCTGGAATTCGGATTTTCAGCCGGGGCAAAGACCATCACTGTCACAGCTGACAGGGAATGGGGTGTTGCCGCAGACCAGGATTGGTGTACCACCTTTCCTACAGGAGGTCTGGAAGGTCAGACAATCTTGACTGTGAACACGACGGAGAACAGGACCGGGAAGGACAGAACATGTATTTTATCCTTTCGTTCAGGCGATTATAAAAAAGAGCTTACCTTGTTGCAACACCTCAATCCTGCAGATACAACCTCCATTATTGATCCCGGGGTTGAGGTGCCTGCAGGGTATAAACTGATATGGCGCGATGAGTTTGACAAGCTGGATAATGCGGAATGGTGGTTTGAAACCGGGGCAGGAGGCTGGGGAAACAACGAACTCCAGCGGTACATCCCGGGGGTTGAGGGAAAAGACACATGTGCCAGGGTCTCCGGCGGGACGCTGGAAATCATGGCAAAACAATCGGGTAATGAAGTACTTTCCATCCGAATGAATACGCAGCGCAGCTGGACATACGGTTATTTCGAGGCGCGCCTGAAGCTCCCTGTGGGCAAAGGAACCTGGCCGGCCTTCTGGATGATGCCCAAGAATTTCAAGGCATGGCCCGATGACGGCGAAATTGACATAATGGAGCACGTAGGATACCGCCCCAACTGGATCAGCAGCACCATACATTGCAAGAGCTACAACCACGCTTCAGGTACCCAGAAAACTGCCGAAAAATTCATCGCCACGGCCCAGAGTGAATTCCACACATATGCGCTGGAATGGACAGAAAATGCCATATACGGGTATGTAGACGGCATCCGTTATTTTACTTTCACCAATGACCAGAAAGGAATCTATGACAGCTGGCCTTTCTACAAGCCCTTTTATCTGAAACTGAACCTGGCCTGGGGTGGAAACTGGGGTGGCGCAGAAGGCGTTGATCCAGCAGCCCTGCCGGCCATTTTTGAAATTGATTACGTACGCGTTTTTCAGAAAAAATAATCCCGTTTCTATGAAACCGTTTAAAAAGTTATTCCCGCTGTTTTTCTCTGTTCTGCTGGCATGCTCCTGTGCGTCTTCAGCAAATACAGACCTGAATATTGAAAAAAAAGTCGCCGGTTTGTTATCCAATATGACCCTTGATGAGAAAATAGGTCAGATGACATTGATCTCCTCTACCGACTTACCGCTGGACGGAGAGTTTGCCGAGGCATTGCGCAAAGGACAGGTGGGATCCGTTATCAACGAGGTGGATCCTGCCAGGGTGAATGCCCTGCAAAGAATGGCTGTTGAAGAATCCCGCCTGGGTATACCCCTGATAGTGGGCCGGGATGTGATCCACGGATTCAAGACCATATTCCCGATACCCCTGGGACTGGCAGCCACATTCAACCCCACACTGGTGGAACAAGGTGCGCGTGTAGCCGCCCTGGAAGCCACTGCTGCAGGAGTGCGCTGGACTTTCTCACCCATGCTCGACATTACCAGGGATCCACGCTGGGGAAGGATTGCAGAAGGTTTCGGAGAAGACACATACTTCACCTCGGCCATGGGAGTGGCCATGATAAGGGGTTATCAAGGCGGTGAACCTGGTGATCCTTCGAACATGGCAGCCTGTATCAAGCATTTTGTGGGTTACGGAGCGGCTGAAGGAGGCCGGGATTATAACAGCACTAACCTCCCAGAACGGGTATTACGCAATGTGTACCTGCCGCCTTTCCTGGCCGGGGTTCAGGCGGGTGCGATGACACTTATGACCTCTTTCAACGACAACGATGGGGTTCCCATGACCGGGAACCGTTTCCTGGTAAGGAATGTCTTGCGCCATGAATGGGATTTCACGGGGTTGGTAGTCAGCGACTGGGCCTCTGTCAATGAAATGATACCCCACGGGTTTGCCACGGATCAGGCCCATGCGGCCAGACTGGCCCTGGAGGCCGGCGTGGATATGGACATGATGTCCTTTGCTTACGTCGGGCATCTGGGGAAACTGGTCGGGGAAGGGGCTGTGTCTGAAAAAATGATTGATGAGGCCGTAAGAAACATCCTGCGCGTTAAATTCCAGCTGGGATTGTTCGACAATCCCTATGTGCAGGAAGATGTGCACAGGGAAATGTTCTATAAACCCGAGCACCTGGAACTTTCCAGGCAAAGCGCTGTTCAAAGTGTCATTCTGTTGAGCAACGACGGTACCCTTCCCCTGGATGCAGACAAGATCAGGTCTGTACTTGTCACAGGCCCCATGGCCGACGCGCCGCATGACCAGCTGGGAACCTGGGTTTTTGATGGAGAGGAACAGGCAACTGTCACTCCTTTGAAAGCTATAAGAGAGCATTACGGTCACCGGTTGCGCGTTCTTTATCAGCCGGGATTGAAATATTCAAGGGACAAAGACCTGTCGGGAATAAGGAAAGCCGTTGAAGCGGCACGCACTGTCGATGTTGTGATTGTATGCGTGGGAGAAGAATCCATCCTCTCGGGGGAGGCACACTGCCTGGCCAGTCTGGACCTGCAGGGGACACAAAGCGAACTGATAGCGGCGTTGAAATCTACAGGAAAACCTGTCATTACAGTGGTTATGGCCGGCAGACCCCTGACAATAGAAAAAGAAGTGTCCCTGAGCAATGCACTATTGTACTCGTTCCACCCCGGTACCATGGGTGGAGTGGCCCTGGCAGACTTGATTTTCGGGAAAGAAGTACCCAGTGGCAGGCTGCCCGTGACCTTTCCCAAAACCTCGGGACAGGTTCCCCTTTATTATAACCATAACAGTTCCGGACGCCCCTTCCAGGGAAATGAAACCATGTTGGATCAGATTCCCCTAAAGGCCGGACAGACTTCCCTGGGCAATACAAGCTTTTACCTGGATGCCGGTGCTGCTCCCCTTTTCCCGTTCGGATTCGGACTCTCCTACACCACATTTGCCTATACCAACATCAGGATTGACCAGGTGTCATATCATCAGAACGATACCATGACGATGTCCTTTGATCTGACTAATACGGGAAAAACCGCTGCCACCGAAGTGGCCCAGCTCTATGTGTGCGATAAGACCGGCTCAGTCACACGTCCGGTCAAAGAATTGAAAAAATTCGAGAGGATCGCACTGAATCCGGGAGAAACCCGGACCGTGATCTGGAACCTGCCAATCAGTGAATTAGCCTTCTGGAACCTTCAGATGGAAAAAGTAGTGGAACCCGGACAGTTTGCATTGTGGGTCTCCGGAGACAGTGCTTCGGGAGAACCTATTCTCTTTGAGGTAAAAAAATGAACCAGCCCTGTTTTGCAGCATACATTTTTTTATATATTTGTATGCATGTATGAACAACTGTTAAACCTGGACCCCATCCGGCTTAACTTCTCAGCCAATGGGATGAGGGTAATCAATTTTGTATTGGCGCTGGTAATGTTTGGGGTGGCCCTTGGCATCAAGCCGGCTGAATTCAAAAACGTTTTCAAGAAGCCCAAATCAGCTATTTTGGGACTCACCTGCCAATTGATCCTGCTCCCGGCCATGACGTTCTTGCTGATTGTACTTTTAAAGGACCATATCACCCCCATGGTCGCCATGGGCATGATACTGGTAGCAGCCTGCCCCGGGGGGAACATATCCAATTTCATGTCTTCTTTGTCCAAGGCCAACGTTGAATTGTCAGTAACGCTCACCGCAATCACCACCTCTACCGCCACTTTCATGACACCTTTCAATTTTGCCTTTTATGGCGGGCTGTACACCCGGTACCTGAGCAGAAGTGCCGGCACAGCGCTGCAGACACTGCACATAGATTTGTGGCAAACCTTCGAGACGGTCTTTATCCTGCTTGGAATACCCCTGATCCTGGGCATGTTGTTCTCGCATTTTTTCCCGAAAATAACCGAGAAACTGAAAAAACCCATGCAGATTTTTTCTTTGTTGTTCTTTATTGCGCTGGTGGCCATATCTTTCAGCAACAATTTCGATCTTTTTATCCGGTACATCGGTTATATTTTAATCATTGTTTTCATACACAACGCGCTTGCGCTGGGTATCGGCTATGGGGTAGGATCTGCTTTCCGTGTACCCTACAAAGACAGGCGAACGATCGCCATAGAAACGGGTATCCAAAATTCGGGACTTGGGCTTGTGCTGTTGTTCAATCCAAAGATCTTCCCTCCTGAACTGGAGTTGGGCGGCATGTTGTTTGTCACCGCCTGGTGGGGTGTATGGCATATCATTTCCGGCCTGGGAGTTTCTGTATTATTCAACTGGAGAGAAGCCCGCAGGACCCGGAAAGCAGTTGCATGATGATTTGTTATGGGCAAAAAACGCAAAAAAAGGATCTACGAGAGAAACATTTACTATACCGTACTGAAGTATTACGTTGGCCTGTTTTACAAGATGTCTTACGGCAAGCGTGAATACCACGGAATAGAAAAGCTCCCTGTAGACGGCGCTCTTATCTTTGCCCCCAATCACACCAATGCCCTGATGGATGCGATGGCTGTCCTGGACCTGGACAACCGTCCCAAAGTCTTTGTCGCCCGGGCAGACATATTCAAGAAACCCCTGCTTGCGCGGATTTTCTATTTTTTGCGCATCATGCCCATAAACCGGATCCGGGACGGACGCAGTGCCCTCAAGGATAACGACCAGATAATCAAAAACTCGGCTGAAGTCCTGAAACACAACGTGCCATTTGTCATACTTCCGGAAGGAACCCACCGGCCCATGCACAGCCTCCTCCCGCTGGGCAAGGGGATTTTCCGCATTGCCCTACTGGCCAATGAAGAAATCGCAGGTGAAAAACCGGTATACATAATCCCCATGGGCCTGGAATACGGGAACTTCTTCCGTTACCGTTCCTCCCTGCTGCTCCAGATCGGGGACCCGATTAATGTTACACAATACGTTGCAGCCCACCCGGATAGAGAAGATCCGGTCATCATGAACGAGCTTAAGGAAAAGCTGGAAGCCGCCCTGAAAGAGCTAATATTATACATTCCGGACGATGCATTTTACGATGCCACCCTGGAATTGTGCAACATGTCCTGTACCCGCCGGATCATACAACTGGACTTGAACAGCCACAGTCTGAAAGACCGCCTGACAGCCAACCAGCACACCATGCGGCTGATCCTGGAGCGCAGGGAACAGGATCCTGAAACAAGCACCCGGGTATTGAACGAGATTGTCCGTTTTTCAGCTAATAGAAAAAGAACAAAGATAAGCATGGCCTCTGTGGCCAATCCCCGCCCGGGTCTGTCACTGGCCATACGGCTGTTTCTTCTCATTCTTCTCTTTCCATACTTCCTGGCCTGTACGGTGCTATCTGCCCCTACCCTGTTGTTAACCCGGCTGATCTGTTCCAGGATGGAGGACCAGGCCTTCCATAATTCGGTACGTTACTTGACAACGCTCCTGGTTTGGACACTGACTGTATTGGTCTCCTTTTTCGTATTATTCGGTCTCGTAGCCTGGGAACATGCCCTGGCGGCCACCCTGGTATTCATCCCGGCACCTTTATTTTTCTATCAGTATTACAAGTGGTTCCGTACTGCCCGGTCAGATTTCAGGTGGCTGTGCGCACCGGATTTGCGCAAGGATAAAGAACGTTTTGTCCTATGGATACCGTAATCCAGATTCTGGCCGTTCTCCTGGGTATCCTGGGTCTCCTGGGCTGCCTGCTTCCCGTACTTCCCGGCCCTCCAGTCAGCTTTGTGGCCTTGTTGCTTCTGTTTTTCAAGAGTGACAGCCACATGCAATGGACCTTCCTGTTACTGTGGGGAATAATCACCATAGTGGTCAGCATCCTGGACTACATTGTCCCGGCCACTTTCACCAAATGGACCGGGGGCAGCCGGGCTGCCACGGGATTTGCCACGGCAGGCTTGTTCCTGGGTATTTTTTTCTTCCCGCCGTTTGGAATGATTGTGGGGGCTTTTCTGGGTGCTCTGCTGGGTGAAATGCTTTACGGCAAGAAAGAGGGAGGGCTGTCCTCATCCCTGAAACCTGCCCTGGGATCATTCATGGGATTCCTGGCAGGGGTAGGGCTCAAACTTATAGCCAGCGGCATCATGATGTATTACATCATCCGTTATCTTTGAAAGGAAGCTCAACGGTCATCCCGTCGTATGCAGGTGCCATCCCCGGGGGAAGGTCAGCAGCCAGCTCCTTGTGTGGTTCCAGGCAGTGTGAAAGATGAGTCAGCAAGGATTGGGGCGATCCCACCCTGTTGGCCACATCAATGGCTTCCTGGAGCGAAAAATGCGTATTGTGGGGAGTTCTCTGCACCGTGCTGACAACAAACAAATCCACTCCGGAAAATTTCTCCAGTTCCCGCTCTTCTATGCTGCTGGCATCGGTCAGATAGCCCAGTGGCCCGATCCTGAAGCCCAGTATGGGCAACCGGCCGTGTGTCGCCCGAACCGGAACTATCCCTACATCCCGGATCCGGAAAGGTTCGCACGTTATTGGAAAAAGAGACATTTTTGGCAATCCGGAAAAATTGTATCCCGCAAAGGCGTAATCAAATTCTTTCCGCAGGGCCTTCAAAACCCTTTGTTCTCCATAAACAGGCACAGGTTTGCTGGATAAGAAATTGAACGCACGCACATCGTCCAACCCGGCTATGTGGTCCCGGTGCTCATGGGTCAGTAAAATTCCGTCCAGGGTGGAGATCCCGTAGGTAAGCATCTGCTGCCTGAAATCCGGACCGGCATCGATCAATAAACTGAGTTCCTGCCCAGCCGGGGAAAAGACCTTTATCAGTATAGAAGACCGCAGCCTTTTATCCCTGGTATCGGTGGATTGACACACCCTGCACTGACAGCCAATAAGGGGAACACCGGTAGAAGTTCCCGTACCCAGAAAAGTGACCCTGAAAATCATAGAAATGCGATATGCCGCTTTACTTTACACAAATGTAATAAATATAAAATTGTGCAGAATGAAAGTGATGTTGTATTTTAGCATTATTATGTAATACACTGGACAATGGACACGACCTCAATCCCCTCATCCTACAAATCCATCCTGGATATCTGGCAGACAGAGCAGGCCATAAAATTCATCAAGGAAACCTTTCAGACTGAATTGGCCGGTGAACTGAAACTCAGGAGAATTACAGCCCCTTTGCTGGTTGAAAGCGGCACCGGCCTGAACGACAACCTGAGCGGGACCGAATTGCCCGTGAGCTTTCCATTGAAAACACTGGGAGGAAAGGATGTTGAAATTGTCCAGTCTCTGGCCAAATGGAAACGATATGCCCTCTGGCGACATCATATTGTACCGGGTATGGGGATCTACACAGACATGAATGCCATCCGTCCCGACGAGATCACAGACAACCTCCACTCTGTGTATGTAGACCAGTGGGATTGGGAAAAGGTGATCCTGCCGGAAGAACGTACAGAAAAAACGCTCCGTAAGTGTGTCAAATCCATCTATTATGCCATCAAACGCACCCAGTTCCTTTTAAGTGAGCATTTTGCCCTATTGCAGCCCTTCTTCCCTCATGATATCTTTTTCATCCATGCCGAAGAACTCCGCAGAAAATATCCAGGCCTTAGCCCCAGGGAAAGGGAAAACGCCATTGCCAGGGAATACGGGGCCGTGTTCGTTCAAGGAATCGGCGGTCCGCTTGGGGATGGGACGGTGCACGACTGTCGCTCGCCAGACTACGACGACTGGAGCACAGAAACCGGAACAGGTTTCTTTGGCCTGAACGGAGACATTATTATCTACCATCCCGTACTGGATACTGCCGTAGAACTTTCCTCAATGGGAATCCGGGTAAATCCCCAATCCCTGCGACATCAGCTGGAACGTGCCAACGCGCAGGCCCGGGCTTCCTTGTTCTTCCATAAATTATTACTAGATAACGTTTTACCACAAACAATGGGAGGTGGCATAGGTCAGTCCCGCTTGTGTTTACTGCTGCTAAAAAAATGTCATATTGGGGAAGTGCAATCCTCCGTCTGGCCCCAATCCACACTGAAAAAGTGTGCCCAGGCAGATGTGTTCCTCTTTTAAAGCTCCGGGGATTGCTTTATAATGTGTTGTATGTCAGTTATTTAGCATTAACGTTTTCCGCCTGCCGGAATTTCTTTGGAAACCATGGCAGGATTTTTGAACCACTAAACCTTTCGTCATTAAAATGTCGTACAAATAACTATGAAAATCATTGGAACGGGGAGCTCATTACCCTCATTATCTGTAACTAATGAAATGTTGTCTGTTTTTCTGGATACGAGTGACGAATGGATTCGTTCCCGAACGGGTATCCTGGAACGCAGGATCATTTCTGACGAAAACCTGAAAGACCTTGCCATAGAAGCATCGCAAAAGGCGCTGGACGATGCCGGGCTTACAGGATCTGAACTGGATTATATCATTTGCTCCAACGTTGTAAATTATTATGTTACTCCCTCTATCAGCTGCCTGGTGGCAGGAGGTATCCAGGCTGCGTGTCCCTGTGTGGACCTGAATGCCGCCTGTACCGGGTTCCTATACTGCCTGGACATGGCTGCGGCGTATATCGCCGCCAAAAAGGCAAAAAACATCCTGGTGGTTTGTGCCGAGGAACCCACCCGCATGTGCAGCTGGAAGGACAGAAACACCGCAGTGCTTTTCGGAGACGCGGCTGCGGCGGCCGTTGTGACTGAAGGAGATGCTTTCAGGGCATCGAGGATCTCGGCCTTTCACCGCCCCGAAGTCCTCTATTACCAAAGGCCCCTGGAAGATTGTCCTTTTGTGAAATACCAGCAACGCGGTGTTCCCCTGTACATGAACGGGAAAGAAGTGTTCAAGCTGGCTGTCAATGCTTCCACCCAGGGTATTGAAAACATCCTGGCTGATACAGGACTTACGGCTGACCAGGTGGATCACTATATTTTACACCAGGCCAACATGCGTATCATTGAAACCGTCAGGACGCAATTGCGCCAGCCTCCCCATAAGTTCCCGCACAACATTGAGTCCCGGGGCAACACCTCTTCCGCCTCCATACCGCTTTTGCTGGACGAGATGCACAGGAACGGAACCCTGCAATATGGCGATACGGTGGTTTTATGTGGTTTTGGCGCAGGATTCACCACAGGGACCTGCCTTTTTACATGGACTATGAATGAATGAATGAATAACAACATGAAAACGATAAAAAGCAGAATATGCGAACTCACAGGCATCACGTATCCCATTTTCCAGGGAGGCATGTCCTGGATTTCAGAAGCACGGCTGGCTGCTGCCGTTTCAAATGCCGGGGGATTGGGTATCATTTCGGCCATGAATGCCGATGCCTCATACCTCTCATCACAAATTAAACTTTGCCGTGAGCTGACCGACAAGCCGTTTGGCGTGAACATCCTGCTCCTAAGCCCTTATGTGGACGATGTTGCCCGTGTGGTCAGGGAAGAAAGAATTCCCGTTGTCACCACAGGTGCCGGAACTCCTGGAAAATACATGGAAGGCTGGCTCCGGGCCGGCGTCAGGGTGATTCCGGTGGTGGCCTCGGTAGCCCTCGCCAAAAGGCTGGAAAAAATGGGAGCCTCGGCCGTTATCGCCGAAGGCGCAGAAGCCGGGGGACATGTGGGCGAGCTCAACACTATGGCGCTGGTCCCCCAGGTGTGCGATGCACTTTCCATTCCAGTGGTCGCCGCCGGTGGCATAGCAGACGGACGGGGAATTGCCGCCGCCTTCATGCTGGGTGCCGAGGGTGTCCAATGCGGGACCCGTTTCCTGGCCGCTCTGGAGTGCCAGATACACCCTGTTTACAAGCAAAAGATCATTGAGGCCACGGATTCGGACACCATCGTAACCGGGAAAAAGCTGGGTCATCCTGTCAGGGCTCTGAAGACCCCGTTTACGCGTAAATTTGCGCAACTGGAAAACAGCCAGGACTTCACACAGGCAGATGCAGACAGTTTCGGAGCAGGAGCCTTGCGCAGGGCCGCACAGGAAGGAGATGCGGTCAATGGCTGTTACATGGCCGGACAGAGCGCCGGTCTGGTCAAAAAGATCCAATCCGCCCAGGATATCATCCTGGAGATGATGCAACAGGCCACCGCCCTGTTAAAACTTTAAACAGTACCCACCTATGAGAAGAACCGTTATTACAGGAATGGGCATCATTTCCCCTGTGGGGAACGATATTCCTTCATTCTGGAACAATCTCGTCAACGGGGTATGCGGGATAGGTCCCATCCAGTCTTTTGACACCACGGACCTATCCGTGAAGGTCGCGGCAGAAGTCAGGGACTTCAATCCTGCCGCCTTTGGAATAGACCCTGCCACAGCCCGCAAGGCCGACCTGTTTGTCTTGTATGCCCTGGCAGCAGCCCGTCAGGCCATGAAAGAGAGTGCTCCGGATGTTGCCCCGGAACGTCTTGGAGTATACGTGGGTTCGGGCATAGGAGGCATCCACACTTTCATCAATGAATGCAGGAAGCTGGAGGAACATGGTCCAAACAGGGTATCCCCGCTCTTCATACCCAACATGATAGCCAACATTGCGGCAGGGAACATTGCAATTGCTTACAATGCACAGGGCCCCTGCCTGCCCGTGGTTACGGCCTGTGCCACTTCTACCCATGCCATTGGGGAGGCCTGGCTGGCCATAGCCCACGGTTATGCCGATGTTATCATTGCAGGTGGGACCGAGGCGGCCATCACTCCCCTGGCCGTTGGCGGATTCAACAACAGCCGTGCCCTGTCTCGCTCTTCCGATCCAAAAAGGGCCTCCATTCCATTTGACCTCAACCGGGATGGTTTTGTCATGGGAGAAGGGGCCGGGATCGTGATCCTGGAGACCTACGAAAGAGCCCTCGGCCGGGGCGCAACCATGTATGCCGAGGTAACCGGCTACGGCAACACCTGTGACGCATTCCATTATACTGCACCGCGCCCTGACGGATCGAGCGCGGCCAGGGCCATGAGCCTGGCTTTATCCACCTCGGGACAAATTCCCGATGATTTACTGTATATCAACGCTCATGGGACGAGCACTCCCCTGAATGATCCCATAGAGACCATGGCCATTAAACTGGCCTTGGGGGAAACACTGGCCCGAAAGGCGCTTGTCAGCTCCTCCAAGTCCATGACCGGCCATATGCTGGGTGCCGCCGGAGCCGTTGAAATAATTGTTGCCGCCCTGGCCCTCAAAGAGGGTCTTGTCCCTCCAACCATCGGATTGGAAAATCCCGATCCCCAGTGCGATCTGGATTATATTCCCGGAAAGTCCCGTAATGCCGCCATCACACTTGCCATGTCCAATTCGCTGGGATTTGGCGGACACAATGCCTGTGTGGCTTTACGGAAAATTTAAACTCAATGTTATGGTCAAAGAAGAAATCATGGAATTTCTGCCTCACAGGGAGCCCATGCTTCTTGTGGATGAGATGGAAGTTGATGAAAACCGGGTGGTCCATGCCCGGTACACTGTTACCGGCAGGGAATATTTCCTGCAGGGGCATTTCCCCGGCTATCCTGTTGTGCCGGGGGTAATACTCTGTGAGATCATGGGCCAGTGCTGCAGCCTGCTTGTCAAGGAGCAGCTGGTGGGCAGAACCCCGCTGTATGCGGGTTTGGACAAGGTCCGGTTCAAACGCCAGGTCCGCCCCGGTGACACCATAGAAGTTTCGGGGTATATCACCAAGCAAAAATCCCTGGTGTTCTTTGTTCATGCCGAGGCCCGTGTGGCGGGAGAGATATGTGCCCAGGGAACACTTTCGTTCGTTTTGATTCAGAGGCCCAGCGAGTGAAGCTCTGAGCCTGCTATCAGACGGTAATGCGGGGCATAGGACGCGACGTATTCCCGGCTGTGGTGACCCACAAATTCTCCCCTGCGCAGGTTGGCTGCAATGGAATCCTTATCGGCCCGGTAACCGGGATGAGTGGTGAGGGGATACTGCTGTTTTTCCATGATCCCGACAATACGGTTCCATTCCCGTGTCCATGATCCCAGAGGAACGGAAGGAGCTGCCTGCACGCTGCGCACAAAGGCTTCGAAAAAAACTTCGTAGCTGACTTTGCCTTCTTCGATCACACGCAGGTCAACCCTTACAAAACGATGCTCCCAGCCTGTGGAATCTATATACGGACCTTTGACCGGGAGCGTATCCGGATCATAAGAGGCCAGTTCCCGCCTCAGGTATCTGCCGGCGGCCGACGTGTCTTCCAACAAATGGCCGGGGCCGAACTTGTCCTGGAAAAAATTCTTGTATACATCCCTTACCGTGCTGTGAGGATAGCGCTCCAGCTGCTGCTCAAGTGCCAGGATCACTTTTTCTTCAAACACCTTGTTTTCGGCCCTGCGGGCACAGGAAAACATGGTTCCGATACATAGAATGGCCAGCATTGTTTTCATGGTGTAAAGGTACATAAGTTGATAAAACGGGAAGATTTTACCAAATTTGGAAGGTTATTAGCCTTTTCTTATGATTTGGACTAAACTGGGTATCCTGATTATCGGTTTCATCTATGCGGGACTGATCCCCTTTACAGTCAAGCGGGTGGTGAGACAGATAGACTTTGACCTGCACCGGCAGTCACTGAGTTTTCTAAGCAACAAGACACTCTACGACAAGAAAATGGTCAGGGGTTATACCCAATTGTTGTTTGCCACGGCAGTCCTTCATTATGTGTTTTTCTGGCTTTTGTCAAAATATTACAACCTGGGAGCACACGAATCCTATATGCAATACCTGACCTACAGCTTTTTTTTCTTCACCCTCCTGGCTTTCGTGCACCACAACATCAGACCCTATAGTTTCAGACGTCTTAGCTCCACCTTGCAGCGTTTGGCCCACAACATGGTGGCCATAGTGGTTTTCCTGACCCTTCCAATCCTGATTGTCCTGTTTCAGGCGGCCATAATAGAGAATATGCCATTTGGGGGAATTACCGGCCTTGTTATCATTGGCCTGACTGTGATCATTACCTTAATCTCCATTATCCGTCAGGGAGTAAACGGTATAACTGAAATATTTTTTATAAACGGCATCAGTTTCTGGACCGTTTTTGTTACTATTTATACGGTATTATTCGGATAAAATTTATTGCCTTACGCAACGTACAAATTTACCTGAATCCTGCGTTTTTCCGGCTGTTATGATATTGGGAATGGCCAAAACGCCCATTGTTGTTCCTTCAAAAGCAAACTCGGTGTGCGCAACCGCTGTGGAACAGTCCGCCCCACGTGCCCAATACCAGGTTGAAGGCGTTCCGGAAACTGCATATTCAAGGGCTCCGTTGTTGGCTCCGTTGCGAATACCGTACCCGCACGAACCCATGGGAAAGAACAGGTTTGTACTTCCATTGACTATCAAAGCTCCCATTTCATAGCCCGCGTCATCATACACATATCCAGAGGCCATGCTGCCAGAAGCCAGCGTGGTATATTGAGCCGAGGCGGCCACCATATAACCTTCCGGGCAGGGTTCCCTCCTGTTTGTGGTAACGTTCCGGTTATAGACGTTCTTGGTTATGTTTGCCCATCCTGTCAGATGGTTTGATTTGGGATTAGCATTAGATGTAATGGTTAATTCCAGGTTTTGGGTATTCACATCACCGGGCACTGGAACAGTCGGATGCATTCCACCATTATTGCCCCACTTGAAAAACCACCCGGAATAAGTAAGATAGGTGCTCAAGAACGTACTCCAGGGATTAAATGCAAAGTTTCCGGTACCGCTGGGATTGGTATTACGCAAAGCATTAAAGGAAGACCACCAGGCCCCTCCGGCGGTCATTTGCACGTCGCCGTATCCCTGCCGGTTATAGACTATATGTTCCAGCGACCCGTCTTCATACGTTACCCTGATCCGTCTGAACCTGTTGTCTGTTGCGCTTCCGGTTGGCGAATCCGGTTGGTAATAGAACCTAACCTGAGAACCGGCATCCCCGTTTACGGTGCCGTTGAGCACGGTATTGCCGGCCTGGCTGCCCAAACGGATAAAACCGGCTCTATCCAGAACATCGGGCACTACCACGTCTACAACATTTGATGTTCCTGTAGCGAGCTATTCAGTATTTACCTCCCTAACCGGAAGCAGGACGGCCACTTTCACGGTACGTGTGAGCGTACCCAGTGGTAATTTTGATCCGGTAGTTGTCACCGTAAGGCAAATTCCAAGGATTATCAATCCTATAGGTATATATGGAAAACATGACAATACTTCTGCCAGGGAGATCGTGCTTCAGAGAGCCACGAACGAGTCACTCCCGCTGAAGATATTGAACCGGTTGACAAATAATCCCAGGGTGTCATAATATGTTCCTCCGGGATAATAAGTCTGCTGCTGATCAATTGCTCCTTTTAAGGGCGAGAATACGGGCCGGAGACCGTTCATGGATATGGAGACTGGCGAGTTCCCGTTTTTTGTATTCATCCTCTGCAAGCCCTTTATAAGTATGTTTAAATTCAGGTGAATACTGGCCATGTCAACTGTATCCCTTAAACACTCATAAGGGGACACCTCAATTTCCTTTTGACCCAGATACAAACTGTCGTTGCTGGTTACACGGCCACCGGCAAGGTATGCGGGATTTGTAAGCCGCAGGCTTTCCGGGTTTCCGGGAGCATCAAGAACCGTATTTTCAAAAGCATTGCCTACTGCCACAAGACGATACCTGCCGGGAGTAAGGTTCAGCCCGTTGCTGTAGTATATCCCGCTTTGTCCGTCAAAATTCAGGATGTGCTGCTGAACGCTTTTTTTATCCTGACCATAGACAAGCAGGTGCACCTGTTCAATATGTTCAGAAATTTGGCGTTCAGCACCTTTCTCCTGGTAGCGGAAGACAATACTCACGTTGTCACACTCTGCCAGAGGCTCAAAAATATATCCTGCCAGAAAAGGTGCCAATAAAAATACGAGTCTTATGCTCCTGAGCGTCATGATTTGTTATTGGTAAACAGGAGTCAGGTTTACTGCTGCCCGTTCACCAACTGAAATGGTTATGTCAAGGGTTACATTCTTACCCACCGGGTCATCAGGACCACGACCGGCAACAATGTCTACATTGTATAATTTCCCCGGTAGCCAGTTGGAAAATGCGTTTCCGTCTCCATCTTTAAAACCTGTCGCACGTACAAAACGCAATTTCTCTATGTTGTCATTGGTGTTCTTCGCTTTGTACCTGATCACGATCTCCGGGGCTGTCAAAGGAAAGAAGTGATAGGCGAATACTTTGGTGGTATCCAATCCGGATACATTGTAATCGAACATGTTTGTGTAGTAATCCGCTACGAACTTCGGCTGACCAATAGTGTAATCGTCTTCAAGAGATCCCTGCGAATTAAGTCCGCCTCCTACATTTCTGAAAGTGCTGGTTTGGTAAATATTCCTGATATAAACCCCCTCGAACGTTACTTCCTTGATCACAGCTTCATCATAGTCCAGTGTGATCTGAAAACGGGATACCATGGGATTTAACGTAACTGCGGCCTTTAACCGGGTAACATTCCCATCCTGGGTGCTACTGATGTTCCCCTCTCCGTACAAGACAATTTCAGTTGGATCGTTGTCATATTGGATATCGTTGACCAGGTCCACCACGTCACTATACAACGTCATGGATTTAAGAGTTGCATCCATATCTCCGGCAAAGTTGCCCGCTTTGGGATTACCTGCTATCTGTACCTTATGTGCCATTTTATAGATATTATTGAGCCGGTAACCTGCTTTCAGGGCTTCTATATCCAGCTGGGGATTGGCCGCATCGGCGACTGTGCCTACAGGAATTCTGTGCTTGATATTTCCAGCTTCATCTGAAATTAAAATATACACCTTCAAGGGTGTGGCAAATTTTGCTCCGTTAGCTGTACGGGCATCGGTTATGGCTTTTGTTGCGGGAGCAAAATTGTCGGGATTCAGCCTGATATACAGGCTCTGTGTGTAATCCTCCTGATTTTCGGAGGGAATCACATCTTTTTGGCAGGAGGCGATCATCAGGATCGCGGCAAGTCCTGCAAAAAATAATTGTTTCATAATAAATGGGTTGGTTTTTGTTGATAATTTGCTTTTTGTTGTTTGATTATTACTGATTTTAAGAAATGCCCCCCCGTAGAGGAAACCCTGATTACAAACACCCTCAATACCAAGAAAAGGAATGTTCCCCACATTGAATTGAGATACCAGGCCGTGAAAACCGAAAAAATGACCGAAAAAAACAGCCCTTGACCAATACCTGATCTCGGACTGCATCATCCAATGTTTGATTTTTCTCAACTGTGAAAAATTCCAGGGATTATAATTGTCGGAAAGTTCCAGGGACACCTGCTTGGATCACGCCACTTCCATCCCCAGGTTGAAGGTGGTTGTGGCGTCGTATAGTACATTGGATTTCACGGCGACGCCTTGAGCGTTCAAGAAGTGTGAGTGGAAAAGAATCACACTAATCAGGGCAATATATTTATGCCGCATAAAAATATTATTAATACGTATTTTGATGATATTATGCAACATCTCTAAAAAATCGTCATCTTTATAGTATGAAAAAAATATTTCTTTTTACATTGATTGCCAGTGTGTTCCTGTTCAATGGCTGCTCGGGTATCGTTGGCAATGGAAAGGCGGTGGAAGAAATCCGTCCGGTTTCTCCGGCATACCGTGGAATTGTTGTTGAAAAAGCCATCCGGGTCATTATCTCGGATGAGGTGACAGACATTCATGTCAGGGCAGACGAGTTGTTCATGCCCTACCTGAAAACCTTCATTGATGAGGACAACATGCTGGTCGTAACGTATTCCAAAGGAATAATCGGCTATTCTTCAGTGGCAACCGAGGTAACCGTCCCTTATCATTCACTGATAGCAGATTTCAGGGCTTCCGGTGCTTCACGGATTGATTCGGAAAGCGAAATGACATTGAACCAGGCTTCCTTTGAAGCCAGCGGGGCCTCTCATTTGAATTTCATGGGATCTGCGATTAATTGCCAAGTAAAGCTAAGTAGCGCTTCGCGTTTCCAGGGATTTGACTTTACAGCCATCACCCTGAACTGTGAACTCTCGGGTGCGAGCCGTGTGGAAATAACCTGCGAGGGAGCCATGAAAGTCAAGGCTTCCGGTGCAAGCAAGGTGCTTTACAAAGGCAACTGTGTGATCACTTCCATCGAAACCTCAGGAGCTTCGGAAGTGACAAAAAAGTGATCGTCCTGTATTAATCGATGTGATGGCTGTCAGCCTCCATTCCGTCTTCATACGTTTCATGTATGGTCACGAAAGGATGTTGTACGGGGCTGTATATTGAATAAATTTTCATTGGTTCCTCACCGGTGTTGGCCATATTGTGCCATTTGCCGGCCGGGATGAATATGGCAAAATGAGCCTTTACTTCTTCACGGAAATCCAGCGCATCTTCTGAATCTCCCATTACCACTATTCCTTTTCCCGACTCAACCCTGAGAAACTGATCGGTGTCAGCATGGTTTTCCAATCCAATCTCTTCTCCAGGGGCCAGGCTCTTAAGGGTCATCTGCATATGGGTCCCTGTCCAGATTGCCCGCCTGTAGAGATCGTTTTTAGGGTATAGGCCTCAATGTCCAACACAAAAGGTAGTTGACCATAATCCTGGAAAACCACCATGGATTCCTCCTCTGCCTGAGCAGGATCCACCTGGTCTGAAGGGCAATTACAGGATACAAGCATGAGTAACAGTGTGATTGACAGTAAATAAAGAATAGTTTTCATACGTAAATTTTTAATAGTAGCATTACTGCTATATAATTCTTTTTCAATACATTATATTTTAAACCGTTTGGTTTATACAAAAGCTAAAAGAGCACTCATGGGTTGATGAATGCAA